>JAABUM010000240.1_pt1 | contig 109449 bp, 53 predicted proteins | sample 5559161 | NCBI WGS metagenome assembly JAABUM01 (sample SAMN10711868, study PRJNA513369) | rock metagenome | isolation source: Antarctica rocks | place: Antarctica: Victoria Land, Siegfried Peak nord
CTTCGCGCAGTCCCCCCCCCCCACCCCCCCCCCCCCCCCCCCGGGGCCCCACCCCCCCCCCCACAAAAAACCCCCCCCCCCCCCCCCCCCCCCGCGTTATCTACGGATTTATTTTCGAGAGTCTAGCTAGGGAAAAAAGGCAACAGGTACTTAGTATCAGTTTTGTGATTTAAACCATGCGTTGCATAAATACCTTACTCACCATCTACCACTACGAAGAGTTACCCCCCTATCCTATCCAACCTGTAAGTAAGCAAAGAAACTTGCAATAACCCATTCATCAACCCCATCTGATTTCCGCAGGAAACGTAGAGAGGGAGGGGAGGGGAGGACTATACTCGGAAATAAACGGGGAGGTAAAGCACTATAATCCTCGGAAAACCCCCTCCCGTTTCCTATCCCAATCGTCACCTATGACGCGAAAATTTCAATTGATAGCTTCGAATGGGGGGGTAAAGTGAGATGTAACTTTCCATTTTTCCATTTTTTTTCTGTTTTCAAACCCGAATAGAAGAATTCACCTACTTCTAGTTCACGCCCTCCCCTTCTATAACGATTGAATTTAATAACTAAATTTCGCTATAAGAATTATAAAGCGTCTAGAGTTAAATAGTTTATATCGCAAAAAAATCCTATAACTAGTCCCGCTATAGATTTATAAAGTAATAATAATCTAGCCTAATAGTACCCTAAAAAAACGACTATTATAATTATAAATTATAGGGGTTCATAGTAATATAAAATCAGTCTATTTTTATAGTAAGACTAATTCTTAAGAAATCTAAGAATTATTTTATAGGAGATCTAATAAACCCCTTAAAGAGACTAGTAAGCCTTATATATTATTTCCCCTTATAAGTTAATATAAGGGCGTGATATATACTAAGCGTATATAATATATAGTCTATTAAGTAGCTAGCTACAAACCTATTATTTATTAATAGAGCTAAGAGATCTCTAGTCTAAATATAGTTAGAATAAAACTAAGATATTATATAATAGTAGAGCTCCTTATATAAAGTTTTTATACGCGCGGTAAGCGCGCCTTTAATATATATAATAATACCTACCTTAATTCCCGTTAGTAGTATTAGCTCTATATATAAGAGACTCTAGGTTAAGAGATAGAAGGTATTATACTAAGTAGAAAAGTTAGAATAATAGCTAGGGCTACCCCCTCTAGCTAAGAGGCTATAACTACGCGTAGGAGTAGGAGTAGTAACCCTATAACTATAAGTATAGCTAGCGGGATTTTAATATAATCCGCTTTCTCTTATAAGTAGATTATTATACGGCCTAATACTAGGAAATAGTAATATAATAGTAGTAATAAAGTATATTTATACCCCCCCTTAATAACCCTAATAGCCCCCTCTTATATATAATAGAAAAGATACGCGGTAATTCTTAATAAGAGTATTATAAGCCCTCTATTAAGCTAGTAATAGTAGCGACCTATATATTATAGGTTTAAGAGGGAAGGATATCTTAATATTAAATAGTATAAGAGAGAAGTAGCTAGGGTAGTAATAGAATAGTAGGAGGGCTAGTAGTACTTACTAGTATTAGTTAAACTATATAAGGAAGGGTAAGAGGGTAATTAAAGGAGTATAAACCTTTTAGGAGTAAAGAAAGGGGCGTAGCCCTAGCTTAAGAGAGGAGTATTTAAATATTAGGATCTAATACTAGAGTAGTATAGAGTATAAGGGAGAGGAGTATTTAAATATTAGGATCTAATACTAGAGTAGTATAGAGTATAAGGGAGAGGATAGTATATAATATCTAGAGGCGTAGAAGTAGTATAATAAATTAGGTAGGTAAGAGGGGTTTTCTTTTATAACTTATAGTTTCCTCTTAAAACTAGAGTTAGAACGCCTTTATTAGCTCTAAGTAGCTAGATAGTATAGTATAAAATATAAATATAAATATAAATATAAATAGCCTATTAGGTAGGTTATAATAATTACCTCCTCTCTTAAAGAAACTCGCCTTTAAGTTTAATATAAATAGCCTATTTAATTAAGTTTAATAAAAACCTTTAAACCTAGTATAGGATATAAGGAAAAGAACTTTAATAAAGTAAGATTATAACCTATATAATAGTTATAATATATAGTATTTATAACTCTATATTATAATATAGCTATTTGTTACGCGTAGATATTATAATCTAAAGTATACGCGTTATATATAATAACTTTTTATATATAATAATAATAGCTATACTAATATAGTCTTAGCGCCTTAATATTATTATTATAATACCTAAAATTTTCTATAATACTTTATCTTTTATAACTATTATTAATATCTTCTTTAAGTACTTAGTACCCTCTTTTTATATATATATATAATAATAGTTAATTATATAATATAGTATCTAATATCTTAACATCTTAGGTATTATTTATAAGTTAGTTTACTAGCTCTTTATATAGATATAATTAATCTAATATAGCTTAATCTAATATAAAATATATATAATACGCCTAGCTTTTATAATAAAAGTTAAAGTAGATCCTAATACCTAATTAGGTAGTTAAATAAATAAAGATCTAGTTAAAACTCTTATTATAAATCCTATAAAGATTCCTATTAAAGATCCTATTAAGAAGCCTACTCCTCTATTATATAAGCCTATTCCTAAGCCTACTTCTCGCCCTAACTCCGCCGCGAGTATTAATAACCCGTTTAGCCTAAATAATAATCTAGTTATACCTACTTATTATCCCTCTTTTATAGATATAAGTACTTAGGTATATCTTAACTATATAGTTAATATAAAGTAGTATATTATTCTTACCCCCGCTTCCCTAGCTATATATTCCTAGGGAGCTCCCCGTTTTAAATAAAATATATATAAGAGGTATATTTACTATATTAATAAAGGACTTATAAAGTATAAGTATTTATAGTTATATTATACTTAGTACGTATATTAATAGTATAGGTAATACTATATTTATAATTATTAATAGAAAGAAGATAATACTTAAGTAGTATAACTATTATTTAAAAGTCTATTATAACTATAAATTAATAGGTTTTCCTTATATTCTTAAGTTACTTTTATAGTTATAGTATATACTAATTACTTAACTTCTAGATTCTTAATAATATAATCCTAGTTTATAATAAAGTAATTAAACTCTATTAATTAATTAATAATATAAATTATCTAAATACTCTAGAGGATAAATTAAAGCTTTAAGTAGCGGGCGTTACCCTTATAAATATCATAGTTACTATCTAATCTAAGCTAGCTTTTTATAGCCGTGTCGCGGTATATCTTAGTAGTAAAAAGAAACTAATAAGTATATTAGAAGTATAGACTATAATTCTTTAAATAATAGAATATATTAGTAAAACCCTTATAAGTATTTATAATATTAAGTAAGCTAAGGTATACTCCCTTATACTTTTACTATATTTATTACTTATTATAATTATTACTTATATATCTTTAAGTAGGCCTTAAGCCCTTAGCCTCTAGTCTAGAGAATAAGATAGATATAGATAATAAGGAGTAGGTACCTAGCGTACTAATATTATATTACCTATACTTATATAAGTAGCTAAGTAAGCTTTAACTACTTAGTACTAGGTTTCCTTCTTCTAATTTAATTAGATAGTTTTTTATTTCTTTCTTAAGTTATCCTTATATACTAGCGCTCCTAGGGCGTACCTACTCCTAGTAGGTAAGATAAAAGAGATTAATACTCTTTATACTTATTTTTAAGTAACTAATTAAATATTCTTTTCTACCTTTACTAATTCTATCTTAATATTTATAACTCCTATTTATAATAATAGTACTTTTACTTCTTATTAAAGTCTTCGCGTATTTCTTATATATCTTCTAGATTTTCTTCTAAAACCTATTAATTATATTAGGGAGGGTATCCCTTCTACTTAATAAGATATTAGAGTTTACCCTTCTTTATCTTCTTATCTAAAATCTCTTTTAACTCCTACTACTTATTATTATTAATAAGTTCTAGAGGTAGTAGCTTAAGTATAAAGGTATTACCTTACCTACGCGTATATAGCTTTAAAAGAGAAATATAAAAAATAGGGTAGATTATATATATTAACAGTAATACTAAGTAATACGCCTACTTACTAATAGGTCTAAGGATATAAAATAGATTAATAAGCTTATAAAATAGCTTCCTACTTAGTTACTTTTACTTTAAGTTCTTTATATTTAATATAACTAAGTCTCTTTAATTAAAAGATATTAGCTTATACTTCCTATTATAGAACTTCGCTTATATTTCTAATATATCTTACTATTAACTTAATAGGTCTTTATGTAATTTATAAAGTTTTTAAATATATTATCTTATATTTAGTACCTCCTCTTAGTAAATTCTATCCCTAGAATATATAAGAATCTTAGGTTAATAGTTATAATAAAGCTTAAAAGTATTATAACCTATTATTATATTCTTTATACTATAATATATAAATTCGGCTAGGGGTAATAACCCTACTTAATTATTTTATCTATTATTATAATAAGTTCTTAAATAATATTCTAATATCTAATTTTAATATTCTATTTAGCTATTAATTTATAGATAGAAGGCTATACTTAACCTATAATTTAACTTTAAATAGTAGTATAAGTTAGACTAATAAGTACTTATAAATAGACTCCCTTAGTCTTATATAATATTATTAGGTATACTATACTTTAAGAAGACTTCTTTAAATAAGATATCTATAAGATTAGTTACCTTATAATCCTTTTATATAAGAAGGTAGTGAAGTATCTTTATATACCTATTAATAATTATAAGGATAGTATTATAAATACCTCTATACTATTTATATAGGGGAAGATCTATAATAAAATCTATTATAATTAACCTTTATAACCTAGTTAGCTTAGGAAGCGTAGTTAAGTTGTTATATAGTTAATATTATTTCACCTTAACTCTTTAATAAATATTATAAGAATTAATATATTCTTTAATATCTACTTTTATACTTATCTAGGTATACTTTTAATAAAGGAGACTAAGCGTCTTATTAAGCCTAATATACCCTACTAAGGGGTTATTATAATAGTATTTTAATAGCTCTTTATAGACTAATAAGTCTTTAAGAATATATAACTTCTTATTATACCTAAATAAACCTTAACTATTAAATATTTATTAACTAGCTCTTTTAACTTATCTATCTATTATTTCGCCTACGTATTACTAGCTAATAAAAATCTCTTCTTATTAAAGTACTTTAATTAATTTAATTATAGACTTTAAAGTTATAGTATATACTATTTTATTTTCTACTATTATATTAGCTAGAAAACGTAGAATAAGTTATTTATAATTAATAGTTCTAGTAATAGGGTTAAGCTATTTCTTAGTTATATTATAAGTATATTAAGGTAGTATTCTACTTATACTCCCTATATTTCTAGGTTAAGGGTCCCTACGTCTTAATAGATATACTCTATCTAAAAGTATTACTCTAACGGCTATATTAATAATTCCTAGTACTACTAATCTTATAGCTAGTACTAGTATCTATAACTACCTTATATATATACTATATATTATAGTAATTTTACCTTTATTACTAGAGGATAGTAAGCCCTATCCTAGTATAGGAAATATATAGGCCTTTATTATAATATAGAAAATAGGGTTTAATAAACCCGCTACTATTAATAGCTTTCATTATAATATAGGAATAAGTTTATTTATTACCCTACCCTTACTTTTATAATTAGGGCGCCTTAATAGCGTATTAGCTAGGTTAGTCTTACCCGGTCTATACTTAATAATAAAGTTATAGGTTAAGAGTCTTATTATATATCTTACCTATTAACTATTTAAGGCTTTTATATTTAAAAAACCCCTTAGGTTATTATAATTAGTAAGTACTTTAACTAGATAGAAACTACCTTCTAGATAGTATCTCTACTACTTAAAGACTATAACTATTATAAGTAACTCCTTATTATAAGTTTTATAATATTCTTTAATAGAGTTTATTTTCTTACTCTAAAAGGCTATAAGATATTATTAACCTAATTCTTAGAGCTATAATAGAATACTAGCTAGTTTAAAATCTAATATATTAATCTTAACTTATATAGATAATATAAGATTAAAGTATCTTAGTATTAGTATATTAAGAAATACTTAATAGAGTATATTAAATATATACTCCGCTCTATTAGGCTAATTAAAAGGACCTAATTTAACGCCTTTTATACTACCCTTTAATAGCCCTATTAAGGGTAATATAATTTATAAATATTAATAAAAAAAAAAAAATAATAAAAAATAATAAATCTAAGAAAAATCTATACTTTATAAAAGCTCTTTAGTTTAGGCTATAACTAGATAGTATCTATCCTATACTAATCTATTATAACGCCTTTAGTTAATATAATAAATCCTAAGAACTCTGCTTTAATTATAAAGAACTAATATTTCTTTAGGTTAATAGATAATTTATACTATTAAAGCCGCTTAAGTACTTTATATATATAATCCCTATACTTTATATATAATTCTAAATAGATAAGAATATTATTAAGATAAATAATATAGAATTTATCTAGTAACCCTAATAAGGACTTATTAATATAAGCTTAAAAGGTTATTAAAATATTTATAAGACTAAATAGTATTACTAAATACTTAAAATAACTATATTATAAATAAAATATAGTCTTCTACTTATCTCCTTTTTAGATATAAATATAATAATATATATCCTTAAGATTAAGTTTTATAAAGACCTTTACTCTATTTAAGTAATCTAATATTTTACTAATTAAGGGTAAAGGATATCTATTCTTAATAGTTACTCTATTTAACCTATAGTAGTTAATATATAAATATAGGCCTCTATCCTTCTTTAGGATAAATAGGATAGGGGATCTTATAGGACTCTTAGAGTATCTAATCTATCCTTTTACTAAGGCTTTATCTAGATAGCGTTTTAATTCTACTAACTCTATATTTAATAGGTTATATAAGGGTTTATAAGGCGGGTTACTAGTTATATTAATAGTATAATTACTTTCTTAATAAGATAGTAGATATCTAGCTTCTTTAGTTAAGAATATACCTAAGAACTTACTAAACTCTAGAGGTAATATATATAAATTAACTATATATTCCTTATTTAAATTACTTATATCTACTACTCTAAGTCTTAATTATATAGGTTCTAGATTAATAATATTAGAAATAAGAAGTATATAGATAGTAGGCTATTTCTTTAAGAGTTTTATAAACTATTATAGATTATTTAGTTAGAATAATAACTTATTAATTATAAAATACTACTTCTTTATACTTATATTAACCTTAATACCTATTATATACTATATAAATCTATTAATAACTAATAGTAATCCTATCTTATCTATTATATAGAAGATATAGGTATATTAATAGGAAGAACCCTAACTATTAATAGTTTAGTACGTTATATTATATATATTATAATAAAAGATAGGCTTATTATTTATAAAGCTTAGTTATAATAACTTAGTATCTTTAATATATTTTAAACTTACTTTAATAGCGTAAGCTTATAAGATAATATTTAACTAGGAATTATAATTAAGATATTTTTTTATACTTAAGAGGCTTATACTTTAATATTATCTTAACTTTATATTAATATAATATTAGAGGTTTAACCTCTACTCCTTATAAACTCTCCCCCGATAATTTAGAGTCCTTAATAGGGTCTAGCTTTTTCCCTACTCCTTACTTATATATTAGCCTTATTTACCTATTATAGTAAGGTTTAAGCGTCTTCCTTTTTATTAGAATCCGCCTTATTTTAGTAGTTTAGGATAACTTATAGTATAGTAGCCCTTCTTATTATAATTCTAATAAGTAATATCTAATAAGTCGCGTAATTTAGGCTTATTATAACTACTCTTACTATTATAACCGCCTATTCCTTATCCTCTTATAATATTATCCCTATTTATTTATAGTTTTATACCTTTATTATAATCCGCGTACTTATATAATATATTTACCTAGCCTTTCTTACCTAAGCTTTTTATCTTATTAATATTAGTCTTAAAGCGTACTACTAATAATAGGAGGTTATCTCTTATATTAAGTAGAGACCCCTAATTTATAAGGGCGATTTAAAGCTCTTTAGTAAGCTTAGTATATAAATTTATTACCCACTTACTTTTAACTTTTTTAAGAAGTTAGGCTTTTAAAGATATTAAGTATATTTTAAACTTATAAATTACTTATATTAGGTATTAATATATATTAGTATACTATTAATATATACTTAACTCTCTATTTATAAGATCCTTAATATAATTTAGTAAAAAGTCTATAAAATCCTTCTAACTTAATATTTCTAATAGATAAGAATATAAATAAGTAGCTTAAAGTTATTCTAAGTTACTCTTAAGCGCTAGTATTATAAATAGAATACGCGATATCTATATAATAAAATTAAATAGAGTCTATAAGAAAGATATATTATATTATTATATCTAGTCTTAGTATTTATAGATATTCTTATTATAATAGTTAGGAATAGGGGTTAACTTATAATATACTTTAGAAGAGACTTAAGTACTCTTTAGCTTTACTATATATACACTTCTAACCTATACTACTATTATTATAAAGAGAAATCTATTCCCCTAATTCTAGGGTAGTAATATCTACTTTAACTTCTTTAGGTTACTAAATTTATAGTAATTCTTCTTACTTACATCTTACCTACGTAAGGCGTTCTATTATAAGGGGAATACTCCCTTTATAATTCTTTAAATCTCCCTTAGGGGTATTTTTAGCGTTATTAGGTGTATTTATATCCCTTATATAACTTTCCTATTCCCTTTCCTATTAGCTAAGATTATTATTAATAGTATTTAATAAACTACTTTTATCTTAACTCTACTATAACGGCGTATTACTTATAATACTACTAGAGTAAGTTATATTTACTATAACTAATAATAGATTACTACCCTTAAATAGGTAGAAGAATTAGAATTATTATAATTATAAATTATAGGGGTTATATAGTAATATAAAATTAGTCTATTTTTATAGTAAGATTAATTCTTAAGAAATCTAAGAATTATTCTATAGGGGATCTAATAAACCTCTTAAAGAGACTAGTAAGCCTTATATATTATTTCCTCTTACGGGTTAATATAAGGGCGTGACGTATACTAAGCGCATGCGATATATAGCCTATTAAGTAGGTTATAATAACGACCCCGAAGTACGGATATATAAAGCTCCAGGACACTAGCCCCCTTAGAGCTAGACTAGAAGTAAGTTTGAACTAGAAGTAGGTGAAGTCTTCTATATACGTAGGTAGGCCCCTCGCCCTAATCTATTCTAGTAAGTAAGCTCGCCGCTTTTTAGGTAAGTAGTATTATATATACTAATTAGTACTTAACTCTATTTAAGATAGTCCTCCTAGATAGTCCCCCTAGCTATATTTATAAGGTAGTAGTTTATATAATATAATATACGCTTACTAATATAAATACTACGTATTATAATTAATTAGTATTATTTAAATACTAATATTATCTTCTTACTATAATAGAATATCTAGATATTTAAACTCTAAAGATCTCTTAAACCCCTTATCTAATAGATTTATTACCTTATACCCCTATTTAACTGCTTTTAGTTTAGCTTACTTCTATAAAGAATATTAAATTCCTAATATTCTTTATATTCTACCTACGTATATACTAATATATTATAATATTTTCTATATAAATTATATTATTCGCTCTATTTTATACTACTTAGCTATATTAAAATTAGGAAAATTAGTATAGTAGTTTAGAAGATATATTAGAATAAATAGAATTACCTACTAAATTCTATATACTAATAGCTAGAATATAGATTATAAATAAGAAAAATCCTACTATTATTTATATTTTACCTATTCTATAGTAACCCCTAGTAATATAACTACTATTAGTTTAAATAGGGGGAAATATTCATCTTATTACTAGGTATATAACGCTGTTATAATAATCTATATTACTATATTATTATATTAGCTAATACTATCGTATTTATAAGCTAAAAACCCTACTATTTATATTACCTACTAATATATCTAATATCTACCTACTATTTACCTTACCTACTAACGTATTTAATATTAGTCTAAATAGGAGGTAATATCTATCTTATTACTAGGTATATAACGCTATTATAATAATCTATATTACTATATTACTATATTAGCTAATACTATTATATTTACAGGCTAAAAACCCTACTATTTACGTCACCTACTAACGTATCTAATATCGACCTAAATAGGGGGAAATATTTATCTTATTACTAGGTATAGAATACTATTAGAATAGGTATATATAATATAGCTAATACTATTATATATATAAGCTACCTACTAATATATCTAATATACTCCCTGCTATTTACCTTACCTACTAACGTATTTAATATTAGTCTAAATAGGGGGAAATATCCGTCCTATTACTAGGTATAAAACGCTATTAGAATAACTTATATTACTATATAAGTCTATAAGCTAATACTATCGTATTTATAGGCCGGCTACCTACCTATCTATCTAATATTAGTTTGAATAGAGGGAAATATCCGTGTTATTAATAGCCTACTATATCTAATATACTCCCTACTATTTACCCTATTTACTAACGTGTCTAATATACTCCCTACTATCTACGCCACCTACTAACGTGTCTAATATTAGTCTAAATAGGGGGAAATATCTATGTTATTAATAGCCTACTATATCTAATATACTCCCTACTATTTACCCTACCTACTAATATATCTAATATACTCCCTATTATTCATGTTACCTACTAAATACTAGGTAGTAGGGGTGATTTTCTAACGTAAAAATCTTGAATTTTTATAGGTATTTTCTAGTATATATATACTACTCTATAATATAGTAGGAGTAGCTATTATATAACTTTAAGTTCTAATAGTTAGACTCTATTAGCCCTACGGCTTAGTAGGGTCTATAAAGAGATAAGTAGTATATTTTTAAATAAGTATAATAGTAAGGTTATATAATAGTAATACTATAGGAATATATATATAAAGTATAATTAATAGATTTATAACCTTAAATAAAGCCTCTTATAAGATTTTTAATTAGTACTTTAACTATATATTAAGGATTATAAGTTAAAATTTTATATTTATAAAATATCCGCGTACTACCTTAATAGTTAAATAATATTAATAGTAGTTATAAAATAACTTTAGATAATTATTTACTATATCTTTTATAAAGGGAAACTTCTTACTTATAATAGTTTAGTATTAGTATAATATTAGACTAGGCCTTAGAAGTTACTTACTAGTACTATTATCTTATAATCCCTCGCCCTACTATTATCCCTATTCTCTCCTATTATATTAAGACTTATAGTTACTATATAGTTATATACTAAAGATATTACTAATAAGAAGGCTTATACTTTTATTATATTTCCTACTTCTTATAAGTATCCCTCTATAAATTATAAAGTTTTTACTAGTAAAGAAGATACCTAATTATAACTATAAAACTAAGCTTATATATAAGGCTTTACTATTATTATTACTTATAGTAAATATAAGGAATATAAATAGTATATCTTTAAGTATATTTATTATAATAAGAAGACTTATAATATATATAAGAAAACCTAAGCTATTATAAAAGGAATAGTAGATATCTATTAGTAACTAAATTCTTATATTAACTAGAATAATTATAAATATAAAATTAAACTCTAATACTATATAAGAGATATATAGTAGTAAATTTCTATCTTAGAAAGTAAGTATAATTATACTATATTAGATAATCTATTTATACTTAAGGAATACTATTATTATAATTTAGATTATACTATTACTAAATTAATAGCTTTTAATCTTAAAGTAGTAAACCTACCCTTTAATAAGGCTAGAAGGGTAATATAAATAAAAGGCCTAAGTCTATCTTAATTTAAGTATTATAACCTATCTATTTAGGGAGTAAGTAGATACCTTAATAAGAGCTCTAGTATATACTTTACTCCCTTAAAAATTAGGGCTTTTCTATATATATAAAAGAGAAGTATATTATTGAATAAAATATCTATTAATTATAATAAATAGAGCTCTTCTTCTTTACTAGCTCTAAATAAATTAAGATAGTAAGATAATTTACTAGCTATTTTATAATAATTACTAATATTATATTTAATATAAATAAGAATAGCCTACTATTATTAGTACTTATCTATATAATAAATATACTAATATTAATACCTATTACTTATTACTTTATTTAGTCTAAGTTAGCTAATACCTTTTTATTTATAAATACTTATATATAAGAGCTATTTTTCTATAATAATTATTATAAGCTAAAGGTCTTACTAGGCGACTTTACTACTAGGCTAATAGTAGTAATAATAAGAAAAAATATTAATATTCTAATACTATTAAGGGAATATATTAGTAATAATATAAAGTAAGGGATACGTATTATTATAAAGCTTACCTTAAAGCTCTAGGGTTCCTAATTAAATAATATTAACTGTAAGTATTTTCTTTAACTTTATAACTAGTATACTACTAAGGCTATTAAGAAGAGGTTAACCTATAAAAATTATCCTATTAAGTAGAAGGAAAAACTTACTAATATAATATAAGCGTATATCTAGTTATTAATAAAGGAGGTATTAGAGTATAATTATTTAATATTATTAGGAAATCTATATTAAAATAAAAGGGATTACCTAACTAGCTTTTATAAGAGATAGGAACTATAATTTATAATAATATATATTAAAGTATAACTAAACCTTAGTTACTTTAATACTTAGTAAGGGGAGTATATATACTTAATTATTAAGGAGGCTACCTATTAATATACTCCTATTAAGATAAGTACTAATAAAATTACTATAGAGGTAATAGCTCTAATTAAGATATTCTATTATAAGCTAAAGTATTAGAAATAGAATACGCCTTAATATATTAATTAGACTAACCGCGTCAGGTTAGTACTTTAAACTTAAGTCGGGTTCCTAACTCGACTCTTAGCGAGTTAATACTAAATTCCTAGCCTAAGTATTTAAGTTAGTACTAATAGTTAGTACTAAGTATTTAAGTTAATATTATAAGGTAGTACTAAGTATTAATACTAAAGTATTAACTTAACTTATTAAGACTTTAGTTTTAGTAAGGGTATTTTACTAGATTATAATATTAGGAATACTTTATAGTAATATAAAAAGGTAATATAATTATTTAATAGTTATTAGTAGATAGCCTATCTATCTATTTAGTTAGATATCTTTATAATCTTATACTTATAATCCTTTTATTTATTACTATCCTCCTTACTATTATTATACTTACTATTATTATCCTTACTATTACTACTAGTCTTACTAGTATCTTCTAGCTTATATTCCCTATCCTCTTCTTTATCCTCCTTAGTAGTATACTTAATTTCTTTCCTATTAGTACTAACTTTAATTAAGATACCCTCCTTATCTTAATTCCTCTTTATAAGGTTAGGTATAATGTAATCCTTTATATTAAACGCGTTAGTATACTCTTATATAAACTTAATATAAGTATTTATAATATTAGGGTCCTATATATCTTTTAACTCCTGTTAGGATATAACTAGAGCGAGTTATAGTAATTTGGTGACTAAGAGAATAAATCTAAGGAGATAAATCTATAAAGTAAGTAAGAGAATATATGGCCGCCGCTAAGACGCTAACCCTATTAGGAGGTAATACTCGTAATTATAATAACTAGCATAACCTTAGGGTCGACTCGTAATATTACCCCCCCCTCTAGAAAAGGCTCGTCCCGAGCTAATTAGAACGTGCCCCGTCTATTAAACTTCTATAAAACCTATTACTTAACTATCCGTAGGTAACGCTTCGACGTTATTCGATCGACAGGTTAGACGGGGGTTTAGGCGTAGTGGGAGCTATTCGGTAAACGTGCGTCTTTGGCTCGTCCCTCGGGCGGGTGTTAAGGAGGTGCGTAATTTAAGTCTCTGGCTCAACTGGTCTATTCGTTGTTATCCTCTACCGTGAGAGGGTTGTTTAAAGAATGTCAGGGAAAAGGAACGTATAGTAGGGTTTACCTTGAGATCGCCAGGTCCATTAGGTTGAATGAACTGGATTATACTCTCGCCTTGCTGGAAGTCGTGCAGCGTACTGCTGGGCACCTGCCTATTGGAAGTTCGAGAAACCTGCTAAGCGGCACCCCCCCTGCCTAGTGAATGGTTTAGTTAGCGGCCGTGATTTACGCTCTCGTAATAATCCATAATAACAATAATTGCCTCGAGGTTACCGTCCAGCTGAGTCGGTATGCCTATTCCGATCCCTCTGAGTGTCTAGGCTCTACCCCGTATACTACCAGCCAGCTTCCATTATCTCGGTAATTTAAGTTCTCTCTAAGCTCTTAAAGATTTTAGAAAGGAATTTAATATCCCTTATAATAAGATTAACTATACGTATAATCTTACCTCTATCCTAGTAGACCTAGTTATTATTCTAGAGCGGTTAAAGATAAGAATATCTTATAAATATAGATATCCGTTCCTATAATTTCTAGGTCGCTATAAAATATTATAGGTAGTAGATAAGCTTATCTAATTTATAATTAATAGTATATAAAGTATTTATATTATAACTATTCTAGATATATTCTCCTTTAAGCCTAATAATAAGAGTTATATACTAGATAAATAATATTATTAGCTTTTAGTAGAGATTCTAAGAGCTAAGAAACTAAAAGTAGTTATTATTTATTATAGGTATAAATATAAGGATTCTTAATAGAAGTAATTTTAACTCCCTTATAGAGAGTATAAGTTTATATAAAGAAAGTTTTAAGCTAGTAGAAATTATAGAATAATAATACTATAATCTCTTTATTTATTATTAGCTATTAACTATACTACTTATAAATCTAATTACTATTCTCTCTTAATTTACTACTTTATTATAGTATTTACTAAACTAAGTAGAGTATTCTAGCTTTATAAGGATATAAAGGAAATTCGTTAACTATATATAAAGAAAAGATATATCCTCTCTTTATATAAGCTATATTACTTTTACTAATTACTCTTTTAATAAGAGGGATAACTAGAAGCTCTTAAGCTAGGACGTACTAATCTACCTAATATAAGTATTAGAACGGTAATACGGCGATTTATAAGGAGGATATCTAGTAATATTTATAGAATAGTTAGGATATAAGGTACTTAGAAGAAAAACTAAAATACTTTTAATTATATATAATTAGCTAGAATATCTAGTAGGATAATCTTATATATTTAGCGCCCTTAGTATAATAGAGGCTATTTTATTTTTATAGAAGGAGTATTTTAAAATAGATCCTCTTTATAAATAAGTTATAATATTACTACTCCTTAGAGGTAGTAAATAGTAGGGGTAGTTCTTAATAGCGAACTATAACCTTCTAATAATAGAGGAGCTCTCTAAATTTTAAATTAGTAGCTCTAAGTTTCCTAGCTAGATAACTATTAGGCCGTACTCGCTAGAGATCTTTAAGGCTAATAAACGAGTGGTTATATATATTTTAAACGCTCTTACATTAGAGGACAGGGAAGAGGTAGGGAAGACTTACCTATTAAGTAGTATATAATAAGATTACCGACCTTATTAATATATAGAACTTACTTATCGATAAGTATATCTATATATCCCCGCTAACTTAACTTTCTCGCGCTTTAGAAATTTAAAAAATAGCTACTTAATATATAATTCTAGCTAAAATCATTAGACGGGAGAAGTACTGTTTAGATGGACTAAAAGAAAAAAAACACGAAGATTTCACTCTCCTGCGCTTCTACCTCCAACCCCTTATCTCTGTATAGGTTCGATCATTGTTTTGAATGTGGGATGGATTCCTTGATCTGCAAGGGAATGCGCTCTGGAACTGCACTATACACATCGTCAGAGACAGCTATTATACTCGGAAAACCAGACAGAAGGTTTATCCTCCTACATTATTCACGGAATTCTTTCGCTATACGTAACAGGCAACGTCTCCAAGAATTCGCTATTACACCGAAACGTTTAATTGAGCTACCTTTTCGAACGTGGTATCCCCGTTACTTCCTTGCAGGAACGCCTACGGTATTTTTGTCTTACGGTAAAAGGATATGTAAAGAGCGAACTACCTATCTGCCTATTCGAAGAGCTATCCTACTTTCCCCTTCTTTAGTCACCGCGGTCGCTACGATGGTCGATCCGAGTCATCGCTTACGCAAAAAGTTTTAGTATCTGTTATTATAGCCATTCCGTAACTGCTTCTACAGCTGGAGATTCAGCAGAGGTAAGCTTTGTCTTCTTATGTTTCCCTTTCTTGCCCTTCGCTCGGATAGATTGACTAAAGATGGCCGGTCCTGGTTCCTGAAGGATGCCGTTAGCTCCGCGAGAGATTTCGAAGGAGAGTATTTACCGCTGCTTCCTCGAACTTTTCTGTCGAAAAATTTCCCCAAGTTTCAATGGCGTTGCTGATAACCTGTCATACATCAGCATTTCGTACAGCTTGGACGAGGAAATGGCCTACCCGTTTCGGTACATCTTCAACAGATTCAAATGCAGTAACTTCTTTCGGCGACGCCGTGGGCATAGGTTCATCAAATGAATCCTCTGTTAGACTTCGAACACTCCTGATCACCTCATCCGAGCGACAAGAGGCATTCTCGTCGTCATTGACTAAGTCCTCCCTTGACGAGGTTCCAGGAAAATCAATCTGCTCTTTCACGCCTTCGCCCTTATTCTTAGCCATTCTTGATCAATCCGTGTCATCAATGGACAGACAAACCTGAAATTTCCCGAGACACGTATTGTTTGCAGATGCGATACCCAGCCTCCAATGTCCGAAGTTTTCGCGTCAATTCCTGTCTCTGAAGTATTCTGGCTTCGGATTCGGAGGCGATCTTCTTCACAAGGTCTGACTCCATGGAAAAAACGGACTCTGGGCAGAACATACGTGGCACCTGGTTGACGATAGTCTCCTGAATCACGAGGCTTGGAACATTGTCCAGGAAGACTTTCATAGCAGTCTCAGCCAACAGTCAGTAATGAGGCACTTGTAGAACGATCAGGTGCAAACCTTGTAGAAAGCGTTCATGTTGTCGAAGATGCCCTCTGCGGCTTTCCGGTTCATGTCGGGCGCTTCTTCAAGTTGCATGGCCGACATGAGAAGCTGGATATCCCCCTGGTTGACTTCATTTCGTTGTGAGAAGATCTCATGCAGCTTTTCCTCGATGCGAGGGTGTCTACGAGCTTTTTCTAGAGCCACCAAAGTTTCTTGGAAGTAATGATTGAGCGTGGCCGGGTGGTCTTTATAAACTGCAATAAGCTCGGTGAGTTTCGAACAAGCAAGGTGAAGCTTTTCATCCATGATGGGCTCAAGCAGCTCAGAAAACAGAGCCTGGGTGACTTCCGTATCCGCCAAGTGCTGCAAGACCTGCGCAAGAAAAGCGTTCGTGCTTTCCCAGACCGAGCGGATGTGGGAGCGGGCGATACCTTCCCAAGGCTCACTGTATTGTCTGAAGACTTCACCGACGAGTAATGGATTCACAAGCCCAGGAAGCTAGACTACAGTCAGCCTGTGTATGAGACGCGATGTGTGAACCGAATGTGTAGTTACCTCTCTTCCGCGACTTATGCGCAGTAAATCTTGGATTTTGTCGATCGCCTCTTCCCGAGTACGATACTTGCTGCTGCTCTCTCTTACTGACTTTCTGCCCTTGCCTTCCGAAATGATCCACCGCGCTCCGTTTTCTCGAAGGCTGGTCCCGAAGTTATCGTGAGAGTTGGCAATAACAGCGCACAGACGTCTCTTTGCTGGTAAGCGGTCCGCAAAGAAAGAATTACTATACTGGCCGTTGATAGCATCCTTTGAGAGAATTTGGAATTCCTGACTGATTCTTATCAAGAAAGCTCTTTGCTCCTCAGGTGTGACGCGACTCGGGCCAAGCTTGTCCAGCACATCCCTTGTTTTCGCAATACCGGACCTAATATCTTCAACGAGTTTGGGGAGTTCAGATTGGACTTGGCGAAAGAGAACTTGGCTGAGACGATGGCGCAGACTTGCAATTCCAACACTGGACGGCGGTAGAGATTTGAAATTGCTTTTTTCGAAGAACAGTGACTCCTCGCTATCTCTATCCTTTGTTTCTTCCTCCCCGGCTCCTAGATCGAGATTCCTGACCACATGCCAGCCGCGCTCGAACTTGATGTCCTCATTTCGCGCAAGAGCCAGGAAGTCTCTTTCTAAGGTAGTCCCAGTCCGCAAGGTATCCGGCTTGGTTATGATGCCGATGGTACGCTCCCCGTCTCGGTCGACCTCGCGAGCCTTTGTGAGGACAATTTGGTTGGCGAACTCGTTCATAGCAGATACCACGGCCAGGATGATACTTCTTTCACTTTTCATGTAAGATTCGACAAGCTTGTGAACTAGTCTGACGTCGGGGGCGCTTTGTTTTTTATTCTCAGAATGGATCAGACCTGGCAAATCTACCACCGTTAACTGGGGTTGGGCTGGACCAGAGACCTCAACACGTAGAATGTCTTCCGAAAATGCTCGACTCCCAAGGACATCCAGACCCATCGCCTGCTTGGCTTTGTCGAACAACGCAGGGAATTCTTCAGGAGTTGAGAGGTCATGATGAAAGCCCGAAAGACTTGCTCGTTCCTGGGAAGACCTGCTCTTCCCCGGCACCTGCAAAATCACGCGTCAGTGCTTATCAAGCATCACGACAATCCCATGTGACTAACCAGAGACACTGCTATAGACTCATCCGTAGCTCGACGTAAAATGACTTCCGTAGCAAATCTGGTGCAGAGAGTGTCTTTGCGAGGAAAAGGCACACCAGAGATGGCTTCAAGGACCGAGCTCTTGCCACTAGACTGATCTCCGCAGACTATCAACTGCGGAAGGGCCGTGTACTCGCTCAAGCCTTCTGCTCGCAGTGCGTCAATGACATCCAGGAGTTCAATCTGCCCTTGCGTCTGCAGATCTTCCAGCTTTGCAGGATCGGCGACAACAATCATTCTGATGGTAGTTATCTTCTGCTAGTGAGAATGGTTTGAAGGTCAGAAACAAGTAGGTTTTTGCTCGAGTTTGAAAGAGGAAATGGTATATCTCGACGGTGGTATATGAACCGGAATCTGCAAGGCCTATTGCTAAGGAGGCAAAAGTGTGAAGTGGCTGCCATCCAAGAACCGCCCGGCCTCTAATTTATTTGTCCAAATTTGTTGAGACTTGCAACCTTCGGATATTCTGGTCCGCTTTCCGGTCTGATAAGGCTGCATGAGTGTAAATGACCCCACCACGAATTCCTGTCCTTGAAGTGCCAGAGCACCTAAGAGACCCTCGCGGTACCAGATCATAGGTCGGACCGAACACTGCCAGAAAAAAAGAGGTGGGCGGCTTTCAGGAGATGCCCCACGCAAGTTCCCCGAACTCTTTCTAGCATAGAGCAATCACCCTTCCCAGACATGAAGTAGGGCAGATTTGATGGATGCATTCTGCATCCGTCGCACGATCGAAAATCAGCTCGCTCATCGGCCTTAGAAGCTACCTGCTTCCCTCTCGATTCGCATTTGACGAATGTGAATCGACGGAGTAGATCCGCTCGGTGAGCTGGCCAGGAATGCAAGCCGAGTGTACGTGGACGCGCATGAAACGAGGTCATTCACGTAGAATCAAAACCATAAATAGAATTCCAGTGTCAAGGAGTCGCAATCATTTTGTAAGTGGCAAGTGTCCCCAGCCGAAGATGAATTATCGGAAATATTTCCGTTAACGCCCACTGCTTTTAGCGTGTATAATTTTAATGTCATTAGCCTGCTATAAGACCCTAACTATAACCCCGCGCCAAACCTACTTAGTTTTATTAGTAAAACCCTACTAAATATTATCTTATAATTATTAGAGTACGACCTAATTAGGTAATTATAAAGCTATTAGTATTTAGTACCTTATTAACTAATTAGTATAATAGCTCTAGATCTACCTCCCTACCTCCCCTATTACCCTTATCGCCCTAGAGCTATACTACCGTTTAGAAAAGACTCCTCTATCTATAAGTATACCTACCTCCTATTTAAATTATATTAGTATCCTAAAGTAGTTATAAAAGTCACTTATACGTTTATAAGAATAGGCTTCTAATAGGAAAGGAATCTTTATATATATAAGTAGATAATAGTCCCTTATTATTTATACTATCTAGGCTAGAGTTACTTAATAATACCTACTACTCTTAATACTCTACTTAATTATTAGCGTTAGAAATTATAGCTATTTTAGGAAGAGCTAGCCTATTACTTAGTAGAGGAATAGGATATATCTATTTACTAATCTACTATCTTATAAGCTCTAAAAGATGCTAAGATATCTTATAAGACTAGTTAATATATAGGCCCTTAGAGTTAAGAGCTTTAGGTCGCCTAGTAAGCCTTTACTAGTAAGGTAAAAATAGAGTAGCTTATCTTTATTAATAAGTCCTTATTTAAGCTCTAGATAATATAGTAATCTATAGCGTATATACCTATTAATAATCCTACTTACTATTATAGTAATATAAGACGAGGTAATTTATATAGTATTCTACCTATATATATTACTAAGGATTACCTTCCATGTACTAGTATTAAGAAGGGCTGGTATTTAAAGGAGGAGATTATTAACTAGCTGATTAATAAGCTACTACTATTATATAATAAGTATCCTTAGGAGTAAAGTATTATTATTCTAGATAATATTAGTATTTATATTAGTATATAAATTATTAAGGCTATTAAATAGAAGGGCTATCTTATTAAGTACCTACCTTCCTACTTATTAGACTATAACCCTATTAAGCTTATATTTAGTATACTTAAGGCCTAGATAAGATATTATTTTAAGAGCTTTTACCCTATCTTTTAGAATAACTTTAAGGGCTTCTTAAGGTATACTATTAAGTATAGTAGATATAATAGGTTTATAAAGGAGTACTTTAAATATAATAAGGTAGAAGTATTTAAATAAGAAATAGCCTAGTAGTAGAGGTCTTAATTTTATTATTTATATTAATAGATAACTAAAGATACTATACTTCTTAAAAACCTCCTCTTAGCTATTTACTACCTCCTTATTATCTACCTCCTTACTATTAACCTCTTCCTATACTAGCTAGCCTACGGGTATACTAACACTCCTCCCTCTAGAGCTTCTTAAACTAACTTAGTTCATCTTTTAGCTTCTAAATAATACTATTAGGAAGCCTAGTATTAATAGATCTAGTATAAATATATAATAAGGTATCCTCTATACTCTTAATATTATTAATACCCTAACCTTTATAAGTAATCTTAGCCTAAATCTAATAGTATTATAGCTTTTAGTCTTAATAATCTATCCTATCCTTCTTTTACTACTAGAATACTTTTAGAATATTATTATCCTTATTTAGTTTACTAATAGGACTAGAATACTCGCGAGGGTCTTAAGCTCTTACCGCGGATAGAGTAGGTTACGACTATTAGTTAGGCGTAGGCGAGTAAGAATAGTTATATAATAGAGGCTAGTATAAGGAAGGATATAACGGTAGATATAAGTATACTAGAGGAGGAGGAGGAAGCTATAGCTATATAGCTACTTATTATATAAACTATTAATAACCCTTACTTATTATAGACTTTATACTCTTTATAGTATTAAACTTTATCTATTAGGCTATTATCTCTTTTATCTACTCTATTACTAACTTCTTCTTACTAAGCTTCTTATCTTCCCCCTCTTAGCCTTAACTAAGGAGCGACTTAATAATAAGATATAGTAGTTTATATTTAATAGTCTTACTAAAGGTAATTATACTTACCTACCTCTTATATTATATAGTATTTAAATAGTAATATTTACTATTATTATTAATCTAGTAATAGCCCTTATAGCTATAGGTCGTATTATAGTACTTCTACCTTATAATAAGCTTCTTACTATTATCGCTAAGGGACTTATTATAATTATAAATAATAGTATAAGCTTATTCTAGATTATTAGTCCTAGTACGCTAATAAGATAGTAACTAACTAGGGCTATTAACCTCCTAAAGACTCCTTATTAAACTAGCTTAGCTAGTAATTATAAGAGATATATCTAGAATATAACTATAGTACAACTTTTATTACTCTATAATTATAGTCTTAATACGCGACTCCTATTTATTAATAGTTAAGTCTTTTAAGTTAAAGAATTAATAAGTCGCTTTATAATATACTAATTTAACTTAGCCTAAAATATTAGCTATTTTAGTAATGCCTTTATTAGCTATTACCTTATTAATCTTAATGTCTAATAGGTAGCTATTAACGCTTCCTTTCTTAAATAACTTATCAATCTTATTAGCTTATATATATTAGATATATAAACTAGACTCTACCCTTAGATAAGTATTAATAGAATAGTTATAAGGTCTATTCTTCTACTCCTTATCCCTCTTTATCGCCTTAAGGGGTTTAGGTAAGTATAACTTATAGATAAAATTAGTCTTATTAAGGAGCTCTTTAATTATTATCCTTATCTACCGCTCCTTATATTTATCCTTATTAGTCTAATAACGCTATATCTCCTTTTTAAGCTTAAGAAGCTCCTTTTTATAACGTAGCTAGGCTAGTTTACCCTCTATTTTAGTAATATATTATTCCTCCTCCTTATAGTAATAAGCCTCCTCTTTTTACGCCTATTTTATAGCTACCTACTCCTCTTACGCCGCCTTCTTCTAAGCCTAAATATAAGCTCGCTTCTTAACCTTCTTCTACTTCTTAATCTCCTTCTTACTAGTAGTAGCGGCGGTAATAGTATTACTCTATTTATTAGTAAAGCTAATATAGTAAGAGGTATCAATAGTAGAGGCTACCTAGTAAGTACTTTAGGGTATTAGAAATACTAATAACTAAGTATATAGGCTATATAAGAGCCTTAGGTAATAGTAAGGGTTTTAGGTGATATTATAATAAAAATATAGTATAAATATAAGAGTTACTTAAATTTAGTAGGGTTTTACTAATAAAACTAAGTAGTTTTAGCGTAGGGTTATAGTTAGGGTCTTATAGCAGGCTAATAACATTAAAATTACATACGCTAATTACCTATTAAAATACTACTAGCTACCGACTAATATATATAGGGCTACTTATAAGTTAGCGACCCTATTAGCTAATACGTATAGTAAGTATGAAAAAGGGGGTTTTACTATACTAGAAGAAAGCTTGTCGTGTAATATTAGAAAAGCTATCCTTTATCTAACTATACTATATAACTTGCAAGCTGGAATCAAGTACTATTTCCTAACTTGAACTAATTAGGTAAAGACCGTAGTAATATCCTGTAATCTAGTCCTTCTACTAGCTTACGTAGAGAATATATAATAGAAATAACGTCGTCTTTACTATATACACGTAACTCCCGTAGCTATCTAGTACTACTAAATTCTACTATTATATCGCGCTTATATAGTATATTAAGGAGGCTTATAATAGGAATAGTCTCGCTTTATTAGACGGAACGTTCTATACGGTATTCTAAGATAATCTAGTAATAACCTAAGTTAGTACAAAGCTTATATAAGGCGTCCTAGGACTATAAGTTATAGAAGGATTTATCTTATAAAATTATAAGATAAATTTATAGCGTTCTTACTTTAAACGCGTAGAAGTTAGAGGATATTTTACGCTAGACTAGCTAACCTTTTATAAGGAGAAGGCGTAAAATAGTAGAGCTAATAGTTTCCTTAGGAAATATAAACCTAGGAAGCCTATTCAATAGGGATAGATTATATATAATAGCTGTAAAGCTCCTTTCCTATTATAACTAAAGGGATTTAATTCTATCCTTATTTACAGTCGCGTTAGCTATCTTTCTAGTATAGGGAATAAGCGAATCTTTCCGTAATATAATATTATTTTAAGGAGGAGATATAAGGTCTTTAAGCTATATAAATCCTTAGCTAACTAATTTATAAGTACTAGTTATAGATTAATTTAACTAGGAATAGATTATAGATTAGAGGATTATACTCTTATAAGGATTTAGGTATAATCTTCTAGTTAATTAAACTTTACGAAGTAGGGCCTTTTTAACTACTAAGATGAAATTCTATATTATAGTAAGTATATTACTATTAGCGTTTCTAATACTCTTCCTTTTACTAGGTAATACCTATTTTTTATAGAGTCTTCTATACGTGCTTAGAATAATATACTATCTATTTTAAAGAATAGATTATAAAGGAAGTAGGCTTATTTACTTAAATAAATATTTCTAGGAGGTACTTTATAAGAGTTCCGTTCGTAGTAGAAAAGTAGCTAGACTTCTATATATACTAGAACGGTTAATATTACTTTATAGCGTATATAATCTTTAATTATAATTAGTAATAACACGTAAGACTTTAATACTCTCTTAAGCTTAGACCTATTTAATACGCTATAAATAAGGTCTATTATTATTAAGTTAAGTTTTATAATAGGTATCTTTAGCGCTTTAATATAAACGGGTGAGATTTAAACCCTACTAAAGATAGGATATTTCCATGTAGCTTATAATAGGAATTAGGATATAGTAGAGTAATAACTAAGCTTAGTTATAGTCTAGATAATATCTAATTATATATCTAGGACTAGTTAAGATAAAGCTATTAAAGCCTAATATAGGATATATTAATTATATACGTACTAATATATTATTACTAACTAGACGAGAATTTCTAGTCCTAGACTTAATTTAGCCCTTAGCGTTACTAGATTCTTAAGATCTATAAAGAGCTTGTATAGTTTCTTAATATTAGTTATTAGCGCAGTTAATAATATAGGTATAGTTCCTAATATCTAAGCTATAAACCGGCTGTTAATTACTTTATAAAGCTGCGGTATAACTTTAAGCCGTTATATTTTATCTTTTTTAAAGTTATATTAAAGCTTTATATAGCGAGACTATAAGTAGATTAAGATATAGTTCTAGTTTATAGCTATAACCTTATATAAGAGCGTGTACTACTCTTATTTAATTCTACTTCACTCTTATATATTCTAACTTAAAGCTGAAGATAATAATAGTAAGTATAATACTTACCTATTTATATAACTCGTTTAAAAATCTTTATTATCCTCTTAGACCCTACTCTTATATTATTAAGATTACTATTATTTATTACTAACTTTATAGTTAAGTATCTTTAATCTTCTCCCTCCTCTAGGTATAGCGTAACTATCTCTTTTAGATTATCTATTCTTACTATAAGAAACGCGAAAGCTTTTACTAAGTCCTTTTTATACTAGAGGCTAAGGACCCTCTTAGACGAATTATCCTCTCTTAGTTATAACTCTAGTAAGTTTATCTCTACTAGTTTCTCTAGAGTTCTATCAAGCTACTAGAGTAATATAACCTTTTATAATAGATATACCTAGTTAATATTTTACTAAATCTAGAGGGTTATTACCAATATATTATCAGATTAAGACCTTACGCTAATAAATTAGTAGTTAGTATAGCTAATTATAGATGTTATATATCCTAATAAAAGTTAGTTACATAGCCTATCTATTAGTATAGACTCTAGCTAGAATAGGAATAGTTGTCTTTCCCGTCCTAAATATTATCTACTACGTATTACGTAGTAGTAGTAAGTAAATAAAGCTTACAGGCTTTTTAAAGAGGCTAAATACTTCTAAATTCATAGCCTATTGGAGTTATAAAGTACTACTATAACTTTACTAAAGTAAGACGGCTTAATCTAGGTAAGCTTAGGAGCTAGAAAGGAAATATATATATTAATTTAGCTTTTTTATTAGTCTCTAGGAGCGTAATTATAATAAGGGATAGTAGTCTAGAGAAGTCTTCTTAGGAGGAAAGATAATTTAGTTAATATATTCGTGGAATTACTTATATACTCCGAAACTAACGGATAATTCCCCTTTACTATAGATCTACTTTCAAGATACTAGTAGCCTAAGTTAAAGTAAAGCGGCTAGGTCGTCGTAATTACATTAAAATATAATATCGAAAGTAATACCTAAGCCACGCGGTAGTATATTCTTACTAGCTTAAATAGTCAATTTATTTTAATACTTCGCGGTATAATATACATCAGTAAACTAGGAACCTGTATAGAAAATCTAAACTGCTAAATCCGCTAAAAGCTCTTTTTTCAGGTAAAATACTGATAAAAAATAGGAAAATTTCAGGGTTTTTTTTATTCTAGCCTAAAAGTCCTAAATATAGAAAATCTGGATTTAAGGCCTTAAATCCGTGATTTTCCTCTAGCGCTAGGAAGAAACGGGAAGCTCGCTAGAGCTATAGCAGCTACGTCGTCAACGCTAGCGTAATATAGGTTTTAAATACAGTCGATTCACGTAATTTATATACGCGTAGAGTACTCCCCCTTAGCCTAGCCCCGTTTCTTATACCTATATTACGCCTGCGATTATTTCTCCTACTAAGTATTAGTACTATTAACTACTAATAAGACTTAGTACCTTATTATAATTACCTAGTTAGTACTAGTCTAATATAGTTATATTATAGCTAATTAGTAGGACTTATCCCCTATTAGTCCTATAACCTAGTATTTCTAAAAGTTACTAAATACGTATTTAGTAACTTATAGTATTATTCTAAGCTCTAGGGCTAATACATAAGCTTAGCTACTTATATACGTAAAATACGCAGATTTTTGTAATTTACAGGTTTCCTATTTTACTAATATAGCTCTTTTACTAACTTATAAGCTCCTAGTACTTTTAGCCTAGTCTTAACTACTAATATAATATCTAAGCCTATTTAGAGATCGCGTTTAGTAATCTTACCAATTATATTACTAGCTAGATTCTCCTCCCTATAAAGTACTATATTCGGACGCAGCCCTCTAATACTCCGGCGTTATTTTCCTACCTACTCTCTATTAATAGCGACCTACTCGTACTAAGGATAGCTATATAAGCCTAGACTATAGAACTACTAAGGTATAAGAGCTCTATTCTAGCTATATAAATAGTACTTAGCTTAATTAATCCGGCTATAAAGTTAGATAGTCTTCTCTTATAAGTAACTTAAATTACGTTTAATATAATTAATATTCTATATAAAATACTAAAGAGGACGGCTACTCTATATTAGTCTATCTAGAAATATCTTAGCGAGTTTTTAAGGTTTTTATAAAGTTTTTTAGCGTTAAATAGGGTTTAAGCTAAACTTTTAGCCTATAAAAAAATATTACCTAATTAGGCCTAATTCACGATTTGCTACTGGGATATCCTGTGGGATATCCTATCCCAGGCCGAAAATCGCCTCGATCCTATACTAAAATCCTATATCTTTCCAGCCTGTACTTATTAGCAATATCTAATATTTAGATAAAGGGGAGAGCCTACTACTTATATTAACTAAGATACTAGCTCTACTAAGTATAATAATCCTCCTTTTACTCTATAAAACCTACTTAATAGAGGTAGGTTTTATAACTCCGCTAGTACTTAGCTACTAGATAAGAGAAGATAAGAACGGCTTTAAGTATCTTCTACTTAATTTCTTAATTTAATATATATTAGTTACTATAGTTAATCGCTAGTACTACTTTAGTATTAGTAGTACTACCTTAGATATTACTTAGATATACGGGTTATATAAGGGTTTTAGCTATTAGACTAAAGGACTAAGGACGGGGGATATCCTCCTTTTATACTTAAAGGCTAGCCTAATATTAATTAGTAAGGCGAAGTATACCAGTTACTTAGGGTAGAGTAAGGACTAGGGGTAATTATAAGACCCGCTTAAAGCTATTATTAGCTTCTTCTAAATAGCTCCTTATAATTAAAGTCGTAATATATATATAACCTCTTATAAATCGCGTAAGGTTCTATTTAATATCCTAAGGAATTCTAAGATAAATAGGAGGAGGGACTTCTATATATATAAGGATAGGTTTTATAAAGATATTAATATTATTAGTATTATAGATATCTACTATACTAGCTCCGTAATAGAAAGGTTAAGTTAATAGAGTTATTATAAGTTCTTATATTAAGCTTATCTTACTATCTATATCTTATATCTCTTTTATCCCTATCCTCTTAGTCCCTACTCTATTTCCTATTAACGGCTAAGTACTAAGGCTTAATATATTAAAGGTAGAGTTATAAGATCTATAAATTTATATACTAAGTATTATACCTAGCTTCTAAGCCTCCTTATAAAGTTAATAGGGAGCTAAGCGTAGCGTTTCTAGGTAAGTAAAGGACTTAGTAGAATATTTAAGTAGTAAATTTATAAGGTATAGAAAAAGCCTGTAGTAACTTTACTATACTTCCCTTCTTTAATAGATAGGTAAGGACTACTTTAATTATACTCTATTCCTACTCCTTTTCTATTCTCTTTTATAGTCTTAATTATCGCTTTTAAGCTACCGCTACTTAATCCTAAGATAAAGGCGCGTAATCTCCTATTATCTATCTTATACTATATTAGCTAACCTAGTATAGCTCTAAGCTATTAAAGCCTTATATTTAACTATAGTCTTATATAAGTCTAGAGCTCGTAGTACCCCTTAAAATAGGCTATCTATATAATCTTATTAGCTACTACTACCTAGACCTTTAAGCTAAGACTAGTCTATAAATTAGTAGTACTACGTCCTTTATAATAGCCGCCTAAAAAAGAGATCGTTGTCTTAAGCTTATATTACTAGATCGCCGCTATTACAGTATCCTTAGTAGGTGTAGCTAGGTAGATATAGAATAGCTTACTATTAGCGCAGATAATTTAAGGCTCTAGGGCTATACCTACTAATATTAGTCTATTAGCTATACTTAGCTTTACGCTTAGCTTTCTATACTAGGCTATATATATAATTATTAAATTATAATCCTACTAATATAACTTAGTAGAGGGAGGCCTAATAGTTAAGGCGGATAGTATAGTTCCTTTACTACTAGTATTATAGCCGCCCTTTAATATAATACCTCTATTGCCCTTAGATCCTAGCTATAAGCTAAGACTCTTAAATATTATTATAGAGAGTATTAAAGGTTATTAATATTAGTAATATATATAAGCTAAGCTTAAATAATATAGCCTAACTAGTCTAGGCGTAGTTAATAAAGGTAATATTAGTAGACTAGCTAAAAGTTTAGTACTAAGCTATAGTACTACACTTATATAAGGACGCGGTAAGTTTAAACCTTCTTAGGAATATAAGGTATTTATTTAATTAGCTATTATTATAAGAAGCTTATTTCTAGCTAGTATTGCGATTATCGCTATATAGCTAGTAGCTTGTAGCGTAGAGAGCGGAAGCCTTCCGCAGGCACGTCTTAGGCCTATAAGAAGCTTCCCTTCTCTATAACCTTTACTACTTTACTATATTATTAATTACAGTTATAATATATAAGAGTAATACTATATTAGCTACTATTAGTACTATTAACTACTAATAAGCTATATATAGTCTACTAGCTATTATAGTACTAGCTATTTATAGTACTAGCTATTATAGTACTAGCCTTAAGATATAAGTCTTTATAAGTCTTCTATACGCTATTCTATTTAATACTTATTTAAGCTATTTAAAGAAGCCTTCTATAACTAATAATAACTATAGAAGTCTCTTTATAACTTATAATTAATAAGAGCCTTATTTATTACCTTCTACTACCTACTAATAGTATTAGGATTTCGTTAACTTATTAGAATTTTTAGAGAAACTTTAGTGTTTTATTAAGTAAATCTAGATATTTCCTAGATATTTCCCCGCTTATTACTTATCCTAGCTACTAATAGGGAAACCCTTATCCTTACTTTTTAATTATACGATTTTATTAATACTAGATATAATTATACTATTATTATTAATAATATTAGCCGTTTCCTAATAATACTCATTATTAATAGGAATCTTAGACCTCCTTAAACTAACTATATCTCTTCTAATTCCTTATAAGAATAATAGTATTATACTAGATCTTTATCTTTAGAGCCTAGTAGTCTCTTTAATATTAATAAAATATCCTAGCCTTCTAATTAGGCTATTAATAAAAGCTAACTCCGTATAATAAATTATTATTTTAAGAAAGCTACTATATTTATAAGGTACTATTTATAATAGCCTCCTTTAATACCTACTTCCCTAATAGGGACCTTAATCCGTTTACTACTAAGGTTAACTTTACTAATACTAATACTAATAGAGTCTATTTTATCCTTAGTAGGTATAAGAGTAACCTTAGTAGAAGAGGCTATCTATAATCGCCTAATAGGACTAGAACTTCCTAATCTATTAGAGCCTTTATATATAGTAGATAATAGGGGAAATAATAATAGTAATAGTAATAGCTAGGCTAGCTAGGCGAGTTTACCTATTAGAGGCTTTATACCTAAATTATTTAATATAATATCTACCTTTTTCTAGAGTATAAATACTAGGGTAGGGGGTCGTTAGATTTATTAGCCTATAGTAGTTATAGCCCTAGCTCTTATAATTACTACCCCTTAGTTTAGGCCCTAGGATATTAGGTATTTTAATCTAGATCCTAATATACCCCTAGTTAAAGTTAAAGATAGTTATAATATCTATTATAATATTTTTAACTTTACTAATAGAGTTAAAGTAAAAGCTACTACTATAAATCTAACTCTTATATAGTTAAATCTAGACTTATATCTACTTAGAAAAGCTAATAATTAGTTTACTAACTAATTATCACGTACTACCCGTATTAGGTTATAAAATAACTCTACTAGTATTACTAAATAATATATAGCTCTATAAGAATATTTTTAGGACTCTCCTAGTAAGTTACTAAGTCTACTAGAAAATATCCGCTATATAGTAAAGGATACTTGAAATTAATAGGATCTAGCCGATTATATCTCTAGTATTATCCTAAATAGTAAAAATACTAATATTACTATTATAGAGTAAGCCTAAGTCCTCCTAGTATTTAAATATATAGATAGATAATTACGTCGGGATCTATTATTACTAACTAAGGAATTAATAATTAAGGGCCTCCTTAAAGAATTTAGATATAGGAAGGATACTTAGTCTAATATTTATAGAAATAAGGGCCTTATTAAGAAAGGCTTTAAGATAAAGTAGGATAGTTATTATAATAATTAACGAGATCCTTAATTAGATTAGTATACTTTTTAGTTAAATAATCCTCCTTATTAATTTAGTAGTAATAGTTTTAATTATAATAGTAGGACTCTAAGGCTAAATTATAATAATTAGAATCTAGTTGCCTAACTATTTATACTATTTATACCGTATAAAAACTATTAAGGTAACTTTAATAATAACCCTTAGTAGGTATAAATTACTAGTCTTTAATAACCCCTATAGATTATAAATAGAAACGCGTTACCTAGGTAGAGTTAATACTAGAACTATAACCTAGGTTAAGGCTATCTACTAAATCCTTAGGGTGGTAATTACCTATATAAGCCGTATAATTAGGTATAATAATAGCTTTATATATACTAGGCTATAGTTAAAGATAAAAATCCTTAAGAAGAGCCTTATAATAAGTAGGTAACTTATAATACTTATAAGGATAAGTACTACTAGTCTATAAACTAGACTAACCCTAGTCTAGGCTAATACCTAGATAATTCTTAGGAATATAGTTAAGATCCTAAGAGTTATTAAGATAATAATACTATTAAAACCTATTTCCTAATAATCTAGCTATTTAATAAAGCCTTTAGTTATTAGAAATATTCTAGGATATTCCTATCTAATAATACTCTATATAACTATATCTATTATAGTATTTACTATAAAATAAGGGCCTTAATAGCTACTATAATATTATCTAAGGAGGCTAAGGCTAGTAATACTTACTAAAGCCTTTTATAGACTATTATTTAAAGTACTTCTAAATAGACTACTTTAAGAGGATATACCTTTAAGGGATATTATTTTATTATAACTTAGGTTAGGTTTATCCTAGATATTAGCCGCCTTCTTTATAAGCTTTATATAGATATAAGTTATATAATAAGTCTAATAGATAGGACTTTCCTATTAGAGTAGTTCCTATAAGCTAAAATCTCTAAAATACCGACGCTTATAAAGGTAAGAGGTATTAGAAGTAAGAAGTATAATACTAATAAATATACTAAGCTACTAATATATATTCCTAGTAGTAATAGTACTACTTTTATTAAGAGGGAATTATATATAGTTAATAATCTTTTAGTAAAGGCCTTAATTAAGGTTTATATTCGTAAATCTAAGGGTATTATTATTAACCTTAATAGGAGTTTAATAATAATCTATTCTTGTTAAAACCTTAAAGTCTCTATTAAAGTCTCTAGTAAGGGAACTTATACTAATACTATAGTATTTAGTTAGGCTAATATTATTATTAGCCCTTACTCTTATAAGTAAGTTTAGATTACTAGTCTTTATTATTAGTTACTTAATCTTCTAAAGGATTAAGACTTAATCTTTAAACTAGATAAGCTAGATAATCTCTCTATCTACGCCTATATTATTAATTATAGGATATCTTATATCTTTATTAGGAATAATACTAATAATAAAATTAAGTTAGGTAAGAATATAAAACTTAGTTAGGTTACTAAGTATAATACTCCTAGCTACTTCCTTATAAAAGCCTTCTATAACGACCTTACTACTAGGCCCCCTAAGAGGGCTAAGGTAGCTAACTAGGTTAAAACTAATCTCCGACGTCTTATTACTACTATTATAGTATTTATAGTAATAGTACCTACGGCCTTAGAGATAGAATCCCCTTACCTATTAGGTGTAATAGTCTACGGCACCCCTAAATAAGGGCCTTATTAGGGGATATTATTAATAAGTACCCGAATCTATAGTAAGATACTAGGACTATAATATATATTCTAGAGTCTTAATAGATAGATGTTCCCCTAGTAGATAATTAGCTAGAAATCTATAAGCCCGGCTAAGCTAGGGTATATCCCCTAAGAAAGGCTAATAAAGAAGTTATTAATAATAAGTTTAATAAGTTATATAGGTAAGGTAGAATAGACTAGATAATAGAGTTAACCCTATTTTTATTTCTATATTTTATTATCTAGAAGTAATCTATAAATAGTATTTATAAAGGCTATACAATAGTAGATATTAGGGCCTTAAATAAAATTATAATACTAGATATATATCCTATTCTATTATAAGCTGAGATATTAGCTCTACTAAAAGGTACTACTTATATTAGTACTATTAACGCGGTAAGTTTCTTTTATTAATAGTCTATTAATAAGTTATATTATTATTATCTTATAATAGCTAGTTATTAAGGCTAAGAGTTATTTAACATCCTAGTTATAAGATACTATAACTCCTCGGCCTATATATAGCGTATAATAAATAGAATTCTTAGGCTGTTTCAGCGTTTCTATTATATATATATTAATAATATTATTATCTTTTTAAGATTACTAGAAGAATACCTCAACTATCTTAACTAGGTCTTCTAGGCTCTTAATAATATAAATATCTATTTATTACCTAAGAAATTATTTCTTAGCTTCCTATTAGTCTACCTTCTAGGCTAAAAGGTAGATACTCTAGGATTAGCTATAATAGAAGAAAAATTAGCTACTATTATTAACCTATGCTTCCTAATTAACCTAATAGCCTTAGAATAATACCTTAGATTAACGGGGTATCTACGTTAATATATTACCTTCTATACTACTATTATAAAACCCCTTTAGTTATAAAACACTTATTTAAATAAGTCTATTCGTAATACTTCTATATAATAAGGGCTTTTATCTAGTATTTAAGGTAATACTTTTAAAAAACTAACCCGCTAAACTTATCTTAGTAAGCCTACGCTAAAGGAGCTTAATATATTTTATTAGCTCTGAAAACTATTTACTAGCCTAATAATTCTATACTATTTTAATAAGAAGCTCTAACTTTTTATAGATCTTAATATAAGTAAGGAGTTTAGCTTTAGAGTATATATATACTACGTTATAGGTCTAATAAAAGCTTTTATAAGGGACTTCCCTAGGTAGAAGTCCTACCTACTAATTCTTTTCCTTAGCTATCTACTTACTAACGCTAAGACTTAGTACTAGCTAACTAAACTAGAAATCGCTAGAATTATCTAGGTAGTAAAGAAGATTAGGTATATAATTAAGGCTATAGAATAAGTAACTATTATCTATACTAACTATTTAGCCGCTATATTAATAGCCCGTTAGATAAGTCTATATATAACCTTAGTAGAAAAATAAATCTTTACCTTATTTACACCTCTAAATATCTATAATACTTTTAACTAGATATCTACTATAAACCTAGAAAGTCTAATATTATTCTAGATACTCTTTCTAGACTAGCTACTTATAAGTACTATCTAGCTAATACTAGTAACTCCCTTAACGCTATACTAGTAAAGGCTTTCCTAGTTAGTCTAGTAGAGATAAGTCCTAAGTTTAAATTACTTCTAATTAAGGGCCTTATTAAACTACGTTAAGTATAGTTAATATTAATAGTAAAAGAGAATAAAGCCTTAAGTAGTAATACTACTAAGCTACTATATTATATTATTAATAAACTACTCTACTTTAATAATAATAAGATAGGCCTTTATTTATATATCCTAACTTTACTAGAAAAGGAAGTTTTCTAACTTACTTATAATAAGATAGGATATCTAGGTTATTATAAGGACTAGTTAGGAATACGGTACTAGTATTAACGTGGCGTCTATAGTACGTAGTACATCGGCAAACTGGGAAGTGGAACAGAAAATCCGAAACTATAAAATCCGCTGAAAGCGCATTTTCCAGGCAAAATACTAGAAATAAATAGTAAAATTTTAGGTTTTTTTATTCTAGCCTAAAAGTCCTAAACATAGAAAATCCGGATTTAAGGCCTTAAATCCGTGATTTTTCTCTAGCGCCGGGAAGAAACGGGAAGCTTACTAGAGTTATAACGGCTACGTCGTCAACGCTAGCGTAATTTAGGTTTTAAATACAGTCGATTCACGTAATTTATATACGCGTAGAGTACCCCCCCTAGCCTAGCCCCGTTTCCTATACCTATATTACGCCTACGATTAATTCTCCTACTACTAAGTATTAGTACTAATTAATTAATAAGACTTAATACCTTATAAGAATTACCTAGTTAGTACTAGCCTAGTATAGTTATATTATAACTAATTAGTAGGACTTATCCCCTATTAGTCCTATTACCTAGTATTTCTAAAAGTTACTAAATCCAGCTAAATACGCCTTTTCCAACTCACGGTGTTATTCCCAGCCCTAGGGCTAATACATAAGCGCGCCTGTCATGTACGTATTTTCCGCATTTTTCTATATTATTCCACGTTCCCAGTTTACCGATATAGTACTACGCTACCCCTTTCCCTATAGTATATAGAGGAGGGTATTCCCCCTAAAGGGAAGGGTAGCGATTAGTCTTACTATTAATAAGAATAGAGAGTTCTATATATATAAGTACACGTACTATTTATAGTACTTAATAGCTACGTTATTATATAGTACCCTTATATTCTAATTACTCTACCTTATTTAGGGGTAGTAGCCCGACTATTAGTAAGATAAGTAGAGAAGAGTCGTTATAAGCGTAAGGTAAAAAGATTAGTTAACTAGTGTAGATAACCCGCTTAAATATAAGGGACTAAGCTTATAAAGAAAGCGAGTCTTAAGAATTAGTTAATAAATTAATAATAGATATATTATAATTATAACTAACTATCTAGGGGCGGCTACTAAGCGTATAAACCTAGTCCCTACTACCTAAAACCTAAGAAGTACTATTATAAAGGATATAAGAACTTAAAGAAGAAGTCTTTAAAAGGTAGTAGATATAAGATCTATAATAATATTTATAAGAGTTAGAGTAGGAAATATATATTAATAACGCCGCTTAAGCGGGTTATTATTATTACCTATTATTAATAGAAGAATTAGAACTAAAGCGTCCTTAATATAAAACCTATATTCTTAGGCCGTAGGACCTATATATATATAACGGGAAGTTAGTATAAGAATATTAAGAATAGTTTAATAATATAGTTAATATAATTAAAATAAGTATAACCTATTTTTTTAATAACTTTATAAAAATCTAATACATGTTATAGTATATAGCCCTAGACCCTAAGGCTATATAGCGTAAGTATATAAAGGATATACTAAAGGATAAATAGTCCTAAGAATACTTTAATAGTTTCTTAATAGATTAAATAAAAGATCCTTAAAATTAATATCTAATAACTAGTAAGCGCTACTTAGAAGCTAAGTAAAAGGAATATTAAAAGATTATAAACTTTATAAATTACCTTACTAGGTTAGAAAGATAACTTAAGCTATTAATAGAGTATATACTCGGCGATAACCTTTTAAATAAGTTATATAAAGATCTCTATAATTAACTTATAATATAATTTAATATCTTAGAGATAAGGGATACTCTTATCGCGTTAGTAACCTAACTAGAGCCTTATATAGTACTACTTATACGTAAAGACTAAAGGGATAATACTCCTACTAGGGGTTAATATCCTTAAAGAGGAAGAGGAAATTTCTAAGGGCGAAGAGATAATAGCCTATATATAAAGTAAGAAGGGCGGGGCGCTATTAGGGCGTTATTATACCTTCCCTAAAGGCCTAAGCCTAACCTTTCTACTATTAAATATTATAATTATTAAAAGAAGGGATATATAACTAAGGATTACTAGAGCGTAAAATTAATAAGCCTATAGCTAATAAGACATCTAGTAATAAGCCGGCTAAGAAAGGCTTATATTTAAAAAAAACCTAAGTACTATAATTACGTCCGCTATTATAATATAAGGGAAAAAGTAGATACGGCGACTTATTATTATAATATAAGTAGAGCTTAAGAGCTTATAAAGAGAATCTACTATATTAATTAACTCTAAAGTAGATATTAATTATATTAATATACACTTAATAAAGGAGTAGGATTAGGAAATAGACCCTAACTTTAGTAATATAATATATAATAGAGTTAGAAGCCTAATATTATTACTAGGTTCTTATATAAGAAAAATTAAACTTATTAATTCTAATCTTCTTACTATAATAGAATATACTAGAATTAGGACCCTAAGCTTATCGCAGCTTATCGGTTAGTTAATAAGTCCCCCAGTTGCCCCTCTAGGACTAGCGCGAATATTAGAACTTAGATATTTCTTCGCATTCTACCTACGTACGCATTAATACTCTATGATATTTTCTACTTAAAATAGGTTATAAAGCCTATATCAGCCTACTTAAGGCTCTAAAAATTATTAAAATCGATGTAGTAGTTTAAAAGATATATCAGAATAAGTAAATTTACCTACTAAATTCCATACGCCAACGACTAGAATATAGATCACGAACAACAAAAATCCTAATATTATTTACATTTTACCTATTCTACGATAACGCCTACTAACGTCTCTACTATCAGTCTAAATAGGGGGAAATATCCGTCTCATTACCAGGTATATAACGCTATTAGAATTATCTATATCGCTATATAGGTCCATGGGCTAATGCTGTCGCATTTACAGGCTACCTACCAACGTGTCTAATATGCTCCCTACTATTCACCCCACCTACCAACGTGTCTGATATCGGTCTGAATAGGGGGAAATATCCGTCTCATTACCAGGTATGGAACGCTGTCAGAATGGGTGCATGCATATGATATAGCTAATGCTGTCGCATGTACAGGCTACCTACCTACCTACCAACGTGTCTGATATGCTCCCTACTATTCACCCCACCTACTAACGTGTCTGATATCGGTCTGAATAGGGGGAAATATCTGTCTCATTGCCAGGTATGCAACGCTGTCAGAATAATCCATATCGGTCCATTAGTGCATTAGCTAATGCTGTCGTATTCACAGGCCGGCCACCTACCAACGTGTCTGATATCGGTCTGAATAGGGGGTGATATCCGTCTCATTGCCAGGTATCCAAAGCTGTCAGAATGATCCAAATCGGTGTATTGGTACATATGATATAGCTATTGCTGTCGCATCTACAGGCTAAAACGTCTGATATGCTCCCCGCTATTCACCTGACCTACTAAACGCCAGGTAGTAGGGGTGAATTTTCGACGTAAAAATCTTGAATTTTTACAGGCATTTTCTAGTAGTATTATATAATATTATAAGGGCGCCTTTTATATAGTAGCGAACCTTAATTATAACTTCTACCTTAGGTATTTATAGTTAGAGGAATAAAATCCCTAAGTAGATTAGCTTATATAAAACTAGTAATTCCCTATTAAGGAAAGTAATATTAAGGAGTACTTTAATACTACTAAAGCCCTAGATAAGTAGCTTAATAGCGTTATATTTATTACAGCGTACTTAGGAGTAGGTAATAAAAGCCTACTACTTAAAGTTAAGCTCCCTCTAGAATTTTAGGAATTCTAAGATATCTTCTTAACTAAGAATACTAGGGCGCTACTAGCCTATATATATTATAATTACGCGATTAATATAAAGGAGAATAAAGAACCCCCCTTTAACCTACTTTATAACCTATTAGAGAAAGAGTTACGCGTACTAAGGGAGTACCTTAATTAAGCTTTAGAAAAGGGGTAGATTTATTATTTTATAAGTTTAGTAGGTATACTAATTCTTTTTATATTAAAAAAGGATAGAATATTATACTTATATATTAATTATAAGGCGCTTAATAAGATTATAATTAAGAATTACTACCTACTTCTATTAATTAATAAAATATTAATAAGATTAGTTAGTATTAAGTACTTAACTAAGTTAGATCTTAAGGATATATATTATTACTTATAAATAAGAAAGGGTAATAAATAGAAGATTATATTCTATATAGTATACGGCTATTTTAAATATATAATTATACCTTTTAGACTTATTAATATACCTACCTTATTCTAAGTATATATTAATAAAGCCCTAGCGGGACTACTTAATATTATATATATTATTTATCTAGATAATATTCTTATCTACTCTTAGGATAAAAAGTCTTATATTAGAGCTATAAAGGTAGTACTATAATATCTTTATAAATTTAAACTTTATATTAGCTTAAAGAAATATAAATCTATAATAGTAGAAGTAGAATTCCTTAGCTTTATTATTAGCCGCGACGGCGTATATATAAATCTATATAAAGTAGATACTATAATAGAATAGCTAGAATCTAGGAGTATTAACGATATTTAGATCTTTTTAAGGTTTACTAATTTCTACTATTATTTTATTAAGTACTATTCCTTTATAACCGCGGCGTTAATAGACTATCTAAAAAATAATTATTTATATATTAAAAATAGAACGTTAATATTAAGTAATATTATAAGAGCGGTATTTAAGTAGCTAAAGTAACTCTTTTAAGAGGCGCTATTACTTATATATTTTAACCTTATAAGAGAAATCTAACTAGAGATTAATACTTTAATTCTAGCTATTACAACTATTTTATTATAAAAGTTCCTAATTAGCGCTAAAGGGGTAGAAGTAGAATAGTATCCTATTACCTTCTACTCTCGTAAGTTATATTTAGTAGAAACTAGATATAAGACTTATAACTAGGAACTCCTTACTATAATTAAGGCGCTCTAAGTATAAAGGTACTTCTTAGAAGGTAGCTTATACCTAATTATAGTAATTATTAATTATAATAACTTAAGGTATTTCTAGATAATATTATTATTAATAAGGAGATAAGTATATTAGGTAATAAAGCTTATAGTATATAACTTTAAGATATACTATTATATAGGTACTAAGAACTTAGCTAACGCGCTATTAAGGCGACTAGACTATATACTAGTAATAAATAAAGAAGATACTTATCTACTAATATTATAAAATAAGTTAAAGAATATTAGGTATATTCCTTTTAATAAGTACTATATATATAGCGTTTATAAAGGTTTATAAGATAATAAGGCCCGTAGCTATAAATAGTATAAAAGGTTAGAGATAGGGCTTAGAAAGCCTTATACCCTAAAAATAGGAGAGAGTAACGCGCTCTTAGGGATATAGAGTAGTATAGGTAATAGCTTAAACCCTATTATAAGATAGTTTAATATTAATTAAATAGTACTTAGAAGGTATATTATAACCGCGTTAATAATAGAGCGCGTATAGAATAAGTATAATAACTTAATATTAAAGATACTCTAATATCTCTAAAAGGGAGATAAGGATATTTATAATAAGAAATAATTATTAAAGTCCTAGGGCTATAAAAAGGCCGCTAACGTATCTCTATTAATAGATAAAATAGGGGTCCTTTCTAAGGGTAGTATAGTTTTTATACCTAGTAATAAAGTAATTAGATAAGAAATTTTAAAGCTTTATTATAATAACCCTTATACTAGCTACTACTTATAAAAGCGTACGCGGGAGCTTATTAAGCGGAAGTTCTATTAAAAATTAATAGGATAAGATATTTATAATTATATATAAGAATACTTAACCTATTAATTAATAAAGCCGCGTAGATACGCTATTTATAATATACTATTACTATTACTAATACTTATAAGACCTTTTTAGGAAATTATAATAGATTTTATTATAAATCTCCCTCTAAGTAAATAAAAGGGCGGCGTTTATAATATAATCTTAGTAGTTATAAACTATTATATTAAGGTAGCTAGGTACTTACCTATTATAAAGATAGTTAATACTATTAGCGTTACTAACCTATTATACTATAAAATCTTTTTAAGGTTTAGTTAGCTAAAAGGTATTATTAATAATTAAAGGATAGTATTTATAAGTAGCTTCTAGGTAGTTATATATTATTATATTAATATAAAAAGAAAGCTTAGTACTACTTTCTACCCTTAAATAGATAGTTAAATAGAGAGATAGAATAGTACGCTTAAGTAGTATCTACGCTACTATTCTACCTAGAGATAAGATAACTAAGTAGAGTTACTTTATCTACATTAGCAATTCGGGAAGTTAGCCCGCTAGTTTTAAGTTACGCATCCTACGTAACCCGCCCCTAGCTAGCTATAAATATATAGAGTAACTTCCTATTACCTTAAGCTATAATAGAATAATATTACGGCCTAACTTAGCTAGGATCTGGCTAAAGTTAGGCTAAATAGATTTAAATAAGCGGATATAATAATATTCTAGATATATTATTCTAAAAATCTAATGTCTTTATATATAACTACGTGATATATAACTATAAGGTAATAAATATTATTAATATATCTATATTACCTATTATACGTAGTATCGCGAGTATACCTAGTATATTTACTATTACTATTATTAGGGTTAACTAATATTTCTTTCTCCTACTTAGTTATATCTAAGGTATACTTAGATTATAAGTCTAAACTAATAATAGTCTATACCTATTACGGTATATATAGTCTCGAGGTTTTATAAGGAGGATTAGAAGGTATTTTTTAAATAATAAGCGTCTTTAATTTTATAAGTAGTAGAGGTTCCTCGCTATAATACCTCGCTATTAATAGTTAGTTCTTAGTACCTAAGTTTATTAAGTAGGCGATGAATTTCTACTATTAAAAAGAGGTAGCTAGTAAGATAAACGAGCGGGGTCTCTCTAATATTTAGTTATAAGGTCGGTCCGGCGAGTAGTAGGTATAGCCTCCCTATTAGGCTCTATTCTACTAAAGCTACGCGTTTAGTAGGCCCTTATAACGTAAATATTAGATATCGCTAGCTTAAACTAACTACCTATAGAAGTTAGTCTAGATTAGGAAGTCTAGAATAATAGAATATACCGCTAAGCTATCTACCCCTATAATTATTAACTACGTCGCTATTTTAAGATATATATTTAAAATTCTACTATATATATATAATAGTAATAACAATTAGCTAGGTAAATAATAGAGATAATAACCGGTAAGTAATAAAGGTAGTAACTAGTAAATAATAGAGATAGTAACAGGTAAATAATAGAGATAGTAATAGGTAGGTAATAGAGATAGTAACCGGCAAGTAATAGAGATAGTAATAGGTAGGTAATAGAGATAGTAACTAGTAAGTAATAGAGATAGTAATAGGTAGGTAATAGTGATAGTAATAGGTAAGTAGTAGTAGTAGTTAGAAATCTAACTTATTAAATATTAAAAAGTAAAAATTAAAGGATACCTATAAGAGTTAAACTTAGTTAGTAGGTATTCTACTAATCTAGTTAAAGTATTCTCAAGGGTATTAATATATAGAGTTAGAATAGTAGCTTATATTAGTATAAGGCCGCTATATAGTAGCTTATAAGTAGTAGGCGTAGCTAGTTATTATTATTATAATAGTTAAGATAAGATAAGAAATAGGAATTAATTTATATAGTTAACTACTATACTACTAGGACTTTCTTTATAAAATTATATCTTATTCTTTTACTTATCCTTTCTACGCTTAGGAAAGGTTATACTTATAATACTATTAGGTATATAACTATTATAAGAGACTACGTAGAGTAATATTACGACCCGTTCGTCTTCTAACTAGAAGGCTCTGGGGTCTGGGTGGATCTCGTAGAGAGGAGTGTCAAGGACTAAGATAAACAGGCTTCGTACTAAACTGGTCTGGTACAGGTGTAGTATTATATTCAGTGTCTAGGAGATAGTCTGGTAGATAACATGAGTTAAGCACGAAGCTCCTATCTAGATGAAAGCAACGCTATCTATATAGACATAGGAAAGTCCATGCTCGCACTAATCGCTAGTGATCGCTCTCTATCGACCAGAGCGACTGGTCGCGCGATCGCCCCGCTCGCCATGGTCGTCCCGCGTCGACCAGAGCGACTGGGCGAGCGGTCGCTCGACTCGCCATACCAAGGCATATTCGACTTGGTAAGCGACTATGGCGTTTACCAAGGCTCACGTACCAAGGGCGTAACAAGTAAGATCTTAGACTTAGAGAGAATAGTATATAGAACGTAATAGTATATATAATAGGTTTATATAATATATTAATTTACTACTTATATACTACTTATATATATCTATCTACCTTACCTATATTCCTTATATAAGGAGTATAACTAATAATATATCTCTAGGTATTATAGGTACCCTAAGATATATATAGTATAGCTATTTTAAGTAGAATAGATCTATCTTATTTAAAGATTACGTAATATATATCTAGTTATTATAATATATAAATAGCTACTAATTATACTATTAATATTAATATTTAATTTATAAAAGTTAATATTTTAAATTTTACCGCCCGTCTAATAAATATAATTTAGCCTAGCTTTAGCCTGATATTAAGCTAATTCTTCCTCTACGCCTTATTTATACTAAATATTTCCTTATTTATCTAGCTATTATCTACGTCTATATTCCTTAGCCTACTCGTCTATAACCCTAGTACTATTTAATAGAAAATCTAGGTTATAGATAGTATTAAATTAATCCTAGTTAATATAATTATTTATATAGAATCTCGTATATTCCTTATTTACTAGTACTAGATATATATTATAGAGTATATAAGATAAATTATAAAAACGCTAAGTACCTAGAAGCCTTAGGTTTTAGGACCTACTTAATAGTTATATCCCTACTTTAAGTATTCTATATACCTTATTTATTACTCTACTATTAATCTAGCGTATTACCTTAATAAACGCCCCTATATATATCTATAATCTTCTATCCTTCTTAAGTCTTTTATAATTAAGGATAGAAATAATAAGTTATAATCGCCTTATATATCTACCGCTTCCTTTTATAGATCCTATAGCCTTATATCTAATATTAGGATTAGTCTCTTATACCTAGACGTAGTCACGCTACTACCCTTTCCTCCTACGCTAGTATAGAGTATATTAGACCTTTTCCTACTAAAGGTAATTTATATTTAAAGAGTCTTTACTATTATACTTCTAGTAGGTTAAAGACTAATAAATTCTAATAAAATAGTAATTTACTTATATTAAATCCTTCTCGCGTCTATTAAATTTATTACTACTATATAATTACCCCTTAAGTCTATTTTAGTTTTCTTAAAGGAAAACTACTAATACGTCTATAAGGCTGTTATACTTAAATTCTAGATTAGCTAGTACTTATAAGACCTTCTACTATTACTTATAACTATATTTTAGATTATATAATATTATTATATCGCCTTTAGGAATTACTATTATTATATATATTAAGTCTTAAGCGGTAGTAGAATATCTATTACTTATTTATTAACTCGCGCTTAAAGTAGACTTTATCTTATTATAGAGTATTATATTATTTATCGCGACGAGGTTTTAATAGCGTATATTATAACTTAAGATTTAGTACTCCTAGCCTTCTATCTTATTTATTATAGGAAAGAAGGTTTTAAGTAGAACTTTATATACGGCTTTATTATAAGCTATGTTAAAACTCTATATACTACTATATAAGCGAATAAATACGGCGTAATATATTTAGGGATATTAAATTAGGTTTTATTACCGTTATTATTATCTAAGGTTATATTTTAGGGTTAATACTTTATAAAAACCGTCTTTAAATAGTTAATTTAGTATAGTATATATTATATATAGGTTAAGGTATTCTTATTATAGCTTTTATATATTACTAATATAATAAAGTCTATAATCACTTAACTATAATAGATTATAAAGTCTTACTTCCTAGTTAGTAAAGGTACTATTACTGGAACTAGTTAATATACTATTACCTTCTACTTATTACCGCTCTACTATTTAACCTTATTAAAGTATTTAAAGCATTTTAAGCTAGTAAACCTAGGGACTTAGTAAAACTATTTATTAAGCTAAATTAATACTATAAACTCTACTACCTTTTTCTTACCCTTTATACTCCTTTTCCTTATAGCTTTCCTACTTATCCTAAGGATATCCTCTATTAGGGCTATATACTAGTTAATTAGTCTTATAACTACCCCTTTAAATAATTAATATAAGATATTAACGTCTATTAGTATATAAATATTATAATATTTATACTTCTAGGCCTAATTTACTACTAGATATATTACTATAGTCTTTCCTACTTACTTTAAATTAGATAGTTACCTATAAAGTTTAGCTTATATATATTTATAGCTCCAGTATTTCTATTCTTTTATAAGATTACCTTAATTATTAGGAGGTACTCTATAAATATCATAATATTAATTTTTCTTAACGCTTATAATTAGGACTTACTCTTTATAATCTACTATTATACTACTAATAATTAGGTAGTAGCGTCTTATAAAGCTATCCGCGTAGCGAATATTTATACCTATCTCTGCAAGACTCTTAAATACTACTCTAGTTAGCTATAAATTACCCCTATTTAGCCTAATCTAGCCTATATTAGCGTAGATAGTATAAGTACTATAAGTAGATTAAATATTTATTTAAAAATTTACTCTATTAATAAGTAATAAACCTCCGCTTATAAGTATTTTTAATACTCCTTTCTAATCTTTATAATTAGTATTAAGCTAATAAGAATTAAGCTTAGTCTTATCTAACTCTATTTAATTAATCTATTAAGATTTCTAATTATTATATATACTAGCTATAAGCTCTAGTCTTTATAGTATTATATTATTTAGGTTTTATTAGTAGTAATAAGAATTAAGATAATTATAGCGCCTTCTAGTAGCTTATCTTATATTTCCTACTACTAGTCCCCTATATATATCTTATTATAAACCTAAGTATTATTAGGTATTCTAAGCCGAATTAGGGTATAAGTTAGGTTACTTAGGAAAGGTTCATATCTAAGGAGAAAGTAAATAATACTTAGTATATCTTAATAGTAGATAGTATATTCTATAATTATAAGACTACTTATAAGACTTAAGATTATAAAGGAGTCTTTAACCTATTAATCTTTATAAATACCCTAAGAAATATAATATATTTATACCCGCTACTTAATAGTATTATAAAAATTAAGTTACTCCTATATTAATCTTAAATATATATTCTAGTAGAAAGTATTAACGCCTCCTTTAATAACCTTAGGCTTAGTTAACTACCTTATAAAGGTATAATCTATCTTATCTTAAAAGGGCTAGTAGGGATTATATAAAGAGGAGAGTATCTTATTATAATAGTTATAATACGCCTTATTATCTACTTTAGGGATATCCTTAATAGGCGTTCTAGCTCTTTTAGCCTCTATAAATTCTTAAATTATAAGGGATAAAGACGTAGATTAAATATAGTTATAATTTAAAAGGATAGTTTTAGCGCTAGGAAGTTAATACTAGGAAAAATTAGTATTAAGTTACTTATAAGTATAATATTACTACTAATATCTATACTTATATTTATATACTTTAATATAGCCCTACTATCTTTATTCGCCTCTAAAAACTCTAATATATCTAGATATATAGTAGTATCCCTAGTCTTATTAATCTCTAAATCCGTCGCGATTTATTTATAAAGTTAATTAATCTTATCCTTATCTAAGTAGGCCTTAGGCCTAGGGTCTCTCCTACGCTTTACGCCTCGCGTTATAAGATACTAGTTAAGATACCTTATTAATAATCTAGCTATTTTAGTAATAAAATTATATATAAGATAGGAGTAATTTATTATAACTCTCTTTTATATTAAGGAAGTTAAGTTATACCTTAAATATATTATATAGCTCGTAATACCCGTTAATATTATATCCTTTATTACGCTAGCCCTAGGGTTATTATTATATTAATATTAAGGCGTAAAGCTACTTATATAATAAGTCTTAGCTTAAATTTAGGCTAAATTTAAGCTAGATTTCACCTAGTTTTAAGTTATTAAGACTAGATCCTTTTTATCTTAATAACTAGATATTTCTAACTACGTCTACTAAATTATTACGCCCTAAAGTACTTATATATACCTTATAATAGATAACGCTAATTTCTTATAGGTACTAAATAGTAATATAGAGTTATTAGTATTAATATTACTAGTAACTTCTAGGGAAATAGGGGGACTAGCCCTTAAAGACGCGTAGTAACCTTTAAACCTATAGGGCTTAATTTAACCCTCTTCCCTTACTTTAAGCCTAACCTCTTCCTTATATCCTTTATTATATCCTTTATCTAATAAATATAATTAGATTAAGGAGTTAGGTAATTAGATAGCTAATTTAGAATAAGTAGTATAAGCTTTATAAGAGGTAGTAGTTAAATTAAGTAATAAAGCTAGTATTTTAGCTAGAGTAGCTTAATATAATATAAGGGTAATTATACTTAATATTAATAGAAGGAGTAATTTAGAAAGGAATAGTACTCTAATATAGAGTAGATTTAATACTAAAAATATTAGAATAATATCCTTTATAACTAATTTAGTATAAGAAAGGATTTTATAATAATATAGCTCCTTTAACTTAGTATAAATTAGGTAAACTTATATAAAAATAAAATATCCTTATTTTATTACCTAGTTTAAGCTAATTTTACTAAGGTTTATATTATTTATAAAGTAATATCCTATCTTAGTTTACCTTCTATTTATAAACTACCTTACCCTCCCTCCCTCTCTCCCTATTCCTCTATTATTATACCTTTAGAATTTTATATAGTATTAGTTAGATAGGCGTTCTTATAATATTATATTTACTCTTATATATATATTAATATCTACCTTAATATCTACCCTAATTATAAGCGCTTTTAAGTTATAAGGTAACTTTAATTATAAAGAAGGGCTGTTAAAGAATATATAGTCTAAGAAGTATATTATAAGTATATACCTAATTACTTATAAGGTAATTATTAACGACCTCTTTATTATAGCTATTAAGCTTATTAAGATAAATAGTATCTTTATAAGTAGGTTCTTAGAGTTATCTTCTACTAGGTTAGACCTTAATAGGTTATAAAAGGCATATAACCTAGCCCTTATTTTATAATTTAAAGAGAAGCTTAAGATTAAAAGATATTTAATATTTATTTTAAAACTATATTATAGTATATTAATATATATATTTATACTTATAAAGTTAGATACTATTCCTTTAAGTATTTCTAATAAAGAGTTAATTAGAAGGGAGGAATAAAATACTCCCTTAAGTCTCAAATAGGAATCCGCTATTAATCTCTACCTAAAATCTCCCTCTACTTAGGCGCTTAAAGACTTTAAGTTTAATTATAAGCTATTTTAAATAACTATAATTATAACTCTATATAAGGTTAGAGTAGGGACTATCTTAGAGTAGGGCGGGGATAGAGTATTAATACTTACTAATCTCTAGTATAAGAAACTCTAGGAGAGACTAGAGTTAAGATATATAGTTAATAGTATATTCTAACTTACTTTATTCTATAAAGCTAATAATTAGCTTATAAGTATGATAGATAATAAGGATTTATAAACTACTACCCGCTAATATCTAATATAAGGGCGGAGATTTATAAAGATCTAGGTTATAATATAAGATAATATTAGTTAGCTAAGTCTTATACTCTTAATAATATATACTAACTTATAAGTAGTAAGTATTAAAGTACCCCCCTCCTAGTTATTTTAGCTAGCCTTATATATACTTCCTTTAAGTCTAGTATATATTAATATTCTTATAAAATATAGAGGAAGTATATATTATAATAGTATCCTAACTTATCCGTAGACTTATTTATAAAGGTTATATCTAAGTAAGTTACTTTCTTTTTCTCCTAAGCTCTTAACCTTTAATTTATCTTAATATTTATACTATTAATTAGGTCTATCTAAGTACTTATATTATCTATTATTACTATCTAATTATAATTAAGTATAATAGCCGTTACTAAGTAAAAAGGTTAATATAAGAGTATAAGTAAGGCGGGAGGAGAGTAAAGATAAAGACCCTGTATAATATTAATATAAATAAAAGTAGAAGTTAGACGCGGCTATTAGATTAAGTATACTATTATTATTATTATTATTAAGTAAGAAGTCTTTACTTAATCTTAATTTATATATTATACTAGAGTTAAATACTAAGGAGGAGGGTAATAGGGAGTCTATCTAATCTAATATAAATCTTAAGGATTATTAAGTTAGGCTCCTCTTCTATAAAATTATTATAACTAACCTTCTTAGATTCTAGCGGTCTAGGGATAACTAGTTATATAAATATCTTTAAAGTAATATATAGCCGCGCGCGGCTAGATTCCTAAAGATCCCTAATTTTAATTTAAGTATAAGTAAAACTACCGTAGTACTCCCTAAAATACTTAAACCTTTATACTACTAGTAGTAGCTTTACGTATTTATTATAATACTTTATAATACTAGGGCGCTAAGCTATTTTAGTACCTTTATTAGAGATAAAATAGGACTAGGTAAGGTAAAGTTATTAATCCTAACCTAAATACTCTCTAACTAATCTCTCTATATTAAGATATAAGAAGCTATTATATTAGCCGTATTTTATTATTAGTTATAGTAATAGTAGGAGAAAATCTATTAAGAATAGCGCGATAAACCTAAAACTTATTAATATTATAAAGAGGGCGCGGCCCTAGGAACTAAATATCCCTAAAATAATTAGTTTTATTAGTATCCTTATTAACTAAAGTTAGAATATTTTAATATTTATCTTATATACGGACTAATAATATTCTTTATACTAAGTAGTAATATCTTAATATAACTTATAGAGCTTAATACCCTTATTAATTTTAAAATACTAGGTATCTAACTCGTTAGTAAGTATTTAAGTATTACTAACTAAAGTCTTACTTTAACTAGGGATATTATATAGAAGATTAGGACTATTAGGGATAATAATAACCCTAACGTATAGTTACTAAAGAAGGGTAAGGTTATTTACCTAAAGTAATAAGGCTTCCTAACCGCTTAAAGTACTCTATTCTAGATTCTTACTATATAGTAAATATAGATCGCGAGATCTAAAAGTAGCCTTATTAATATATATTATTAGACCTACTAGAAGAATAAGGAAAAGGTAATAGATAAGGAGATAGTTTAACGCCTCTACTACGGCTTAGTAATTATTAATAAGAGCTATATAATAAAGAATACTAGCTAAGGGCCTTAGAAGATCTTATAAGAAATAAAATTAGATTAATTAGAATACTACTTTTAATCTACTACCTTAAGTAGTACTATAATTAATTCTAATTTAATAGATATTACGGGGCTTATAGATATTATTAGTAGTACTAAGTAGGACTACCCTAATTATAAGTATTACGCGTTCTCTAATAGTAGGCTCGCGAGCTTAGGTAAGAATATTAATAGATTAATAGAAAACCTAGGGGATATAGATATTATAAAACCCGCTCGCGAGTTAATTAAGATATTTATTACTCTTCTCCTAGACTTCCTTATTAGGAGGTATAAGGGGAGTTAATAGAATAGATAGCTACTTATAAAGCTTAAGCCACTTTATAAGAGTTTAGTAAAGAGTAGGTTCCCTAATAAGTACTAGGTAGCCTTTAATAGGGTAATAATATAATAGAAGTAAGTAAGTAAAGCCTAGCTAGAATAAAAGTAGATAAATTAGAGGGAATAGTATTAAAAGTTAAAGATATTTAGAGAGGTGAACCCTAAGATACTAATAATAATAGATACTAGATTTATATTTACCACCGCGAGGATACTATAATTAGCTAGTAATCTCCTATTCTTATATATAATTACTTATAAGGCTAAGTAGAAGTTCACGAATAATATAATCTAAAAGATATATTAGGATAATAATACTAGGCGTATAATAGATAGTTATATACTTAATAAGTACTATACTAAAATAATAGCGGATTACCCTTAAACTAACCGTCGAGTCGGGTTTCAGTACTATGGATTGGTACCGACCCGAATACTCGGTACCTACTTCCGGTACCGACCCGAAAAGCCCTCGGTACCTTGGCGAGTCGGGTTAACCCGACCTGACTCGCCAAGGTATCGCCAAGACGCCAAGCCCCTAATAAAATAGTAAGAGACACCATATTTTTTCTAGATTTACCCCTATACTAAAAATAGATTTTATTTTAATTAGAATTTTAATACCCCCCCTTAACTTCCTAGGGGTATGCATTACCTTTTTGCATTACCTTAACGAACTACCTAGGTTAGGCTAGGTAGTAATAATAATAATACTTAGTAATATAGTAGTAAAGTACAGATATAATTGTAAATACTACTATAAATAGAAAATATTAGTAATATTATAGTTATTATTTTATAGGACTAGCTAATTAGCTATAATATTTTTATATTACCTTATTTACTATTAAGAATTACCTAGTTAGTAATAATAATAATGCTTAGTAATATATTAGTAATTCTTATATATAGTATAAAATATTATTATAAATTATAAATATTCCTGATATAATAGTCTTGGCAAAATAATATGAGCGGAACTAATATCTTGGCGAGTCGGGTTAATACTTCGGGTCGATACTCGGTACCACCCCTTGGTATTGACTCGAATACTCGGTACCAACTATTGGTACCGACCCGAATACTCAGGCCAGGAATTTGGTATTGACTCGCCAAGAGTCGAGTCGGGTACCCGACTCGAGTTCGAAGTACCGACCCGACGCGGTCAGTCTAATTACCCTAAAATTTAGGATATTAATTAAATTCTATAAAAGTACTAACACGCGTATATTCTAATTCTTTCCTCCTTTCTAGAGACTACCCTTATAACAGAAAGAGTAAGTTCTTCTTTTACCTAAGACCTACTACGATTAATATATTATATCTTAGATCTTTCTATATTATAGAAATATCTTTATATCTTTAATATACTACGGCGAATACTAACTTCGCTAATCTAGTGTATCTATAAATATAAGGATCTTTATAGAAGTTTATATATATATATTAGACCTTTAAAGAAGTAAAATACGGTGAAGGAGGCCTTTTAATAGGAGGTAAACCCTAATATAAATAAGTTAAAATATAAAGATTAGCTAAATATATTAATAGAGTTAATAAAGATAATAGGGACTAAGCTAATACTCTATAGAGCTTCTATTATAATTATTATAAAGTCTATATATAATCTAAGCCTATATCTCTAGGTACTAAAGCGGGCTTATTACCTAGGGTAGAAGGAGGATATATATTACTATATTCTCTATTTAGATACACTTATTAAGCGGGTAGTTAAGGAGAAGCAGATAAAGAAGTCTAAGTTTTTAAAGGATACCTTTAAAACCGCGGAGGAGGCTAAAGCTAAAGATAGTAAGGGTAGTAGTAAGGGTAGTAGCGAGGGGGGCAGTAAGGGGAGTAGTAAGGGTAGTAGTAATAGTAATAAGGATAAAAGGTTTAAAGCGTAGGTAGTTAAAATATATTAGTTATACTTTAATAAATCTAGTTAGATCTATAATTACTATATTAGCTCACGTAAGTTAGGTTAAATTTAACTTAAATTCCGCCTAAAAGCTTATATTAAGTATAGATAAGCTAGCGCGTATTATCTTTTAACGCGTTATTTAAATTTATTATTAATCCCCTTATAGCTACCTTATATCTTTCTTTAAAGTATTTTAATATAGGTATTAATAAGCTCTTAGTATTAGTTAACCTAATTTTACCTAATTTCACCTAGGTTCTATACTATCCCTAAAGCTACGGTTCCTCCTTATTAAAATCTTACTATGACGTAAACTTACTACTTAACTAGAGTTACTACTTCTCTTAAATATTACTTATTACTATTAAGATACTTATAAAAGGTATCCTAAGCTATTACCTTTATTACTACTTTTTACTAATTTTCACCTTATTCTCTATTATAGATATAAGCCTACTTAAGCTAAAAGATAATTATAAGTATAGATAAGGGTTACTAATAAATATATAGTTAAAGAAGTATATCTTAGATATATACCTACCTAGTTATAAGTAGATAATTAACGACCTCTTTAATATAGCTATAAAGCTTATTAAGATATATAGTATTTTTACTAATAGGCTCTTAAGTTTATTATCCGCTAGATTAAAGCTTAATAGATTATAGAAGGAGTATAATCTAACCCTTATCTTAGAGTTTAAGGAGAAGCTCCCTATTAAAGGCTATAAGCGAGGTATTATTAAGCTATACTACTATATACCTACCTATATAAGTATACTTATAAAGCTAAATATTAGTCCTTTAACTATTTTAAAAGAAGAGACACCTAAGAGCCGGTTAAAGGTAGAAGTAGTAATACTAAATATATTAAATAAAAACCTACTTCAAACCCTCTTATATATTATCCTCCTTCTAAATAGGTATTAAAAGACTTTAAATTTAATTATTATCTATTTTATATAAGTATAATTATAACTCCCTATAAAATAAGAGCTAGAATAATTATAGAGTAGGGTAGAGATAAAGTATTACTACTTACTAATCTCCGTTATAAGAAACTTTAATCTAGACTTAAAGTAAGATATTTAACTAATAGTATATCTAAACTTACTCTAATATATAATATTAATAATAATATTCTAGGTATTATAAATAATAAGTATCTATAAACTACTATCTATTAGTATATAAAGTAAAGACTAAGAAATATAAAGATCTTAGTTATAATATAAGATAATATTAGTTAGCTAAGTTTCCCGCCCTTAGTAAGATATACTAACTTATAAGTAGTAAATATTAAATAATAAGCCTCCTTTAAACCCTCTAAACCTCCCTTAATATTACCTCTTACTAATCTAGCGCCTATATTAATTAGGGATCTTCTAATATCTAGCTACTATAATCGCTTCGCGTCTTACTTAGAGGTAAATCCTCTAAGTTTAAAGCCGCGTAAGTTACCTTTATTCTCTATTAGGCTCTAAGTCTTTCCTTTATCTCTATATTAATATTAATAATTAGATCCTACTAAGTACTCGTATTACTCCTTCTAAGTATATAAGTATTACTCTAATAATAGTATAGCCTAGTAGTTATCATATAGTAAAAAGGTTAAGAAAAGTCTATAATAGGAGTAGGAGGAGAGAGGAGATAGAAGATATTATATAATATTAATATAAACGAAAGTAGAAGTTAAGCGCGTATATTAGGCCGATAATATTAGGCTAATAATATTAGGCTAAAAATATTACTATCTTCTTCCTCTACCCTATTTACTCCTGCTTAATCCTACTATTTAATATAACGGAACGCTAAGCTTAAGTAAAGCTAGATAAACCTAAAGAGAGTAATAGATATTCTAACGCTAGTAATATAGATATTAATACTTTATATATTAGACTTATCTTACATAAAATCTTCCTAATTAACCTTCTTAGATTCTAGTATTCTAGGGATAACTAGTTATATAAGTATAAGTAAGACGAAATTTAAGTACGCGCGGCCTAATTCCTTAAGCTCTTAGAGTTCTAAAAGAGTATTAATATAGATACTCTATTACTACCCTAAATATAATACCTTTATACTACTAGTAGTACTTATATATTCTTATTATACTACCCTTTAATATTAGCTTACTAAGTACTCTTAGAATATAAAACGGGATTAGGGAAGGTAGGATTTATAATTCTAATATATAAGCGCTTTAGCTAATTAATATTATATTAAGGTATAGGAAGCTATTAGATCTATAATTCTTTATTATTAATTATAATATTAATTATAAAAAATACTTTAGGAATAGTATAAAAAACTTAAACGTTATTATTATTATAAAGATAGCGCGGCCCTAGGAATTAATATCTTATAAAAAGTTAATTTTATTATATCCCTATTAATTAGAGTTATAAAGATTTTAATACTTATATAATATATATATTATTAATATTCTTTATACTAAGCGATAATATCTCTTTATAACTAATAGAACTTAAAGATCTCTTAGGTTTTAGTAATCTATATATTCGGCTTATTAGCGAATATAGGGGAATAATAGATATAAAGCTTACTTTACCTATAAATACCTTACTAGATATAAATATACTTAGAGATAGAAGATACCTTAAAGTATAACTTCTAAAGAAGGGTAAGGTTACTTATATAAGCTAATAAGGCTTCCTAACTACCTAGAGTACCTTAATCTAGAATCTAACTATATAATAGATATAAATAAGATCTAAGAAAGTATAAAATACCTTTACTAAAATATATAAGTAGATATACTAAAAGAAGGAAAAGTTAATAAATAAAGAGATAGTTAGCTACCTCTATTATAGCTTAGCTATTATAAATAAAAGTTATATTATAAAGAATACTAGGAAGTACTATAGAGGATACTACTAGATGTAGAAATAGATAGACTAAGATACTACTTCTAGTTTACCGCTTTAAGCGGTATAATTATTAATACTAATCCCGCTAATATTATAAGACTAATAGATATTTTAAGTAGTCTATTCTTAAAAGCTAGGCTCGCGGCCTTAGGTAAGACTATTAATAAATTAATAGAAAGCCTAAGAGATATAGTTATTATATTAACCGCTTATAATTCAATTAAGACCTTTACTAATCTTCTACCTAGCTTCCTTATTTAGAGGTATAAGTGGAGTTTTTAGAATAAAGAGCTACTTATAAAACTTAAGTTATACTAGTAATAAGTATAAAGTAAATTCCCTAAGAAATACTAGGCGGCCTTAAATAGGAATATAATATAATAGAAGCTATTAAGTAGAGCCTAGTAAGAATAAAAGTAGAAGAATTAGAGTAATTAGTATTAAAAGCTAAAGATATTTAAAGAGGTGAATCCTAAGATACTAATAATTATAGATTTTAAATTTATAATTAACGCTATAAGAATACTATAGTTAAGTAGTAATCTCCTATTTTTATATACTATTACTTATAAGGCTAAGTAGAACTATATAAATAAAGTAATTTAAAAGATATATAAAGACCTTAGAACTACGCGTATAAAGAAAGGCTATATACTTAATTAATTCTAATTATAAATTATAGAATATTACTTAGAGGTTTAATAAGTAGGAATAATCTAGTAAAGCTACCCTAATAAGAGTATTATAAAAATACCCTTATTTATAGAAACTATCCTTCTAATATAAAGAGTAAGTTCTTTAATTACCTAAATATAAATAAAGGTATAAAATTCTACTTAGCTTCCTCTTTACTTTAAGAATATCTTTATATCTTTAATATACTACGGCGAATATTAATATTTATTAATCTAGTATATTTATAAGCCTAAGGATCTTAACTAAAGTCTACGTATAGAGTTTAGAGTTCTAAAGGTATAAAAGGCGGTAAAGGAAGCCTATTTATAGGAGGGAGACCTTAAATTAGGTAAGCTACTTTATAAGGAATAACTAGATATACTAATAGTATTTCTAAAGATAATAGAGACTATATTATCCCTTATAAAGACTACTATTATAATAACTACGGACCCTAATATTTAATCTAATCCTATATCTATAAGTACTAAGACGCTATTAATATCCTAGTTATATAGAATAATTAATACTATATATTAATAGTATTATATATTATACTTATATATAGAGCTTAGTACTACTATCTATAAGACTTAGGTATTTATAAGGTTAAATATTTAAAGGTAGAGTAATACGTATTAATATATATTATTCTATTAAGGATAACTTAGGCGGATTTAGGCTAGATTAAGGCGAAATATAGTCTTAACCTTATAATAAGATACGCTTTTAATAGAAAGTTAATATAAAAGGATTTATTTACTAAAGTTAGGCTAAAATTAGGCTAAGTTAAGCTAGAAAACTTTAATATCTATATTAATAAGTAGTAATTACCACTTCTAGAGACTTATAAGCGGGATATTCTCTATTTTATAGAATTAGTAATTATAACTCCTACTTATAAATACCCTTATAAGCTTAATAAGAAGTAGGTATAAAATACTTTATATTTATTAAATAATAGCTACTAATAATTATATTAGACTACTAATATAATTAAGTTTACTATCTCTAGGCTACCTATTTATTATACTACTATATAAACTAGCTCAAAGCTTCTCTACTAGAAAGAAGATCCTATACTTAAAAGATATAATATAAGGATTAGTAAGGATATAATAAAGACTAATACCTATATCCTAGAGCCGTCTAAAGTCCTATTTATAAAGAATATAATAGTAAAGCCTTTATACTCTAGCTGCTAGTATTTAAGAGGTAAAGTCTTCTTCTTACCTAATACTACTCCTCTTAAATCCTAGGGTATTATTATACTCATATCTAGGGACTACTTATCCCCTCCTACCTATAAGTAGATTAATAACTTTAAGAGGAATTTCCTAGATCTTTATTATAGTTATAACGGTATTATTATAGAGCGTAAGCCCGTAATTATTATAGGAGAGGCTAATAATACTAATATAATTACTAAATATTTCTAGTAAGCTAGCGATAAAGCTAACGCTCGATTATAGATAATTATAGTTATCCTATTAAATAAGGCTTTAGATATATATTACCGCGTGAAGAAGAACTATAACTACTACTTTAGGGTTATATTATAATATATATAAGCTAGCTATATTATTAAAAATACTCCTTAGTATTACTTAAATATCCTAATAAAGTTTAATTATAAGCTAGGAGGTACTATATTAGTAATTAAGGCGGTAAGTTAGCTTTAGCTAGTAAGTATATATTTATTAGCTAACCGTTCCTAGAAAATACTATACTTTACTATTCCTACTATAATTATTAGAGCCGACGTCTCTTATATAGTACTAGGTCTTAAGTAAGCGTTTATAGCTATTATAACTATCTTACTTAATAAGACTTACTCTTATTATAATATAGCTATCTAGTCTAATAGTTTATGTATTAAGATAATTACTAGGACTAATATTACTAGTATACTTCTTCCTCTTATAAATTAGTAGATTAAGAATATTAGCCGTAGCTAATTACTAAAGTACATTTACTATTTCTATAATAGTATTTCTAAGGCATAGTATATTAATACTCTAAAAGATAAAGTTATAAATATAAAGCTCGTCTTTAATTAGCTTAGTAATAAGGATCTATCTTATATAGTAAGTTTATACTAATCAATTTATCTACGGTAAAGACTAATCCTTTATATAGCCTAAGTTTACTATTATCGTAGCTAAGAAGTAATATTATATTCGCTTCCTTCCCCTAGTAGGTCCTATATCTAATAAGAACGGAAATCTAGTACTAGGGGTTATTATTAATAGGGACGTTACTTACCCCTTTAATAATAAGGTCTACCTCTACTCGTATTCTATAATTTAGGGTATAGCTTAGCTAATATATTACTTAATTATTATAGATAAGATAGGCGTCGACGTTAATAAAACTTAGGTAATACTCTATAAGTCCTACTATTAATATTAGCGAGCTACTACCCCTATCTTATTATATACGACGATCCTAGCTTTTAGAGATAGAGTATTAATTATTAATAGTCCCCGCTATCTACTACGCTTACCTAGCGTCTAAGTAAGGAGAATCTTATATTAATATAGTATACCCTAATTATACGAAGCTACTTATAGAGCGTACTTAGCGCCCTAGTAGGGAGGTATCTTTATACTTAGCTAAGATAAAGTTAGAGATTAAATAGCCTAAGCTACTACCGTTCACGCTTATAAATAATAATTATCTAGGTATATAGTTTATTTAAGACTACTTTTCTAGTACTTTAAGTCGCTTTATATAAATTAATAGCCCTAATATATTAATTATTAATAATACTAGTAAGCGTGTATTTTCTCTACTAATACCCTATTACGAGTAAATATAGCTTGTTATATATACCGGCTCTCCTAGTTATTTATAAATATATATATATACTATATATACTTTTCCTAGTATAGATAGTAATTATAGATAGGAAAATAACTAGTAATTAAAATATTATATTATTAAAATTATTTACTATTTATTATTCTTTTATCTAGGGTATAATATAGTATACGTATTACTCTATTATTATAAATAAGATAAGTATTAATATTAGTAAGTTTTAGGCTATAATAACTAGAATTAATATCTATAAGATACTTCTTCCTTATATAGATTAGTAGAATAATAATAGTAGTAATATTAAGTATAAATATTAAAAAGAGGGTTAGTATAAGTAATAGCGCGTTTAGGCTAAATTTAGGCTAAGTTTAGGCTAAATCTAGGCTAGATCCGGCTTAAACGCGCTATTAAATACACTATAAAAGCTAATTAGCCTTTATTTTAATTTTTATCTTCTCCTATCTATCCTTTTTTTTATTTAATAATCCTCTACTATTAATATAATTACTATTATCTATATATTATTCTTTTATATATAAATATAACCCCTTCCTTAAATAAGTAAAAGTTATCCTATCTAGAAGTATATAAACTTCCTTCCTAGTCTAAATAAACCGCGTATATAGCTAATTAACCTATTTATCCTAGAATAAATTTTCCTTAGATAACGCGCTTTCTAACTATTTAGAGCCTCTAAGGATAGGAGTAAAGTATTAAAGGACCTACGCTATTATTAATAATAATAACCTAGGGATATTACTATTATAGATATACGCTATAATATACTATTAACTAGTAACCTTATATAGTACTTATTAGTATCTTAGTCCTCCTTAGTTATTTTATTTAATAATAAGAATATACGGAAAAAAAATAAGTATAGACCTTACTCCCCTTAATCTTAATTATAATTATAAGGGAGTATACTTACGTCGAGTTTAAAGTATTCTAAAGGCTCTAATAGAGACCCCCCGTTATTAGTATCCTCCTATCCCTTATAAACACCTAACCGCGACGATCTATCACGTAGGGGTTAATACCTTTAGGGTTAGATACCTTAATACCCTAAATAGGTTTTAACTCTAAGGTATCAAGCGGTTATAATAAATATAATACTATATATCTAGGTAATTATAGCTATAAGCGTTTATAATAAAGGGTACGGGTTATAAGCTAATATATAGTAGAAGGTATGCCTAAGTATATTAATTAAGAAGATTTAGATAAGGATTATAAATTATCTTAGAAAGGTAGAAGGATAGTATAACTATAATATTTATAAAATACTAGTACTATAAGAGGTAAGGAAAGTTAATATCTATTATACTAAATCTAAGTTAACTTACTTACCCTAAGCTAGATTTATAATAGAATTAGTGAAATCCGCGGCTATATAATAGAGAAGGCTTAAGATACTATACGGAGCTATTATACCTTTACTAGTAGCTATAATAAGTATGTAAAGATACTCTTAAAGGGAAAGGCTTTTCTAAGTATTAATATCTATAATATAGGTTCTTAAATTAAATCTAGGACTTTTACTAACCTAGTCTTAGCTAAAGCTATTAAAGGCTTTCCTAAGTAATATAATTATTAAGATAATTACTTCCCTATTTTTCCTTAATAATTATAGAAACCTAGGAAATAATAAACTAATAAAGTATATATTTAATCCCTTAATACTAGAATTAATAATTCTAGTATTAATAATAATCTAGTATATAATTAAAGAATATTAATATAGTTTATAATAGATAATAAAGTTTAAGGGTTAGATTATTAAGAGTATAAGCCTTTAAATTTAAATCCTAAAAGCTACGCTAATAAGATCTTTAGAACCCTTTAAATAAATTAAAGAAATATAGTACTATTAAAGGGTAGATAGATAAGAGGTAATTAAGATTATATTACACGCTATTATTATTTAAATTTTAAGTATAAAGGAAGACTATAATAATAAGGAAATTATAAACTTTATATTTAAAGACTCGCTTAATAACCTTAATAACCTAGACTATAAGCCGGACTCTAATAATCTAACCTAAGGATAATATTATAGTTTAAATAGTACTCCTATTAGTAGAAATAAAAAGGGGCCTTTAATTAGTAGATTAGAGTTAACTTAGAAGGAAAGTTAATATATTATTAGATTTAAACGTAGGCTAATATTAAGTAGTAGGCTCTATTAAATAGTACTCTATATAATACGCTAGCGAGAGTATTATAGCTAATATTAGGGAATAGGAGAAATACTAAATAGTACTAATAAAATATAAGTTAGCGATATTTAGGCCTAAGTTAGCCTAGGTTAGCCTAAGTTAGCCTAGCGTTAAGCTACCTTTCCCTCTTTAAGCCTAACTTCTCTCCTACCTTAGCTAATAGAGAAGTAGGTAGATAAAGAGGAATAGGAATAGAGGTAGAAGTAGGGCTAAGAGGAGGCTATTTATAATAAAGTATAACCTTAATTAGATTATAATAGCTAGGTATACTAATAATTTCTAATTATACTTAGTCTTTATAAATAACTATAATTATAAAGTAAAAAGGTATAGTAACTATTAAGGATATTCATCTTTCCTAGGGTTATATATTAATTATACGCTAACTATTAGTTAATAAATAGGCTACCTAGGATCCTACTAGTACTAATATAAAGCCTAAGGTAGTAGGTAATAAGTACCTTACTAAAGTTAAAGGAATAATAAAGTAATAAAAGATAAAGCTAGGCCTTATATATATAGCTTAAATAAAAAAGCTAGGGATAAAGAAGAATAGCGCTACTATATAGTATTACTAAACTAGGCTACTAGAAACTATTATTGATAATAGTATAAGGTATTAAAAGTTCCTAAAATACGCGCGGTTAAATAGGGAGGTTAAGTTAAGACTAGGTAATAATTAAGACTATAAGTCTTTATAATTATATAAATAATTTATTAATCTATTTATTTACTAAGGAGTAGTTAGAAATAATATTATATATATAAACTACTATACTTACTATTATAAGAGTAATATTACTATTATATTTTAACTTAATAATATTAGGGTTAGTAGTAAAAAGGTATTATATAAAATAAATATAGATAATAATATAATAGAGGTTTATAAAGATAATTATATACGCGTATATAGTAATAAAAGTTACTAATTCTACTATATCTATATACCGTAATATAGTATTACGGATTTTAGCCCCTAGCGCCTAAGAGCTAGCACTTATACTTAATAGTTCAGGGCGCCCCTAGCCGCCTCTAGCTATTAGGGCTTCCATCCCCGAATTACCGATATAGTAGAGTTTATATATAATTATATAAAGTATACTAGTACTAGGTTACCTCTATATAAGGCGCTTTATAACTACTTACCTAAGCTAGATATAGAGCTTTTAGAGCTACTATTAGAAGAAGCCTTATTAGTATAAGAAAGGGTTAAATTACTTTAGAAATAAAGGGAAGGTTTAAAGTAGTACTTATATTAAGTATAAGCTATATAAGCGGAGTATACGAATAAATAGTAAAAGTAAAGATAATATAATAGCCTTTTAAGGTCCTTAATTATATTAGTAGTTAGACGTATAAGTTATACCTACCTAATACCTTTTATATATATAATATCTTTTACGTCTTACTTATAAGGCTATATTAAGGTAATAGTAAGAGTATTATAAAAGCTATATAAGTAGAGCTTATAAATAATAAAGATAAATAGGAAGTTAAAGCTATTCTTAACTATAAAATCTCTTATAATAAACCTTAATATTTAGTAAAGTAGAAGGGTTAGTCTTATAATTATAATTAATTGCTATATAAGCGGGACTTAGTTAATATACTAGATATATTAGAAAGATTTAAGTAGGATTACCCTAAGGTATAAAGTTTATATTATATAAGAGGGGAAATAATTTCTATTATTATAAATAAAAAAGAAAAGATACCTAATATAATTAGACTATTAAGGGCGTTATAAGAAAGGGCTACTATATTATACTAGTAGTAGTACTAAGCCTATTACTATTACTACTATTAATAATAAGAGTATCCTCTTTATTATCCTCTTCTTTATCCTTTATAATAGGAGGGAGGTACTCTTATAATATATTAGTAAGGCTTTAAAAGTACTTTAAAAGGGGAGATAGAGTAATATATATATAATAATAAAGAATATCATGAATACCCTCTAGGGTATTTATAATATAAATAGTAATAGCTAAGTCGACCCTAGTAGGAGCCGTAGTAGTAGCGGGGGTAGAGGAGGCGCGGTAAAGGTAGTAATAATACTATTAAATAAGCTTATTAAAGGTTTACTAGAATCTAGCGAGTTAAAGGAGGTTAAAGCCAGCGTTTAAAGTAGTTATAATATCTAAAGATTAAAGAAGGCGCGTATAAGCGCGGTAAGTATAAGTAGGGATCTCCTGTTAATATTTAGTATTAAAATCTTTATAATATTTATATCTTATTAAACTAGGGGAGGCGCGCGCGTAGGTTATCCTACTAAAAAAGTAAATAAAGCTTTAATTAAAAATATTAGACTTATAACTCATTAAATTAGAATATAATATAATAAAGGTATATTATATAGGATAATATAATAATAGGCTAGGAGCGGCTTAATAGGGGAGGTTATATACTACCGCGAGTAGAGGGGGTAGTAATAGTCTTCTTTTAATTAATAGTAAGGGTAAGTTTATTACTAAGGATTACTTATAAAATAACTACTAGAAGTATAAGGAGGTATAATATAACACGGAGGGGGTGAGAATATAAATAAGATTTAAAAAGGACTTAGCATAATTAATAAGAAATAAAGATATTATAATTAGAAGAATAATATTAAAGTTATATAAAGAAGGTACGCCTTAAGTACTTAATAAAACCTTAATAGTAATAACTTCCTATTTACTTTAAAATACTAAGACTTCTAACTACTTTTATAATAAATTAATAAAGAATAATAGGAAGTATAATAGAAATATATTATAGTATAAGGATTATACGTAGGAGTATTATCTATAATTATTATAGTTTAATAAAACTATATATTAATAAAGCTTAGCTTAGAGGGCCTTATAAATAGTTATATTATTACGCTCTTATTAGAGTAATATTCTATTACTAAGGGAGTATCTCTTATAAATTATAACCTTTTATACTCTTAGAGCCTAAGAGCCTAGATAGGGAGATAGTTATAAGGACTAGTTAAGAATAAAATACTACTATTAACGTGGCGTCTATAATATATAGTAGTACTACGCTACCCCTTTCCCTATAATATATAAAGGAGGGCAATCCCCTTAAAGGGAAGGGTAGCGATTAGTCTTACTATTAATAAGAATAGAGAGTTCTATATATATAAGTATACGTACTATTTATAGTACTTAATAGCTACGTTATTACGTAGTACTCTTATAATTATACCTAGACTTATAAATATCTAACTAAGGGACTTTATATTTATGATATAGTAGTAAAACTCTATAAATTTATCTATTATTATCTATATTATTAATTAAATTAGACCCTAAGATATTAGCCTTATAAGTCTCTATAACTAATTTTAATACCTTTCTAGCTATTCTATATACTTACTATAGATTTTATTCTAGCCTTATCCTATTTAATTAACGGGTTTAACTTAATTATATTAGTTACTAATAAATTCTTAAAGGTAATTACCCTAATTCCTAGTAAGAATATATATTTAGAGAAAGACTAGGCTATTAAACTAATTAACTATCTTACTCTTTTAAATTAGGGTATACTAAGAGCTATTATTTCTAACTAAGACTAAAAATTTATAAGTTAGTTATAGAAATAGATCTTTTTAGTACTAAAAGTAAGTCTACTCTATTTAATAGCCTAGTATCTATAAGCTAATAGTATATTAGGGCGTATAAACTAAATAGCTAAGATAGCCCTCTAGTATTATATTACTACTCTAGATAATATCTAGTAATAGCCCTTAATTATTAATAAAATATTAGCCTCTCTAAATAACTTTATAAAATATAGCTCTACTTATCTAATACCTACCTAGGTCTTATATAGATTTAAGACTTAGGAATTACTAGACCTCTTATAACTAGAGGACCCTACTAAAGGCTCTTATAATAAGGACTCTACTAAAGGCTTTTATAATAAGAACCCTATTATAGGCTCTTATATTAAGGCCCTTATTAATAAAGCCTTAGCTATACTAGTATAACCTAGCTAAGTTATAACTAATTATAGACCTTTATATATTAATACTAAGGATACTATTACCTTTATAGTTATAAAGATAAAGGACTACTATAATACCTACTATACTCTAATATACTTTAAGGTAGAAGATATAGTATATCTATAACTCTACTAGGGTTACTATATTCTAGCTATCTAATCTAGGAAGACTAGCTAATAATTAGTTAGACTATTTTAAATAATTAGATAGGTTAGTTAATTAGCTTATAAACTTACCCTTCCTAATAATATAAGGATTTATAATATTATATCTATTACCTATCTAGAGCCTACTATAAACCTTATTAATAACTTGTACTAACGTCGCCGCCTAGCCGTACTAGTTATTATTAAAGGATAAGATAAGGAGGAATAGGAGATTAAGAAGCTAATTAATAAGAGATAGATATATTATAGCCGCGGATAAGTATTACGCCCTTAGTACGCGAGCCTTAGCAAATGCTATAGGCGCTTACCAAGTCGAATATGCCTTGGTATAGCGAGTCGAGCGACTACTCACCCAGTCGCTCTAGTTAATATAGGACGACCGTGGCGAGCTAGGCGATCGCGTAACCAGTCGCTCTAGTTAATAGAGAACGATTACTAGTAATTAGTGCGAGTATAGACTTTCCTATATCTATATAGATAGCGTTACTTTCTCTCTAGATAGGAGCTTAGTACTTAACTTATATTATCTACTAGAATAATCTCCTAGATACTAGATATAATATTATACTTATACTAGACCCGTTTAATATAAAGCTTATTTATCCTATCCTTAATACTCCTCTTTATAAGATCTATTATAGACCCTGTCTACCTCTAAGAGACACGGGTCGTAATACTTTAAGTACCCTTAAGATAAGTACCTTAGGATAAAGGAACCCCACCCCAAGTAAATAAGGTTCACGACAGTTAGTAATAGTAGAAAATAAAGAAGGTATTAAGATAGCTAGACCTAACTTATACTATAGTAATTAAGATAAACTTAAAGAATAGTTAATATAGATATAATTATACTATTCTTTTAATAAAGACGCTATTAAGATAATTAAGTAACCGCTATTTACTATAACTTATATAAGAGGACGGGCCTAGAAGTAGTCCGCCCCTTTTCTTAAATGATACTTAGAAAATCTAAATAATAGTAATAATACTAATATTAAGGTGTAGATAGAAAGCTTTATACGCTTCTATATCGAGGTTTAACGTATATTTAGACTATCTAATAAAGCTAGTATAGTAATATAAGTCATCTAGTACTTAGTTTAGAAGAAGTTAGTTATAGAGTATTTAACTTAATTCCAATAATACTTAGTAAGAACTAACTAGGATAATAACGCGCTAATAGTAATATATCGACGAGGACTAAAGGATAATATTAAGAAAGAACTTAGGCGAGATAGAGCAGCTTATAATGACTTAGATTTACTTATTTAAGTAGTAATTAGAATTAACAACGAGCTCTATAAACTTATAATAGAGTTACGCTATAATAGTAGCGTATTAGGACTTAGTTAATTAGGATTCTATTCCAGAGGAAGTAATAATAAGAAACGTGTTTAATATAATCCTTACGGACCTATACTAATAGAGTTAGACTTCACTTAAAAGAAAGGAAAATTCAGGGGTAAGAAGTAGTAAGGGGGCAAGAAAGTAATAACTTGCTATGGCTATGGTAAACCGGGCCATATTACTAAAGACTATAGGTTAAAAAACATGGTAAAACGACCTTAATTAAATATATTAGAGAGAATACCAATTAAGAAGACGGGACCTCCAAAGGATTAACTAGAAGCGGAATACGGCGATAAAGAATTAGAGGTAATTATAAGTGATTTACTAGTATTCGTCGACTAACCGATAGAAAAACATAGTAAAGAACTTAAAGCTAGGTAGCAGGAATTACGCGAAGAAATCATAAAAAGATAAAGAAATATTAAATAAATTAAAAGTAAACTCGCGTATATTTATAAGTAGCTAAAGGAGCTAGGTTCTAATAATAATAGTAATAGTAGTTAGGCTTAGAAGGAACGTCCTAAGTAAGACCGAGAAAATGAAGACTCCGACTGGGAAGACCTTAATTAGGAACCTAAGAAGGGCAAGGAGAAAATCCTTAAAGAATCTTGTATCTCTACGTTAAAGGATCTATAATAGATAAAACTCGAGGAAAGAACGGAGTTCTATTAAGAAAAGGTATTAGGAGGACTTCTCTAGAAGGAGTTTAAAAATAATTTAGTATATCTATAGTATAAAGTAATGTATTAATTACCCTATACTAATAAAACATATATGATTTATTACTAAGTAAAGGTAAACTTAGGAAAAACAATTAGAGTATATATATATGGAAAAGTTTAGGTAAGTTATTATAATATAGGTTATTATTAGTACTTAGTAACTAAGAGGTCAAGAAAGTAGTTTCTAAACTATAACTAAAGATGGCATAGTAGTCTCTACGGACACCTTAAGCATGACGAGTATATATTAGAGTACTACTTAATGGATTAGTATGCTTGTTTCTATAATAATTACAGAAAACATATATATATAAAGAGGACTACCGGATTCCTACCCTTTTCGGGAAAAGAGTAATCCCTTATACTAAGGGGAAGTATAAGGAGATTAATATCCTAACCCTTAAAATATATTAGTTATACTTAATAGAGTATATAATACACGTGAATATACCGGTTAGAATAGATGGTTAAAGAACTATAGTAATAATAGATTCTAGAGTATCTAGAAACTTTATCTCCGAAGTAATGGTACGGTTAGTAGGCCTACTAATATAGAAGAAGAAGTTACCCTATAACTTATAGATGGCTGACGGGTTAAAACTATTAATAGGAAGTATAGACGAGGAGATAACCTCGCTACTATTTATAATTTAATAGTACTATAAGGAGATGTCCTTTAATATTATTAGGATGGCCACTTATTATATTATACTAGGTATACCTTAGTTAGAGAAGTATAACCTAGTAATTAACTAGAAAAGAAAAGTACTTAAGTTTAAGTGAACTAGTAATATCGCCAGATTCTACCCTACACGCCGACAGCGGATAACGGTAGATAAGAAATTAAACCGAGAGGTCGAGGCATATATTACCTTAATTTCGAATAAGGATGGCCTTAAATAATAAGGATCCGGCTTAATAGATACTAGTAACGGTCCGCTAGGTTAATAAGTTAGAGTTCTTAGAGTAACTAATAGTACTCCTGATATCTTATAAGAGTATTAAAGATAGAAACGCCTCTTTATAAAAGAGATAATAGCGAAAGCTCTGCCTAAATACTAACCTTAGGATTATAATATTAAATTTAAACAAGGGAAGGCACTAATATTTAGACCTATTTATACGTTATCCGAAAAGGAACTCTTAGTACTACGCGGGTACTTAGACGAGAACCTAAAGAAAGGATTTATTTAAGAATCTAAATCACTAGCAGGATATCTAATACTCTTTATAAAGAAGAAGGATAGATTATTATAACTATACGTAGACTATTAAAAGTTAAATAATATAACGATTAAGAATTATTACCCGCTACCTAATATTAGCGAGCTGCAGGATCGGCTAGCTAAAGTAAAGATCTTTATAAAGTTAGATCTTAGAGGAGTATATAACTTAATTTAAATAAAAGAAGGTGACGAATAGAAAATAGTATTTAGGACTTAATATAGATATTATAAGTACCTAGTTATACTATTTAATCTCACTAACGTACTAGTAACCTGCCAAGTATTAATTAATAATATTATACGAGTATATTTAGATTAGGAAGCGATTATATACCTTAATAATATATTAATCTACTCTAAAACTCTCGAGGAATATATTTAGTATGTCTAGAGTATATTAACATGTCTATTATAAGCTAGACTCCTCCTGAAACTAGAGAAGTACGAGTTTTATAAGACCTTAGTTAAGTTCTTAGGGTTTATAGTAATAACCAAAGGAGTTTATATAAGCCCTAAAAAAATTCAGGCTATATAGGACTAGCCTATACTATACAATATTAAATTAGTATAAGGGTTCTTAGGATTCACTAACTTTAATAGACGTTTTATAGAAGGCTATTCTAAGAAGGCCTTGCTACTTATAGAAATTACTAAGAAGGAAATAGGATTTTAATGGAATACTAACTAGAAGAAAGTATTTACCGAGCTAAAATAAGCTTATATAGATCCGCCTATACTCTATATATTTTATAACGGAGAAATAGCACGTATTAAGATAGATGCTTTAGACCTTATAATAGGGGCCTGCTTATACTAGTAAAAGAATGGCAAATAGCACCTAGTAGCATACTACTCACGAAAAATAATGGTAGTAGAACAGAATTATAATATATATAATAAAGAACTTCTAGTAGTTATCTATTCTCTATAATATTAGAGAGTTTATACTAAAAGTTATTCTAAACTTACTATCTTTACTAATTATAAGAACCTAGTTAATTTTATAATAACTAAAGAGCTAAATTAACGATAAGTTTAATAGTCTAAGCTTCTCGGATAATATAAATTCAAGATTTAGTATACCCTAGGAAAAGATAATGGATAAGTAGACGCTTTAAGTAGACGATCTAACTATATATAAATAAAAGATATTACAGATTAACCTATTTTAAAATAAGAGAAAGATAGATTATTAATATTAATAAGAAGTCTAGTAACGACTATATATATTATAATATATATAGTTCTAAACCTAAAGGAAGTATATATTAATAACACCCTAGCTAGTAAGCTTAGGAAATAATAACCTAACCGAGACCTATTATTATATAAGCAAAAGTTATATTTACTATTAAAGGCGGTTAAAGGAGTAATTAGAGATTACTATAATAATCCTTTACTAGGATACCTAGGAGTATCTAAAACTTTAGAACTTATTTAAAGACTATACGCCGTATTAAACTTGCGAGGATTAGTTAAATAATATATTAAGGAATATATATATTACTAGTAGAATAAGTCTATAAGATATACTAAGTACGGATAGATTTAGTTTACTAAAGTTCTAGATATATTATAGAAGGATGTTATAATAGACTTTATTATTAAATTACTACTATTAATTAACCTAGTAATTAATAATAAGTATAACTTAATAATAGTTATTATAGATAAACTTACTAAATATATAATTATAATACTATATAAAGAAACCTATAACGCTAGTTAGCTTGGTTTCATCTTATTAAATAGACTTATTAGAGATTATAGTATACCGGAGTTAATTACTTTAGATAGAGACAAGCTCTTTACTTTAAACTATTAGAAGATATTAATTATATTAATTAGAATTAAACTATAGATATTAATAGTATATTATCCGTAAACGGATAGATAAACTAAATATACTAATTAAATAATAAAAGTATACCTTAGATACTACGTTAATAAAAGATAAAATAATTAAGTTATATTACTCCTAATAGTATAATTAGTATATAATAATAAAAGATTAGATATTATAAGGCTATTACCGTTCTTTATAAACTACGGATAATATATAAATTTATTCTTAAATCCTAGGTAAGGACTAGATACTAAGAAAGCCTTAATATTAATATCTAATATAAAAAGTCTATATAAAGATATATAGTAAAAGATTAGCGAGGTTAATACTTCTATAAAGAAGTTAGTTAATAAGAAAAGAAGAAATAGACCTTAGTTAAAGAAGGGGGATAAAGTATACCTCCTTATAAAAAATCTGAAAGGTATAAGACTAAGTAAAAAACTAGACTATATTAAAGTCGGACCATTTCTAGTTATCTAAGAAAAAGGACTACTTAACTTTAAGTTATAACTTCTACCTAACGTTAAAGTATACCTAGTATTTTATATCTTAATATTAGAACTAGTAGACCTTAATATATCTTTATAGGAAACCTTCTACTTCTAGATAGAAGAAGAGAATAAATTTAAAGCTGAAAAGATTCTATTATAAAAAGGTTAGAGCTACCTAGTAAAATAGAAAGGATACGAGGACTTAGAAAATACCTAGGAACTAGTTATAAATCTTATAAACTATTAAGAGCTCCTCTAATAGTATTATTAACCCCGGATATACCCTAAGTAATCCACTCGAGAGCTCTAGGCAAGAGAGTCCTAGAACCCTTAAACTCTAAAAAAGTAGGATAAGCGGCGAGCGCTTTCTTAACCTCGCCAGCCTTTTTAAGCTCCTCTAGATATTCTAGTTCCTTAATATCGTTAAGACCCTTATTAAATATCCGTTATTTATACTCTTTTAGGAAACACTTCTATTAATAAAGATGTTTCAGTTTTATTTATTTCTAATAAGTAATTTCACTACTCTAGCGAGTAGCTTCGTTGGCGGCCTCTTATACTACCTCTATCTCTATCTCTTCGCGCTTAAGCTTCTCTATAGCCTTATTAATACTAGAGAAGTAGATAACCGGTATAACGGGCTTATACTACTTCCCTAGCCGAATATATTCTACGCACCTTTAAGAAAGGGAAGATACCCGACACTCCTTTTAGGACCTATTATATTATAGACACGATACTATTATAATTACTCCCCTATAAGCCACTCGATCTAATAGTTTAATATAGTGTTATTATTATACTAATGATATAAATGCTTATTAACCTTTAGGATAAAGGTTTAAGGAAGGAGGGGTAATGTTACGCCCTTAATACGCGAGCCTTAGTAAATATTATAGGCGCTTACTAAGTCGAATATACCTTAGTATAACGAGTCGAGCGACCGCTTACCTAGTTACTCTAGTTAATATAGGATAACTATAGTAAGCTAGGCGATCGCGCGACTAGTCGCTCTAATTAATAGAGAATAATTACTAGCGATTAGTGCGAGTATAGACTTTCCTATATTTATATAGATAGCGTTACTTTCTCTCTAGATAGGAGCTTAATACTTAACTTATATTATCTACTAGAATAATATCCTAGATACTAGATATAATACTATACCTGTACTAGACCTATTTAATACGAAGCCTGTTTATCCTATCCTTAATACTCCTCTCTACGAGATCTACTATAGACCCTATCTACCTCTAAGAGACACGGGTCGTAATAATAAGCTATTAAATACCTTATTAGGTAGAAGGACTATAACCCTAAGGAAGACTACTAGACGTTAGAAAGGGAGTTAATTAGGAATACTATTAACCTAGTAATAGAGTTTAATAATATTAATAGTAATAAATTAGCTATAGTATAAAGGGCCTTATTTAAGACCTAAGTTATTATTTTACTAATATTTTCCTATTACTATTAGATTAATAGTATTATTTATTTACTAGTATTTATATTACAACTGTAATTAATAATATAGTAAAGTAGTAAAGATTATAGAGAGGGGAAGCTTCTTATAAGCTTAAGATATACCTATAGAAGGCTTCTACTCTCTACGCTACAAGCTACTAGCTATATAGTAATAATTATAATAGCTAGGCTCCTTATATACTAAGGCTATTATTATAGTTATACTAGTCTTTTAAACTACTTTATAAGATAATAGCTATATATAACTAGTTATATAGTAAACTAGAGAAGTAGTTAAAGTATACTATAGCTACGAATTATAAGTAGGTAGAAAGAGGGCGAGTATTAGTAATCTAGGAAACTTATATATTATAAAAAATATATGTATTATATATATATAACTAATATACTTATATATTAGCCTTAAAGCTTATTATAATACTATAAGTTATAAAATATATATTTAATAACTTTTAGAAATACTAGGTAATAGGACTAATAGGAGATAAGTCCTATTAACTAGTTATAATATAACTATATTAAGCTAGTACTAACTAGGTAATTATAATAAGGTACTAAGTCTTATTAGTAGTTAATACTACTAATACTTAGTAGAAAAATAATTATAAGTATAATATAAGTATAAGAAATAGGGCTAGGCTAGGGGGAAGTACTTTATATATATATAAATTACATGAATTAACTATATTTAAAACCTGTATTATACTAGTATTAATAATATAGCTACTATAACTCTAGTAAGCTTCCTATTTCTTTTTAATACTAGAGGAAAATCACGGATTTAAGGCCTTAAATCCGGATTTTCTATATTTAGGACTTTTAGGCTAGAATAAAAAAAAACCCTGAAATTTTCCTATTTTTTACTAGTATTTTACCTGAAAAAAGCGCTTTTATAGATTTAGTAGTTTAGATTTTCTATACTAGTTCCTAGTTTACTAATAAGGGAGGTAAAGAGAGAATATAAGATAATAAGGCTAGGCTCTAGGTATATATACCGGCGAAGATAATATACGCTAGGGGATAATAAAGATAGTAATAGTGTAAATCCCTTTTTAAGGCGCTGAAGCTAAAAACGTTCGTCGGAAAGGCTGAAAATCGGCCTAAGCAAAGTCACGAGGCGCTCTAGAGAAGGTGATAGCTGTAAGCCAGGTGAGCGAGGAAGAAATAGGTATGAAGGAGAGTGTAGAGAGACTAACGGGATGTTAAGTAAGAAAGTTTAACCGAACGCTGTAAAGCTCGAACAGGTCCCTTTAGCTGCGGCTCACCCTCGCCTCACCCTCGCCTTACCCTCGCCTCACCCATTGTGGGTGATATAGCGGCGCTGCTCACCCTCTAGAACGGGAACGGCATTCGGTGAGATATATATTCGGGTTAAACAATAGTCTGTTTTCTGCCAAGGCTACTTTATACTTTACTTTTGATTTGGAGTTGATGGAGTTATATGTAGATGGAGATAAAGCAGTCTGTTATGGTTTTTGAAAGTGCGTTGGATGTAGGTTTGGAGTCCTTCAGTTTAGGTATTTGTGTAACTAATGGGAATGAATGCGTTTGTAAGACTTAAGCTTTTGGAAGTTAAATCAGGAGCCGACTGTGCTGTTCACGCTCGATTGGTTTTGGTCTTGTAGGAGGTATCGGCACGATGATGCTATGGAGTATAGCTATCAGGATATTATTTGTCAGAATCGTTCATCCTTCGTAAGAGGGAGAGGGTATGTAGGATGGCGTAGAGGGATGGGACTGCTCGATGTGGTGTACAGTACAGAGATACAAAAACGCTTGATAAAAGGGGTATTCGCTTTCTGGCCCCTTGGCGAAAGCAAATGATTACCGGATAGCTTCAGAGTCAATCCGAGGGCATTAAAGGAACATCGCGGCGGCGTATGAATGTTTGTGTTGTTTAGACGGATAGTCTTATTTGCTTCGCTTAGCCCCACTGGCGCTCCGAGGATTTCATGACGGAACGTATGGGTAGGGCTATTACACTGTCGCGGGTGTATGTGCAGCGCCAGATCTTCCTCCGCGGCTTCGCATTGCCTCGATACCAGAGAGGACGGTGGTGGCGAGGAAGAGGACCCTAGATAGTCGCATCACTGTTAGCGTCTTCGTTGCAATTGAGCCGATCGGTACGTAGGGCTTCCAACAGCTCCGCATCTCGCCCTTTCCAATACACCTGAAGATTATGAATGGATGGCAACTCACCATTCAAAAGCCCCAAACACCACCGCTGCAGTGATCAATCCGCAGTAATTCCCAAGCACGCTACACGCCCCGTTCACATCCCCAATATAATCACCAAAACCGACGTTGTGCAGATTGTGATCGTAGACGGCCAGGGCGATGAAGCCTGCAAACCAGAAGAGGGTCGTGAGGAGGTCGAGGGCTAGGAGGGCGAAAGGATGGGCGATGGAGGATACGAATCTCGGGGCGAGGGCGAGGAAGAGGACGACGAGGATGGTCCAGATGGAGACAAAGACGAGGAAGGAATCCCTGTGAGAGTGAGGACGAGGGGTTAGTGGATGTGATCGCAGGAGGAGAGAAGCGAGAAAGGGAGGCGTGAGGCTGTTGAGACAAGGCTTGGTGACGGAGTGTCGATGTGGAGCGATGAGGCGGGTTTGAGGACATACTGAGAGGGGGTGATGCCATAGGATGCGACTGCAAGTTGTCAGCACGAGAGCTCGTGGAGAGGCAGGATCGCGGCGTACCGTGGCCTGTGATGCCGAGTTCGATGATGGCGAACAGGAACTGCAGCCCACGCAGACCGAGGACGAGCATTTCGAGGAGGGCCATGATTGGTGTGCTTGTATCGGTTTTTGGAGTTGTAATTCTGTCGGAAGTTGAGAGCTCAAAAAGTCGCGTAGATGTGCTTAAAGTATTAGTATTGTATAATGTAGCGTATGAAGATGAGAAGAGCTGACGGGTTACAGCCTTTCGCCTGTGATTGCAATTGGGGGCGGTCAGCCCTCCACTCCATACAAATCTTGAAATCCAGTCTAACGGAGCAATCTCCAAGCGCGTGATTCATTTCTTGGCAAGCTCAGGTGCAGAACGCCACAATGGCGCAGTATGACGTAACGCACGTGGCTAATATAGAAGCCTCCGGAGTCGCTGCCCAGTCGTTCCTGTACTATGTAAGTGGACGTGAACGCGACACACGTTGGGAGACCTCCAAGCTCCAAGGCGGACATCATTGTTTGAAGCCAGCCGAGGCAAAGGAGAATACTGAAACCGTGTTCGACACGATGATGAAGATGCGTGTATGATAGGCTGATGGAAGAAGGGCCAAAACACAGGGCGGCTGCAAAATCACCCTCAGCCTTGCGAAATTAAAGTAATACGCTTTGCCCGATCTGGGTACTTTAGGCTACCTTATGTTGCTAGCTCTTGTATGCCTGTTGTGGTTAGTGTTAATGCGTCCATCACGGCTATTTCAGTGCCGTACACCACATAGCTATCGACACCAAGTCACCTTTAGAAACCCCGTAAAGCCTGAAGCCCTCTGCTGCAATGTTATTTCACGCTATACCCTCTTCTTCTCAAGATGTATGCATTTAATTAATAACGATGCTGCGGAACTGACAGACGTCTATCGTCTTGTTGCGCAGTATAGTCAACGAGCCATCACGTTTTCAACATTGGACAAACAGAAAACTTATTAGTTGGTACATTCTCTTCATATATACTAATTGAAATACTGATCCTGTGTCAGTAGACAAAGATGCACCGTGTCAAATGCCGTTACGCCAAGGAGCTTTCATCGTTTTATATCCACGGCATCGATGAGTATAAGCTTTGTTGGTACGGAAGTTGCTGGCTCAACTTTCCGATATCCTTTCATAATGGCCTTGCATGTGCGGTCCATCATCTACTCTTCACGCTCTGCTCCAAGCAGGTTTTGAGGATATTCATGGAAAAGCAGCTCTATCGAGACCCCGAATACATTGGCTCTTTTAACCAGGTACATTTGGTAGGAGAAGCCACAGCCATCTTATCTATTCTTCCACCAGTTAGGATTCTTTCGCTACTACTTCTACTCCGATTAACCCTCGGAACGTTAGTCTCAAGGTCGTGATCTGCTGAGCCTGTCAGACTTTGTCACCAGTGTGTGCAGCCTCATTGGTTCGTTCAGCACTTCGTTGGCAGGCTACAAGTATCTCCAACATCAAGATTCTGAAGCGTACGAGATACGGCTGGATCAGGAAATAATAGACCCCGTTACCCTTCCAGTAAAAGGAAAAGCCGGTGTCACATTTTCTCCAGCTACGATCACTGGCTCACTGTTCGCACGGTAATATCTCGCTATTGCCAGCTCCAGAGATCCGAACCAATTCGTCTGCGAAGAACTGCTCGCGTCACCTAATCAAAGCGTCATGATTATTCCTCGCCAAATGCATATCCGTTCTCTGGAACAAGTCCATAGGGCTCGTGGGATGGCTCACCTTCCACCATCGTTACTAAACCTTCATAAAAACTGAGACAAGCACCACTGGATGCGGAAGACCTGGCAAAACTGGTCCTCCAACCTCTCGAACCCTCTGTTCACTAGCGAATACTCTCCAGAATCGATTCCATCCTCTCTCGACATAGCCAATGCAATTATTCCGCTCTCATCCACCAACCCTCTAGGTGCACACTACCTCACCCTCCACACCACGCTCCTAACCGCCTGCACATCATGCGGACAACACGTTCCCTCCGACTACATCGGCGACGTAGGAACTTAGCCTCCGAAGCCGTACTACGCCACCACATAAGTTCTCCTCGGCTGAGTTTTAAAGCAAAGTGAGGTCTCATGGGCGCACGTTAATATCAATCAAGGTTCCATTTTCTACTCATTCCGAGGAACGGTTTGAAGTCCATTGCAGGCGAATTTCTCGTCGATGTTGTAGACTGGAACATGGTGAGACATGGCTGGTATAATGGAGGGTAAACTTGGACGATCGCCTCGGTTGTGTGGAGCGCACTTGTGGAATCATGGAGACCTGAAAGAATGGGTAAATAGTAACCCCCAATTCATCTCCCAATCCAGGCCATTGCCATACATGCTAACAGTCATCACCTTTTCTAAAAGCAGTAAATACACGATATGGTGAACACATAGAGCATTTCGAACACTGCCGTCGCTACCATTGGCGCTCACCACGACATATCGTCCTCAATCCTCGTTTCCCCTCCCCCGATCCATTCAATCATCTTATCACAACAAGATCTTCACCGCCGAAAATACATTCACAAACCCTCTCCTAAAACCCCAAGCCAACACCTACGAAACAGCATCCCCTCACGGTCCACATGCAATGCTGACCGACCCCATCCCTGGCCTCAGTATTACGAGTCCCGTCACCAAAAAAACCTCATACGATCCGCTAAAATCTAGTCCCAGCTCCAAAAATCCTCATGTAGGCCCATAGGCAGAGCCACAGAATCCACCCAAGTATCCAGTACATTCATAGACGTTGACCTGGCTCACAGCTCCAGAGCAATCCGCTTATAGGACAGCGGAAACACACATCCACATCATAGCATTGCCGTAAGGACACATTCATATTTGCTACAAACTTATATTTCACTGCAGCTGACATCCCTTCTTCAACAACACCTCAACCCAACTTTGTCTTTTTCTCCAAGTCTAAAGTTGATGAGAGCCTTGATGGTAGAGAAATGTGCAACACTAACAGTGCGTTTTGCATTGACTATTGGCAATAGTGATATGTTCGCTTCGTGTCATCCCATATATTGGTCACCTTGGCACCCGGACCATGGCAATACCCCTGAAGCGGATTTCTGGGCCAAGATGTGGGATGGGATAGTATAGTATAGATACGGTTTCTAAATTCCTCTTTCTATTATCATTCATATGTCACTTACGCTGGAGTGATCGTCCAGCTTGACTTTACACCTGCTTGCTGAAAGGCGAACTTAAACCCCTGCTCAAAGTAGCAGTAAGGTTTGTTGATAGTTCAATCTAGCCATAGTGTAAGCCGATTGAAGAAGCTACACTTAGAGCCACACGTTACATCATCCTATTCAATATAGTCCCCATCACTCCACCCACTTTCCTTCCCACTCCCCTTCCTAACAGCTAACGACCTATTTCACACCCCCATCCCACCGCAAATACAGAGGTAAGCGATCGGAACTCACCGCCGCGCCACAATATACCAGCGCCAACTTCGTCCTCGCACAACGTACTCCACTGGTAAATCGCATCGGATTGAGCCTTTCTTGTTCGGTAAAGAGTGACAGATAAGTTAGTGACGATCCACGTGGAAGCTACAATTGGCGGGGCGGTGCCCCTATTAAGACGAAAATCAAGAACGTGGCCTCAGCGTCCGTCCGCCGCCATGAGGGCACAAAAGATGATGGCGATCGCGCTGGGGAATTGGCGAAGAGGGATGAGGAGTTTGCGAATTTTCGTCGGAACTTATTTGTATATGATTCTGCATGATATGCTTGTTCGTGCATTGAAGGAGCCTGTTGGACTAGTGGGAAGAGCGGTGTTGACTCCTTCAGATTGAGGCAGGCTATGCGATCGCTCTCGACTGTTCTTATTAATGTATCCATACGCGAATGAGGAGAAAGTATGAGGCTGGAAATGGATCGATGTTGTATACAACGACGTATTCCGGCGCGCGATTTTCTTGCACCGGGTAGGAAGGGGCACATCTTTCGAAAGAGGCGTCTGTTCGTTGTGGTGAAAATACCCCACATCAACGTTCGAGGTGTCATCTTCAAGCGCCTGGTCGTCAAGAGAAGCATGATAAGACTAAATGGCTAGATTGCTCAAGCATTCTATTCGAGAGTCAGTAGGCGAATTGGGATGTGGCGGGGAACGTGAGGGCATACCAGTGGTCTCTCCATTTCATTGTATATCTCTAGTATCGACAAGGAAGGCTGGCCGCCTCGCCGATACATTCCATCAATTCACCCCTTCCTGTTCAGCCTAAACATTTTAGGAAAAAAGCCAAGGCGCCGAGGTGAAGTCATCGAGCAAACTACGAGAAACTTTTGTTTGTAATGAAGAAAGCCATGATGGGACGTTGCGAAGAGTGGTGATAATGCCTGGTGTTATCATGACTGTGGTGTTGGGCATAGGATGAGAATGAAGGCGTTTGGCTATCTATGGAGCCTATTTCTGGGAGCGGAGGATTTGGCTTGGTAGTGATTTGATTGATGGTATTTCTGTATGGCTTTGGTATAATATATGTGCTTTGCTGTGCCGAAAAAACAACGGTGAAGTGAATGTTCTTGCTTTCACTAGAGCTGCGAGAGAAGATTGTGGCACAAGAGCCCAAGGAATGCTGACATGATGTGAGGGTACCATGATGCTTGTGCAGAGACGATGGTATCGCATCTTTACGCTTCCTTGAAGCATCAACTGCAGCATCTGAGGTACTTATACAAAGGCAAATTGGCAGACTCTCATGCCGCTGTTGCCGGAGTCGAGAATCATGGCTCAATCCAACATTTCGAGGTTATGGAACGTATGTATAGTAGAACAACAAGTAAGAAGGGAGCATAATGTACATTGTTGGCAGGGGGGTGAGAAAGAGCCAAATCAAAGAGGCGCTATCGGCTAGCCGTGTCAACCGCGCTTCTCGGGGACGACTACTAGATCTTGAATGTAATGGATGGAACGGTTGATTATTCAGCTATGGACACGTTGGCTATTTGTAGTCCATGCCAAGCATATAGGGCTGATACTAATATCCAACACTCCCCTTCAGTGGAAAGACCTTGTATGCTCCCCTGAGGGCGTGTATATAGCTCCTTATAGCTCCTTTGATGTAGCTACCCTATTGACGGCGTAGCTCCCCTTGAACTATGTTCGTTCTATCCTGCTTTGGAGCCTTATTAAACCCGTAAGCCTCCGCTTAATATAGGGAAATCGGGAAGAGTACTGTATAGACGATGTTAATATAAGGTATTATTACTCCTATTTCCTTCCCCTATAATATGAGGTGTCGTCACTCCTATTTCCTTCTCTTTATTTAAGTGTCGTGGCCCTTATTTCCTTCCCTTATAATGTAAGGTGTCGTTGCTCCTGTTTCCTTCTCTTTTATTAAGTGTCGTAGCCCTTGTTTCCTTCCCCTATAATATAAGGATACCCTATTAAGAGGACTCCGCTGCGCTTCCGCTTTCTATCTTAGTACTCCTAGCTAATAAGGCACCCCTAAACTATCCCGTTCTGGCTATATAGCTCTGCGGCGTCGTAGTTAACAGTATTTCGTAGGAGGGAGGTACTATCGAAGACGCGAGATTACCGTATTAATATTAATAATATACCCTAGGGATAATGCTTCTAGGGCTGTAATATATACGACTTAGGCGGCTATTAGTACAACGTAAGGATAATATCCCTTACGAAGGAACTGTTCCTAGGTATAATAGCGCTTAGCCGGGCTCATAACCTCTTAAATATAATGGATGGAACGGTTGATTATTCAGCTATAGACACGTTGGCTATTTATAGTCCATTACCAAGCATATAGGGCTGATACTGATATCCAACACTAGATACCTAGGTAGCTTCCAAGCGTGGTAGCTCAGTAAAGTATTCACTACTTTCAGTACATATAGTCAGACAGTACTCCGTAAAGGCTTATATGTATGCGGATACGGGTCGCTAGGCTAAGCCATGTAAGTGCTCACTTGTGGTTGGTACGACCGGCTCATGTATGCAAGTGCCGTACATCACCCACCACATACAGCCTTGTGTGGGAAGGTACGAGGAAGCGTACCGTGATCAGCTAACCAACTGTGTATATCAACCATCCCATCGTTGATTGGCTCAAAACTCGGTCTTTATCTCGCCAGGATCTCCCGTTCGAGCACCCAGCTTCTTCCCGCGGGCCTGCCACCATCAACCGGCATTAGCGCTGTCGTCACACAGACCCCCCTCGAATGCTCAATGAAAGCCGTAGGAGCGATGGCAGAGCGTCTGTGCCATTGCCTTGCATAAAGTCCATCTACGCTCAATATCCGTCGTTTTCTCCACTTTTCTCTGCATCTTCGGATAGCTCATTGCGAGATTTTACTTCAACTTCAACATCTTCAAAGTACACTACCCACGAGCCCAGTATGAAGAAAGCCTTGTCGTCAGAGGCCATCATCCCAAGCGAAGACTTCTACAACAAGGTTGGGATACAGTACGAGGAAGCATTTGGCCATGACGCAGGACTTCACAGAATTGTCCAGAAATTCCTCCAGCTACTTCCAGGGGACGCTCGAGTCCTAGATTGCGGATGTGGCACCGGCAGACCTGTGGCCGAGATGATCGCCGCAAGCGGGCGTGTAGTGACCGATGTCGACCTCTCGCAAACGATGGTTGAGCTTAGTAGCAAGCAAGTTCCGACCGGGTCTTTCACGAAAGTAAATATGCTACACTTCACCCCGGCGGATCCTCTGAACGGCGTGATTGCAATGCTATCACTGTTCGAGCTCAACCGCCAGGATATCAGTCTAATGGCACGAAAGTGGTTTCAGTGGCTTCGACCGGATGGATATCTACTCATCGGTGTCTTCGGAGCCGAGGATTGCGAAGCGACTCCTGAGATGTACGATTCGGATGGTCTATGTGCTACAGGGATTCCATTCACATTCATGAATCATACAGTCTCGATGACTTTGTTCACAAAGGCAGGCTGGAACGCTTTGTTGGAGGAGGCCGGGTTCGAAGTCATCCACACGGAAACAGATATTTTTTCACCTCCACCGGCTACGGTTTGCGATGATGAACCTCATTATTTCGTGATCGCTAGGAAATTAACCAGCGTCTAGCTATTCTGTAGTAATCATGGGAGAGGGCGAACTTCAAAGACATCGAGAGTCCACGATCAGCGGTCGTTACATATAGATTTTCTGTGCGGGATCAAGAACAACGCCGCTTGACCTAATTAATTCATGAGTTGTTCAGCTTCATTGAGCCCAGCGGTACTTTTCACGGGGTTATTGCAGCAACCGCGCGGCTCGGTATTCATCATACTGGTCCATTTCAACTATTCTTCTTTGATACAAAACCCTTTTGTCCATTGAAGTAAGTATTCTTCGAAGGCTTCTTGTCAACGTTTTGTCTCGACTCTCATGATCTGCACCAACTTCCTCGAACTTGAGGACAAGCCTATCCGATTCCGAACCAGCCTCGGCTCTATATACTTAGCAGCAACACTTACATCCTGACGTAGCAAACCGAAAAATGCAGCAAGGCCATTGGAATCTATGTCAAATGACGACTATTCCCGTTCTCGAACGCCGTTCCATCGGCAGGACTTTGCCGAAACGGAGCACAATTTCCACATTCAATAAAGCATGACGCAAGGTAGCGAATCTTCCCGAGGTCTACTTCGTCAAGGTGATATGCGGCTACACGAATCGGAGCGGAAACTCGACATGATCGAAGGCGGGCATGAAAACGTTGGGAGTGGTCCCTCAGGAAGTGGTCCTTACCATGGAAGTCCTTCGAGTGCACTGACAGCCAGTCAGCAGGCGGCGGTGGACAAACCTCTTGCAGCATCTCATGCGGCAGCAATGAACGCCATGACTGAGAACGTGTATTTGCGACGTTGAGGGGGCATATCATTCTTTACTTGAATATGTCATTCTTGTCCGTTCTTGTCTTTCAAATGGCGAATTAATTCTTTGCGGACTGTGGTTCTTTGCTGCAAGGGTCCAATCTGCACGTGGCGTTTGTGTGAAGGGGTATTTCGAAGTTAAAAGACGAGGTACGTTGATGGGATGGAAGGGTCTAGAGTGGAGCGAATACTGGCTGGGAAGGGAGCATGATCGGGTTTATGAAATAGTGCTGGGACATAGGTGTCTCATCACCCTAAGCTAGGCATTCAGTAGATAGCGACTTTATAAGTCTCATAATCTTCTTCTATATCCCCCCCTCCTCCCCGTCTAATCCTTTCATTTCTACTCCCATCCCTCCCCAACACCACTCCCCCTCATCTAGCCATGCTCCAGTAAATTTACTAAGACATGGTGCTTAGCTTCAGGACGATCGTATCTGTCAGAGAATAAGGTAGATAAATCTTATTTAATAGAGCGATAAGTCGGGAGTCAGGATTGATGACGTTCATCTACCGAGATTTTTGGATGAGAGCTAGGATTGTGGAGTAGAGTAAAGTAAAGTAAAGTAAAGGATAGTTGTATGATTGATTTTGGTGTATGTAAGTACTATGCTATACCATGCTATAACTCCTACTCTCCACTACTTCCATAAAACCCCGCTAGAGCCACGATCACAGCAAAGAGGGAAAGGCTTCCGTTCACGAAAAAGCATCCAAAACTGATGAAGTCGATTATATTAATCGAATTCGATATCGCAATCCGAGGTAGAAGGATCGAAAACGGGTCGGATATCCCATTGGGTACAGGATAGAATATTCTATAGGCTAAAGCTGTTGTTAAACTTATCATGGCTTTATCCTTGTGATCTGTAGAGGATTAGGATACTTACACTCAGTATCGAAGGTCTGCTGTTGTGGCTAGTTTTCGAGGCTAGTTTTCGAGGCTAGTTTTCGAGGCTATTCGGTATATTTAAGCTGCTGCTTTGTATCTGCCGTGGAGCTGGCGGCTTGTGGCAAGGTAGCGAGCGATGCGAGGAGGCAGGGGTAGGTGTGGTAGGTACGCCGATGGAATGTGTGGCGAGGTTTGTGGAGTTCCTTTCCTCATATTGATCATCTTTGAGCGGGAACTTCGGTATGACGTTGTTCATGTCCTTAATTGTGTAGCCATCATCCTCCCTCCAGCTTCGCCGGTGCCCCACCCTCAGCCCATCGTTCTGCAGATCTGCAACATGCGAAGGCAGGGATCTAAGGATAGTATATACCCTCTCCAGCTCAACCGGCTCGCCATTGGTACCTCTCACCAGGGCTCGAAAGGCGGTCAGGGTCCAACAGATAATGGTATGGGGGGAAAGTCAATTGCAGTCAAGATGCCGTCCCGGTAGAATAGGCCGAATTGAATTAGTTCGAAATCGGCAACATCGGGGATACCGCTGTCGTCATGAGCGAGTTGCGGTTGATAGAATCAGCTTGAGAAGGTTGGCGTACATAATCGATGGGGTTGTTGATTATGGGGCTACCTACCGGATATTCTATAAGCAGTAGGAAGTCGGCTTCTAGAAAGCAGGACAGCGCGGTTGGGTTCTGGTGAATGTGGATTTCAGATTGTATGCCTCGTCCACGACAACGACGCGACCGAATAAGCCTGTTAGAAGACTTCGAAAGTGGGACAACTGCAACTCGGTTTCTTCCACTTCGTCTTTATTATCCGCCATCCCACCTCCCTTCGCTTCCTGCGCTCTCTCCACCTACGTCGTCGTCATCGGAGTTATCGGTAGGACCCTCTATAGAAGCAGTCTTCGCAATTTAGTCATTAGCCTTGGCCACGTTGACCGCTTCGGCATCGGTGGCAGGGGAAAAGGGGTACGCCGCCTCAGCGTCTGCAGCGAGGGCAGGACGACGATATTGGCAGTCGCTGGCTCATCTGGGTGGCCTGCGATCCAGGCTAAGAGTTTGCCGGGTTGCGGCGCCAACGAGCGATCGCGATCCATTTAAGGGTAGTCCGCTCTTCGCTGTGTTGTCTGGCGACATCGGAGAGACCGCTGGAACGGACTGGATATCTCGAGTAAATCGAACCGGCGAGTCATGTATGTGTTCAGACTGAACCAGACATAACAGAATACTTTGGGCAGTGTTCTGTACCGAATGACAGAACGGTCTGAAACCCCCTATTTGACTTACCGAACCTTAGTAGTTCCTACTTGCTCCATCATAGTGCTGCGAGGAGGCACGGGCAGGAATGGTTTCATTTCTAAGGACTCGCCGGACCGTTCGACAACGCCTACCTACCTGGTCCTGGACCCGGATCATTGACGACCTTACGATACGTCGGAGCCTCCTAGTAATGACTCGGGCCATCCTATTCCGAGTGAGGGTCTCCGCTCTAAGTATTGACAATAACATGATTGGTCTGAGATTAGACCGTCCTATACTAGAAGATTAGTGATACGCTATACCTTCGGAGGCAACATATGCACACAAGCGTTGAGCAACTAAGCGTTGCACACCCTCATATGCCCTCTTCATTTGGGAGCCAATGATTGGTTTCACAATGATGAAGAGGATGGCCGATCTTGACTGTGTGGTCTGCTCGTGGGAAGGGGCTAACATGAGTCACAGTGTGTATATGTATATGTATATGGAAGAGAATTGACAAGACAATCGACTAATGTATGAGGAGTCGAATGTTCGAGAGGAAGTGGTTAAATGTCAGAGCTATTGAATGGGTTAGATATACTTCAATCCTGTTTCGTGTACGAGCTGTCATTCCGGATGGATCAATTCGGATGAAGTTCTCTCGTGCACGATCTGTCACCCACGACGAAGTCGTTCCGTCCACGGTATGTCACTCCTGATGAAGTTGCTTTATTTGCGATCAGCTACTTATGACAAGGAATTTCGCGTACAATTCGTCACCCTTGAAGTTGTTCTACTTGCGACCTGCCATTCCTGACAAAGTCCTTCCATTCACGGTCTGTTACTCTCGGCAAAGTCATTTTGTTCACAACATGTCATTGTTGAGGAGGTTGGGTCTTTTATATTGACGAAGTTGAGGTGACAGATCCTGAACGGATCTAGCAATGGTGAAGCATTTCCAACGAACACTGTCATAAGTATTCTGAACGTGAATGGTCGCAGATCTCCCCACTATCGAGAAGGACATAGCCAACCCATTTGATGGTAAACAAAGCCCCAAACAATTATCAATACACTCGTAATAAAAAATGGTTCTTCAAGCTCATTACCATCCCCGCCAAAACCTACCCTCAATGAAATCTTCATATTGTAAACTTGAGATAGCCACCAGCTATAGCGACAAAACAGTGGCGCTCTTGATTCCAGCCAATACCCACCAATCATCGTCCTTCATCACCAGATGCACCAAGGTCAACCGTATGCTAGGCCTCAGCGATCATTGGTAAATTTAGCACGCGAGCCGTGTTCATGCACGTACATAGGTAATTGGCCCCGGTCTCGTTTCAGGTCGTTGCCACACGGGCCGCAGAATGGCGCGCTTATATGTTGGCCGAAGGGGCCGTATTGGCGACCGTGGAAAATTCGAAACGGAAGATGATCACCCGGTCATGTGGTGACATCTGATTATTTCCATGGTATGAAAATGACGGGCATTCTGACGGGACGAAAAGTTTGGTAAATATAGCAAAGATTGGATGGGTAATTGGAATCTTGCATGATGTGAAACACACAGATGTGCACTAGGCCGGAAGGCCGATGACCGGTGAAATCTTGAATCGATGGATAGAGCGTGCGTGGATGGAATGCGGGGTGCAGATACGGATGACTTCTGAGAGGTCGAGAAAGGTGCGAACGATACTCTGCATGAAGCCGGGGTAAAAGTAGAGTATTATATAAATTATTGGGTATAAGCTGTAAGTATGAGGAATACCAGAGTATGCGATGAGAAAGCCACTTCATGAGTTGCACGCTACGAAGCATTCCGCTGTGATCGCTGGCTCAATGCAGTGAAAGGGTGTCCGTGCCTCTTGCGCTATATGTAGATCGTTGTCGTACATTCGTGATTGAGGATATATTACGCCTTGAAGATGTGGTTCGAGTGACCCGGCACCTTCATCCGGCAAAGCTCGCAATCTGCGCGGATTCCCATCGAGAAGGACAGCCTGGTAGTTCGGGCTTGTAGAGAGAAACCGTTGGTCTTCGCGATTGGATGCCCATAATAATGCTCCGTGTCCATCTGCAATCGACCCATTGTGATCGAGGAATCCATCACCTCATCCTCGTCAATGGGAGTGGGTAACCTCCTCCGCCGTGCATGATTTTCGTACTCGATCTCTTGCTGGGATCGTGGGATGATATCTTCCGAGTCCTCGCTCATGTCCATCATTGCATCTATGCCCTGCTGGAAGTGGCCATAGATAGGTGTAGGGAGACGACCCCCAGAGGGTGATGTTTGTAAGTCCTTGAAAGGATCTCGGAAGGCCGGTAGAGGGGGTACAACCGTGCATGGCGAAGCGTTGGGAGATGAAATGGCAGTGGGTTGGCCCAAGTAACGTGGAGAGACGAGAGGCCGAGAGTCTGTCACGTCCATGTCCGAGTCGAGTGTCTGCTCAAGGATGAGTGGTGGCGGACTGACGCTGACTTGGGTCGAAGGTTGTTGACGCGCTTGGATTGATAACGTGAGAGGGGGAGAGGTCTCTTCTTCAGATGAATCTGCGGGAGTGATGGTCTGGGTAAAGAGTGGTGACGGCTTGCTTCTTAGTGATTGCGAGAACCCCCTGTTGTGTTTGGAGGTTGGTGAAGTCCGGAAGGGTAACCTGCATTGCTGTTCCTGTGTCTTAGTAAAGGGCTCCCAAGGTGGAAGTATGCGGTGGGTGTATACCTTGATCACACGCGCGCATTCTTCATAGCCGTCCTCTTCAGTATCACGAGCCCGCTTCTTGGAGGTGAACATGGTACCGAATGTAGATTGATCAGGATGAGAAGACGGAGAGCTAGGGGAGAGCGGACAGGCGTTGATGACGATGTTTGGTTGTTTGGTTGTTTGGTTGGTTGTAGGAGTGGGATCATAAAAGTGATATGAGGCAAGGCTTGGTGGGGATCCGATAGGGATATAGATCTACCAGATCAGTATTTTATTTCCATAGCGGCTAGAACTAGTGTTACGAATGGGTCATCTCGCATGCAGCATGCAGAATCTAGAATCCTAGCTGTTTCTAGTGCATGTCAGAGAAGCTTGAAACAGAGAGATGAGCGATCATGTCTTAGAACAGGGGCAAGCACAAGCGGCTATTTTATTTTACAGACTAGAGTTTATTACACTAGACCCAGGATAGGGATAGAGTACCGGCCCATATCTTGCCCGATGCCAATGATGAACTTCCGAGATCGGACAACACAAGTCTGAATCCTTTGCTACAAGATCCCTGTCAGGTTCCACAAGGATCACCGCCGCACAACTCAAGATCAGTACATAATTGCACGACATATATCCAGTACATAAATACGTCGCAGCAGCTTGGTAATTATTACTGCAGCTGCGAAATCCACACTGCTGGAGCTTGCCCATCACTCACCTTTCGAATTCTCGCGCAATACACGACACAATGCCTATCGCTGATATTGATATGTCGCTCAATGAGAACACTCGAGGTGACCTGAACTTCCAGCCCACCATACTAGGTCTCTGCTGACAGTGGTTCAAGTCCTTGGCCAGGATCCTTTGATCCCCCCTCAATTACTGCAGTCAGAAATACCCGCCGTACGTTTCTTCTTCGATAATCAAGGGCTTGGCTATGACTGACGCGTAACAGTCCGACGAGACCTACAGAGCTGTTGCCAAAGGCCGCCAAGAGTCAATACGAATCATCACTCAAGAAGATGACCGCCTACTGGTCATGGTCGGGCCATGCTCACTGCACGACCCCGCAACAGCTGTCGAGTATGCACATCGGCTCGTTAAGCTGTCACATAAACTCTCCGATGACCTCTGCATCATCATGCGCGCTTATCTCGAGAAGCCAAGGACGACTGTGGGTTGGAAAGGCTTGATAAACGACCCGGAGATCAACGAGACATTCAAGATCAACAAGGGTCTGCGGGTGTCGAGACAGTTGTTCTGTGACTTGACTGGCTTGGGCATGCCAATTGCAAGCGAGATGTTAGACACCATATCACCACAATTTCTTGCCGATCTGATATCATTGGGAGCGATCGGGGCACGAACAACAGAAAGTCAATTACACCGCGAACTGGCCAGCGGTCTTTCGTTCCCGGTAGGCTTCAAGAATGGGACGGATGGATCTTTGACGGTGGCCATCGACGCTGTTGGCTCTGCCGCCTCGAAGCATCACTTCATGGGCGTCACGAAACAAGGTCTGGCAGCTATCACAAGAACGAAAGGGAACGAGCACGGATTTGTCATCCTTAGAGGCGGTACCAATGGGACAAACTTCCATCGGGACAGTGTCAAAGCCACCCGGGAGGCGTTGAAAAAGAAGGGCCAAAAAGAAGTCATGATGATCGACTGCTCACACGGTATGCATGTTTGCGAGAGCTGCTTTACTTCATACTAAGACCACTAGGTAATTCGAACAAAGATCACCGAAACCAGCCGAAAGTCGCTCAAACCATTGGCGACCAGCTCCGCGAAGGCGAGACAGCCATAGTCGGCGTGATGATAGAGTCACATATCAACGAGGGCAACCAGAAAGTGCCGCCAGAAGGCCCAGGTGGCCTTAAGAAAGGTGTCAGCATCACCGATGCCTGCATAAGCTGGGAATCGACCGTGGACGTTCTCGAACAGCTGGCTGACGCCGTGAGAACGAGACGAAAGGCTGTGAAGGGTCGGGCCAACGGAGCGAATGGTTATTGAAAAAGCTTGCTATCTTATGCATTTACGATGATGAGTATGTTTTAAGCGATGAAAAGTTTGAGGCATTTAATCATTAGACGGTTGAATGATTCTCATGACAGGCTTGATACCTTAGGTACTTTGAGATAGAGGCTTGATTCTATCCATCTACCACATATACCGATTACTACATATCATCCCAGTGCAAAGGCAGTACATGCTCAGCACAGAGTTCGTAGAGAGATCGATCAGATATATGACCAAAGTCCTATCCATACCAAAACCCATCCTAGCACCAGTAATATCCGCTCCTCCAATACTCCTCTCCGTACAAACATCCACATCTAAAGCCTCAATCAACACCCACCCCCCCCTACCCCCCCTCCACCAGAAAAAATGCGCGCCCTCACCCCCCCCTCCCTCCTCCTCACCCTCCTCCTAACAACCCTCCCCCCCTCCCCCCTCCTCAAAGTCCACGCAGCCTGTCCGTCCCTCCTCTCCCCCCCCTTCCCACTCCTCCTCTCCACTCCCCCAATTCCACTAACGACGCAAACAGCTCCAACCTCCTTCTGCAAATGCACCTGCTTCACAAACAGCACCATCATCCCCCTCGACGCCCCCACCGCCCCGCTGCTCCTCCTCCCACGGCACGCATCCATTCCTCCCTCAAATGGCGGACGTTCAGACCCGCCGCCCCTCCCGTGGGACGGCGCCGATAAAGCGCGTCTGCCCAACGCGCCTCACACCCAACCTGCCGGGAAGGAAGAGGAAGAGGAAGAGGAAAATGGGGATGAAAAGCAGCAGACGTCAGAGCCAGAACCAAAACACGAAAAAGAAAACCACAACCCGGCTTCCAGTCCCGAAGCCACGGACGAGAAAGAGAAAGAAAAAGAAAAAGAAAACCGCCCCGGCACCTGCGCAGACTGCAACCGTCAATTCTGCCTCGACTACAACCTGCCCATCTGCAAACACGCGCGCGTCGAGGACGTCTTCACCACTTGTTTCCGTACGTTTCCTTGCCCTCTTATCCCGCTCTCTTTCCCTTCATCCCTTCATCCCCCTCCCCATATATATCCATAACCCAATATCCACACGCTAAAAGACGAGATCTGCAGAACGCGATTCCCGCAAAGACGAAGCCGTAGTCTTCATCTTCATTTTCGCCACCGCAGGATTGCTGCTGTGGGCCGCGGTGAGGCCGTGGGTTGGGGGGTGGATTGAGGTTCGTATCCTCCTTTCTTCTTTTTGCTGGGGATAGGATGGATGTGCATGGTGATGATGACTGACCGATAAATGGACACAGGGAGCTCGAGAGCGGAGCAGTTATATCCCTGTTGCCGGACAAGATGGTTGAAGGCTGATATTGGGGATACCTTATTGACAGCGGTAATGCCATTTGGATGCTATGTTTATGTGATTTATATGTATATTCACGATCTCTATCCATCACCACCAAGGCGGGCGATTATTACTGTCACAAGCGATGGCGTTCAGGCTGAACTTGGACTTGGGTATAAGATATTCATATTAATATTCATACTCATAAGAGATATCCCCATGGCTGCAGAAGATGGCTACATTCCATACTGTGGATATTTAACTCTAAAGACTCGAATATCAATATCAGGGATGGTGGAAGTGAGAAATACTATGCTATACCATGTAATTCATGGACGATGGCTATGGCTATGGCTATGTATGTCTCCGCAGCGAGGAAGGGGATTTCATTTTCGCAAGCGATGGCGTTCGGGCATTTGAATTTGGGTATAAGATGTTCATACTCATAAGATATTTACCGGTGCTGGTGGCTAGTGTCTGGATAGGGTGATTGATACTTTGAGTTTCTTCGGATATGGATACTGATATGGATGTTGGGGATGTTGGGGATGTTGGATGAGTGGGAGTGGGATGGGGAAAAGAAGAGGTGAGGGAGTGGAAGAGGGAGGATAGTATACTCTCCTTATGTGAGTTATGTACGATGGCTATGTATATCACAGTAGCGAGGCGGCGGCGGTGGTGGTGGCGGGATTGTCACTGTCGCAAACGATGGCAGTTAGGCACTTGGACTTGGGCATGAGATATTCATATTCATATTCATGACTTATTTGACCATCATCAACTCTCATGAATTTTCATGAATTCTCATCATCATCATCTTTATCTTCATCATTGCATCCCTCCCTTCACCCTTCCACCCTTCCTTTCCCCCCTCCCTCCCTTCCCCTCCCCTCCCCACCCCACCCCATCCCCACTCACCACACAAGTCACACCCCCCTCCCCTCCTTACTAACCTTATCATGCGCCGCATCCTCCATCGGCCCCTTCGGATTACTCCCCAACGTATTCTCCCTCACATCCTCGCTCTTCTCACCCGAATCCCCCTTCCCGCCACCCTCGATATCAGCGCTCACGTCGCCGGCACGGCCGGATCCTGGTACGCCGGTTTGCTCGTCGGATTGGGTTTTGGGGTCCGGGGACTGGCGGCCGGGGTTTGGGGCGGACATGGTTGGGTTTTAGGATTGGGTTTGACGGGGGTGGTTGGTGGTGGGTGTGTTTGTGGAGGTGCGTGGGAGTGGTGTGTGGAGTGGGTGTGATCTGCAAACTGTTAGAGCTGGTGGGAAGTGTGATGGTATGTAGTCAGCTGCTGGAAGGTGGAGATGGCTTACGGAACTGATTGTAGGGATTGTGAATGTGTTTGGGTGTGTGGGTTGGTTGGAATTTTTGTTGATGAAATGAGTGGTTTTGTTTTTGGAGGGGCACATTTTCCTGGACGAGGGACCCCACTAGCTACGTCATTGCGACGGGTAAGCGCGACAATCGGCGGATAAACATCGGCGCGTAGTAGCTGGAATATGTGAGTGGATCCATGCACGCCATGATGAATTGCATTGGCATTTAGTGAGTGGAATCTCCTAGCGTGATCAATCGCCATTGCACGAAGCAGACCTTGGAGTTGGGAGACAGGTATAGTGACAGGTATACCGATATACATGTCTCATCTTATGTCTCATCTTTGAAGACGCGTAGTTTATGGTGAGAGGATCGCTCTGCGCTCGGAAAGGTTTTGATAGGCCGAAGCTCTACTCACGATGATCGACGCTGTTTAGCTCTTGATCTCATGGTGACAAGGCTGACCAAGTTGTTCTTTGAATTGCGACTCAATATTGATCATGAGTCGGTCCCAAATCGTGTTGCTTTACGCAGCAGATACGGTCAAAGCTGCGGCGGCCATAGCTGCAGCGACAGCAGCACCTAGAACGGCACTCTCTTGTGTCCTCTCCAGAATGACCCTTTTGCGGCTCAACCCTTCAAGTAATATCATTTCATCTAGTGCATGCTGTGCTCGATCCATGTAGCCCGGGTACTTGTTGATGACGCTCCCGTCACATCCGATGCTGATATGGTCTAGATCATTTTGCAATCCCGCCTCACTCTCCAGATCCTCTAGTAGTGATGAGAGCGCGTGAACGCCCGTGGCAAAGTATGATATCGATCGCCCAGAAACAAAGCGGACGGTCTGGCGAACAAAGGTTCCGTCGTTGAAGCTCGGGAACTGATCATTGGGATGATGTTCATGGAGAAGCGTGCAAATCGTAGCCAATGAGTCTGAGTTGTCAAGTTCGATCTGAGCGAGGAGTTTGGTATCCAGGACGTATTTCGAGATTAGGGATGGTGGTAGTGAGCCTCCGAAGAGGCCTGCTGTCTTGGTAGCCTCCACGATAATAAGGCGAACGATTTCGCCCATGTAGCCGCCTGCAACAAGATACTCAAACGGCTGATAGTTGGGCAGGATATGACTACTATTGAGTGCCTCATCCCATTTCGTTGTTGGGAATATGCCTTTGCTATACATGCTAAACTCGGTATTGGTAAGCACATGGGTGATGCCGCCGTCGTTTGGCAATGACCGTGAGGCGAATTTGGAAGGACCAAGGGATGTAACAGGGACATGTATCGCAGCATTGATGCCGGTGCCTAGTATGTAAGCCAGGCGTGTGGCTGGATCAAGGTATGCTCGAGCGAGGAGGGTAGAGGGGGAGTCGTTGACGATGGCGGCAAGGCTGACGTTCACATTCTGAAGCAGGATCAGCCGAGGATCTCATATCTCATTACAGGAGACACGAACTGCACGTTGGCAGGCTTGACAAATTATATCACCCAGATCATCACCAATGACTGCATCAGAGCAGACGAAGCCCTTCCCCATGCCCAAGACCTTGCCACTTCTTATTGATCTTTGACTGCTGAGGTCAGCATGTTCCCGTACCCATTAGTTGTACTATCCATGACTGACTCGATTGGAAAGGACCACGCAATGCCCATACGCAATGTTCCACTCCCTTCCATATGGTCTTTGCTCCCACTCTGCAACCTCAACATATCCCCTATTCTCTCGGCCATCCAATCGAAGAAAGCGTATTGCGGTAGCTGCCGTACCGTGTTATCAATAGGAAAGGACACGGTACGTCTGATCTGCATTGATTTCGGGCCCAGACTTCTGCCACCGAGCTCGACTAATGCCATTCGTAGGTTCGATCCCCCAACTTCCAAAGCCAGATATTCCCCCCTTTCGTTTCCAGTAGGCAGGGTGTAGTTGTATGAGGGAAGCATGCATTGCGGGCTGGCATGGAGATGCTGTCTGAGTTCCAGCTGAAGCTGCTTGGAGAGGACGAGCAGTGATTCAATCTTCAATTGTTGCTTAAATTGGCATTGCACCTCTTCGAGGAAGTCATCTAAAGTTTTTTGCGGTGGCGGCATTGTGCTGAGTATGAATTGAGTGGTTGAGAGGACAGACACTGGGAGAGTACAGGACTTGTACGGCCAATGGGTTGTGGTAGAGGCTTTGCATTTCTGTACAGCAACAGCCAAAGCATGCACTATGACTCGTGCACCCTGTTTAGGGAAAACTTGTTGCAACGAGTGCGTCCCGGTCTATGGTAAAATCGAGCTTGACTTGAAGAAGAGACATCCCTCACAATTCGCGAAGAAAAGATCATCAGCTTCAGAGCCTCCACGCCCGAAATAGGCACATGGAGGCCGTGATGAAGTGGCGATAAAACACCGGCAGTCACTTTCGAAAGCTATAAGTGACTGCGCCTACAGTCAAGGAGGAGCTGGATTGGACCTGTACCACCGCTGCAGTGTCATCGTGATAGCCAATCTAAGCAGTGGTGAAGTAGGCGTCGCGCCCGAATGAGAGGTCGTATACGAAATTATTCTAAGGTTGGCAGGCACGCAGGCACGATATATGTGTGGGAATGAACTCACATACGAAGGTGGGTATCCGTTTCGCTCTACGTCGTATATTACATCTCGCTATGAATTAACAGGACATCGGATTCCCCTCTAGAGGCTCTGCAGAGTCAACGAACACCTCTACCCATGGTATCATACCTCAACAAATCCAAACAACCCCAACCCCCACCCAAAAACAAGCACCATCAAACCTTCTCACGCAGCACATCCCTCACCCCAGCCACCGCCACCATCGGCTTCACATCCTCATACGTCTCGTCCGTAAACGCCAAATCCGCCTCTACAGGCACCGTATCCGGAATCCGCGTAAAGATCAAAGGCGCCGCGATCAGCAGCGCCGCCGCAAGAAGCGCCCACGAAGACGCAAAGATGTTGACAAACGGCACCTTCAGCGCATCGACGCGATAGATGATGGCCGCGCCGGCCGATTGGATGCCCTTGTAAAACCCGGCGTAGTTGGCCAGCTTGCGGCCGTTGTTCGTCATGGCGCCCATGAACCAGTAGACGCTGGTTTGCCATGCAGCTAGGAAGGAATGACGGTGTAAGTTATTCTGCTAATTCGGGTTTAGGGGGATGAGAGTGTCAATATACCGTCGTAGAAGCCGTAGAACATGTAGAGGAACATCGGTCCAACGTAGCCGCTGTCTTGGAAGTCGCCTTTAACGAACGTCTTTGACGACGTCTGAGCCCTCGTGTACGTCTCCTCATACGCATAGCCACCGCCCCAGATCGCAAAGGTAAGCACGAGCAGCACGCCCCATATGATCCTCGCTCGCATCGAGCGCCTCACACTCTTGACATCCAGCGCGTAGCCGAACACGTAAGCTCCGACAATCTGGCTCGTGTAGTAAAGGACATTGTTGAGGGACCTGGTGCGAATATTGAACTTTGCAGAATTGAAGTCGTTGAACTGGTAAGTGTAAAACCAGTTGCTGGCGAAGAACATGGGAAACAGGCATATGACCCACACATCAGATCTCAAACATTCCCAGAGTCCGAGAAGCTCGCTCTGCCATGTAGGATGCTTCATCAGAATCACATGAGACAGATCGCCTCGGATCACGGTTCGTGCGTCTACGAGTGTCCAGGCGAGGCAGGCACCGAGGAAGGTCAGGACCATGAATCCAATGTACGTGCCATCATTGACGTTGCTGGCTTTGGAGTGTAAATTCTGCCCAAGCGGTATCCTGACACGAGGCCGTCATTTTGTGCAATGGTCTTCGGGAATTCTCTAAACTCACAGTCCACCAATCACAGCCCCAAGATTGAAGATCATCCAGAACCAAGAGATGTAGCGCCCTTTCGACTGTTCTGGAGGATAGGACATCATAATAGCACCTTGAGCCGCCCACAGCATCCCAGCGCAGACACCGAGCATCGCTCCAGCGAAGATCACAAAGCCGGAGTTTTGAGTATGGTTGTAACTCAAATAGCTGGATACATAAAGGCAGTATCCCAAACCTCCCAGACTCAACGTCAACTTAATACCCAGTCGATTCGCAATCGACCCGGCGAAGAAACCTACGACGGCAAAGGTGGAGTAGACCGCAACGTTGGCGTTGTCTGCGGTTTTGGGGTCTTCTTGACCGCCTCCTCCGAGGCCGTTGACGGCATTGAACATGCCTGGACATAAGAAGCAGACGAAGGCGACAAGGGTGAGCTGGAACGGAGGGGAGGCATAGCAGGGGATGGTCCAGGGTCCGATGCGGTGGGTCTTGTATTTCCAACCCACTGGGCGCCCGATTTGGCCATCTTCATAATTTGAATCTTGGTGACCTTGGTGGTGGTCGAATACTTCAGTGCCTTTACCTGCAACATCTCGGTCCTCTGTCTCTGTGTCCGCCATTTTCGGTACCGGACTCCAGTGGTATAGATAAAAACAGTGGTTTTTGATATCGATATGAATCACGGCAAATGTCTCACTCGATGATCAACGGGTTTCAGTGTAAATGCAGTTCGGAGTGGGAAACCTCATGAATGCCTACACCAATGATCGTGACCATTACACATTCCAGAGTATAGCGACACGTCTCACGAGCAGACATGCCTGGCAGAGCAATAAATGCAGACTCTGACAGGGGATGAGATAGTGAAGAAAGGCAGTCGCGTGATGAGATTCTGCAGCTGGAATTCTTCGGGTCTTTTTCTCTTTATGAGCGCACAAAGTAGCATTTGAGTGGCTACAGATATCAATATGTAAGCCACTAAGGCACGCTCCGGGTTGCTGGCGCAAGCCGGAAAGGCGTATTTTGATAGTGCGCTGCGGGGCTGAAGATATTGTGAGGGGCACGCTGCAGTATTGCAACACTAGCGCATATTGATATCGACCTCGAAGCTTCTGGGATGCGAGGCACTCCTGTATATCCACGGGAGCCAAGTAATGGAAAATGATCTGGATGCAGGCGCATTGTCCTCGCAATAGATCGAAACATCCTTATCGCCTCATATCCTCGTGAAGACCGTAGGCACACTTCCACTCATATCGACCATTGTGCTTTTATTTCTGACCCAGGCTTCCAATCCGGTCTTACCATTCTCCACCCCAAGTCCGCTCTGCTTCCATCCACCAACACTCATCTCTGCGGGACTTTCACCCCATGTATTCACCCAGGTGATTCCTGCTTCCAGCTGGGCAACCACCTGGTGTGCCAGATTGAGATCTTTGGTGAAGACCCCCGCAGCCAGTCCCAGCTCCGTAGCGTTCGCTCGCTCAATGGCCTCATCGACGCTGTCGTATGTCAAGATTGTCATCACGGGTCCAAAGATCTCTTCTTCGACGATCTTCATCGAGTCCTTGCAGTCGGTGAAGACTGTGGGCTTGACCCAGTAGCCGTCTTCCATGCCCTGAAGAGCCTCAGGCTTTTCGGCACCTCCACACAGCAGGGTCGCCTTGTCAACCTCAATTCCATGCTCGATGTAGTCTTTCACCTTCTTGTGGTGAACCTCGGACACAAGAGGACCAAAGTTGGTGTTCATATCCATTAGATCTCCCGGACGAATGTACTTCATTTGGTCTAGCAACTTCTCTTCGAACGCCTGCTTCATGGTCTTTGGCACAAAGACCCTCGTACCGTTCGTGCATACTTGACCTGTGCTGAAGAAATTGGCCATCATCGCACCGTCAACAGCCTGCTGAATATCCGCGTCTGGCAGTACGATGAGTGGGCTTTTCCCACCAAGCTCCATGGTGGTGTATTTCATCCCTGCTGCTGCGCTGCTGGCCACCTTCTTCCCCGTCGCAACCTGACCCGTGAACGAGACCTTGACAATGCCTGGATGAGACGTGAGGGTTGCCCCGACATCACCGCCACCGTTGACGACATTGAAGACTCCAGGAGGTACTCCGGCTTCGGTGTAGATTTCTGCTAAGATCTGGCCATGCAAAGGTGTAACTTCGCTCGGTTTGTAGACCATAGTATTACCCGCAGCAAGACACGGCGCCGACTTCCATAGCGCACTGGACAGCGAGAGTCTCAGCTTCGTATTCGTATGGCAGGGTGCATGTAGCGTACATTTGTATCGGGTAATTCCAAGCTCCTATACCCGCGCATACGCCCAGCGCCTCCTTTTTCGTATAGACCCAGGCGTCTTCCCTCAGCTGTGTTGTCTCGCCGTTGAGTCCCCCGCCTCCGACCAAGTTGGCGAAGAACTCCAACACATCCGCCCCAGTCACAACATCCACGGTGCTTGTCTCTGAAAATGGCTTGCCTGTATCGTGCGTCTCCGTCTTCGCGATCTCATCATTTCTCTCCCGCAGAAGCTGTACGGCTCTCAGCAAGATGCGTGATCGCGCGATGGGAGGAGTCGTCGACCAGGAACGAAACGCTGTCTGCGCAGATTGAATGGCAGAGTCGATGTCTGAGTCTGAGGCCGCGTGTACGTCGGCCAGAGGTTGTGCTGTCGAAGGATTGACCGATCTGAATACAGGACCTGCTGCAGTCTTCACTTTGCCATCACAGTAGAGATGACGTGGTGGGTAGAATGAGTCTGTCATGGCTGTTCCTCTAGTATGTTGACCCTGGTATCTTGATACCCAGGATATCTCGATAGGGAACAGTCAGCTATTCTTGCTCACTCGTCATGTTCAGCAGCAGTCAGCCGAGTCAAGCTGTACATGTGGCTATACCGGACAAAGAACAAAGGATGATGACCAATTCACCTAAGACCGGTTGAGCTTGTCGAGTTTTGCCCCAATACACCGTAGAATACTAAGGTAGTTACCTAGTACTCCGTAGGTCCGCAAGTTTTGACTGCATTGGCTTAGCGTGGAATCCTTGACCACTCAGAGTTTCGACCGCTCTTCAATCTCACGTGTTCTACAAAAATCATCATTATTTCCTTTATTGTCCTTGCGATCCCTGCTTTTGCCTTTGTTGTATTTTCTTTCATAGAACTGCTCTTCTCCTTGCGTTGGCGGCTTTTTGGGAATATCTCATATTGTTGATAACACGTACAACGAGCCAATGTTAAACTATATGGTCACTCTTTGATCTCCTTGCAACACTTCCACCCATTTTGCTGTTTTGCACAATCATTGTTGAACTCAGTCAAAAGAAAATCTACTATCGATTTTTGTATCTAGTAATAATACCTACTTAAATTCTACTATGACTACCATTGAGCTTTCACCAGCTGAAGCGAATAGTTTCGACTATCTTATTGTTGGAGGTGGAACATCGGGATGTGTCATCGCCAGCCGGCTGGCCGAATATCTCCCTCACAAGAAGATACTTCTGGTGGAAGCCGGACCGAGTGATTACATGAATGACAAAGTCCTGAATTTGAAAGATTGGTTGAACCTATTGGGTGGCGAATTGGACTATGACTATGGTACGACCGAGCAGCCTAATGGTGAGTGACAAAAATATCTATTCTGTTCGATCGTTCTCCTCCCGCTGTTTTCCATGCATTGATGGAAGGGAGCCCACACTTGCCATCCTCGGGATATGTACGAAGTCATGTAGTATCAGATTCAGAATCTCATCATTAACATTTCCAATGCAGGAAATTCCCATATACGACACTCGCGAGCAAAGGTACTAGGAGGCTGCTCGTCACATAACACCCTCATCTCTTTCAGACCATTCGAATATGACTGCAAGGTATGGGAGTCTCAAGGCTGCGAAGGTTGGTCTTTCGAGACATTCACCCGGGTCCTGAATAACCTACGTAACACCGTGCAGCCCGTTCACTCCAGACACAGGAACCAACTCTGCAAAGACTGGATCAACTCATGCTCCACCGCTCTCGACGTCCCAGTCATCCATGACTTCAACAAGGAAATCATCAAAGCTGGAAACCTCGAGCAAGGTGTCGGCTTCTTTTCCGTTGCGTACAACCCGGACGATGGTCGCCGAAGCAGCGCGAGTGTAGCCTACATTCATCCCATCCTTCGTGGCGACGAGAAGCGACCTAACCTCACAGTCCTCACGAATACTTGGGTCAGCCAGGTCAACGTCACAGGCTCCACCGTGACAGGGATTACGCTCACTCTACAGTCAGGCGCAAGCTTCGCGGTAAGTCCCAAAAAAGAAACCATCCTCTGCGCCGGTGCCGTCGACACCCCCCGGCTCCTCCTCCATTCCGGCATCGGCCCTCGCGCACAACTCTCAGGTCTTGGCATACCCGTGATCAAAGACATTCCCGGCATCGGCCACAACCTGCTCGATCATCCCGAATCGATCATAATGTGGGAACTCAACAGACCCGTACCACCCAACCAAACAACCATGGACAGCGACGCCGGGATCTTCCTCCGCCGCGCCGCCACCGGACCAGCAGACATCATGATGCACTGCTACCAGATCCCCTTCTGCCTCAACACCGCCAGACTCGGCTACGACACCCCCATCGACGCGTTCTGCATGACCCCCAACATCCCCCGGTCCCGATCCAAGGGTCAGCTGTACCTGACGTCCAAAGACCCCAACGTGAAACCGGCCTTGGACTTCAAATACTTCACCGACCCCGAAGGCTACGATGCCGCCACCATAATTGCAGGCCTCCGAGCCGCGCGGAAGGTCGCAGAGCAGGCACCTTTCAATGACTGGTTGAAGCGTGAAGTCGCACCGGGCCCTTCCGTGACCTCCGACGAAGCACTGTCAGCCTACGGCCGGAAGGTGGCGCATACCGTCTACCATCCCGCCGGCACCACGAAGATGGGCAACCTTGAAAAAGATCACATGGCCGTGGTGGATCCGAAGCTGAGGCTGCGAGGTCTGAAGAGGGTGAGGATCGCCGATGCTGGATGTTTTCCGGAGATGACCACTGCGAATCCTATGCTGACTGTTCTGGCCATCGGGGAGCGAGCGGCGGAGATGATTGCGGAGGAAGCGGGGTGGAGGAGGCAGGAGAGGGCGAGGTTGTAGGTGAGGACCACTGTTGACCTGACGAGCCCGGAGGGTGCGGAAGCCAAGCTTCACGATACCTAGACGGCTGATGGACTGTACATACAAACCCCCCAAATAGTAAGACCTAAAAATCTGTACATAACACGCCAGTGTCCTGATAGCTCTCAATCGACTGTATATACAACAACACACTAGCAGCTCAGCTATCACACGCACACCACATCCTGTAACGCTCATCACCAGACAATCAATCAACCAACCACTCCATCCCCATCACTCCCACTAAAACAGCCACGTTCAAACAATACCAAAACCACCCCGTCTACAGAGTCGCATCCATACCAACCCCTTAAAAGTGCGTACCTAGGCTCTACGCAATAAAATCAAGCGACATCCCAACAACACTAGGTAACTAGATCCCCAAATTTCCATCAATGACAGTAAGTTATCGTTTTCAAAGCCGGAACCCGTTGGCATCTCCAAAGAAGCTCAAAATAATGCGTTGCGTATAATGGGCTTTCGATGTGGAAACAAACAATGGGAACGATGTATAAAGGCGTATGTATTATTACAAAAGAGCGTCTTATCCCTATAAATCCTGCGGTCATCGCCGAAAGTATCCTAAACCGAAGACAGATCCTCAGAAAACGCAATAACAGGTATCTAAGCCGAGCGTATACCAACGGATCCAAACCATCCCCCACAAACCTCAACACGCACGTCTGCTGCGGCTGCCTCCACCACTCCACCACCATCCTCCCCTACCCACCCAAAACGCCAAAATTCCCCCAAAACCCCACCCCTCCCACCCCGTCGAATGCACCTACGAAGGCTTACCCTGCTGCCAAAACTGTCTCCCCGGCACAAAAGGAATGGTTGCAAGGCCATTTTCGAAGCGTTCGAGGCGGAGATCATGGCGGTTGAGAAGACGGGGTTGTATACGACGGCGGAGATCACGCGGGCGCTGAGGGGTGGGCAGGTGGTGCGGGATTTGCTGGGGGGGAGCTTGGAGACGGCGAGGGGGGTTTCGGGGTGGAGCTTGGGGTTGGGATTTGGGATGTTTGTTGGGGGGTGGTTGGGGATGGGGGATTGGTAGGTGTTTCATTGTCTTTGCCTGTTCTTGAATCTTGTCCTCGGTGCTGGAAGGTCTCCCTTTGACATTCTCCGAGGTGGAAATGAGAGAATGACGTCTTCGTTGTTGAACAAACTTGCCCACTCACTCCGCGACCAGGGTCGCCGATCACCTCCTTCAAGACTGACGAACTCGCGGATTCGTGGTCTTTGTTACCGGACTGCTGGCATCATCACCACGTACCTTACCCATGTAACATGTATCAACGGTTGTATTCTTGTGAATACCATAAAGGCAAGATGGGTTAATTACTCTATATATCAACATACTCTGTCGGAGAGTGGGTCGAATTGGAAAAAGTGCAGACAGCCGGGCCGCTTGTGTTTCTATTATTCACGTCAGCTTATTCCAAACTCAATAGGAAATGATATGATTTGACTTGGATTACTTTCAACTCTTTGAAGCTTGATCCAAGATGGTCTCTGAACCTTCTTATAAAAACGAAGGACGAATACTACTAGCTGAAGCGAGACTAATAACACTAGGTGTTAAAGTGATAAGCATGTGAACGGTTGTCCTAAGTCGAGGATCAATCGAGAATCAAGTGGCAACAAGGGCAATGAGAGTGAGAGCGGCGGAGACGAGCCATGAGGTGCAAAAGAAGAAATGCCAGCGAAGGACTGCTCAAGATACTTCGCTTCAAGGGCAACGATTATACCTGTGGGGTGATTATAACACACTGACTCGAATGATTATTTGTTGACAGGAAACGCACTAAGGTAGAGTAGCACTGGTTGCTGGGGGACAGTCCCGTGGAAGCACTTGCGAGGTCCCTTCTTCCCTCCGTGCTGAAACTGACGACGAAGATCAGGTCCTCGACGTATATTATACCAAGGATTTCCTTATACTCATCCTCCACGAATCTCAGTTGCTGAAAAGAGGTTCCTTTCCGCTACGATTGGTAAACGCCAAGAACGTGCTGGAGTTGAACAATTGCAAGCATGAAGTAGGAGCTGTAGAGGGGTTCAAGCCGTATAAATAGTGATTGAATACTCTATATTAATAATTGGCCGAGTTCGAAGGTCAATTTCGTTCAATGACGCCATAGTCGTCTCCGGTTTCGTTCTCAAAACTCTTGGTGTTATACCTGAGGACTTCAAGATCACGTCACCAGAACTTTCTGGAGACACTCAGGTGTGCAGTGAGGGCTATTGATCGTCGGCCTTTGGGCGACAAAACGCAGTACGTAGGGATTGTGGCATTGATATGCCAGCTTAGTTATTAGGCTTCCTGCTGCAATCAAAGAGGAAGCGACAAACGTTGCGTTGTTTCCTTTTATATTCTGCAACTTTCAGATCAAGCGGCAATCGGCCATAATCTACTTGACCGGCATCACTTTCAGAAATCGCCCCAGAGTGTGTTTACCTAAGAGAATACTGTTGACGCCCAGAGTGCAAGCGTCTGATGTCGATGAAGCTGGAGAGACGCCTAGCGCCGATGTAAGCGGGTTTGTCGCTGCGTTTGGCGCCATTGTCATGGGAATTTCAGACTTCATTCTAGCGTGAAGGGGAGGTCAATGCCGCGGACACAATGGCAACAGCAGGCGGAGAAAGTGACACTGCTGTTGGCGTAGGAAGAATCGCTGTGGGCTCGGAGACACAGCAGTCAAATCGGCCTGAATTAGCTGCTCGACGAAAGTCTTCTTTCTCGGACGCCTTCAGCAAGATTACCACCAACCCTTTCAACCGTCGTCGAACGACTACCCTGGTGCAGAGCTCATCTTCTTCAGCATTCTTGATCCACCCTTCGCGAATCCCCACTCCATTGGGTATCTCTCGAAGCACATCCTTCCTGAGTACCTTGAGCGCGTTCACTTCGAGAACCCCATCAATCAACGACGGCAGCGAAGATTCAGAGCAATCAGCAATCGCAAAACCATCACGTAAGATCTCAGACCGCCTAGCTCAGACCCCTTTCTTCAATTGCCAGCACCAGCGCATCAACACCAGTCCTTTCCTCAACAAGCAGAAGCGCGAGCTGGGCGTGCAAATCGAGCAACGAGGCCTCATGGCACCTCTCCATCCACCTCTGCCCCGCAGCAGCACCATGGGTAACCTCGGACAGGGGCAATGCGCTCAACACTCACCTAATACCCCTAGCTTCATGCGTTCAACATCCAGTAGCGCGGCTCATCGGACGAGCCTCAACACCCCAAAGCCGCGCAACACCCCGATGCCTACCATCCCGTCAGGTAAGACCCCCACGAGCGCCAGCCGTATACCAACAGCGGGCTTCGGAGGCTCTAGCAAACCTGCATCAGGCCGAGATCCTACGCCTTCAACAACACTCGCTTCATCCAGCGTGACTCCAACAAATGAGCGTCGTGTATCATCCTTCGGCCGCGGGCCGTCATCCAGCTTTATGAAGACCAAAGATCGTCCAACACCCAACCAAGGCAGGAGCATGACGTCGGGAAGCCACGCCCTCACTATTGACAGTTCTTGCCCTTCTGGAAGAAACAGTGGCCTTCCTTCTCCCCAGGAACGACGCATGGGATGGAGGCAGGGAAAGAAGGCTGGGAGGCGGCTAGCCTCTTCGCTTCGACGCTCCGATCACGGCAACGGCGGTACAAGCGAGCTCATGGCGTTCGAAGGTTTGCCTGTGAAGGATAACTTGACTGGAGGTGCGGTCAAAGCCAGCAACCACAACATCGCTCACATCAACATAGTCGTTCCAGCGAGCAGCAATGGTAACATCCAGAAGAAAACATCAACTCACCCTAGGAACGTTGAAGCCGAAGATTCTCAACAATCGGCTAACTTCACGGCGATTGACGATGACAAACTAACCGCAACACATGAGATCGCCAATCTTCCATTCCCCCTTCGAGACATGTCGAATCCTCGTCTAGCAAGTCCCACTCACCACCCCCCCTTCCCTCTCCCATCACCTCTTCTCCCAATCCCATCAAACAAGACCCTAACAACAACACTCCCCAGATCCACACCCCCCTGCACCCCCTCGAATGGACCGGTCGCTTCACCGCCCTCTCCGACCGCTTCCGTACCAGCGCCCTCCCCTCCTCACCCTCCCCCTCCCATTTTTCAAACCATCACCCCACCCCTTCCGAAACCTCAAGCGAAACGTTGACGGACTCCTTCCACGACCCCATGCACGACGAAGCGCAGCGTAATCACCGCGTCTGGATCCATATGCACGGCCTGTGCACAACGGACGAGGCGAGGGAGAGTCTCGTGGCGTACAGGATGTTTATGGATGCGCGGGAGAAGCAGATGGCCGGCGGGGTGAAGGGGGCGAAGGTTAGGGAGAAGCAGGGATTCTTTCAAGCGCTGATGGGGAAGAAGAAGTAGCGATGTGATCCTTCTTCGATGGATACAGGCGTTCGCGGTGCGCGTGGTGCTGGTGGCAGGTGCGATGTAACGGATACGGATGGCTACGGGCGCTTCATATGTGCGGTTGCCAGGGCTTGCACACTGGCTTGTACTGTACGAGCGAGGTCGTTATGATGTATATGTGACGTAAATGGCGAGGAATGATTGCTCAAACAAAGACTTCGAATACCTTTATTGCGGCACGAAGAGCGTCAATGTATGAGAGATGAGATGCGATCAAGTAGCAGTTGCATAATGAAAGTCTCGAGGAGACTCACAAACGAACAACGACGCTGTACGCTTTCGAATGCTTCGAAGCTTGATGAGATACGGATATGTATTCCTTTTCTCCGCTCATATAGGGGAAGAACTCGTCCTGATCACGACATTATCTCATAATGCCTAGTCTGTGTGGCGTAGTCTCAACTGCGCACGATGCCGTCCGGGAGACGGAGCGTTTCTAAACTTGAGACTGCCATCCGACGACAGCAATGGCGCTAGGATCGCTGCGTGTACAGAAGTCCGTGGTACGGTGATCTGACTGCTGCTTCGCCGCTTGCCAAGGCTTGGACGGTTTGTGTTGCATGTGAATAGGGGTTCACTGCGTATATCGAATCTTTCAGCTTACGGTTCTGGGTGCTGTCATGCAGAGAGTAGCGCTCGATATAGGGTGTAGAGTGGAGGTAGTGAGCCAGCAGGTCTCGATGCTCGAGGTTACTTCCAGTTCGGCTGTTGAGTGTAATGCGGATTCGGCCGGGTCGGACCTGGTCTGCTTGAGGCGGATGTAACATAGTTCGAAGCCGCGATGATAGCACACGGCTATTGAAGGTGGCTGTCCGCTTTGTTACGATGAGTCCGATGCATCATTGTCCTTTCGCGGCTTTATTCCTCAGATACTCGGCCACCTGCTGATGCCTTGTGACGAAGAATTTCTTTTGCGCCTCGTTTTTCCAGACCAAGACGCCGATTTCTTCGGCATATCGACATGGCGCATCGAAATCCGCCTTTGTGTTGAACCCCGTGAACAGGAAACCGACCGTGGCTTTCATTCGATCACCTTCAAGTTGCCATAGGCGAATCTGGTCTACGACTGTAGGCGGCAGGATAGGTTGGTTCTTGGCCATTTGGGGATGGGCGTGAGTGGTGAGGAAGCTGATGATCTGATCGCTGGTGATGCCCATGCTGACGGCACGACGGATGGATTCTCGGGTGATCTTGCCGGCGATCATGTTGGGGTAACGAGTGATTAGGCGGGTGAAGAGTTGTATGATGGCTATCTGCAAATTCGACGATGTGTACGCGTAGAGTCGGTAATTGGTCTCGATGACAATGAATCCTCCGCTATTGTCGCTAGAGGAGGCGAAAGAGGAACGTAAGCCTCCGGCATCCGAGGTCAGGGTTGTAGCAAGGCGAGTAGGGTAGAAGCAATTCGAGTCTGGAGGCACAAAGAGAATTCCGAAATCACCAAGATCTTGCAGCATTTGCACCTGAGTGGGTGTGAGCTTGGCTTTACTGTAGGGTAGGCCCAATTCAAGAGAACCAAGCATGAACAGAAAGGAAAGAACGTCGACTTCGTCCATTTGAAGCTATTATCCCATAGTTAGCCAGGCAACCAGCTCCGAGACCTAAGGCAAGCGAATAACGTGGGTACATACTGTCTCCGCGTTCTGCAAATAGAGGATAAGTATGGACCAAACCTGGGCATTGACCTCCTGGAGAATGAACGCAAAGCCATCTTTCGTGATCTCTACATTCCTGCCTCTCGAAGATACCAATTTACCCCATTCCAGTATTGTCTTGACCCCCGCACTAGGCTCGACACCGTTGCCTGCAACAAGATTGATGCCAGCGCTGCCCACCATGTAACCAAGCACGCTCTCCCACTGTCCCCTTGCATATTCGTCGAGCTCAGCGACCGTAACCTCAGTCTCGCTGGAATCATTCGATGGAACTCCGAATGAGTTGTGTTCCCCGCCTCCTGTCAGCGCAAGCCGTAGAGAGGTTGCGAAAGGATTTGTAAGGGCGTAGGCTCGCGGTCTCCCGGGGTTCGTGGCAGTCTTCAGTATATGTAGTCGTTCCAAAAGATTGACGGCATTGTCGCGTTCGCTTGATATATACATCAGTCATGATCCTCCTTTCATTATCTGTGCGTACCGTCGTCCGTCTGGCCGTACCCATGCTTCCAAATCCGAGACAGGCATGTGGTGACTTATGTACAGCAGTGCCATTACGAAGCTCTTAGCTATTCAAGTCAGCGGATGTACGAGGAGCTAAGGATCTGACCTACCTAGATGAGGCAGCATGCGCCGAAAGATGGCGAGCGCTGTTGAAGGCTGCTTATATAGCCTATTGAAGGTTGTACCTGGAAGTCCCTCCAGGTACTCGAAGGATCGAAGGGAAGAAGCCGACATCTCTTGTTTAGATGCATGAGCCGTCCTCGATTATGATCTCCGTTACCTAAATATCACGTCGCAACTTGCATGGCCAGGCAACATGATTCTGTGCGTAGCCATTTGGATATGCAAGTTGATCTGCAGAGGTGCCAAGACAGCGAGGAGCTTAGTCATCTTCGGCACACCTTCCTCAAGAGCTATAGCTACTCTATGTCATGAACAATCCAATGCTCCGACGGTCTATTATCAGCACTCGAGATGCTACGCTTCAGTTCGGTGAGCATTCAATCGCAGCTGCTTTTGAGAATCCGATGCTATGATGACAATATGCAAATGATTTGCAAGTATGTTGTAAAGACGTACGCTGATCGAATGCTTTGATGTTCTGTGTCGTCCCTTCATACTCATATACAATCGTCTACCATAGGTCTTATCAAGATCTTTTACCTCCAAAACCTATCAACATTAAGATCAATACATTGTTTCAGACTTAAAAACCTCCACACCACAGGTGCATTGGTTGGATATCTGATACGATCACGAACATGGTAAGTAATTGTCTCATATGCAAAGCCGCTCTTCTATATCACGAAGGTAGCAAAGACGTTTTCAGACGTTCGTTCCCGTTAGCGGCGAGTTCTAGGTAAACCTGAAGGTTATCCGCTAGGGAAGCGAAGGTTTCAACATGATCAATGATGAAGTTACCTGAGGTCGTATCACCTCCACTGGTATAAGGAACTAGAGGGCCGCCATCTCGGTGCGAGATTAGTAATTAAGCTAGGGACTCCCTAGAAACCTAACTACTCTAGGGGCTAAGCTCCCTAAAAACCCGCTAAGATCTATAATTCTAGGGGTGCTGTTAGCTATGCCGTACCCCATACTATAGCCCATGCTATAGCCCATGCTATAGCCATGCTATTGCCCATGCTGTACCCTATACTATACCCCATGCTGTAGCCCAATGCTGTACCCCATGCTATAGGGACTGCTGTAGGGATACTGTAGCCATGATGTAGCCATGCTGTAGGGAATGCTGTAGCCAATGCTGTAGCCACTGCTGTAACCTATGCTGTACCCATGCTGTAGCCAATGCTGTCCTCATGCTGTCCCCCATGCTGATGCTATAGCCCATGCTGTCCCCCATGCTGTCCCCCATGCTGTCCCCCATGCTGTCCCCCATGCTGTCCCCCATGCTGTAGGGACTGCTGTACCCATGCTGTCCCCATGCTGTCCTCCATGCTGTAGGGACTGCTGTACCCATGCTGTCCCCATGCTGTCCCCCATGCTGTCCCCCATGCTGTCCCCCATGCTGTCC
>JAABUM010000241.1_pt1 | contig 109430 bp, 111 predicted proteins | sample 5559161 | NCBI WGS metagenome assembly JAABUM01 (sample SAMN10711868, study PRJNA513369) | rock metagenome | isolation source: Antarctica rocks | place: Antarctica: Victoria Land, Siegfried Peak nord
CCCTAACCCTAACCCTAACCCTAACCCTAACCCTAACCCTAACCCTAACCCTAACCCTAACCCTAACCCTAACCCTAACCCTAACCCTAACCCTAACCCTAACCCTAAGAAGGAGAAAGAGGAGAAAAGGAAAGAGGGAAGAAAAGGTTAAAAAATAGTTAATAAAAAGTAAAGAGAGTAAATAAGAGAAATATTAAAATACTAGGTATAAAGGAAGTATATAAGGGTAAACTACTTAATTTCTAAACTCCCTTAAATCTTATATTTAATCTATTTTAAATTAGATAGCTAGGTCTATTAAATAAGTATAAGTTTAACTAGAAATAATATAAGAGAGATAAAGAAATATTTTAATTAAGAAAACCTTTATAAATAATTTATATAGAAATAAAATAATAAAATTACAATTTTTTTTAATTTCTAATTTACTTATTATTAATAAACTATCTATTTAATTTCTAGAGAGGTAGGAACTTAGCTAAATTTATATATAATTCTAAGGTAAAAAAAGATATATAGTATTAGAAGCTATATAGTATTAGAGAATAAAGAGGTAAAAGGGATAAAGAAAAGAGATATAAGAAGAATAATAGTATAACTTTATTTAAGATAGTCCCTTTAAATAGTCCTTTTAGTTATATTTATAAGGTAGTAGTTTATATAATATAATATATACTTACTAATATAACTACTATATATTATAACTAATTAGTATTATTTAAATACTAATATTATATATATATACTACTTTATAATATATATACCTACTATTAATATAATTATTTATTATAATATAATAGAAGTAGCTATTATATAACTTTAAGTTTCTAATAGTTAAATCTTATTAACTTTATAACTTAGTAGGGTTTATAAAGAAATAAGTAGTATATTTTTAAGTAAGTATAATAGCGAGGTAGTATAATAGTAATATTATAGGAATATATATATAAAGTATAATTAGTAGATTTATAACTTTATATAAAGCCTCTTATAAGGTTTTTAATTAGTACTTTAATTATATATTAAGGATTATAAGTTAAAATTTTATACTTATAAAATATCTACGTACTACCTTAATAGCTAAATAATATTAATAGTAGTTATAAAATAACTCTAAATAATTATTTACTATATCTTTTAAAAAGGGAAACTTATTATTTATAATAGTTTAATATTAGTATAATATTAGACTAAGCTTTAAGAGTCGCTTACTAGCGCTATTATCTTATAATCTCTTACCTTACTATTATCCCTATTCTCCTCTATTATATTAAGACTCGTAGTTATTATATAATTATATATTAAAGATATTACTAATAAGAAGGCTTATACTTTTACTATATTTCCTACTTCTTATAAGTATCCCCCTATTAATTATAAAGTTTTAACTAGTAAAGAAGATACTTAATTATAGTTATAAAACTAGGCTTATATATAAGGCTTTATTATTATTATTACTTATAATAAATATAAAGAATATAAATAGTATATCTTTAAGTATACTTATTATAATAAGAAGACTTATAATATATATAAGAAAACCTAAACTATTATAAAAGGAATAGTAGATACTTATTAATAACTAAATTCTTATATTAACTAGAATAATTATAAATATAAAATTAAACTCTAGTATTATATAAGAGATATATAATAGTAAATTTCTATCTTAGAAACTAAGTATAATTATATTATACTATATAATCTATTTATACTTAAGGAATACTATTATTATAATCTAGATCGTATTATTACTAAATTAATAGCTCTTAATCTTAGAGTAGTAAATCTACCCTTTAATAAGGTTAGAAGAGTAATATAAATAAAAGGCTTAAGTCTATCTTAGTTTAAGTATTATAACCTAGTCTATTTAAAGAGTAAGTAGATACCTTAATAAGAGCTCTAGTATATACTTTACTACTTTAAAAATTAGGGCTTTTTTATATATATAAAAGAGAAGTATATTATTAAATAAAATATCTATTAATTATAATAAGTATAATTCTTCTTCTTTACTAGCTTTAAATAAATTAAGATAGTAAGATAATTTACTAGCTATTTTATAGTAGTTATTAATACTATATTTAATATAAATAAGAATAGCTTACTATTATTAGTACTTATTTATATAATAAATATACTAAGGTTAATACCTATTACTTATTACTTTATTTAGTTTAAGTTAGTTAATACCTTTTTATTTATAAATACTTATATATAAGAGCTATTTTTCTATAATAATTATTATAAGTTAAAGGTCTTACTAAGCGATTTTACTACTAGGCTAATAGTAGTAATAATAAGAAAAAATATTAATATTCTAATATTATTAAAGGAATATATTAGTAATAATATAAAGTAAGGGATACGCGTTATTATAAAGCTTATCTTAAAGCTTTAAGGTTTCTAATTAAATAATATTAGCTTTAAGTATTTTCTTTAACTTTATAAGTAGTATACTATTAAGGCTATTAAAAAGAAGCTAACCCGTAGAAATTATCCTATTAAGTAGAAGGAAAAACTTACTAATATAATATAAGCGTATATCTAGTTATTAATAGAAGAGGTATTAGAGTATAATTATTTAATATTACTAGAAAATCTATATTAAAATAAAAGGGATTACTTAACTAGCTTTTATAAGAGATAGGAACTATAATTTATAATAGTATATACTAGAGTATAACTAAACCTTAGTTACTCTAGTACTTAGTAAGGGGAGTATATATACCTAGTTATTAAAGAGGCTATCTATTAATATACTTCTATTAAGATAAGTACTAATAAAATTATTATAAAGGTAATAACTCTAATTAAAATATTCTATTATAAGTTAGAGTATTAGAAATAGAATACGCCTTAATATATTAATACTAGCTAATTATATTTTATAAGACTCTTATCTTATATAATATATAAGGTTATATAATTAGTATTTACTAAGTTTATTACAGCTAAAAAATAGTTATATAAAGTAAATAAAGTATCTTCTCTAGTACTAGTAAGGGATTATTATAAAAATAATTATAATCTCTTATATTAATATAAATTACCTTATAAATACTAGCTATATTATTATATCTAGAGTAGGGAGTAAATCCTCCTATCTCTTATTTATCTAAGATAGCTTTTTAACGCCTTAGAGATTATTATTAATTAGAAAATAAGCTTTAATACTAATATTATAATAATATATTACTACGTTATATATAGAAATACTAATAATAGAGGTAATAAGAGTAATAGTAAATTAAGTAATAATAATATATAAGAGGTTACTATAACTCTTATAATACTATTAGTACTATACTTTTTAAGATAGAGTCTTAATATTATAAAGGCTTCTTACTTTAAGATATATAAATTTTATAGAAAAATTCTAGAAGTATATTAAGTTAAAGAATATACTTATAAATATAAGAAATATCTTAAAAACTTTAATAAAAAGTTTTATAAAAAGTATTATATTAACGCGTTACCTACCTTATTTATTATAATTAAAATAAATAAAGATAACTTTAAGTAGTAAAAGAATAAGGGTATATAATAGTATATATTAATAGGTTATAAAGTAGCTAATAAAGAGGTAGTATAAGAGTATTATAAAGTTATAATATAATAATAAAAAGAGGAAAGGACTAGGTAATAGGAGTAAATTATTAAAGTTAAAAGGGCTAATATATATACTAGTAATAATAGAGATATAAAGGATATCTCTAACTTCTTATAATAAAACTTTAGTAATAATAATAAAGGGTTATTTAAGGATTCTTTTACTTATAATTATTAAGAACTCTTTAAGTCTAATAATAAGGTATAGATCCTTAAGGGTAATAGTAAAGATAAGATCTAATATATAAGTACTTAACCTTATTATAACTATACTTAATTACCTCTTAAAGAAGCCCTCTAGCTTAGTAGCCTATTAATATTAGAGCTATCTCCTTATAATTTTTCTTATATTAATAATTTTCTACTACTACTAACTTCTCTTTAGTAAATACCTCTACCTCCTCTTATATAACTAGCCTAGCGTAGCTAGTAATAAGAACTTATAAAATACCCTTTATAACTAGATCCTACCCTTATAATATAGTTAATAAGGGCTAGAAAGGGCGTAGAGCTAAGGAAGATAAAGAGACTAGAGTTATAGGTAAAAAGGGATAAGGTAGACGCTAATTAGAAGTTAAAGGTAAAGGAAAAGCGTATAAATAATTAGAAGGTAAGGAATAAAAAGAAGGAGGTAAGGTTAATAGAGCTTAGGAAGGAGGATATTAGCTAGTTAGCTAATAAGTTATTAAATTTATTATTATAAGTAGGATTAATAGGATAGAGCGTATATATAAAGAACTATTATATATAGTCTTATATAATATATAATAATAGTAGTAGTAATAGTAATAGTAATAGTAGTAATAGTAATAGTAATAGCGATAATATTTATATAGTTATATATTAATAAATAGTAAATAGTACTACCCCGCAAATGTGGCAAATGTAGCTAGGGGGACTGTCTAGGGGGACTGTCTTGAATGGAGTTGATGACGGCGCCCGTCGAGAACCGGTACCGCTCCCTTGCCTTCCGTTCAAGAACGTACAAGTTTCCCGAGACCGCTTTTACCTAAGCGCAAAGAAGCCCAGCTTCTCTTAACCTCACTCGTGCCACGCCCAACGCGAACACCCCCCGTTCCTACCGGGGACCCCTCATCCTCCACCTCCGCCTTCCTCTCAAACATAAACCACCCCGACTCCGGCTGCACCGAATCAAGCCCCGGCTCACCCTGCGGCTTCCCAGGACGATGTTCGACCGCAACCAATTTCCCGGAACTATTGTGGTAGATGAGGCTATTGGCGTGCGTATAAGTTTCATCCAGCGCCATTCCTGTGCTGCGGACGCGAATCCCCATGGACCCGGCGACCATGATGGTGTCGTATATACGCCCGTTGTCGTCCAGCTTCACCGGCACGGACGAGTGGCCCGAGGGGATCTTGTCCATGTTGACGCGGTGATAGTCAGTGCCGTCGAGGCGGCATCCGGCGCCCTGGGTGAGCGCGTGCAGGGACTTGCCGTCCTCGTCCCAGAAGCAGAATGCGGTGATCCAGCCGGACAGCCATTGTGGTCCGCTGCCGCCGCCCGAGCGGTCGGCGATTTTCTGCCAAAAGTCCTTAGTCTCGGACGAGTTGGGGCAGTCAAAGGACTTGACGAACCGAGTCAGGACGGGTTTGAGCAGGTCATGGAATTGGGACGCCTCGGGGCCGAGGTTGGGGATTTTGTCCAAGCGCTGCAGGATTTCTTGCCAGTCGGCCTGGACACCGAGAAGGGTGACGGAGGGGATGCCGCACTGGAGTTGGAATGTGTAGTAAAAGTACTTTTGCAGCGCGCCCATCATGATGACGGAGGCGATGACTTGGTCCGTCTCCGTCGTTGTGGAAAATGAGGGCATGATCCACGGCAATAGTTCCGGATCGACCACATTCTCGCCCATGAGTTTGGACATCCTTCTAGCCATGTCTCCGAAATCGGCGGTGACGATGGTTCCGACGTCTTTGATCACAAGCTCCTTCTGTCCCGGATGGGCCACGAAGAAGGATCGCAACTCCTCTGCATGCGCGTTGATGTACAGGTTCAATTGCGTAAGGATGGCGAACCAGATATCCTCGGGGCGCAGCGTGAGATGGTGATGGCCGCAGTAGGCGGCAACGGCAGCCCGGACGAAGCCATTTTCGGACGAGTGAAGAGGCTCTTCCGGTGAGAATTTATCAACGGACGCTCGGATCATGCCCTTGTATTTTTTATACTGAACGGGACAGGATTCTTTAAAGAGAGACTCGGCGGAGCCTGCTGCTTCGGAGCGCGATGTCCATTTTCTGGCAGGATGATTGGCGGGTTCAATGATCACCGGCATCTTTTGTTGAGAGGTGATGAAGGGTTTTGAAGAAGATTGGAGAGAAGATCGGGCGTCGGTGATAAAAGTGATGGAAAGTAAAGTCGGTATCGAGAACTGGATTATATCGTTGCAGATGAACAAATATATCTTCCTATTTTAGACAAGTAGAAATAGTCCTAGGACTCACTTGTATTTCGCTTGTTGCTCGCTAATGTTTATCTTCTTCTGCTTTAGTAGAATTCGCTATCTGAGAATCCGAATTAGACAATATGTTAAATCAACATAAGGGCCTTGCTCTCGCGCGATGGAGGAATCAAGTTGTTGCTTTAAAGAAGGCAAATTCGATTGATGCAACCATATAACTCATTTCCCCCTCTCGATCGCTTGTACCTTGTAGAGCTTTCGCGAAAAGGAGGGAGGCTGGTGCGCAGGACGGTCGTGTGTACTCGGTCGTTCGCCATGGATGTTGCATCCGCTGCGCCCTGGCAAACGCCTTGTAACCCCTCCAACCCCCCAAATCGTCTCGTCCTCAACGAATACCCAGCTCTTTCAACCCACCCCTTCGTATTGCCAATACAGCTGCAACCCCAGTCGGATGCATACCATTTTGGTGACCAACGCGTCGGTCGCAGGATCCTCGTTCATCTTGTGGGGTCCTAAAAACCTATCTCCGGGTAACCTTATAAATCCTCCCTTGTGGCAAACGTCGTGACAACCGGCGATAAATTCAACTACACGCGCTGAAAGCTCTATACGACAAATTGTCGACTCTTTCACCGATATAGTAGAGTCCGAGCTTACTTATAAGTTTACCTAGAGTTATAAGTAGATCTGAAATTTATAGATATAAGGGTAGTAATACTAAGATAAAGAAGTCTAGTAGAGAGGAATAGTAGTAGTTAGACTAATAATTTTTCTAGTACCTAGGGGTTATTTTTAGTATTAACTTAAATTACTAAAATACTTATAACTAGCTTATACCTTATATAAGTTTAGTATTATATACCTTTATAAATTTAATTCTAAATTTAATTCCTTATAATTAATCTAGTAGTAGTAAAAGTATATTCTTATAAGACTCTTTATATAATAGTAATAGTTTCTTAGGTAAATATAATTATTTATTACTTATAAAGAAGAATATATAATAATATTATTAAATAGAGATATTACTATTATAACTCTATTAAAATAGCTAATTATCTCTAGGTAGTAATAGTATATTACTTAGTAATCTTAATAAACTGTAAATCTCGTTATCTCGTTATTAATATTAGAGCCTTGACGAATTAATACCAAATACTAGTACCGGGTTACAGGTATTCGGGTCGGTAGTAAAAGTTGGTACCGAATCCCGAGCCGAAGGTCAGTCTAATCCGGGGCCTGAGACTACAACGAGCGGCAAGGAATCTTTCATTTTCCCCCTCATCATTCTGTATTCTGTATTCTGTTTCGCCTGTCGTCCTTGAGATTATCACCCGCCCCGACCCGCCCCGTACCGTTGATCATGGTGAGGGCAACTATGGAGGGGGGTCAACTTGAGGCAAGCTGCGCGACGGAATGTTCGCAACTCGCGGAGAGCGGTGAATGAGCTGCCTGTTCGGGGGTTGTTGCCTCGATGATGTTGGGAGATAAGCCAGAGATAGATAAAGCGTGGGATGAGTGGTGACCAATCAACATTTTCTGCACTTGGCGGCTTCGTCTCGGTCGCATCTCAGCTTCCTTTCTGGTGGTGTGCAGCTTCCCTGTGATTGCTGATAGCAACTTTTACCTACAGAATGCGATTACATATGCGTGTCTGCTCTCTAATTGGGCAAGTGCAAAGCCTTCTAGCTAGGCTCTGTGCTTCCATTGCTGGAATCGCGCTCTTCTTCCACGTCACTCAAAGATCCTGGCCCTGTACCTGCATCAACTACAACACCGACATTTGGTCAGGGTCACCAATGGCAGAGGTCACAGGGTTCTCTGTGTCGTCTTGGCAAGTGCTAATGTTGGGCTCTCGATGATCTTTCGACGAGGCGCCATCATGGAGACCAGGTTGTGCCCCTGATGCTTGCAAGGAACTCGGTTATCGTCACACCACGCACCCATGGCCTTCTTCAGCCAACGACGTCTGCTCTCGCACCTTCTCGAGTAGGCTTTGCCTCAAGTATGGTAATTTCCGATCGTACTAGCCCGGGTTGTGTAACAGAATGGTGTATGAAAGCAACTTTCTACCATTGCTATGCACCAAACCCGAAGCAGAAGGCCAATACACTGGGTTCTTTGTCTGTTCCTCGAGTCGCTCAAACATCTTCATCCTGGTCGCTTTCATTGGTGCCCCGCAGCCTGGCTGCATCCTTTCGGGGACCAACCCCTCACCCAACGACACGAACAAAATAAATCCTGAGAACGCCTTCCTGTTTGATGGACATCATCTCCAATCTCTTTAGCCGAAGACGGATCAGATGTTCAGCTGTGAAGGAGCGTGATGTGTCAATCCTATGATGAGCTGTCCCGACTGGGCACCTGCGGCCAATTTCCAGCGCTTCGTCGATTATAAGAAGAGCGCCGTCTCCCAAAATCCTGCAATCACTTCACCCACAGTCAAATATGCGGTCCGAACTCTTCGCCGTGGCTACTGGCCTAGCTCTTGCAGCCATTACTTCAGCGCTCCCGACATCATCCAATTACGTGCTCCATGAGAAACGCAGCGGCTCGTCCAGCTGGGCCGTACGAGATGGTATCAAACCCGATGGACGCATCAAGCTCCCTGTCCGCATCGGTCTCACTGAAAGCAATCTGCACCAAGGTGACGACATCCTGATGCAGATCTCCAGCCCTGACAGTGCGCTCTATGGGAAGCATTGGACCCCCCAGCAGGTGAGGAGACTCAAAAATTACAGCTGACATGCCTGGCTGATTTTGTGATAGATTGCCGATTTCTTCGCACCCAAGCAAGAGTCCATTGATGCAGTCCACGATTGGCTGGTATCCTCAGGTATAGATTCGTCTCGCATTGCTTTGTCTCACGGCAAGAATTGGTTCAACTTCGAAGCCAGCATTACCGAAGTCGAGTCTCTCTTGAAGACCGAATACAAGATCTACAGACACGACTCCGGACAAGATCACATCGCTTGCGAAGACTATAGCGTTCCCCAGGAAGTCTCGGAACATGTTGATTTGATTATGCCAACTGTTCACTTTGACACGAAGATTGTTGCAGGCCCAGAGCCTGACAACAAGAAGCGTGATATCCCGACCAATCTGCAGCCCGGTAATCCAAACAGCGGGTTCTTGCCCAAGAAAGGCAAAACTATCATGGGCCCTGGTGCGGCTCCTGATGCGGCTCCCCAGCCTTTTAGCCTAGCGACCTGCAACACACAAATAACCCCCGATTGTCTCCGCGCACTTTACGGCTTTCCTAATGGGACACTGGCAAAATCGTCTTATGGCATCGTTGAATATACCCCGCAGGCATACTTACAGGGAGATCTTAACCTCTTCTACAACAACTTTGCACGTGAGATTCCGGCCGGAACTGCACCGATCTTCGACTCCATCGATGGAGGTGTAGACCAAACTACTACACAGAGCTTCAACAATAACGGGGAGTCCGACCTGGATCTGGAGTACGCAATTGCGCTTGGTGTGTACCATTCGATCCCCCTACAGCCCTTTGTGTGCTAATGTGTCCATAGTGTATCCTCAGAAAGTAACGTTGTATCAGACAGGTGACCTCGTTCAAGGGGCTTCGTTCAACAACTTTCTCGATGCCTTGGACTCCTCATACTGCACATCTGGAGGTGGAGACAATCCTTCATAGTACGTCCAGTCGTGCGCCTTATAGGTCTAGCAATCACTAAACAATTCAAATAGTGATGCAATCTACCCTGATACGGCTTCTGGCGGTTACCAGGGTCATGATTGTGGCAGATACGCCCCTCCCGCCGTCATATCCACATCATATGGCTCTAACGAGGCAGATTTATCTGCAGCGTACGAACAGAGACAGTGTAATGAGTAAGTTCAACCACAAGACTTGTACTAGAGGCTACTGATCTCAATGCGCCATAATCTAGGTACATGAAGCTTGGCATGGCAGGCACTACAGTTCTGTACTCTTCTGGAGATTACGGTGTTGCCGGCAATGGTGGTCAATGCTGCACCAAAGCCAAGTGCGCTGGCGGCACGTATAACACCGGTGGTTCGGGTACTTTCAATCCATCGTTCCCTGGAGGTTGCCCATATGTCACATCCGTTGGTGCGACCCAAATTGTACCCGGTGCTAGCGTCACGGCTCCTGAAGAGGCATGCGAGACAGTTATATACTCCGGCGGTGGGTTCAGCAATGTCTTTCCCCTGCCTTCTTATCAGGCGTCAGCAGTGAAAGCGTACTTCACAAATCACAAGCCAACCTATACTGCTACGCAATACAATAACTCCCAGACTGTACGTGGATTCCCGGATATTTCAGCGAATGGCGCAAACTACGTGGTGGCTGTCGATAACGCCATCAGCTTGATCTATGGCACCTCTGCCTCCTCTCCAACAGTCGGGAGTATCATCACACTTATCAATGAGCAGCGCGCAAATTCTGGCAAGGGTCCTGTTGGATTTATCAACCCCACGCTGTACGCCAATCCTACCATCTTGAACGATATCACCTCGGGTGGTAATCAAGGTTGCGGAACACCAGGCTTCACGGCAGTGTCCGGATGGGATCCGGTGACAGGATTAGGTACGCCCAATTATTCCAAGATGTTGCCTGTCTTCATGGCTTTGCCCTAGAGGCAGTTGACAAGATACATGACTGGGCCGTCTGGCGGCACGTCGTTGCTCCGGGTTGATGTGTTTCTTCCGTTTCAGCTGATGGGATTTGAAATTTCTTGCTTGAAATATTTATGTTCGATTAGACAATCTGTCAGGCAGTGCCTCCACAGCGCCATCTATTGTTCTTCGTACATCGAACGCCATGAGGTCCTAGACCCTTGTACGTTCTTTGTTGTATATTCATCCCGCTCTGGCTTCAGTCTTGCAGTCCTTTTGGCTCAAGGGATTACATATGCATGGACCTGGACAATGGACTCAGTATCCTTAATTTCAACAAGTACAGGTCCCAAGCGCAGATTCACTCTTATTTATGCTCCAACGTACAATGAGCGCACAGACCAACCGTAGATCCCCCGTCACGAGATTCGACTTTACACATGTTACGATCTAATGACCAGGCGCTCGCGAATTGTCATATTTCATCGTGCCGGGATCTGATTGCACAGACCTCACAACAGTAGAGGTGGCAAGGTATACATACGCGCGCTTCGGACATGAAGCTGAGACAACCAAACGGCTTCTACACGCGACACGCGACATACCCAAGCGATGTCTCAGTCAACGGGACGAAAGTTACCAAGGACGATGTCGAGCCGAAGTATCTTTGTCAGAATGGAAGTTGCTGTTCTCCCCCCCCCCTCGTCTTCGTCCTCTGCCAGTTTCAGCAATTCATTGTGCTCATTCCTGTTCCTGTCGCTGGACGATCTTTGCGTGCGTCTACCGAGACACCTACCTACAGGCATTACGATGAGACATGTGATCTTGCGACTACTCTCCGTCCCCTGGCATTCTTCCTGAGCGGACTAAGTCTGTGTCGCGGAAGCCGCTAGCAGGACAATCCTTGGTATTGTTATCAAGATGCTCATCACCACGCCCCTAGCCATCTTGCTGCTATCCATCACAGCTTCCGGCGTCGCCACTCCTTACTCTACAGTCGTCGATGAAGTTTCCCACTCCATTCATGCCGCCGTAATATCTTCTTCCGATACAAACGCTCTTCGACCACGTCAAATTACTCAGAACCTCTGGGCTGGCTATCGGGCCAAGTTTTTATGGTCTGCTGCCATCGTCTCGAATGCATCGCAAGTGGCTCCGACGCTCGACATGAGGCGGTTCTATACGAATGTTAAAGCGAAGGCTGAACATGATATGGTGGGTTATTCGTTACTGAATCCGGGGAAGCAGCCTCGAGGGACGTGGGAATATTACGAGGAGAATCGTATGTAAGATCTTGGTGTGTGATATTCTGTTTCGTGAATGCTAAAGCATATCTTTCTAGTACATTTCACAATGATAGCTCCGAACGAGGGTGACATTTCCTTCGAATTGATGTCTTATGCCCTGTCAACGCTGGGTATGCTCACGGCTAGGGGGTGGACACAGCATTTCACGGCGGTGTTTTATGGCACGGGAGGAAGAGACGGTTTGATTCTCATCAATGTTGAGGCTACGAACTCTGGGGACGGCGTGGTTGCTGATACTTTGTTTCGTGGTTACGATCCGCCAAGACCGTCGTCTGGGCATCCGCAGATATTGAATTCGCATAATGACGTTCATGGGAAGCTGATATGAAGTCGTGGGATTTCATATCTGGGAAGTATGTTCTGGAGCGAAGCGCTCGCACTTGGGTTTATAATGGATGACTTGTTGAGGCTTATTTTCAGTATTGCGGCGAAAAGCTGTTGGCTGGTATTGGAGCTCTTTCGTAGCAGACTAGGAAATTACGTTAGTCTAATAGCGATGCGGAAACGCATAATAAATCAACGCATGCGTTCATGAGTAATCTTGCTGTGCGCATTATCTAGCTTTATGTCCTCAGTCACATTATCAGCCACGATGACTCGTATCGAGGCTGGCAGTCTTCAAGACCTACTAATCGCTGATCTACAGATTCAATGCGTGACAACAATAACTCAAGGAGGTCGTCTGTATGTTGATTCCTATCAGGAAGTTATCAATCAAGTAGTCTTGTTACTTAGCGCTTGTGCCGTATCATATTCTATCTCTGGTTGGGACAGGATGTATAATATTAAACATCACTTACATCGAAGATCGTGAAACTCAGTTCGTCCTCTTTCAACTGTTGAAGATGGAAGGGGCAGTAGTTCCGCAGCTCTGAATCGGAACAAAGGGATGAATGTGATCGAGAGTTTGTCTTGAGGTCTCGAGGGCTGGTTGAAGGTCAAAGCATCGGCTCATGTTCTGTGGTAAGCTCGTACGGCTCGCAAGAACTGCATCCTCATTCGATAGTCTCAAAAGCCCTTGGGAATGAGATACATGCCAAAATCCTCGAGCCTCGCTAAACACCAAGATCATCGCGCATGATCTGTACAGCAAGATGCAGTGTCTCACGCCAGTCTCGTTGTTGATAGACAATACGCTACCCGCGTTGGCAGCTTCGATTTCCTTGCGAGTGCTAGGTATGAAGACGCATTTCGTATCCATCGTTACTACGTCTCAGATCCACAAAGCGCTGTTCGACTCCGAGATGATCGACATGGAAAGTGGCCTCAATCGTACTCAGAGTTGAAGAGCGGTCGCTCGAGGAACTTGCAAAGCATCAGCACCCACTTAATATGGAAGTTAGTGCCAACGAGTTGAGACTTACGGAGTATATTCGTGAAGCCAACGTTCAATACCAAGGCCCTTGACAAGTTTTGCTTTGCAAGCAAGCATCGCATTCTCGATGTCCACAGGTTCCTTCGACTGGTTTACACTTAAGAAACGAGCTGTGATTCTTATTCTGACATCTGCAGCATACCCACGACATGCTGGGCGGGGTATAATAGCTGATGCGTGGATCGGAAGTGAGCGTCAAATTCGATGTCTTGCTAGTAGCGGGTTAGGGATGTTGAGTAAAGATTATGAATGCTAGAAGGGTGGAAATCTGAGCCTTGATAGAGGGTCCTCGGAAGACGTGATAGTCGTTATACTTCTGTTTCTGGTAGGATAACGAGGTCCGAAACCTGCGATGTCTCATGTGGCAACTATTTTCGGCCACAATGGAGTTTCCCTTGTACGACATTGGGTCTATAGATTGGTGAGGCCTGAATTGATGACGTTTTGAAAAAAACATAGATTATTTCCTTTGTACTATATGGGAGTGCTAAATAAACTGGTAATGTCGTTCAATAGTATTAGGTTTGAATCGTCGTTTCCAGATCTTGTAGTCATTGGTTTTGTTTGGCCACTTTGTTAGGATCGTGTTGGGGAGGCCATGGCCTATACAGAGAGAGGGTCAGCGGCGTTGCGGCTGTGAGGATAAGCGGCCGTACTCGTTTCGAAACCTGCCTGATAAGTTCGGTTGACCCGTACGACGAGCGGTCTATTGGAGGTGAGGACTTCGTATTCCCAGCTTGGCTGTCTGGGATACGGCCGATATCGCCCTCATAGGTACAACGAATATATAGAAGTCCTTCATACCCTATCATCCTTCTTTTTCCACGGTTCCAAAAACGGATTTGGGAGAGCATAGTCTATGCGGATGGTCTTAGATGGCCCAACGTCGTTGCGGCTATGGAGAGGAATGGCCGTATTGGTCTCGACTTCGGCCTGATATAGCAGATATACCTGTGTGCGACGGGCCATTTCATTGGGGGTGATGGCTTTTCTATGCATCGCTGATGTTTGCGAGGTCTACCGTCCAGGATGCGGCCGATGTGCTCCTGGCACAAGGTACAAAAGAGTTCCTTGCCCTCTTTGTAGAATACTCCAATTTTCAAGAAAAGCTCTCATTCAGCTTCAAGTCGCTAGCCACTGATCCAAGCTCTCTTGTCTCCTTCTTACACCAAGATACACTAACGATTTTCACTCGGATCGACATCACCAGCCAGACACGCTCCCAGTTCTCCTGGATAGTTACGCACGGAAATCCCTCATCACACCCCACGTTCTCACCATATCTCCAGCACCGATCATGTCCGGATCACCCCACAAGCAGTGGACATGCTGCAAGTGCAAGTGGACTGACAACGTCGGGCTGTGGACAAAGTGCACAAGGTCCGCCGCGTACACATGCAGTCATTATCAGTGTCAGGATTGTGCGATCAAGTCAATAGAGCGGCCTGTTGTGGGGGAAGACGGTAGATGTGGGTCTGAGGAATACATAGGCGTCGGATATGGTGCCGGTGGTTGTTCTTGCTGGTGAGTTTTCCCTATCTTTGAGGTGCTGTGCTTTGATGGAGATGGATGAGCTTGGTTGTTGACGCGTTGTTTAGTACCGATAGCGCACAGATGAGTGAGAGGGGTGCCGGAGATTTATGGTAGGAGAGAGGTGGATGGATATGGTTTTCTGGAGATGGAGGTTAGAGAATCGAAGTTTGAGCATAGAAAATTAGGTACCTTAGGTATTAGCGATTCTCTAGGAGTGATATGGTTTCAGCCTGGTGTAATGGGGCGGTGGATGCCGAGATGTTCTCGACCTAATGTGCGTGTTGGAGTAATAGAGTTGTACTTTGCGAGTGTGTAAAGAATACACTGATAATGATATCTCTTTGCACGATCGGTCTATCGTCGGTATTCTTATGTGGTGCACGTTAATCAATGCGCTCGGATTATCCTCTTACATCCACGTAAATTATTTCCTTCTGCATCTCAATCCATCATCGTGGTAAGAAGACAGTGTAGTAAATTGTATGCGATGACCTAGTTCCGGAAACTAGGCTACCTCTCAATCTCGAGTGGCGATCTCTGTAAGTTGCTTGGCCTTTTGCTGCTCTTGCTTCTTGAAGTCGTCCTAGTACTATAAGCTATATGTATCAATTAGTTCTCGCTCGTAATATCTTGACGCCTTTTAAAGTGTGGGAGAGTATCGAGTGGCGAATCGTTCTTCTTTTGCATGGTCCTTGGGGCATGAGTGACTTAGACCTATATTTTACGGCAATGGCTCAGTGCCCCTGGAAGTGACGACGGGATCAGGATGTGCCAGCACAAAGCATTCCCAAAGCCGTTTTCGAAGTGTATTTATTAGATATTATGCAAACCATAATCATTACATTACCACCCTCGTCATCGCTCAACGACATTGGCCGCAAACCACTCCTCATAATCCGTCACGTCGGCATCTCTCAACTTCGTCTCGGGTATCATAAAGTACGTGATAATGGCGCCTAGGATATTGCAGACGAAGAAAATCCATAGGACGTTGGCAAGACCCAACATCTCCGGTCCACTGAGGTAGTTGAAGAGCAGGGCGGAGAGGATGGCGCCTAGCTTGCCGGCGGCGGCGCTGACGCCGTGAGCGAAGCCTCGGACGCGTGTGGGGAAGACCTCGGCTGGGACGATGAAGGTGGTGGCGTTGGGGCCGAAGTTGAAGAAGAACTGTATGCGAAATTGGCCATTAGAAAGCGGAGGCTTGGATATCGATGTCAGCTTACCTGAGCAAATGCCAAGCACACAAATTTTCCTCCTGTTCCGATATGATTGTACCCGCCAGCGAGAATACCGAACATCAGCCCCGAAATGAGGAATCCCTGAATCTGTATCCAGCGGCGCCCAAGCTTTTCAATGCAGTAAATGGTGACAAAGTATCCCGGAACATAGCCAGCCACGGCTATGATCAGATTCCCAATGGCGTTCCTTTTCAGCATATCATATTCGTTGGCCCCTGTAGAAAAGCCAATCTCGGACAATATGACCGACTGATTCAGATTGGTTCCGTAGAAAGCCACGTCGAGCAGGAACCAGCAGGACATCGTCCCCAGCAGCGTCTTCAGATGCTTCCATTCCCCAAAATAGGTGAAGAAGACACTCCAGCTGGCTCGCCGACCCTGCGACTCGATTTCGGCCCGCACGGCGTCAATCTGTTCTTGGAGGCCATGACCGTCGGAAACGATCAATTCGATCTCTTCGGTATCTTTTCGACGGCTACGGGCTGAGAATCGACTGTTGACGCTGTTGACGGACTCTGGCCGCCTTTGCACGTTGAGTTCACGCGACTCCAGGAACTTCTTCCCCTCCGGCATCCTTAGTCGCGGCCACACGGTTATTAGGGCTGGGATCAGCGCCAGTCCGATCTGAAGTCGCCAGATTGCATCGAGTTGACCGTATTTGCCATCGCCACTGAGGGCCTTGGAGAAGCATGCCAGTAGGATCAGGGTTACGAGTGAGCCGGCAAGCGTACCCTGAAGGACAACGACGTAAGCCTGTAAGTCGTCAACCATACACTTAATGGCAGGGAATTCCTACCCAGCCTTGATTCGAAAAGATCCAACCCAGCTGTTGGCCCCGGCGCTTCAAGTTCGATCTTTCTGCCACGATCGCAGCCGAAATAGGATAATCTCCACCAATACCTATACCAAGTACTAGGCGCCAGCAAAAGAGCCATATCATCTTCAGCTTTCCGGTCGGTATGCTGTTTGGGAGGCTGATGATCATGACCAAGCCGACCATGCCGATGATGAGTTCATTGCCATACACAAATCTTCGACCGAAAACGTCGCCCAGATAGCCGAATGACAGTTGCCCGACAATGTTGCCAATGTTGGCGGCAGCATTCACAAGACCACGAAGGAGAGGAGGATAGTGCGGGGGTGGATCAGATAACCCGCCCCAATATCTGGAAAAAAGTCTTCAGTCAGCTTCCTGCCAGGCTCTCCGTGTTGACGTATTTGGAACAATCAGCTCACTCGAAGCTCCATATAGGTGTGACGAGGTTGACGATAAATAGGTCGTAGGAATCTAGGAAGAAGCCGGTGCTGTTGACGTCAGTCGCTTGGAAAATCAATGTCCATCAAGTAGTCATACCCAGTCACGGAGTATAGTCGTGCATCACTCTTGCTCATCCATTGGAATGCTCTATTGCCCGGCTGACGCTGTTTGTACTCCTCCTGCGGCACATCTGGTCAGTCTGAGGTTGAACACACCCATTGAACACCGGATCTTACGAAGGATATGGGAGCTCCATTCTCATCCGTTCGCGTGTATGCGTCCTCGTGCCAGAGCACCATGTTGCACAATCAGCTTCGACGTGACATGTAGCTCATGAGCAATGTATCGAAGGACATGGCTGAAGAATGATAGTGAGGGGCAGTGATGATGAGAATAGGTACAAGATCTGGAATATGACTAAGTGTTAAGATGTGGAGAGCTCCCGCTCGCCGATTGGGGCGCGACCCTTACTTGACACCAGCGCTGGTCGAAGCTTCCATTGACGATCAAACTACCGTACCTTAGCCTTCATACGTGCCATGCTCGTCGGCAGGACATCAATGAATCTCCGCTTGGAGGGCCATGCCTCCACTAGCATGCTGGTACACCCTTGTTCGCTCTAGTCTACCCATCCGTTAATCTGCAGCACCCTTTTGAGTCGGAGCATAGGCCATCATATCGCCGCAGTCGGCAAGCCATGAGGTGCGCATATCTTTTTCCTCGCTAGTGGGGCCAATTACTAGTTGCTTTCTGCCCTCCTCAGTCCCGAATAGGACAAGTTTCATTAGCTGGATCAGGGGGGCCATGTCGAAGGAAGTATTGAAGTCAAGTAAGGTACTGTACAATTAACTCCGATGTCGCGTGACCTTCTCAACCAGGCCTTCTTCCCCAGATATGTAGACGCCAACGAAGACTGAGGTAGTATTCCGTGCCTCGTTCACTCCACACCATCAACATCCACGTGTAAGTATAATACAAGCTGATTGATCAATGTTGCATATACCCCTGTTCCCAAAAGGTTGTGCCGTTGAAGAATGAAGATGACGCTATGCCGTGCCGTCCCGGAGCAGTGCCGCATTGGCTCGCATGAAGCCAGTCCATAACGATTACCTACTCCTTACTCTCTAGTTGCCGTCCATGTGTGGCCACTGGCCAATTTACCGGAGATCTTTCGCCACCGCCACCATGTCGAAATGAGACACGCTACCCGGTCACGCGACACCCTGCGTTGTGCTGCAAGGTACCCGAGAGTATCAATGCCGGCCCCTGCCTGAACGCAATACATTATGGTTCGCCCGGTATCTTTTCAAGTCTCATGAGAAAGAGATTGAAAGCCAACATGTTCAGCATACTCCCCGTAGTGGTTCAGTCCGTGTTGTGTTGAAGAAGTTCGCTGTCGAACGGGAGTCCCGGGCGACCAATTTAGCGTCTTGGCCTTCCACTGGGCGGGAAAGGATCATGGTCGCTTGTGATTGGTACGGCAAAAGAAACTCAAGATGCCAAGACTTGGCTTTGGGTTTTCTCCCATACGGAATCTAAGTAAGTACCGAGGCCACACCGGCGATATATTACATATGTTCATGAGTTTATGTTATGCGAGACCTCGGATACTCCCTTGGTCATTACTGTCTTGGCTTTGGTTCTCTCCCTGCTCCCGCCCTTGTCAGGTTGCGAATCCAGCAGAAGCGCGCTGCCTTGGCTCCCCAGCAGCCACGAAGCTACCATTGACCAGTCGTGTCAGGCCTTGCGCTGTTGACTGACCAGGCGCGACCCAAGTGACGTCGTGGCCAAGCGACTTCATGAAAGCTACAGTCCCATTGTCATACGCATATTCGAAGCTGACGCGGTTGGGTTGAAGCTGATCGTGCAATCTGGTCGCCATGTACATCAGCAAAGCGGTGGGAGCAGACCAGATTTGCGCAGCATAGATCCTCACCTCGGTGCTGCAAGTGCTTGCGCGATTCCCAATCCCTGATCGAGAACATGCCACATGACCTGAATAGTAGCTGTGATGATGCGACTACCACCTGCAGATCCCGTAACGAGGTAGAGTGTGCCGTTGGAAAGGAATTCGACAATGGTGGGAGAGATGGACGAAAGAGGTCGCTTCCCGGGCCGGATGAAGTTGGATGGTGATGGTACGTAGCCGAAAGCGTTGGATTGATTCGGTACGGAGAAGTCATTCATCTCGTTGTTCATGATGACGCCCGTCTCGGGGACACAGAGCTGAGACCTATCGAGCGTCAGTCAAAGCCTTGTAAGTTGATCTGGATGGTTTTGGGAAGGGTACCCAAAGAGCAGGTTGATAGTCGAGGTAAGGGAGATGGACAAGCCAGACTCGTCTGCTGTCACAACGTGCGATGTTCCGTGACTTGGAATTTGTCAGTTGAAGAACATTTGCGCTAGCAGCGGCGAATTTCAAAGTCTCACGCTTCCAGAACACCTTCAAGTCCTGTCGGACTGTATTCTGACACGTTGAGTGTCCGGACGGACGATATCTGGTTCCGAATAGTCGCTGTCGTCGTCTCGTTGAGCATCTCCTGCTGGTAAGCGTCGAGACCCTTGACAAAGGAAGGGTCCCCAAGATTCGATCGCTGTAAGACAGTCAGTACGGCCTGTTCAATCTTCATAAAAGACTCTCAACCTGTCCATATGCAAACCTCATGGCTTCGTCCAGTCTGTGTGTGGTGAGATTTATCTCGGACGGCACACCGAAACCAGAGTATCCTTCTATGATCTTCATGACAGAGAGTGCCACGGTTCCTGAAGATGGAGCAGAACCAGAGGTGATCTTATAATCTCTATAGGTAATCTGCGAAGGATTCCTGATAGCCACGGTATAATTCTTCAGATCATCCAGTGTCATGGTACCATTAGCACCATCCAGAGCTTTGATCGTAGCGTTTGCAATCGGCCCCGTATAGAAAGCATCTGGCCCGTACTTCGCAATGGTCTCGAGTGTATCCGCATAGCGTTTCCTGGTGATTGTCTGGTTGAGGCCCAGCAGTGTACCGTTGGGCGCAAAATCGATGGCAAAACTAGGGTCTTCGAGCAGGAAGTTCGGGCCGCCCGCAATCGCATTCTTCTCTTGATTGACCAGGTCCTGGGTTACCTTGAAGCCATTCCGAGCAACGTGGATAGCTGGTTGCATGACTTGAGCCCATGAAAGTTTACCATAGCCTTTGTGTAGGTGTTCTAGGCCACGGATCTCGCCGGGGACTCCGCTACGTATGAGTGAATTTCCACCGAGTATATATATACCAACCAATTTGTTGGCGAGTCAGCTCACCTTGCAAGGCCGCCGAATAAGCTCAAATTAACGTGTTGGTTGTACATATCCTGGAAAGCGGCTGCAGGGGCTGTCTCCCTGAAATCAATGAATTCATATGAGCCATTGGATGATCGAACTTTCACCAGTCAGTAAGTCGGCGTCATAGTGAGGAGTGACGCCAAGCTATGTTTGGAATTACCAAGCATGAATCCGCCACCTCCAATACCGCTATGGTACATGCCTGGGCTTGTGATTAGCAAAGAAAACCAACTGTAGCCTGATGCAATATACCAATCACGCCGACGCAGAAGACGGTACCCACTAGCTATGTTGCAATTAGACGTTAGCATTGGTGACATGACCCCTAGCGATCAATCACGTCGTATGACACGTACAGCATCAGCCGCATTACCACCCGCTTTGATAAGTCCAATCCCAATTTGACTGCATACTGAGCTTTCGGACGCAACAGCTCCTAGCTTATCATGCTCTTGATGCTGTCGCGCTTCAAGTCCATGATGCGACTGAGGAACAGATAGCCCTACAGTAGGCCAGCTCCAGACGACGAGTGATATAGTAAAGCTCAAGCAGGTAAAAAGCATCATTCTTTTTCCAAGTGAGCTTAGTCTTTAGAAATGGCTGAGGATGGCGATGAAGGTACTTTATGTACCTACATAGGAATTGTGGCACAGCACGCCAAGCGGAGGGATTCCGAACTTGGACGGATAGGGAAGGTGAGAACAAATGATTAGTAAAAGCAACGAACGAGAACTTAGAAGGCAATATGCTTCTGCATTTGATATACCTCGCTTATCTCTCACATACAAGACTCCCTCTCCAAGAGTACATACTATGTAGTGGAGCTCTTCTTCGCCTTGATCTGAGCAGCCGCAGCTTCAGCAGCCGCTGCCTTGGATTCCGCAATCTTAGCAGCCCCTTTTGCCTGATCCTTCTCTGATATATCCCTGATGGAACTCTCCGAACCATCCTGATTGACATGCACCGATTTCAACGGGATTCCTAGTCCATTCAGGAGCCAAATTGTCAGACGGGCTAGTTCCCCAGGTGGATCTTCCACACGTCGCTCGTGAAAATTGCCCCTAATTGCGATGTGGTCAGCTGAAGTGGCATTGACTGATACCAAGTCTCGTGCAAAAGTGTGAACTCCAAAGGTTTGAACAATACCTTGCCATGGCTTCTACAGCTCCTAGCCTGTTCATTTCCGTTACTTTCTTATCCACATACGTCTCCAAACGCTGCCAATCCGCTGAGTTTTGGTGCGATTTATCTAAGAAGCTAATGGTCTTGGTCTTGTAGGCGCGAGCAATTCGCTCGGCAGCCTTCGCCTGGGCGGTGGTCGAGAAGACGGCTTTAAGGGTGTGGCTTCAGATATGCGTTAGCTGTCGTCATTAGGAAGGACATTTAACAAACTTCATGGTATAAATTATGCCGATTAAGAGAGAATCTCGTTTGAAAAGCCACTTTACTTGATGTGATACAGCGCAGATTGGTATACACTGGGGCAGATCTAGCAAAGGTTGGTTTGTAATGCTTCGAATTGAGAAGGGTTCAGCTTGAATGATGGTGTTTCGTGAGTGAGAAGAGGAAGGTAGCTCACATTTATAGACCGGTCCACCTTCATTTCAAGAGCTTTGAGGAGTGAAGGTACTGTAAATAACCCCGCGGTATTCATTCATTCACTGTGCTGCATCACTCCTGACGGTCATGCAGAGATCTTACGTTTCTTCAGTGCAGCCAGCTAGGTGCCAAATGTTGCTCGACCCAATAGTTGCTTCAGCATGATTACTCGGAGAAACATGCTATCTCAGATGAGCAACAGTGCAAGAAGACCTGACTGTCACCGGAACGCCCTTCCATATACGGAACCGCTCGAGCCTTATCAACTCGTTACAATTATTTCGGCCGGGTGAATGAACCGTGAAAGGTTCAATCGACCAACCATCTATGCTCAAGGACTTTCTTCGCCGTGGGTCGATTCTCTGGAAGCCATTGTAGCATGTGAGTGATAAAGTCAAAAAATTGCGCTTGCTCATCGCCCGACAAGTTCTCCTCGAGATCCTTCCAGTAGCCTCCTTGTGGTTTCGCGACATCATGGATTCTTCCTGAGTTGATGTCATTTCATGAACCAAATGTAGCGTTCATGGGTAGAAAGTATTACCTTCAGAGTCTAAGTGTTCGACTACCTGGCGCAAGACCAGCGTTTCTGGAGCTGGGCCGAAGAAATACACTATCTCACTCAAGTGTCCCTTTGCAGAGTACTTAAGCTCGTTTGGCAGCAATCCATGAAACAGCCATCGACCCTCGAAAGTTTCCCAGACCTTCACCATTTAATTGAATCCCATTAGAGTGACATCAAGAAGACCTACAAAACATGCTAAATTCCATATATCAGCCTTAGTATCCCATGGCAAGCCGAGAACAATCTCTGGAGCACGCATAGTTGGTAATTGAGCTTCGCCATTTTCACCATCGGGTTTCGGAAAGTAGGCGGCCTGCCCAAAATCGGCGAGTCGGATATTGAAATTCTTCTCCAAGTCTTTTGCGGCCTTCATCTTCGTTGAACGGATCGTTGCCTCAGGGCCAACTTTAGCGAGTTCACCTGCTTTTGGGACATCCTCCAAGTATCGTTGCACAACGCTTTCCTCCAGCTCGCACAATATATTCCTATCGTAGATATCTGTCGGATTGAGTTAGTAGACACAGAAGCGGGACAGCCTAGTACTTATTTTAGTATTCGTACCGGTGTGGATGATACCGCACGAATGAGTATAGTCCAAAGCTTCTAGTAGCTGCCTAGTCACCCTCTTCATTGCTACCAAGGGAAGCTTCCTCCCAGGAAATATGTCTTGAAATTCTTCCAGCGATTGTCCCATGGCTTTGTAGACAAGGCACATATGGTGGCCATCAATTCCTTGATGGATAAAGGAGTCGACTAAGTGAACAATACGAGAGTAGCCAGGATGGGTTACGTCGCCACAATCTAATAGTCTCATAACGTCACGCTCGTGTCTTGGATCCTTCATCATTACTTGTGTACACACTTTGACCGATACCCATTGCTGATTCCTGAACGATGATTAGAGGAGAGAGCAAAATTTGAAGGATGGAAGATGGAAGACATACTCAATATTCCTCGCGAACCAGACTGTCGAAACTTGACCATAGCCCAATTTGCCCAAGATGTGATATCGCTTTCCCAGGGTATCTCCAATGCGAACGCGACAGTATCTCTTACCTTCGTAATGCGTGGTAAGCTCCTCTTCAATCTTCTTCACCTCAACCTTCTTGGGAATTCTCCCCAACAACCGCCACAGGCGTGACAGCATTTTGCGAGAGACAGGCTACAGTGGCATGCATGATGGATGTATCAAAGTGAATGAATGAAAAATTAAAGTAGTCTGGCCGCTGAGTGGATTGCCGAGTTGCCTCAGATATGCCAAGCCGGGCAGGTCGGTAGCTAGGCCTTGTCGGGTTAGACCGTGGACGGGCTTGTTCGGCCAATAACAAGCATGCAGATCTTGAACCAGCCACATAATACTGGAAGCCAAAGGCTCAGACTGTGCCCCAGACCGCTGTCACAGCCACGTTTCATAGGTACAAAGGACTGAGAATAGCAATGCGCAGAAGGAGGATTCCTGTCAGCCCAGCTGAGCTCACTTTGCTGGTCCTCTCATTCTTTCATGCTGCCAGACATACAAATACCATCACGGCCAAGGTACTTTGATCTGCTATTCAGACCTGTTCATTGAGCGATCGACATTTTTTGGCATCACTTGCTCTCAACAAGCATCAAACATGGAATACCACCAGGCACAAACTCAGCCTCCATCTGGCTACGCAACGTCTCCCAACCCGGCCTACGCTCAACAGTCCACCGTTCCCCAGTCCGCCGTCCCTCGCATTCTCCACGTCTACCGTGAGGGCTTCACTAACAGGCACATCCTCATCCTGGATTCTGACAAGCGGACACCTATATATCGCATCGATGCGAACAGCGGTGGCCTCTTCAGCTCAAAGCCGCATCTCAGGGTCCATGAAGCTGCTACCAATACCGAGATCGCCACAATTACCTTCCACTCCATGTCCAGCGATATCGACATAGTCATCCGAAATCGACCTATCCTTCTGAGCAAGCCGGGCGTCTTCAAGTCGGCACATGAATTTCAGAGTCCGGCTACTGGGGGCTCTTTTGAGTGGAAGTCTGATGGTATTTTCAGTGGTGGCGACATGATTTGCCTTGATGACAGGAAGCAGCTGGTAGCCAGGTTCGAGAAGAGCGCATGGGCGATGAAGAAGAAAGGGAAATTCGAACTCAGTGGGGGAATCACAGGCGAGTTAATGACAGAGATTGTAGTAAGCGGTATCGCCAGGGGTGAGTACATGCGGAGGCGGAAGAGTAGCTCGTCGGGAGCTGCTGGAGTTGGTGGAGCTGCTGGAGCTGCGTGCTGAGCTGGGAGCGGCTCTATCCATTTGGGATGTTCTAGGGCGCTGGTTTTGTGGTTCAACGTTTTTCTACAAGGGTACTTTTCTACTTCCTTTGCTGAGTCTTACCCTTACAATCATGCTGGCTTCTCAAATAAACCCATGCTTCAGTTCGTTCAGTAGACTCTTCTTCATATGTTTGTCTCTGACACCCCGAAATCCTTCCGCAGTCGATTAGACTATTCGAGAAGACGAGCGTTTCTATACTCGCACTTGCTTATTTCACCACTAGAAATGCTTGCCTACTCAACCGACTGGTCAAGCGAGGTCTGTGAGATCCTGAAGCGCTTGAATAAGTGTCGCCGTGGACGTTGCGATACCCGCTATCATCCAAGCAATGATATTTTGAAAAGGAAGATGCGATTGGCGACACTTTTCCATTCAAGATGGATCCTCGAACTGCATGGAACATCTATAGCTTACGGTGGAATGTAGCACGTACGTCGACACTGTTAGAGTCAAGTCATCGATCTAGCTGTGCCTACCAACGCTCATCCACTTAGATGTAAATAGCTCTGAACATGTTCCACCGTGAATCGATTTGGACGCTGCTCACGCTACCTATCCTGCTCTCCTCCGACCTTACGAATGCAAAACCCACCGCCATCACAACGGAACCCCTACTCCCTCCTGAAAACACCACCATCGCCCTCAACGCAATCGTGCCCAACTGCTTCAACGAAGGCGACCATCCAGGCATTGGCCCCACCAACAGCCACGACTGCCGCGAAGCCCTCCGCATGATCTACCGCGAGCCCCACCGCGACAAGATCTTTCGCTTCAGCAAAAACCCTCGCAGCAGCATCGACATGATCAAAATCCCACGTGGCTGGCAATACGGCGAATGCATCATCTTTGTCAGTTGTTCCAACCCTAGGGATGCTGCCTATTTCACGTTCGGAGATGTGGCGCGAGAGGCTGTGAGGGTGATCAGGGACTGCGTAGACAAGCCGGGTGTCAAATATGGGGGCGTCCAAGAGATGTTGCCGGTGGCCACGTTCTATGTGAGTGTAGGACGACCCGTGAACCCAGTGAGGGTATCGGGCAGGCTTTCTGCCCCGCTGGCGGAGGCTACGCTGGTGGGGAACGGTTCATTGTTGCAGACGGCGTTGAGTGACTTTGATGGGTACAATGGTGGTTTTACTGCAGAATCATGAAAATTTCGTGAGAACGGTGCGGGTCATACGAATGTGAATATTGCACCGACTGTGATTTGATGTTACGCCGTCCTCTTCGAACAACTTCTCTGCTCTATCAACCGGGATCTCTGACGAGGATAGGGACCCTTCTTTGTACTGTCACAGTTGCGTAACGGCTTCTACGGTGGGACCTGTTTCGACCCGCCGCCCTTGTATAAAGCCCAGTCATCAGCAATGAAGCCCGTGGTCTGTCTGATTACCATCGTAGTTCAACATGGGCTCCTAATTGTGAAGATCATCTACTCCGCAGAACCCTATTTCTAGTACCTTTGGAATCTTTGAAATTTAGACATAACTAGCAACATAGTTCTGAGTCTTGTGCTGAGCCCAAGCCGAGAATAACGGCGGCCGCATGCTTATCAGGTACTTAGATACCCAAGGTAGAGCCAAGAGACTTTCTCAATGTTTATGGCAACTGATGAGGCTGTAGGATAGGTCATATTCTGATGAATCGTCCTACCCGCATCGATCTAAATCTCACTATCTGTCATTTGCTACAAATAAATTCCCTGGCGATAATCTTCCATCGCACCCTTCGCATCGTTTAGTGACGATCTCTCTGATACACCCTCTGCCGCAACTATGATGGGCCTTAACCCTCAGATGTACGTTGAGCTCCTCCAATCTTTCGCAAGCATCAGAAGCCTTCCACATATACTTGCACAGCTGTACTGACACTGTTTACGTTATAGCACCAATCTGGTGATCATACTTGGTATGATGCAAGTGTCGAAGAAGATCCCCTTCGACGACCCACAAGTCCTTATGGGCGTTCGCGCCATGTACATCATCTCCAACCTGATCATATTGGGCATATACCTCTACATAGGACAGAAGATCAACGCGAAGAAAGGTAAGCTCCACAAGTATCACACGGACTCCTAGTACTTGCATTGACCTGAGCCCTTTCAGACATGACTACGCTCAAATATGTCGAACCTCCGCCCATGGGCTCAGCCGAGGAGCCCAAGCTGATCACCACCACCATCCATTCCTACGATCTCCAACAGCTACGCGGGATGTACAAGTCACAATTGATGGGCGTAGGAATGATGGGCGTGATGCATCTTTACTTCCAATATACGAACCCGCTATTGATACAATCGCTCATCCCCCTTAAGGGCGCCTTCGAGGGCAACTTGGCCAAGATCTTCCTTCTTGGACAGCCAGCTGTTGGGGAGTTAAAGAGACCGTGGAAGGCTACGGGTGGATTGATGGGTATGGGTGGATCTGGGGAACCTAAGTCGGATAAGAAGAGCATTGAGCTGGCCGAGAGGGCGGGCGCTGGAGGTGTTAAGGAGGAGTAAGGGATGCTCAAATATAATTTGGTAGAAGGACTTGGAGACATCATGGCTCTGGTCTGATTGTATTTTACGGGACGAAGATGTTTCTGTCTGTAGATCTGATAGAGTGCGTGTGATCAGCCACGTTATGACTCTTCACAATTACAGTTCAATACAATACTATGTGTGACTAGTTCTCCGGAGCCTAGAGGGTATATCATCATCATCATATCGCTCGAGCTAGCTAAGAATGTTACTCCCTAAATTTGTTGTTCTCCATATCGACGCCACTTCCTCGACAAACAATAAATCTGTATCATTGTCAGGACCATCCGCAACCTCCTAAGTACCGTTCTGTGCATTGAGACATTGCGTAATCTTGCACCCCTCCAGCATGAGTGAACGACCCTCTACACCCCCACTACAAGCAGGCGCCTCAAACCCCAGCATCCCACCAAGACAACCGCTCACTCCGGAACAAGTCAAGCGAATAGTATACCTCTCTACCTGGCTCTGTATCCCTCATCTAATATACTTATCAGGAGATCAACCGTCTGAAAGCCAAAGCACTCCGCGACCAGCGCGAGTCCGAGGCCCGCAACAGTACACCCCCCACCACACTCACCCGCTCTGCCAGCAATGTCGCCGCAGGTCAGAAACGACCTTACTCTGCAACAACCTCAGGCGTCAAACCCACACTACGAGATGCGAGAACTACAGGTGCCGATGTGGCCAAGGCAGGCGGGTTTCGCCCCCTGGACGAGATCCAACCGGCGAGGAACTTTACGAAGTTCGTCGAGTACGACTTTAGCAAGATGACAGATACAAAAGGTGGCTTCATGACTGTGGAGGACGACCCGCATAATAAGGCACTGCATTCGCTGAAGCCGGACGAGAAGCCGGCGCACATGACGATGAAAGAATGGGAGCGGCATCAATTACTACGATCGTTACGGGACCAGAAAGCGGGACCTTTTGAGCCCGGGATAAGTGCGCTGAAGAAGGAGGGCGACAAGGTGTGTCGGGAATGTGGAAGTATGGAGATTGATTGGAAATGGGAAGAGATATTCGGGTGCGCAGTCTGCAACGCGTGCAAGGAGAAGCTCCCGGATAAGTACAGCTTGTTGACGAAAACGGAGGCAAAGGAAGACTACCTGATTACGGATCCAGAGCTGAAGGACGAAGAATTGTTACCACATTTGGAGAGGCCGAATCCGCACAAATCCACATGGAACAACATGATGTTATATCTACGGTATCAAGTGGAGGAGTATGCATTTACGAAGAAATGGGGCAGTGCCGAGGCATTAGATGAAGAGTTCGAGAAGCGAGAAGGCGAGAAGAAGAAGAGGAAAGAGGACAAGTTCAGGTCGAAACTTCAAGAGCTGAAGAAGAAGACCAGGGTGGAAGCTTATCGCAGGAGTCGGGCTGGTGGCGGCGGAGGAGAGTTCGGAGACGAGATGGGAAGGGGTGGGAAGCATAGTCATGTTTGGGGGAGACCGATTGAGAACGAGGAAGGGGTGGGATTGAAGTCTTGCGTGGAGTGTGGGATGGAGGTTGAGGAACTGGAGTTCTAGATCAGCAGAGGACGTGTCAGTGTTCGGCGGTATGTACTCGAATGAGGGTGAGACTTGTTGATTGGATGAAACAACGACATCAATTCATGTGGAAAGAGATGAAGCTTATCATGGTGTCCTCGCTCTCTTATAGGATGGAAAAGGAGACGGGAATTCAATTTGAAGCATAAGAACGTGCAAGAAGGAAATGGATGATGTGCATGAGCGACTGATGGCCGTACCTGATAGGCGACTGAACCCCCACCACACCAGGCTTGATCACCTATGACTTGCTTGGCACCTAACTGATTGTGAAAGAGCTGGTGTTTCACGTCAATACCAATTGAGCACGATTCCAAACTTTGACTACAGCTTTTAGCAATCGCATATGAAGCATTGTGAGGATGCATAAAGAGACCGACGGATGGTATGCACTCTTTTGTACCGCAGAGATACCGCTAGAGGTAATTTGAAGCTACACAGAGAGCCATAACAAAGTCTTACAAAGCTACCATCCAGACAGTCAATGACATCCTGATCAAAGCGTGCGATGGCGCTGGCTATCAGTACTTGAAGAAACCATGGTACTTATGGCTGGCAACGGAGAACTTCGAGGAAGTTCAGCCACCAGCAAAGCGGCCTGACGGTTCCGATATCATGGCCACCGAAGCACCGGTCACGGAGTATGCTTTTCCACATCTAGGCAAAGGACTTGACACCCTAGCCAAGGAACTGCAGGATGCTTCGGACAAGGCGTGGATCAACCGTGTGTGTTTTGCTGTTATGGACGAACGAACGGCCAGAGATGGGTCACTGATGCTCTGTCGTATCAAGAAAACTGTTGATGTTGATACTGTGAGAGCCTGGCCCAAGCACTCCTCGTTGTATCTCAGAGCCATGGACGGTCATCGATGGGGCGAGCTTAAAGACACTTTCAGATGGCGCAAGGAGAAGGATGGCACTGACGTTCTCGATTGATATGGTGAGGACTGAACTATGGGGTTCTATGTTGTGTTGCGCGTCCTACCCATGGGCTGAACGGTGCGAACGCAGATCCATTTCTATGCAAGTACTCCAAGCGTAGACGAGCCACATTGCATACTACGTCTCTACTTAGTTGAATCATTCGATATCAGAATTAAAGGGCTCCACGAGGTTTACAAAGGGAAGGTCACGCGAGCGTCGGCTGGATTGCGGACCGATACACTAGGAGATATCAAGCTAGTCCTAAGATATCGCAGAAATTGGGGACCATCGAATCAATGCCCCTACCCGTCCATATCAACTTAATTCCCGCTGTCACTTCCGAGAAGTGCATTGTCCCTTCAAGCTTCGCTGCAAGGATATCGATCCGGGCTACACATTGTTCCTACCGAGAAGCCTGTGCAACCACCCTTAGGAGAGCTACCTTTGGCTTTTTGAGCCCTCCGTCAATAGCTACCCACCGACATTCCACTCGATATTGGCCCCGCCAACGCTACAACATATTGAAGGGAGTCTTCTCATGGTTGAGCCACAGTGAGGACGCCAAGTTCCAATGGCATGGCAGACCTCCGTTGGCATGGGGGGCAGCGGAGGGAGTGCCGGGGGTGGGAGCGAGGCAGGAGGCAGCGGCGGTGGGCAGCCACAAGGGACGGAGTACACTCTACAAGGTGAGCGAAAGCTAGAAGCTGATTTCGCTAGCAGAATTCGAAGGCTACCTGGCCGCGCAATTGCTAATGGAGGTCTCACATAGGCGTCATGCGCTTTCTTCAAACAGAGTGGCACCGACATGAAAGGGATCGAAACGCCTGGCAGATTGAACGGGCGGAAATGAAGTCAAGAATCGGAAAGCTGGAGGGAGACGGGCGCACGAACAAGCGGTTACGCGAATCTCTTGACAAGCATGTTAGGATTCTTGAGCATGCGCTGAAAATGGAAAGGCAAAAGGCGAAAGGTGGTAGCCCGTCGGAGGATGGCAAGGATTCGAGTAACGCTGTGAAGCCGGTCTCGAAGCGTGAGTTGTTAAAAATGCGGTCGTTCGATAATTGCTCATATTAACGTGATAGCCCAACCCCCCAAACCTCACAATTCCTTTCTAGACCTCGAACAAGAAGACCAACCTTCTCCGAACCTCAGACATGAAGCGGAAAGAGATCGATCGCGGCTATACCTTGGAAAGTGCTTGGAAGAGGTGCAATACCACGTTTTGTCACTCAATCCGCCACAGCAATTTCACGATGAACAAGAGCAAGCGCTTCAAAACCATCAGCAGTATTCTCACCAACCACCTCCTCAGCAATCCCTAGAGGATGTGTACGTCCAACAGGGCCAGAGGCCGATGTCAAACAATATTGGAATGCTACAACCTTCTCCAATGCCAAATAACCATGCTCCACAACCGCCTATACCGCGAGTCGCTGAGATACCAGCCCTTTCTCGCGGTATGCAGCAATCGGAACCCTCCTATATGACTCGGAGCCTTCCTGAACGACAATCCCAACAGCAAAACAACACTCTCGCGACGAGCGACCGCTCCAATTCAAATCGGCCCGGCTACAGAGTTCCCGCACCAGAAGACCAGGCCGAGAAGGTCGCACACAGCTATGACTCCTATGGGCGCCCTGTACCTACGCGGGAAGAAGAAGAGAGCGCGAGGATGGCCGAGGAGTCGGAGCTTGCAGATGCTGATGGCTGGAACTTTGACGATCCACAGGAGCCGCCCTCCGCAGATGAGCGACCGGCTCCTGAGTATCCACCACCTCAACGACCTGATACCGACGTGTTTCCAAGTGCGACAAATACGGCTTTGAAATCCCCAATCCGGGGTGGGCTAGGGTCGCACAGGCGGAAAAGCTCATTATCGAGGAGGCGGCAGAGTGATGGATCACACGAGCTGAGAGAGCTTTCAACATCTCATAGCGGAGGAAGCTTCAAAGGTGATCCTGGCCAGTTCAAGGTGCGCTACGCTCTCAGGGGCCATCTCGACGTTGTGCGCTCGGTCATCTTTACTGGTGGGGGAAGCCCTGCTCAACCTGAAATATGTACAGCTGGAGACGATGGAGTGATCAAGAGGTGGACTGCAGGCAACGCGCCGGGCAAAGTTGATGACTTGGACTTGAGGAGCGATCACACACATCGAGGTCATTCTGGTGCCGTACTCTGCATCGCAGCGTCGCCAGTACACCAGCCTTTTTCCAGTGGTGGCAAAACGCAAGGCGATGGATTGGTCTTCTCCGGTGGTCAAGATGCTACTGTACGAGTATGGGAAAGAGGAAGGGTGGATCCCAAGGCTACGTTGGATGGTCATACTGATGCTGTATGGACGGTCTGCGTCCTACCTGGAACGTCGGGATCAATATTAGGAGACCTATCAGCCCATCACGGCGGGCCGGATCGGACAATCCTGGCGTCAGGCGCTGCGGATGGGACCATTCTCATCTGGGCCATCAGCGCACCCCCACACCTCTCATCACCACAGACGGGTTCCAGAAGAGGAACCGGGGGCAGCCGCAGAGCCAACTCGGTGTCTGCAGGTTCCAACTTCCCATCATCCCCCCAACCAAACGCCGCGACTTCCAGACCATTTCAGTATTCCCTGGTCCATCGGATAGAGCGAGCAGACCACCCATCGCCTACCTGCATAAGCCCACTTTCAACGACCGGAGACACCCTCGTCGTATCTTTCGCCGACGCCTCCGTCCTCATCTACAATACCCGCACCGGAGAAGAGATAGTCGGCATGGCCAGCCTAGACACATACGATGGCACCCCAGCGACCGGCGTCAACGCAGTGGCAGCTACGACCGTCGGTCTAGACGGCACCCTCAGCTTCGACAGTGGAAGAGGGGTGTCGGAAGACGAGAGCGTGGTACATGGGCCGACAGGATCGAGCAGTGGCGTGGAGGGCATGATACTCAGCGGCCATGAAGACCGCCACATCCGCTTCTTCGACGCCAACAGCGGTATGTCCTCCCACCCCCCTTTCCCCCCTAGCTCCCCCTTGCGAAGCCTTCCTTTCCACTAACACCCCCCATAGGCCAATGCACCTACAGCATGCTCGCCCACCCCTCCGCCATCTCCTCCCTCTCCCTCTCCCCTTCGGGCGCCGAACTCGTCTCCGCCGGCCACGACGCCAGCCTCCGCTTCTGGTCGCTCGAGAAACGATCCTGCTCGCAGGAAATCACCAGCCACAGACTCATGCGCGGCGAGGGCGTCTGCAGCGTCGTCTGGAGCCAAGATGGGAGGTGGGTCGTTAGCGGCGGCGGCGATGGCGTCGTCAAGGTTTTTTCGCGCACGGGTGGTGGTGGTGAGTATGGGAGGTAGATGTTGGTGTAGGAATGCTTTCCTGCCTGTCATAATTACCTACCGACCGCACTACCTCAACCGCCGACGACTGAGGATGTCTGTCAGTCTGGATTGTGGAGACTACCTTACTTTTCCAACTTCTTGTACCAAATTGTATCGTCACGCTTTTCTTCCTCCATGAAGAGTGGAAAGGAAAGGATAAGGAAAGCGAGGCAGCAGCGCGCATCTTGTACGCATCTTTATCAGATACCATATTGTGAGCTTTGACGCGAAAGCATAGGAATTTTATGTATGGTAATTTTAACATTCACATTTACTTCTCTCACGCTCAACGATAACGATCCTTTGTCGCCTGATACGACATGAGTTGTAGTTTTCTATTATAGCATCTACCGTAGCTACAGCTGGTTGTAACGGTAATCATACTCGGTTTATTACATACTATCCAACAACAGTATATATATATATGAACACATAAATCCAATCCTTCTTCCTCCCCATCCTATAACCCTCACCCTTCTTACATCACAACTACCCATCCCATCCACGCCATCCCAACAATCCATTTCATCCTTCCAGCCACCCATCTACCTATTCATCCCATCCATCCCATCTTTCCCCCATCCCCCCCTCATCCACCCATCCATCCTCTATTCGCTCAAACATAATGAAATATCAGATACTAATTATATATTCAACCGCCATTAAGCGGAGAGATATATTAGTATCGATGGTAATTTATCGACGCGTTGTGATGTTCGTGAGATGGTGTATTTTAGTTTAGGAGGGGATCTTTGGATAGGGATTAATTATGGATATTATGGATGTTGTGTGGGAGGGGAGAGGGGGAGCGGGGAGGACTTGAGGGGAAAAGGGGGTCGTTGAGGGTACCGGCTATTGATGGTCTTGCGGAGGGTGTAGTTAACTGTGTGGATTTGGATTTGTGGTTTTGAAGTTGGTTATGGAGTCAGGTAGGGTGCGGATGTTATGGGTTGATTGTATGAGATGATGGTATGGAAGTAGGTACTCTTAGTGGGTTGATAGGTAGGTAGGTAGGTAGATAGATTCCCTGTAGAAGACATAGAATATGGGAGGAGCTCGTATATCATAATCGTTACTGATCAGCTACGAGCAGCGAGATATATCCACACACCATCCACCTCTCGCTTCATTCTCTTCATTCCTGCATTCACTCATCCATAATCGGAATAAAACAACGCCCCCAACATCACTCACGCCTTCGGCGCAACAGCACCCTCTCCAGCCCCAGCACCCAACCGCTTCTTACTCACCAACCTCAATCCCGCAACCAGCACCAGCAAAGCCTCCACACCCAGTATAACGGCCAACGTAACCATAGCGCCGATCACCCCCGCGACGGCTTTACTCATCCCGCCGTTCCCTCTTCCATTACCGCCATCACTTGGGGAGGACGTCGCAGAAGTTTTGGACATGCTAGAACATACGCCCGTGCTGTTGCCGCAGGCCGCACACCAATCTTTCTGGTCACCGATGGCGAATTTGTTCATTCCGGACACGAAATCAGTCCAGGAAAGTGTGGCCTTGTCCTGGCCGAAAAGGGGGTAGGCGACGGGCACGCTATTGTTTCCCGTCGTGCCGTTGTGCCAGAGGAAGCGCACTGATAGATCCCCGGGCGCTGGGAAGGGGGATGGAGGGGCGTTGGTGAAGAGTTCGAAGGTCAAGGTGGAGGCGTAGTCTGGTACCTAGATGGGGGTTTGGGTCAGTGATTTTGTAAAGGGGAGGATGATCATAGGAAGGGGGTTGCTTACGCCGTAGAAATCTGGGTTCGCCTGCGTCAGGTTTGCGAGCCCGAAGAAAGATTGCATGCCGCCGTAGGCACCGAATTGGATGTTGAGGGGTGCTTTGCCAGCGCCGGTCACGGTGAGATTGAGGGCTTCGACAATTTGGGCCGCGATGGTTGCACCGGTGATGGCGCGAACAGGATCGGAAGCACTGGGGAACGTCAGCAACTTGTTCAAAGCAATCATCTGAGTCGACAGATGACGTGTCGAAGCCCAGTTCCAATCGATACCACCTCCTATTGTTTCATAGGGCGAGAGAACCAATCGCTAGAGGTACGTACTTGTATGCGAGATTGAACTCGTGGTTGTCGGCTAGTGTACGTAGCTGAAAGAGAGTATCGTTCGTCACCAGATCTGAAGAAGGAATTGTAGTGTTGTGAATATTGGCAACGTTTAAATAGTCGAATACTGTTGACATCAGTCCAAAAGTCCCCAACAGTACTATCAAAGACTCACTTGAGTATGCATTTTGGAAACTGCTCTGATTTGCCGAGAAGGTCGAGTTGATCGCAGGCTGCAAGCTCTGGTAAAAGCTCATGGTCCCATCCTTCAAGCTCTTATACTCCGATGACTTGAAATAGTTGTTCGAGCTCACGATGGCGTTCGCACAGTTCCCGCTTCCTTGTAACCATGCACTGTCTTCGTTAACCGTCCCGCTCCCGACGGTAGCCACTGGGATCAACTGATAGCCATTCAGTGGCACCTCCACCTTTGTTCCATTTCTCAGCGTCTGCTTGCCCAACGTGGGTCCAACTGGCGGGTATAATCCCTGCAGGAAACCGAGAGCAGAAGGGAAGAGACTGCTATCGAGAGGAGCGGAGGCAGTGATCTGCGATTGCTTGACAACGGAATCGGCAATGCCGTGGATCTGGCTTGTGGAGCCATTGGCGATGTAATGGTTGCGGAACCAGGTGCCTGAGGCGAAGATCTCCGAGTAGCCTAGTGGTGTAAGGATGGTGGGAGGAGTGGACTTGGAAGTGCGGTCGCCGTGGCGGGAGTAGATGTAGAGGCCGAGGATGGTTTCAGCGGCAGAGGTGAGGGGGAGGAGGGCGAGTGTGAGGATATTTGGGAGAAGCATTGTCGTGATGCTGGGGTCTGGGATTCCTCGAAGTGTTCGAATAGCTGCAGCACAAATGAAGAAGATGGAGTCGAACCCAGTCGTCTTGGAGGGAGAGAAGCCATGTGAATATACCGTAATAGAGAGTCAATTATCCCTTATCGTACAATAACCCCACGTCGGTCGTTGGTGGAGCGGCGAGACCGGAGAAGGTCGTCCTTCACTAGAACACAACACTAGGAAAGAGTCCGTCGCCATGTCTACAAGCTAACACACGGAGGCCACTGGGATGAGACCTCAACAGGAAGGTCGATGCAGCCCACACCATGTTAACGACGGGGTGCAATGTAAACACCTCAATTGTTTGACATGGGAGCACCTCATCCTTGGTAGCTTTCCCTCACAACACCATGGCTCCCTACCCTCCTCCCTTCACCATCCCTCCCATCCTCAACCACACCCACACCCTCATCCTCCTCCACTCCCGTGGCTCCTCAGGCCAAGACTTCGGCCTCGATTTCCTCACTGCAACATCCTCATCCGGGAACTTCCTCCAGACATCGTTCCCCAGCACCAAGTTCATCTTTCCCTCCGCAACCGCACAATGCGTCACTGCCCTCGGCGGACCTCGAATGCCGCAATGGTTTGACAGCTTCTCTACCGTGGACCCCTCGGAGCGGGAAGCTCTGCAATTTAAAGGACTACGCGAGGGGTGTCATCATGTCCATTCCCTGGTCGATGGAGAAAGTGAGGTGATTTCTTTGGGGAATATCTACATTGGCGGGTTTGGTCAGGGAAGCGCAATGGGACTATATGCCCTTCTCGCCTACCGCTCGGAAGCTAAAGAAGGGAACCTGGGTGGGTTCGTTGGGATGAGTGGATGGTTGCCGCTGACAAAATCGTTGGATGGACTGATTGAGTTCTATGCTGATGAGAGCCGGGATGATCGTGGGGAGTACGATATCAATGGTCAAATCAGCACGCTACTAAGGAATCAAATCGGGCTCCATCCTTCGAGTGCAAGTCTGCCGCAGTATGCACAGATCCCTATCTTCTTAGGCCACGGGTTAACGGATGAGGAAGTGCCGGCTAAGCTGGCTCGGGACACAGCGAAGGCGTTGACGAGGCTGGGTCTGGACGTCACGTTGAAGAAGTATGAGGGGCTAGGACATGCATGGAGGAACGGAGACGAGATTGATGATATTGCGAGTTACTTGGCTGCACATGGTGTTGGGTGAATGGCTTGATGCCCTCTGAAACCGCACCTTTGAACCGCCAGCCAAACTTGCATCGTCACCGAGCGACCGAGTCATACACTCCCACATTCGACCCATTCGTCAAATCAAAGCCCGCCGCTCCGGTGACATGTCTATTGATATCCGAATCTGTCGCCCACAGAAACACGCCAATGTTGCCATGAGCGCCTGCAGGCTGCCATCCCGGAGTCCTCCTTGGGGACTCGAGACATTCATTCTCCACAAATTTTGCGGCCTTGTGTAATTCGGCAGACGTGCTCGTGTCATACGAGCTAGGGTTGTAACGCGGATAACCAGGAAGCTGGCCGAGTTGAAACCAGTTTAGCATCACGATTGCGAGGGTGCAGGACTCTGGTGTTAGGGAGAGGTTATTCTTGCGCGCGTTCAGAGGATCAATCGTCGGGAACCCGGCAAGGAAATGATACTTACCATGTGTATAGACATCTGGGGTTTGCACCCGTGGGAACCTTGTGTGGGTTCGCAACGCACTGGCCGAGAATTCGAATATTTCGTCTGGATTCCGCACGACATGCTCGATGTAGAATTGGTTGACAGCAACGAAGCAGTCTTCCACCAGGAAAGCGTAGGCTTGCCAGTTTTGCGTTCTTGACGAGTCGCATCGGTCGTGGTGGCCCAGCGAGGAAGCATTCAACGATGCTGTTCGGTCGAAAGCCACGTTCACTGACGGAGTGTCTACCGGCAGGCCCAACCTGTCAGTGAATGGGGCGCTCCAGGTGACAGTAAAGATGCTCAAGACAGGTAGGAGAAGGCGTATCATGGCTGAATATTTGAAGCAGGGTTATCATGGTCAAATCTAGATGCTCTTGGAAATACAACGCATCATCCCTGCCTTCTTAAAAAGGACGAGCTGTGTTCCGGGATTTATCTCATCTGCGGCTAGGAGCTTTCCAGGACCATTGCATCATGCGCGATAAGCAGGAGATCTTGCCAATAAAAAGGAGTCGTCGGAATGAAGCCAAACGTCATACCCCACACAATACCCCAGATCGAAGCGCGATCTGTGGGGACTGCGCCTGGGGGATGTCATTTGCGCGTTCACGCGGACCTGTCGGCGGTATGAGTTGCATCAAAGGCGTGAACGCCACCTTTCAACAATAGCTTCGGAGCATTGGCGAGATGTCCCCCCTTTGCAAGATTTGATCCACAGAACCAAAGACGAACTTCGCAAGAAGCTTTCGTCCAGTTGTCAGCTCCTTCTCTCCACGAGGTGCACGGCAAGAACGACAGGGAAGAATATGCCATCTAACTACTATGAGACGTCTACAAGAAAGACGCCTACATGTCTAGATACATGAAAGAAGGGCTATTGCAAACAGACATGATAAAGGTGGACCAAGTAAACATGACACCAGGCAATCATGCTCGTGACCGAATGGAAGCACGCTGACTTCTGCCCATTGTACCATATACATACGTACTCAGATTCAAGATCGTTTCCTACATCGCGTCTCATCACTTTATCATACATATTGTCTATCATCTACCTAATCACCACCCACCTACCTACCCCCCACCATCATCTACGCAGCTACGACCCACCCCCATATAGCCCATGTCCTGGCAACTTTAGCATCCGGCTCAGCTGTACCTTAGTAATAACCCCTGAAACGGATACTATGTTAGGATATGAGATAACCTTAACAATCTCAACAATCTATCCTCTCCCATCATCCCTTTGCCTTAACCTTATGTCACGGGTCAATTTAATTTATACTATAGTATAAACACCCTCTCTAATACCACTCCTCACCCTCTCAATCTTATACCATCATCCCTTCCCATCCCATCCTATCCCTAGCTTCTTCTCTATACACAACGTTGTCTCTATCTCCATCTCCATCTCACTTACAAGATACATTTATAATACAACCCCTGACAGAATTCACAGTCTCATCAAAATGCTCATCCTTATCCCTCAATTCATAGCACCCATACGCAGCATCCCCCGTTCCCTTCTCCAGTACACCCTCGCCGGCTCCAGGATACGCCGCCTCAGGCGTACATTTCTCATCAGTAAAGAACTCTACGTAGTCGAAGCTGTAGAAACCGGTACCGAAGTTTATACCAAGATGCTGAGTAACGGGGGTGAATTTGACGCATTTACTTATGTGGAGTTTGGGACGGGCGCCGACGAGGGTACCGCGGCAGTCGTGGTCGTGGGAGCCGATGTAGCCGAAGTGGTCGCGTTTGATGAGGGGTGTGGATGTGGTGGTGTTTGTGTCGGTGGTGGTTGGGTGGGCAAGGACGATGGACGCGGTGAGGATAGTGGTAGAGAGGAGGGTGGTGAGGTGGAGATGCATTATCAGGCTATAGGGTTGGCTGAGACTCGATAGTAGGTTTCGGGTCTGAGGTTCGTGGGTGTTCTGCGGGAGCGCTGCTCTTTGCGGTTTGTGATTTGAAGGAGGGTTGATGGTTTACGACCGGGAAGGGGAATGGGTGTGGTTCTTGTAGTTTGCTGATGGTGTCACAAAGCTAGGAGACGATGCTATCTTCGACAGGGAGATGGTAAGTCTTTTGTTCTCCTCTATGTGGAATTGTGTGGCAATGCGTCCGTATGACTCTATTCTGTACGACTCTATTAAGGGATCGAAACCCCCGATTGCCAAACCCTAACTCCAAAATACATGTTACGTATGTGCTGAGTGTTGATAGATGGGGTTTAGGATCATGCAAATGGTGTTTCGGATCCCGAATACACTTCTGCGGTACGGACGCATCTTCAGTATGTTGTACCAAACATTAAATAGGGGTACGTCGAGTATAGGCCATTAGTATAGGGGTTTAGGGTTTTAAGAAGTGGCTGTTTTGGATCATTAATCAAGTCATTCGAACGCATCTTCAGAATAGAATCTTCGATATGGGAACGTTGAGTGTAGGCAGGAGGTAATCAGGGAAATTGGTGTTTCGGACTCTTGACTAGAGTTGTACGGACGAATATCTAGAGTATATTTTTCATCATATAACCGGTGAGTACACGCAACTAAAGGTTTGAGGTTTGGCAAATCGCTGTTTTAGATTCCTAATAAGGTCGTACGGACGCGTTTTTAAATTTTTAGATATGTATGCTATACGTTGAGTGTAGGCATTTGTTGGGGTTTTGGATCTCGTTAGAGGTTACCCCATATCCTTGCAGGGTACTCTATGTTAGGGGTCTCCTAGTCTGGAGATGGAATGTTCGGTATGTGTATGGTGAGTGGAGGCAAGTAGGGATTTGGGGTTTCGTGTTTCAAGTCCTGATATGAGGTATATAGACATAAGTTCAGAACAGGACCTTCGATATGTATACGTCAGTTTAGGCAATGAGAATAGGGGCTTAGGTTCCAGCAGACAGATTAGCGTTCTTGGTCGTTCACATCGATAAAGCTGTACGATCACGTTCTCGTTATAGTGAACCAATCGTCTTTGCGTGGCCGTTGTGTTCGTTTGTATCAGGGACAGTTTTCAGCGACAATGGCTTTGCGAAGTCTTGGATGGTAGGTCTTTTCAAAGCATATTCTTCAGCAGAAGGTAAACCTCACATATTTCGAACGATTCATCCTGAGCAATCCGCAATCAAGGCCGCCTTTGTTCATGTCATAGTCAATATTGAGAAGTAAGAGCTTCTATGTACGATAGACACTTGAGCCTTTGGGCAACGACTGCCGGTTTCGCGGGCTCATTGTGATAATTGCACGTTGCAGTTGGGATTGTGTATAGAGAGGTTGCGGAGGAAAGTCGGCTGGAGAGAGAAAGTAGTGCTCAGGCGGAGGTCTGGCGGTATATAGAACGTCTATTAAAGGCCGATCATCTAATCAAGTGATTAGACATGTCAGGTTGTTCTGGCAACCAGATAATAATCTTCCCCTTTCGAAAAGCAACTGTAGCCAAAGCGTACAATAGTGTCTCTCAAGTATCGATACACAAAGGTCAATTTAAGCGACGAGCGACGTTTCAGTAACATGTCTATGACCCGGTCGAAGAACCAGCGATCTTGCTGTCCCTGCAACGCCAGAACAAAGGTGGTCAAAGTCTTTGACAAGCCGGTCGAACGAAGTGTTTCCGAATACAGTATCTCGACAAAGCGGCACTTGGTTTATTGGGACAGTACAATAATCTCAACTCGTCTTCGAGCGCAGAAAAAATCGAAGTCCACCTACAGCAACGACGACGGAATAGGATTTCGAATTGCGGAAAGATCGCGGTACCAATACTTATGTTTGGGCTTCTCTCGCTTCCTTATCTTTTTTTGTTAAAGATCGATTTACGAAAATTACAGGCAAACAGTAAGTCACCCCTAATATCAAAGCTCCATTGTGTCAGCAGGCCGTCACCACGAAGCCCCGAGACATTTTCACCGTGGAAATCCTAACGAACCGAACAAGAAGCGGCAACAAGAAACTCCCAGATCGCTGCGAATACTTCAAATCCGAACCCTCCCAGAAGCCTGCCACGAAGCGGAAGGCCAGAATCAGCCCCAAATACCAGCCGAAGCCCAAAGCCGGCGTCTCCCCCTTACCCAGACTTGCCACCGTCACGCCAGAGCTGATCAAAGCACTGAAACATATGTCTTTCCACTTTTGTTCCGTGACTGACGAGAGTGTAATCAGAGCTTTCTTTCGGTACAATCACCACTTACCACTCCTTACGCCACCAGAGCATAATGCTAGTATTAAAACTGTTCCCAGGACTGGGAATACTTCGCCAGAGCTGCTCACAGCCTTAAGACATGTTCCGGTAGGCTATCTGTTAGACTTTAATAAGCAGGTTCTTCGAGATTTCTTTCGCTATCATGGAGCTGGAGGATCTTTCACGAGGCGTCGTTCGGTATGATGTAGGGTCGTTTCCGGGTCTGATACTACCATGGGTAACGCATTTCCTAAGCACTGCTTACAGCTGTTGGGTTGGCGTGAATTGTTTTAGCCGATCCTTGCTCTTGAAGCTCCCACAGCGTTTTGCTCTAGGTTGTGACTCATACGTATCTGGTACTTTGAGAGCGAATTACAACCCGGCACAGTTTCCAATCCTAATGCAGCTTCTGTTGCTCCTTGGTGCGCGTATGGTATGGACAAAACAGTGGGGGCTTGCTCCTAGGATTAAGGCTTCAACCAAACCATCTAGAACCTATGCTTTCCTGCTTTGATGTGACGGATCTGCTGATTAAACCAAGGCGGTCTCTGCGTCATCAACGTTGATAAATACTGATGAGGAGAGTGAACTTAGATGATCCAACACCAACATCTCTTCTAGCACAATTCGGAGGCACGATCAAACATCATGATAAAAGTCCACATCCACGGTCTCCCGATGGTGCTGTTGCCCATGTGGGTGTTCACCCCTGCACAATAAAGGACGTCTTAGAGGATCCTGATGTTTCTCTACAATCAGCCCGTGCACAGGTTTTGCTGATGCGGACGTACCTTCCCCACGTATCATGCCACAGTCTGAATCCCAGCAGTGTCGTCAAAAATGCTATCCCGAAACCTGATAGAAACAGCACGTGGTTACCAACCATGGGCAGTAGTAAATGGTGTCGATAGTGGAGAGCATCCTAACATCTCTGGGGTGCGCTCCATCAGGGCCGAGCGGCGACCAATGTGCGTTTGGTGTGTGCTACCTGCTTATGCTGTTTACATGTTCAGCTAGCTCTTTCAATGCCTGAAAGCATAGGCTTGAAACTCTACGTTGTGAATCTGGGGTGGTTAAGGTCTACCTTTCGTGATCTCTGGGTGAAAGATGCAACAAGTATTGAAAATTGTAACTAGTCTTGTAAGTCTTATAATTCGTGCGGCCTTCGATACTTGGGTCATCAACGTTCCTTCGATGATCGTAAGGGGCAAAGATGGAAGACCGGACAGGCGCTCGAACTTTGTAAGTGTAAGAAACCAGCTTCGATAATTCGCCGTGCCAGCGCCAATGAGTTTCACGTCCAAGCATCCTGTAGCATATCTCTCGTCCAGTCCACAGTATTCAACCACTCCAAGAAGTCTGGCTCGTCTTCTGGTGCAAGGATAGAAGAGATAGCGAGGTCAGTCGGAGAAACTTCGGGGACAAGGTCCTCTTCCAGAGAAGGGTTGGGTGGGGGCAATTCGAGAACTTGATCAAGAATACGCTTGATGACCGTCCGCATCCGTACGCATAGCGTATAGTTGCCTTCGGAAGGACGCACCCATTCCAGACAGCCGACGAACATACTCAGATTCTGAATGATCTCCGAACGTGGTAAAACGAGACGCCAGTCCTTTGGAGATTTAGATTGCTTCAAGAGCTCAACACTCAGTATCGCAGCGGCGGGAGCTCCAACGTATGTGATCTGTGAGTATCATCAGAGTCTACTGCTACATCTCCATCGAATACTTACCGCCCACACAAACCCTAAGTTGTAGTTGCTAAGCTTGTCCCGATTGGCACACAGTACCAGAACACTATCGAGCATCTTTCTTGCGGTGTCGACAAGATTTTGCCTAGTCTTGGATGAACCACAGTCTGGCAATCGATCTAGTAAGAAACTGTTGAGTAGAAACTCCTGATAGAGCGCAATTTGTAGACTGAACAGAGACGCCGACATTTGCCGGTTGGCCGATTCGCTGGGGCAATATTGTACGTGGGTCGGCATCTGATGGTAGGTCGCGTCCGAGCGAAGCTTTAGTTCGCTAAGATCCAGTCAGCCCCTGCTGAAGCAAGATCAGCCAGGACTTACTCGCGACGAGATCCGGTGGAAGAGGACTCAATCGACGGTCCCAAAGAGAGCTCCAGGATTTCATCTCGGATCAAGGCCATCATCATGAACGCCCGACAAAGGGTATTTGGATAACATTCCGCGTCAACGTTCCATCCATTAAAATCAAGCCTGCGCTTGATAGCTTCCAGTTCCTCACCTTCTGCCATCGACTGGGCATCACTCAAATCTAGAGGAGTACGACACGTTACATATCGACGACTCAGCGCAGGTGGCCTACCCATAAACGTCGCAAGTTGTTTGTCGCTAATGAAAATGACACAAAAGAGGCGCCGGCGAAATTCTGACACCATAAAGGAGGGCGACAAGCTTGAGGTTGGGGAGTACGCCAAGTCGATTTCCCGGTGCAAGCCGAGCGCCGTTGCAGCACTGGGTTATTTATTATCAGCTGCACAATCGAGAGGCCTGCATCTTTCGTACCTGGCGAGACTACCATATCTTCTCCAGAGCTGAGAACCTTCTGGCTGTCAGCAGACTCTTGGAAGGCTGTGTCCATATTATTGTAATTGCCACGAGAAGTTGACTCACTAGTGTCTCCTTCGTATAAACTTTGTAGTATATAAATCCTCGACATGAGACAAACGACAAAGTCATTGATAGAGTCAACATCGTTACATAGTGACAAGCACGCTTCTGCGCATTCTTGCATTGCACCTCCATATTGTCGCTTGTCGTAAGAATTGCCATCATTAGCGTTAGCGAACAATGGATCCCAGTCGGATATGGTCATGGCTGAGAGCCCAAAGATTGTGAAGAGATTACCAATGATCTCCCAGCGAAGGTTATGGCCTGAGAATGATTCCGTCCAGTCCTGTGTGCTAGCAGATGAGACCAGAGGTTTCATTGCTGTTTTACATAATTCTCTTGACATGGCAGACAGGCTGTCAGTGTTGGTATCTCTTGGCTCTTTCAAGTACTTCCCAAAGGTCGACCACGTTGTCCTGTGGACATGATAAACAACTTGCTCAGGAAGCATAACATCGCAGAATTCGAAGTAACGTGCAATCAGCTTCTCACAGAGGAACTCATTAGGGAACCTTTGCAAGACTCGCACCCCTTGATCAATATGCTCTTGGGCTTCTAGATTACAAGGAACAAAAGGCGCAAACTCAGCGACGTCATATTCTTGATCGATGGCGTCTGTAGTCTGTTGACCAGAAACATCATGCGTACTGCCTAGCTTGTTCTCTCGAAAGATGGCTGAGAACGAGGTCGGACCCAAGTAGCCTGCAGGCTGGTCGCCAGCTGCCCTCTCGACACCAGGCATGGGAAGATGAGTATGTAAGTGTGGACCGATCCATTCCGACGCCTCGGACCCAATCGACGATATCGTGCGTATCTGCTGCACATGAGGCTCCAACGTATTGATACTGCTCTGCTGTGTCATTGGGGCAGGATGATATTCGCAACGATGTTGTATCTTTCTCTGGATACATCGCCCACAGATTGGCAAGCCATGATCGCACTTGACTTTGGTTTTACGACACGGCTCACACGATTGAGGCTTCCCATTGCGCCGTAACAGACGATTTTGCCTATGTTCAGACATTGCTGTTGGGGATCAGAAGTAATTCATCCATGGGTACCACGTAGTATGGTAAGGTAACTTGAGTCAATACAATACAGCTAGCTCTAGCGGCTACTCTACTTGTAATTACATGGAATACATGACTAGCGCGTATCTTATCTCAGTTCGACAGCACACCGTGATGTACTCCCCTTCAATGCATTAGCCAGCTGCCAAAGAGAGGGCCACTGTCTGCTCATCGCAGCACACGATGGGGCTTCCTAAGGAACTCGCGCCTCTGCACTCGTTCGACCTCGGGCTACCACCTACACCAGATGAACAAACACCTCGTGCTCTTCGCCTTGACAATCCCTTCACAAGCTCGTCCTCAGTAGACGGCGACGTGGAGATTGACCTAGATGAGGGACAGTATCACGAAGACGAGCTGTCTTCGGGATCGGAAGACTCCAAGGAAGGCATTGGCGAGCGCGGGAAAGCCCCATTCCTGCATCATTCCAATTCCTCTTTCCTCATGGCCAATGCCTTTGCACCACCATACTACAACCGACCGCCAACACCATTGCCAGCTTCACCTTCGTTGACATCGTTGCTTCGACCTCCCTTCTCCACTACGACTTCGCGACCCACGACGCCGGATAGCTCGGAGAACGACACGCCCAATGACACTGAAGCGGCCGTCGCGAAGTCCGCTCGTATCGCTACAACGGTGCCCCGAGCTAGTCCCAAGGTCCCCACGTACGAATATTATGGCTTCGTGCTCTATCTACTGTCTTCTTTGGCCTTTCGTGGGTCTGATGTGCGGTTTCATCGTTGTCATAGCTGATGCCTTCAGTAATGTACCTTCTCTGGTCCTACCTCCCCTCGCCCTTCCTCCACCAACTTGGTATTCACTACTATCCCAACCGATGGTGGTCGCTCGCGATACCTTCATTTCTCGTCATGACCATTGTCTATATATACGTTGCATTGGCGTCTTACAATACCGGCTACCTAACATTGCCGATGAGTAGCATTGAGAACATTGTGGACGATGCAGCGCATGTTGCAGTATTAGACTGCAAGGGGCGTGTGCAGAGAAAAGGCGGGCCGGCAGCTGCTGAAATCCAAAATCACAAAAATCTAGACTGGAGGGTGCTGTGGAACGAGGGAACGGATGCTGTTATGGATGTGCCAGTGGGAGGCGTGTGTGAGATACTCTACGGATAAAGCAGGGCGAACTCCGTAAGATTCCTTGGGTTGTTCTGTCACGGCTGCTGGCTTCGGTGAGCATGACAGGGATGCCACTTCTGCTATAAAAGTCATCCAACTTTTTGGAAGGCACCATGGACAGCATTCAATTCTTGTCGCGGGGCACGCTATGATTGTGTCAGAGCAATGTGTGCGGTAGGGATTCCCTTTTCCAGTCAAAGAGGCTTGCCAGAACCCCAATGTTAACCTAGGCATGTGGTAAAGATTCCGAGAGCATCTTTATGGCTTTAGCGTCCTGCATATCCTTTTACTCCGGATTGAATGCCAGAAATGTCGATCGCGATGGCTCTGGCAAAGTCACGTACACTCACTACGCGAATCAGCATAGTATATCGTGACCGAGTCAAGCTGCTACAATCGAAATAGACGGGAGCACAAGAGGTAGCATCGCAGTAGTGATTTCTTACAGAGGGCAGGCCGGCTGGTGGTGAAACATCAATCATGATGCCTCCACGTACATCGATGTTCAGAGCTTGAGGATTCGTACATTAATTACTGGTGTTCTTGGAGGGAATCCATACCTGCTTGACGCAATAGAAATGGCATGACCGCAAAAAACCACTATCGCCACACCTCCGTTTATCCTACCGTCCGACCATGGGAGGTGCAACCGAGGTCATTTTGCAATACCTCACCACGAAGTACGAGCCCATTGCACGCTGCGAAATCTGCAAGGCGGTCGGGTCAGGCGTGCCTAGGCCGGGAAGAGGCAATGCGTGAGGCAGTGCCAACAGCGTCTGGCTATCTATTGCTAAATATATGGACGTGTCAGATCTGGCGATCTCACGAAGGCAAGAGCTGTGTACGAGAACAGATAACACGAGTAAGACCTATGGCCCGGTGCAGCGGCCGAACATGGGGAAGATGAGCAGCGAAACGGAGTTCTATGGTCTCGAAGAGGGGGACAGCGAAGCTACGAAGAAGGATGTGTATATTCATACCAACGCACAGCATCCTATTAGCGACTCATCGCATAGCAATGCACCTCTGCGATGGACCAAGTCTATGGATTCAAAGTGAAACGCCCTATCAATAGTATACGGTACATCGCCTGTGACATACGACAGGAATCTTGTAAAGGTAGCCTCGTCGGGAGTTGAACATTTATACCTGGTATACAACAATGCACGGATATCATTGGGGTGAATACGCTGTAGTTCTGCATATGAGACGACCTGACCTTTTGGTCCGACCGTATCCTGCATACAATAATTACAGTATTCTATTTTGCCTTTTCAAGATTACAGCCAATCGTGAGACATTTTGACCGATTCTCGCTCTTTGACCGATTCTCGCTCTTTGACCGATTCTCGCTCTTCCTTCGGACGTAGCACAAGAGTAGCACAAGAACCCGAATTCCAGGTATTGTCCTTCCTATCTGCTCTTCAGTCTTTTCTCATGGTTTAAAAACTTACGAAGGAAGCCGAAAATAGAGACATCTGACTGAGAGACAGCGATATCAAGCCTTCTACATTTAGCACAGCTAGCTCATATTCCTCACATCTCCTGTCATCATGATAGACTCGCTCGTGGATGTCATTGTGGGACCTTGGCCATCATTGTTCCTACTTCTCTCAGTCTCGTATCTAGTCAGGAATTACTTTAACCGTGGCTTACAGAAATATCCCGGGCCTTTTCTGGCCTCGCTCACAGACTGGTGGCGCTTCTTCGATGTCCTGGGCAGAAGGCCCGAAATCACGCACAATAGGTTGCACAAGCAACATGGCGACATTGTACGCTTGGGTCCGAACTATCTCTCTTTCGCCGACCCCCAGACCCTGAAGACGATATATACACTGAACAAAGGCTTCACCAAGGTGAGTCCTTCGCCAGCTCACAGCCCTTACTGCAATGCTAAACTGTACAAGTCCGAATTCTACCCGGTAATACAGGCTTTGTCCAAAGGCGAGCGCCTACTCTCGCTCTTCTCCACTACCGATGAGAAGTACCATGCAGAGCTTCGCAAATGCGTCAGTGGCGTTTTCTCCAAGACCGCAGTCATACAGTATGAGCCTGCTGTAGACAGCCTTATGGAGAAATTCTTGGACCAGACCGAAGCTCTTTTCGTCTCCAAGAACGCGATCTGTGATTTTGCAAAGTGGTTGCAGTTCTTGGCTTTTGATGTCATTGGAGAGATCACCTACGGCAAACGACACGGATTTGTCGACAAAGAAGAGGATATCGATGGGATGATTGGCTACCTCGGTCGGCAAATCAACTACGTCGCTCCTGTAAGTCTCCGCAGAGTCATCTTGTCCTTTCGTCCCCTTGGCTAATCCAATTCATCTCTTCCCAGATCGGCCAGATCCCCATGCTCGACAGCCTCCTCCTCAAAAACCCCCTTATTCGCTTGCTAGACCGATACAATATCAAAGCATTCACCTTCCCTGTCGTCGCATTCGCCAAAGCCCGCATTGCCGAACGTCTCGCAGACCTCGCGTCCGAGAAAAAACCCTCCGACCCCTCTCCGGCCACCGCTCGTCAAGGCGACCTCCTCTCCATGTTCCTCAAAGCCCAGGAATCGCGACCGCAATTCTTCCACGATGGCCGCGTCCTCACCCTGGCCGTCAGCATGGCCGTCGCTGGCTTCGAAACCACTGCCATCTCCCTCGCCGCAGTATTCTACTACCTACTCAAGAACCCCCGCTGCTATGAAAAGCTGATAGCCGAGCTCGATGACGCGGTCACGTCCGGCGTTATCGAAAATCGCACTTCGGGTCTGATATCGTGGGCGGAATCGCAGCGCCTGCCCTACCTGGACGCGTGCATCATGGAAGCGTTCCGCCTCCACCCAGCCATCGGGCTTCCGCTCGAACGTGTCGTTCCGCCGGGCGGTGCGGAGATCTGCGGCGAGTTGATACCCGGCGGTACCATTGTCGGCTGTAGCGCGTGGATCGTTCATCGACGGCCGGAGATTTTTGGGGAGGATGTCGATTCCTTTCGGCCGGAGCGGTGGATCGGGGCTGGGACGGAGGGCAGGAGGGTGATGGAGGGGACGATGTTTCATTTTGGGATGGGGGCGAGGGCGTGTATTGGGAAACATATCAGTTTGTTGGAGGTTTATAAGACTGTGCCGAGTTTTCTGAGGAGGTTTGAGGTTTGTGGCTTGCTTTCTTTTCCGATCCGAATTTTTGGGTGTTATCGTTGTTGTCGTCGTTTTTGTTAATTGAGCATTCGACGCTGATTGGTGGATGGTCTAGGTTGAGCTGGCGTTTCCCGAGAAGGACTGGAAGCTGCATAACGCGTGGTTTGTGAGTCAGAGGGAGTTTTACACTCGGTTTCGTTTGAGGCAGAGAGTTGCGACTTGAGCTTTAGGGACGAGGGGGCGGAGATTGTATTTGAGTACTTGGATGGAGGGGCGGGAGATTGTATCTGAGTTACTTAGGATGGAGGTGAAGGAGATTGGAGTTTGGGTACAGGAATGTTTTTTTTTAGCGAGGTTCGGTTATGGCAGTATGATGGCGTTGCTTGACGGGTATTCGGGTTCTCTCATGTTCTTTTGTAGCTGACTACCTCGGTGTGTCATGATGTGAGGTTGCGCATCACCATCTTCTACAATAGTATCCCACACCGAACCTTCCACTGCATTTACTCCGAAATCAACGAGTAATTCTCTCACTTATAGCATACTTCCATTCACTCATCCCGTCAATAGATATTGCTCTCCAGCAACCCTACTCATATCTACCACCAAGGATTAGGAAATCAGCCTTCCTATATATATTCTTCTTACATCCACTCGTTCTTATATTTCCCTCCTAAATTCCCTTTTCTGAATGGATGTTTGAGATCGGTGAAGGTGGTGATGGGTTTGAGATGGCTGCGATTTTTCTGTTGTTTGTTATGTGGTTCTGGTTGTGACGTTGACGGTGATGGTAGATGGTAGATGGTGTTGGAGGTGGAGAAGGAGGGGGGGAGGAGGGAGAGAGGAGGAGGGGATGAACGGAGGGGATGAATTCAGAGGGCGAACAAAAAGAAGAAACAGAATGATCACATAGCAGATATATATATAAGTAATAGTTATATATCCCAAGAAATAGAAAGTAAGTCGTGATTTATAGATAGGGGTTAAAGGGTTGAAGGCTAAGGAGGGTTGAAAGTGTAGGAAAGGGCGATGGGTACGGTGTTGCTTAGGAAGAAAAATGTTGGTATATAGCGTGAAGGGAATGATAGGTAGGAATTAGATAGGGGATAGTGATAGAGTTGGGGAAAGGGATGGGAATGGGGACATTGGTATACGGGGGATTTCACATCGGGCTTGAGGGAGGGGTTTGAGGGTGGTATGGCTCATAGAGATTGGTGAAGATCTGGTGAACGAAGTAGGCTGGTTCCTCGAATGCGGTAATATCAGTGAAACTGGAAGTTACTGGTACAAAGTATTAATATTCCAAGGGACGGCTGAATGTCGGAGAATTTGGGAGCCTTCGAAGAGACTAACAATATATTGCGCAGTGATCAGCTTACGTTGCTCCACGGTGCGCTGCTTTCGATAGGTGGGCTGTTTGCCCACGCAATGTCGCCGCAAGCAGTTTGTTCTTCCAGACATGTTGATTATGATAATTCGACCAGATGGAGGCTGGAGCACCAGGAGAATGAACAATGTAGTATTCACCATCATGTTATTACCCTTCCGTTGACGACATGTCCATGTTTTGCAGCTCGTTGTGTGGTTAGGAGCATTATTCACGCCTTTCAAGACACTGCGCGACTCACTGTTGCCCATTTATTCTCTACCTTATTGTACAAGATACTTATCACAAGGGGGGCTAATCTAGCAGAAGAAGGTGTGCCAAGTCTTTATACTTGTTAATATACTGCTTCAAAAACATATGAAGGTGAGCATGGCCGGCTTCATGGGGTTAGGATGCCTTCATGTAATGCAATGGGATGTGTTGACAAAGCAGGACACCCCAGACCCCATGTACGCATGTGAAGAGATACATTAGGTGCTGTCCGGTACCTTCTTTAGAGTTTCATCCACCGTAGTTGCATAGCCACCGCGATCACCGGGAGCACACTGACAAGCTCTCCAAGTCCAGCGTAGGCAGGGGGAATCCGCACGGTTACGAAAGCTCCAGCAGCGAGTAGTATAGCGAAGAGATTGTAAACGAAGGACCAGGCAAAATTGAGGTAGACACGGCGCATGGATGCGCGTGAGAGGTCTATCAAGGCCACGATGCCGACTAGCGAAGGGTGCGTAAGTACTACGTCGGCGGCGCTCTTAGCCACGTCGGTACCGCCAGCCATATGGATACCAATGTCGGCTTGTGCGAGGGCTATGGCGTCGTTACTGCCGTCACCGCAGAAGATGATGGTAGTAGCGGAGACTTTACTCCTATTGCCCGGTGATACGGCGGAGAGAGAGGTACTATAGCGAGCTTTATCTTCAGGGCTGTATTGGGCTTTGGCGTGGGATGGGGGTATACCAAGTTCTTCTGCTAATTGATCGACCGCGGTAACGGAATCGCCGCTGACGATAGAGACAAGGATATTTCGGGCTTGTAGCTCGGATATGACTGTTACAGCATCATTACGGAGGGCATCGTGGAGACCGTAGACTGCTAGGAGGGCTGAACCGTGACGAAGGCAGAATACTGTTAAGCCTTGATGTAAGAGCCGTTGGACATCAGGATCTTGGACAGCGTCCACATAGAAGGGATTGCCGCCTCGTACCGTCTTCCCATCAAGGGTCGCATGCATACCTTTTCCAATCGCTGAAGAGACGCTCTCCAAGTTGATAGGAACATTTTCGAGGTTCTTGAAGTGCGTTGCCACTGCCTGCGAGACTGGATGCTTGCTACCGGAGGTCAACTGTTTAGCTATTGAAGCCGCTTTGTTGCGCTCCCCTTCGCGATAGACCTCTTCGACTATCACGAAGTGCCCCTGTGTAAGAGTACCTGTCTTGTCAAAAACAACGTGGGAGGCTTTCCTGGCATTTTCGATTGACTCTGGGGACTTGAAGATCACGCCGTTTTTAGCACCAACGTCACCTGCAATGACCATTACCATTGGTACGGCTAGTCCTATAGCACAAGAGCAAGATACAATCAGTGTCGCAAGGGCGTAGGTAATAGCAGTGACGATAGCATCTGAGGCAGAGGCTTCTCGCACAGCAAACCCTACTGCAATCCAAATTGAAAATATGATGACCGTGAGAGCAAGGATACAGGGCACGAAGTAAGAGGCGACTCGATCAGCCGTCTCCTGGACTTTAGGCTTCGACAGTCTAGCTTCGTCGACCATACCCACGATCCTGCTGATAGTGTTGTCAATAGGCAATTTCGTCAACCGAGCGAGAAACGGGCCAGGCCCGTTCACGGAGCCCGCTACGACCTGAGAGCCGGAAGACTTAGGTACAGGGATTGCTTCTCCTGTGATCGTTGATTCATCGATCTCGGTCTCACCTGATACAACGATTCCATCTGTAGGAACGATGCTGTCCGGTAACACCTTGAAAACGTCACCATACTGGAATTCACGAACATCAATAAGTCGCTCCTTCGTGTCTTCGGATAAAAGAGCAGTAGACGGCTGTAGAGCTTGGAGTGAAATCGAATCCGTGGCCTTCCGACGGGCGTAAGCGCTTGCAAGTCGACCGAACATTATCAGCGTCACTAGCAAGGTGCTGGTCTGGAAAAAGTCACTTGTAGGCAGCGGGTGTTGCCTGGTTTCATAGACGAAAGCTACGACTGAGTATATATAAGCCGTAGTGGTGCTAATGACAATCAGGAGGTCTATTTCGATCATGCTGGAAAAAAGTAGAGCCTTCAGCGCCTTGGGGTAAAACGGGCCCGCGATGACGAATTGGACCAGTGTCGCTAGAGCAAGCGAACTAGACCCATACGCGATCTTGTGAGACGGTAGTGGTGCCCAAGCCATGATGAGGACAGGTATTGTGAGAAGCGCCGATAACAGCGTCATATACAGAGTCTTGTAGAGATTCTCTGTATCCATGGCAGTTGCGTGATTGGAATTGAGAGAGGCCAGTGATAGTGGAGTTCCAAAGCCTTTCTCTAGTAATTCCCTAGCTCCGACGATATGAGGATTGTATGATATACGCGCGCTGTACTTGGAGGGCTTCGGCGAAAACATCGGGATAGATAGGCGTTGTAGAAGTCCGCTATTGACACCCCCAGACTTCCATTCTCGCCCCTTGCGATCGAAGATTCTGACAGCTCCCACTCCGGAAGGATAAGGGGGCCCGGCCAGGCCATGAGGGAGTCGGGAATCCCTCTCGGCGGCTACCGCAGTAGTATCATGTCTTGGAGCTGGAGATCCCGGTATGAGAACCTCGAGCGTGTGACCATCCTGGTGAACGATACACTTGAACTCCGTCTGCCTCTCCACTAACGAGACGACATCTCCGATTGATACGTTCGCGTTGACGTCAAATTCAGCACGACCAAGTACAAGACTGGTTTGGACGTTATGAACTCCAGGGATACTGGAGAGCACGCGTTGCAGCTTCCGCTCGCATCCTGTACATGTCATGCCTGAAATTTGGGTCACAGCATGTTCGACCGCCGAGCCTTTTTCGAGATCGATTTCGACAGGCGTCAGGCTCTGAGCCCGGCTTTTCTCAGAGAAAGCGTCATGCTGGGCATCTTGGGGTTGAAAAGATATTTCAGTTGGGTCGGAAGGGCTGCGGTCTTGCTGAGTAGGCGCCGAGACGTGGCACTGAGTACTTTGGGCAATGGGTGGATAGGAGGACCCCGTCTTCATCCCAGGCAGCAGGGAACACCCCGTCTGTGCGGCGGTGGAGGAAGAGCAGCATGCCTTCGAGCTAGATGCGACGCTGAGAGACGCTCGGTGGTCGCCAGGGCTGATCTCAGGCGCAAATCTCTTGGTGCTGACAAGGCTCGTAGTGGAGCAGCATCCCTTCCGGTCGGCCACTACCTTATCATCCACAGGGGATACCTCAGTGACCGGTATGGCGCAGCACGAGGGTAATCCCATCTCAAGCATTTGCATGCAGAGACACTCTGCGCGCTCAAGAGCAGCTTTCCATTGTGCCAACGAATACTGTATTCCTAAGCGGGGAGTTGAGTGAGAGTCACGACTAGACTTCTTCGCAGCCTGCGGGATCGATGCACGCGCGATGGTGTCGAGGCATCTCTCTGTGCACTGTCAGTGGCACATAAATGAACCTGATGGGACACTGGAATTACCATCACAGCATGAACCTGTGGAAGTTTGGTTGCGGCGAGCGTCACATGCCAAGCGTACGCAAGGTCGCAGTTTCAGTTCAGCGTTCATGGCCGTTGACATACTTGATATATCCTATGGGGCTTTCGGAATGTTCGCCTTGCTAGATGGGTGTCGTGCGCTTGCTAGACGAAGCGAAGATGAGGTGGTTGGAGAGGGGCAAAGTAAATACGTAGAATGGTATTCATAGATAAGATAAGATAAGATAAGATAAGATATTGTATTATATCATAGTACATATTCTAGGTTTGATACAACATATACTATAAAAGGATAGATACGGCTAGCGCCAACCCCTTCCCAAACCGCAGGACAAATCACCCCGGTCCAACCCATCAACCATGCGTTTGTGCTCTCCCTGCTTTACTGCTGGCCTCTCGGAGTTCTACTCAGCACACCAGCTTTCACCAGTCTCTCGCATTCCTGACGTTTTACTTGATATTCCTCTTCTCGCATAGTTGCTGCCATTATGAGATCGGTACAGCGACCCAGACGTATCACATCAGACCTTAGACTCTTGATCCATTTGTACTCCCCATACCAGCACCTATAAATAATAGTATCTATGTCATTGTCATCAATGTTTGGAAACTTCTTCTCCTGAAGAAGACTGACGACCTCTGGACCATGATCATCTCCAAACCATTCATCGTCATAGGGTTCGTAACCGCGGGTCATATAATAGATTACTGATCCGATCGCGAATTGCTCAGTGCGAGGGCCATGGTTTCCAAACGTCCCACGATCTTCCGCACCTTCGTCACCAAGCACCCTCGCGTAGGGTGGCTGGCAACCATCGAAAACAGAGCCTAGGGCTACCGTATTGTCGAAGTCAATAACCTTCAGGTGGTCGGTGTTGTCTAACATGATGTTTGGTGGCCTGATATCACCGTGCACGTATCCCAATGATTCAAGCCAGGCAATGGCGTCCGTCAGCCCTGCCATCCACCTCCAGATCAAGCTCTGTGCTTCGTAGTTTTTGATGCCTGTCACTCGATCGTTGATTGGATCTCTTATCTGGTGCCGCCGGAGACGTTGATCAAGGGTGCCACCACTGAAATATTGCAGGAAGTTTGCGGATGGAATACGATAGAAGCTCCGAACGAGGTTTGGACAAGTGGGCATCCTGTCAAGCAAGTCATAGACGCGATACTCGTTCTGAATGCCATAATCATCATCCGCAAAGGCCCTTTTTATCGCGATATCATTGGTTACTTGGTATACAATTCCCACAGCACCAAAACTCAGCAGCTTCGGCTTACTGGTGGTTGTCATACCTAGTTGTGGAGAGGTAATATATCTCTCGATTGTGCTGAGACGCGTCCATTGCGGACAGAAGCCAGGCCGCTAAGCCCCTTTCAGGCTAGCAAGGCCGACAGGAGTAGTCGTCAGCATGCCATCCGGAAGGGGCTTAGCGGCAGATAGGTATTGAATGTTTCCACAACCTTCAGTGAGTTGGCACAAGACTTCCGCCATTCTTAAACTGTAGCTTGATATTACAATCGTACTTGGTACATCGGTCTCCTTCCTTAGAAGTTCATTTATCTATTGATCGATGTACTAATACGTGCTCCAGACACCATGTGTCAAGAACTGATCTCACAGACCAAGATGCTATGTGGTCACAAGATTGATTCTCCTGGCATCAAGATCCCGTGCGGAAACAACTGCGGCGATTATAAGCCGAATCACAGCATCGGGATGACTACAAAGAAGATTCCATGTGATGATTGTATTGTGAGCGCAAAGTGGGTTAAGAACGCTAATGGCAAGTGGGTTCGAGCTTGAAGTAAGGTGACCGCTCAAAGTTTTGATGGACAAAGTAACCAAACCGTGGCAAGTTCGACAGGTAGCTCGACTTCCTACGTATTGAGTTCCTGGTCAAGATTGTCTCCCTTGGAGGTTGCCGGCCCGGTTCTCTCCTTTATATCTGGATCAGTACTGCACCTATGCAGCTGCGTATAGGCTAGGGCTATTGTTCTTAGACACCTTTTGCTCTATTTCAACTTAGGATCTGCACTGACTATACCTGCTGCTCGATCGCTGTCCTGAATATCGGTTGACCCTGGCGTGCTGAATCCCTAAGTCGACAATGCAAACATTGCACCACAAAATCACGGTCAACGCTATTCAGGCATCGGAACATGGTCAGCATACAGCCTGATGACTACTCCGCGAGTAAATTACGATCTCTGCGCTTATGAGAGACCTCGTCCCTGGTGACAATATCGACGAGCATCACATCACGCGGGTCGTAGGAAAGCTGGAGGTTCAGAACTTGGCGCTACAATAGATCAAGAGTCGGAGTACACGAGATCATCGCCGTATCAAACACTTCGTGACTGATGTCCTCGGGATTGAATATGGCTATTGGTACCCAAAACACAGATTTCCCAGTTTCCAAAACATCAAGTTGCCATTCTCGATATTCATATATCTGGAATTATGAGGAGTGCAAGTTGCAGACAGCGCAGAATATGATAATTCCAAGCGGTAGAACATTTCACTTGGTAAACAACGACGGTGCTGTTCTACGATAATAGATCGGCGAAGTCAAATATGGATAGCTCGACCGTAGTTCTATATGTACGAAAACGTATTGATTTAGAAGCAGACTTGAATAATTAGTTTTTGTCATTCGCACTGCTCGAAACTTGTACATTGAGAATAGGTCGTCAAAGGTTTGGGGTTCCAGGTCTGGTACAACTAACTTCGTATATCATTGGTGCTGCTGTATGTTGGTTTGTACGAATAAACTGCCGTAGAATGTAGAAGGGTTCACCTGGTAATCGTCCAACGTCTATACTCGGTGACCGTCCAGCCTTATAGGGCTAGTCCCCTATAAGCCTACCCTGAAATATCGTCTATTCCATGCTATCTTCTTACTATAATAGAATATCTGTGATTTCGAATCCTGAAGATCTCCCGGACCTCTTATCTAATAGATCTGTCGCTTTATACCTCTATTTAACCGCTTTTAGTTTAGCTTACTTCTACGAAGAATATTAAAGTCGTAATATTCTTCGTATTCTACCTACGTATACACCGACGTATTATAATATTTACTATATAAACTATATTATTTGATTTATTTTATACTACTTAGCTATATTAAAATTAGGAAAATCGATATAATAGCTCTAAAGATATTTTAGAATAAATAGATTTACCTACTAAATTCTATGCGCTAATAGCTAGAATATAGATTATAAATAATAAAAAATCCTAGTATTATTTATATTTTACCTATTCTACGATAACCCTACTAACGTATCTAATATCAGCTTAAATAGGGGGTAATATCCGTCTTATTACTAGGTAGGTAACGCTATTAGAATAATCTATATCGGTCTATTACTATATTAGCTAATACTATCGTATTTATAAGCTAAAACCCCTACTATTTATATCACCTACTAACGTATCTAATATCAGCCTGAATAGAGGGAAATATCCGTCTTATTACTAGGTAGGTGTTACGCCCTTAATACGCGAGCCTTAGCGGATACTATAGTCGCTTATCAAGTCGAATATACCTTGGCATAGCGAGTCGAGTAACCGCTCGCCTAGTTACTCTAGTTGATATAGGATAACTATAGCGAGCGGGGCGATCGTGTAACTAGTCGCTCTAGTTAATAGAGAGTAATTACTAGTAATTAGTACGAGTATAGACTTTCCTATATCTATATAAATAGCGTTACTTTTATCTAGATAAGAGCTTTATACTTAACTTATATTATCTACTAGAATAATCTCCTAGATACTAAATATAATAATATACCTATATTAGACCAGTTTAATATAAAGCCTATTTACCTTAGTCCTTAATACTCCTCTCTATAAGATCTACCTAGACCTAGAGTCATCTAGTTAGACGACGAACGGGTCGTAATACTTTAAGTACTCTTAAGATAAGTACCTTAGGATAAAGGGACCTTACCTTAAGTAAACGTAGTCTATAATAGTTAATAATAGTAGAAGTTAAGGAAGGTATTAAGATTATTAAACCGGACTTATATTATAATAACTAGGACAAGCTTAAAGAGTAGTTAATATAGATATAGCTATACTTCTCTTTTAATAAGGACGCTATTAGATTAAAGAAATAACCGCTATTTATAATAACTTATATAAGAGGACGGGCCTAGTAATAGTCCGCCCCGTTTCTTAAATAATATATAAAAGATCCTGGTAATAATAATAATATCTCTATTAAGTTATAGATAGAAAGCCTAGCGCTTTTCTAAGAAGAGATAAGATGAATATTTAGACCTTCTAATAAAGTAAGTATAATAATAAGAGTCATCTAGTATTTAATATAGAAGAAGTTAGTATCTAAGTATATAATATAGTTTTAATAGTACTTTATAAGAACTAACTAGGATAATAATATATTAATAGTAATATATTAACGTGGATTAAAACCTTAAGTAAAGAAGGAGCTTATACGAGATAGAGCCTAGAGTAATAATCTTGATTCGCTTATCAGGAACTTAATAAGGATTAATAACCAGATTTATAAGTTAATAATAGAACTACGCTATAATAGTAGAGTTTCAGGACTTAGTTATACCGGATTCTATTTAAGAGGAAGTTATAGAAAGAGATAAGCCCTACGCGATCCTTATAAACTAATATTAATGGAATTAGACTTTATATAAAAGAAGAAAACGTTTAGAGGTAAGAAATAGTATAAGGGTAAGAAAGTAATAAATTACTATAGCTATAGTAAACCGGGCTATATTACTAAAGACTACAGGTTAAAAAATATAGTAAAACGACCTTAGTTAAATGTATTAGAGAGAGTTCCAGTTAGGAAGATTAAACCTCTAAAGGATTAATAAGAAATAGAGTATAATAATACTAAGCTAGATATAATTATAAATAATTTACTAGCCCTTATTAATCCGCCTATTAATAGAGAACTTTAGACTAGAGAAGAAGAATTATATAAAGAGATAGCTAAGAAATAGTAAAATATTATAAAAATCGAATAAAGGCTCGCGGATATTTATAAATAACTTAAGGAGCTAGGTTCTAATAATAATAGTAATAGTAGTTAGGTTTAGAAAGGAAAACCTAAATAAAGCTGAGATAGTAAGGATGATTCCGATTAGGAAAACCTTAGTTATACTTCCAAGATATATAAGTATAAATAAAAGAAGGAAGAAAATAGCGCGGCATCTCGAGCTTCTATATTAAAAGATCTATGGATAAAACTTAAGGAACGAGTAGAGTTCTATTAGGAAAAGGTATTAGGAGGACTTCTTTAGAAGGAGTTTAGAAATAACTTAGTATATCTATAGTATAGAGTAATATACTAGTTAGCTTATACTAACGAGATATATATAATTTATTACTAAGTAAAGATAAACTTAAGTAAATTAATTAGGATATACACGTATAGAAATACTTAGTCTAGCTATTATAATATAAGTTATTATTAATACTTAGCTATTAAGAGATTAAGGAAATAGTTTCTAAACTATAATTAAAGATAGTATAATAGTCTTTACGGATACCTTAAGTATAACGAGTATATATTAGAGTACTACTTAATAGATTAATATACTTATTTCTACGATAATTATAAAAAATATATATATATAAAAAGAACTACTAGGTTCCTATCCTTTTTAGGAAAAGAGTAATCCCTTATATTAAGGGGAGGTATAAGGAGATTAATATCCTAATCCTAAAAATATATTAGTTATACTTAACGGAGGATATAATATATATAAATATACTAGTTAGAATAAATAGTTAGAGAATTATAATAATAATAGATTCTAGAGTATCTAGAAACTTTATCTCTAAAGTATTAGTATAGTTAATAGGCCTACTAATATAAAAGAAGAAGTTACCCTATAACTAATAGATAGCTAACGGGTTAAAACTATTAATAGGAAGTATAAACAAGGAAATAACCTCGCTATTATTTATAATTCAGCGCTATTATAAGGAAATATCTTTTAATATTATTAGGATAGCTACTTATTATATTATTTTAGGTATGCCTTAGTTAAAGAAGTATAACCTAGTAATTAACTAGAGAAGAAAAGTACTTAAGTTTAAGTAAACTAGTAATATTACTAGATTCTACCCTACACGCCGATAGTAGATAACGGTAGATAAGAAATTAAACCGAGAGGTTAAGGTATATATTACCTTAATTTTAAATAAGGATAGCCTTAAAAGAAAAGGATCCGACTTAATAAGTACTAGCGAAGGTTAGTAGGGCTAAAAAGTTAGAGTTCTTAGAGTAACTAATAGTACTCTTAATATCTTATAAGAGTATTAAAGATAGAAACGCCTCTTTATAAAAGAGATAATAGTGAAAGCTCTACCTAAATACTAACCTTAGGATTATAAAATCGAACTTAAACTAGGGAAGGTACTAATATTTAGACCTATTTATATATTATTTAAAAAGGAACTCTTAGTACTACGTAGGTACTTAGACGAGAACTTAAAGAAAGGATTTATTTAAGAATCTAAATTACTAGCAGGATATCTAATACTCTTTATAAAGAAGAAAGATAGATCCTTATAACTATATATAGACTATCGAAAGTTAAATAATATAATAATAAAAAATCGTTACCTACTACCTAATATTAATAAGTTATAGGATTAACTAGCTAAAGTAAAGATCTTTATAAAGTTAGATCTTAGAGGAGTATATAACTTAATTTAAATAAAAGGAGGTAATAAATAGAAAATAGTATTTAGGACTTGATATAGATATTATAAGTACCTAGTCATACTATTTAGTCTTACTAACGTACTAGTAACCTATTAAAGTACTAGTTAATAATATTATATAAGTATACTTAGATTAAGAAGTAATTATATATCTTAATAATATATTAATCTACTCTAAAACTCTTAAAGAGTATATTTAATATATCTAGAGTGTATTAACATATCTATTACAAGCTAGGCTCCTCTTAAAGCTAGAAAAGTACGAGTTTTATAAGACCTTAGTTAAGTTCTTAGGGTTTATAGTAATAATTAAAGGAGTTTATATAAGCCCTGAAAAAATTCAGGCTATATAAGACTAGCTTATACCACATGATATTAAATTAGTATAAGGGTTCTTAGGATTCGCTAACTTTAATAGACGTTTTATAGAAGGCTATTCTAAGAAGGCCTTACCACTTATAAAAATTACTAAGAAAGAAACGGGATTTCAATAGGATACTAATTAAAAGAAAGTGTTTACCGAGCTAAAGCAAGCTTATATAGACCTGCTTATACTCTATATATTTTATAATAGAGAACTAGTACGTATTAAGACAGACGCTTTAGATCTTATAATAGGAGCTTGCTTATATTAGTAAAAGGATAGTAAATAGTATCTAGTAGTATACTACTTACGTAAGATAATAGCGGTAGAATAGAATTATAATATATATAATAAAGAGCTTTTAATAGTTATCTATTCCCTATAATATTAGAGAGTTTATACTAAAAGTTATTTTAAACTTACTATCTTTACTAATTATAAGAACCTAGTTAGGTTTACTATAATTAAAGAATTAAATTAATAACAAGTTAGATAGGCTAAGCTTCTCGGATAATATAAGTTTAAAATTTAGTATACTCCAGGTAAAGATAATAGATAAGTAGACGCTTTAAGTAGATAATCTAATTATATATAAATAAAAGATATTATAGATTAACCTATTTTAAAATAAGAAAAGGATAGATTATTAGTATTAATAAGGAGTCTAGTAATAACTATATATATTATAATATATGCGGTTCTAAACTTAAAGGAAGTATATATTAATAATACCCTAGCTAGTAAGCTTAAGAAATAATAACCTAACTAAGACCTATTATTATATAAATAAAAAGTATACTTACTACTAAAGGCGGTTAAGGAAGTAATTAGAGATTACTACGATAATCTACTACTAGGATATCCGGGGGTATTTAAAATATTAGAACTTATTTAAAGAGTATATATTATATTAAACCTGCGAGTATTAATTAAATAATATATTAGGGAATATATATATTACTAGCAGAATAAGTCTATAAGATATATTAAATACAGATAGATTTAGTTTATTAAAGTTCTAGATATATTATAAAAGGATGTTATAATAGACTTTATTATTAAATTACTACTATTAATTAACCTAGTAACTAATAATAAATATAACTTAATAATAGTTATTATTAATAAACTTATTAAATATATAATTATAATTCTATATAAAGAAACTTATAATACTAGTTAGCTTGGGTTTATTTTATTAGATAGGCTAATTAGAGATTATAATATACCGGAGTTAATTACTTTAGATAGAGACAAGCTCTTTACTTTAAACTATTAGAAGACCTTGATCGCGTTAATTAGAACTAAATTATAAATATTAATAATATATCATTTATAAATAGATAGATAAATTAAATATACTAACTAAATAATAGAAGTATACCTTAGGTACTATATTAATAAAAGATAGAATAATTAGGTTATACTACTCCTAATAATATAATTAGTATATAATAATAAAAGATTAGATACTACTAGGCTATTACTATTCTTTATAAACTATAAATAATATATAAATTTATTCTTAGATCCTAGGCAAGGACTAGATATTAAGAAGGCCTTAATATTAATATCTAATATAAAAAGTCTATATAAAGATATATAATAAAAGATTAGTAAGGTTAATACTTTTATAAAGAAGTTAGTTAATAAGAAAAGAAGAAATAGACCTTAGTTAAAGAAGGGGGATAAAGTATACCTCCTTATAAAAAATCTGAAAGGTATAAGATCAAGTAAAAAACTAGACTATATTAAAGTCGGACTATTTCTAGTTATCTAAGAAAAAGGACTAGTTAACTTTAAGTTATAACTTCTATCTAACGCTAAAGTATACCTAGTATTTTATATCTTAATATTAGAACTAGTAGACCCTAATACGCCTTTATAAGAAACCTTCTATTTCTAGATAGAAGAAGAGAATAAATTTAAAGCCGAAAAGATTCTATTATAAAAGGGTTAGAGCTACCTAATAAAATAGAAAGGATATAAGGACTTAGAAAATACCTAGGAACTAGTTATAAATCTTATAAACTATTAAGAGCTCCTCTAATAGTATTATTAAACCTAGATATACCCTAAGCGATCCACTTAAGAGCTCTAGGCGAGAGAGTCCTAGAACCCTTAAACTCTAAAAAAGTAGGACAAGCGGCGAGCGCTTTCTTAACCTCGCCAGCCTTTTTAAGCTCCTTTAAATATTCTAGTTCTTTAATATTATCAAGACCCTTATTAAATATCTATTATTCACGCTCTTTTAAGAAACGCTTCTATTAATAAAGATATTTCAGTTTTATTTATTTCTAATAAGTAATCTTACTATTTTAATAAGTAGCTTCGTTAGCGGCCTCCTACGCTACCTCTATCTCTATCTCTTCGCGCTTAAGCTTCTTTATAGCCTTATTAATACTAAAGAAGTAGACAACCAGTATAATAGGCTTATACTACTTCCTTAGCCGGATATATTCTACGTACCTTTAAGAAAGGGAAGATACCTAACACTCCTTTTAAGACCTAGTATATTATAAATATAATACTATTATAATTACTCCCTTATAAGCCACTCGATCTAATAGTTTAATATAGTATTATTATTATACTAATAATATAAATGCTTATTAACCTTTAAGATAAAGGTTTAAGGAAGGAGGGGTAATATTACGCCCTTAGTACGCGAGCCTTAGTAGATATTATAATTACTTACCAAGTTAAATATACCTTGATATAGTAAGTTAAGTAACCGCTCGCCTAGTTACTCTAGTTAATATAAGATAATTATAACGAGCGGGGTAATTATATAACTAGTTACTCTAGTTAATAGAGAGTAATTACTAGTAATTAGTACGAGTATAAACTTTCCTATATTTATATAGATAGTATTACTTTTATCTAGATAAGAGCTTTATACTTAACTTATATTATCTATTAGAATAATCTCCTAGATACTAAATATAATAATATACCTATATTAGACTAATTTAATACGAAGCCTATTTACCTTAGTCCTTAATACTCCTCTTTATAAGATCTACCTAGACCTAGAGTTATCTAGTTAGACGACGAACGGGTCGTAATAGTAGGTAACGCTATTAGAATAACTTATATCGGTCCCCTAGTATATATATATAATATAGCTAATACTATTATATATATAGGCTACCTACCTACTAAAACATCTAATATACTCCCTACTATTATTTATATTACCTACTAATATATCTAATATTAGTCTAAATAGGGGGTAATATCTATCTTATTACTAGGTATATAACGCTGTAAGAATAATTTATATCGCTGTATAAGTGTATAAGCTAATACTATTATATTTTATAGGCTACCTACCTACTAAAACGTCTAATATACTTCCTACTACTATTAACGTCACCTACTAACGTATCTAATATTAGTCTAAATAGGGGGTAATATCTATCTTATTACTAGGTATATAACGCTATTAGAATGATTTATATCGGTCTATTAGTATATATATATAATTTAGCTAATACTATCGTATTTATAAGCTACCTACCTACTAAAACATCTAATATACTTCCTACTATTCATGTTACCTACTAACGTATCTAATATTAGTCTGAATAAGGGGTAATATCTATCTTATTACCAGGTATATAATACTATTAGAATAATCTATATTACTATATAAGTATATAAGCTAATACTATTATATTTTATAGGCTACCTACCTACTAAAACATCTAATATACTCCCTACTACTATTAATATCACCTACTAACATGTCTAATATTAGTCTAAATAGGGGGTAATATATATCTTATTACTAGGTATATAACGCTATTAGAATAATCTATATTAGTCTATTAGTATATATATATAATTTAGCTAATACTATTATATTTATAAGCTACCTACCTACTAAAACGTCTAATATACTCCCTACTACTATTAATATTACCTACTAACGTATCTAATATCGGTCTAAATAGGGGGTAATATCTATCTTATTACCAGGTATAGAACGCTGTAAGAATGGATGCATACATCTAATATACTCCCTACTATTCACCTTCCCTACTAAACGCCAGGTAGTAGGGGTGATTTTCCGACGTAAAAATCTTGAATTTTTACAGGCATTTTCTAGTAAATCTATAAAATGACTATTTCTGAACCTGTTTACTTGTCCGTATACCTTGTCCTAATTAGCTGATTCCCCTAGTTACCTATCCTTCCTATCCTTCCTAGCTATTCTATCTTCGTAGCCCGGAGCCCCGTTCTAACTCCGCCGTAAATTGCCTAGTCCCCTAGGCTATATAGGCTAATTCTATGCGATCGTCCCTGCCTAGCTCGGCCTCTTATAATGGAGGAAGGGATGGTAGGGGTACATTTAATATGTTAAATAGATTAGTAGACAGCGTTATTATAAAATTTAGGTCATGAAGAGTGAAGAATTGCAAAGTCTGATGCTCTAGGGTAGCCTTATAGGGTATTAGCCCTATAAGGCTGGACGGTCACCGAGTATGGACGGTTACCAGGTGTCGAGACCGCAAAGCAAAGCATCCGGATCCAAAACCATCCTCTCCCTCTGCATCAACGGCCCTCCACCCAACGCCACCAACCATGCGCCTCCTCCTCACCATTCTCCCCCTCCTCACCTTCGCCCTCACCTACCCTCTAACCCTCCGCGTCCCCCCTACCATCCCCGCCCTCCCCCCCTCCACCCGCGCCATCCTCACAACCAAAAACCACACCCTGACAGCGCCCGTAACCCGCGCCAACACCTTCAATTTCCGGTCTACGGATCTCACCTCCCTCTTCACCACCCAGACAAGCACGAAAGCGGAGACCAGAAGCTACCTCCTCGACATCGCATGCCGCGATTACGATTTCGTCAGCTATGGTCTTGATGTGAGTTCGGATGGGAAGATGGAGGTGTATAGGGTTATGAGAGGGGGTATTGAGGTTGGGGGGAGGGAGGAGGTGGGGGAGGCGGGTGTGGAGGTCAGGGTCTTGAGGGCGAGGGAGTATTATGAGGGAAGGGCGGGATGTAAGTCCGGTGTTTTCGGAAGAGGCTGAAAGTGGTGGTTTTGGTGGTGTTGTTATTATTTTTTCACATGGGGTTTCTAGAGCTAATTAAGTGCAACTGCAGTCTCCCCCCTGGATCTACTAAAGAATCCAATGATATTGATAGCAGTGGTGGGGTTGGCCTTCGTGTTCGGGATGCCATACATCATGGACAACAGTACGTCTACACCCCCTTTCCCCCCCAATTCTTCCAAACTCATACACTACAATATCCCTATGCCCTCCAATTACTAACGAGTTCATATCCCCCAGTGGACCCAGAGATGAAAAAGGAGTTCGAAGAACAGCAGAAGAAGAGCATCCTGAGTGGCGGCGCTAGCACTGCGAATCCGCTGCAGAATTTCGACATGGCGGCTTGGATGGCGGGGAAGACGACTGGGGGTGCGGGTGTGGAAAAGGTGCATCAGGAGGGGAGTGGTGGGGGTGGGACAGGGACTGGAAGTGGGACTGGGACTGGGGCTGGGGGTGGGAGTGTTGGTGGGAGCAAAACGAGGAGAAGGGGATGATATGGTGACAATAATCGTGGGTTGTATTTGGAGATAGGATGCAGGTCGTTGACTAATCTGGTTCATAGTCGCTTACAAACACATATTTTGTATGGGAGCATCACAGGTAACTGCCTGTATTCCCATTCATCTACCCTATTTCGAAGATCAATCACCGCTTCCCCTACCAAACTATCTTTCCTCTGATATCGTCCACCCCACTCAAAAATCTCATACCCCCTAAGTCCCCTCACTGAGGGATCGTGCCCTCTCTCACGCCCTCTCTCACGCCCTTTCCTACCCAGCTCAAAGTATTCCTCCAAAAAAGCGCTCTTCTACTACCCCATCTGTATCACTCATCATCATCTCCCTCCCTCCTTTCTAAACATTCCTAAACATACCATTACCTTCCCCCTTTCCCCGAATCTACAATCCCCCCATCTCCCTCTATCTCCCTCTACAATTCAACCCCATACCCATTCCCCTTCCCCTCCCCTCCCCTTAACAGCCCCCCCCCCACATACCCCCCAAGCAATCCTTCCCCAACCATCAGAACACTGTGACCTCCTCCAAATCTGATTTTCCATTGGCATATTTCGCATCCGTTAACTAACAGGTATTGCAATACCAACTTGACCATCGCATTTTCAGATACTTGAGATAGCTACCTGAAATGGATGGAAATATAGTCTACGAGTCAGTTATACAACAACATCAACGCCAATCAAGATGATCAGAACTTTCGCAAACTACAAATAAATATCCACATCTAAACCCTACAGACCTTATGAAAACCACTCAGTACTCAGCATCATAACTACTACTATCGTCCTAAACATGACTATTCCATCAACAACCCGCAGAAGCTTCAATATTCGCTCGCCTCCAATCTTCTATTCGATAAAACAACTACATGCACAAGAGCTCTCCAAACTCTGCAACAGAAGAAAAACAAGTCGTCTCCCCACCCCAAACCGTACGATACGAGCACGACGCACAAAGCAAAAAAAAGGCAAAAAAACATACAGCAGTTGGGCTTCCCAGATCGTCACCGATTCTAGTACTGATCAACCGATCTGAAGCTTGTCGTTGGCAGAGCGGACGGGATGCCGAGTTTTCTTTATTCTGTGGCCGTATGTGAAAATGTTGGTCTTATATCTGTATCTGAGAGCATTTGTTTAGTGGTACAGAATCGATGGAATGATACTTGAGATATGATATGATTTTTGAAAGTGATAGGGAGCAAATGGAATTCGATTTTTTCTAATAGCGAAGGTTGTCTTGCATAAGTCACGTCTAAAGGCTACCGCTTTTGTCGATATCACAGCTGCCCATGCTACTTTTCTCTACCCTTCACGTCATCACATCAATCTACCTAGACACTTTGCGGGATGAGATCGACTTGTGCGCAGCTGGACGGAAGTGGGAAGTTGAGTCGGTAGTACAGCCAGAAGAGCTGCGGCACACCGTGCCACCAGTCACAAGCTACAATTATATTAGCCACATGCGATATGGGATTCAAGTACGCAGTCACCTAGCCATCCAATGAAGCCTCCATCGTTCACATTCCATTGCAGCCCAGTGTCGTTGAAGTAGAAGCCTTCGGAGCCGTAACCGGCATCGATCATAGCGAACTCCCAGGCTGCAGTTCTAATCAGTGGTCTAGCTACAAGTATGTAAGAGTCGTAGGGGAGAGAACCCACCAGCATAGTTAGTGTCGCCACCCATTTGCATACCCCAAGGAAAAGCTGTGCCGTAGTCAAATTGCTGGTAGGTGCCGTTGAGGAAGCCTTTGGAAGCGACGTCGATAGGACCAAGAGTCACGTCATTGAAGCCGGCGCCTGTTGTTGGTCAGCTGTTCAGCTCGTTGCCATACTGTCCGTTGAGCCAGTCAGTGTGAATCTCTTACCAGTATGGTATCCGTTGACATAGAGGCCGTTCTTGTCTTCATTACCGTAACCGATAATCTTCGTGACAAGGTAGTATTCTTCTATCGGACCATTTGGTAGCGTCGTACTTGTGTTTGTAGTGTTGGTTGTAGAGATTGGACTGTTTGCGGTGGTGGTATTGGTAGGATATGAAGCGGCCGAGACATGAGTCAGGGCCACAGCCAATAAAGCGAAGATCGATAGACAATACATTCCAGAGGCTTTGATGGTGAGGAGGATGCGACGTTCGAGCAGATATGAGTGGTGTATCAAAGCTGAAGAGTACAAGGGTGGAAGAATGAAGATTTAATTTGGGTATTTTGAGTAAAGCGTGGAAGGAACGATGGCGAGCACCAACTCCACTGCCCAACACAATGACGCATGACCCCGTATTCACAGGGAAGACCCAGTACCAGGGACTTGCACAAGCAATAACAAAGTAAATGCTACGGCAATGCAAAGGACTTCATCATCTGCACCATGTTCCATCCGTGGATAAGGAGGGGGCTCATGTTTGTGATATGCAGGGAGCCGTCTGAGTCCCTGCAGACGATCATGATCGCAGGAGAACTTTGTGCGAAGAATTGATTTGTATCCTGCGAATGCAAGTGTCGTATAATAGTAGGAGTCCGCTTGTACAGCGTTTTGTCACGTATGCCCTCCAAATGATTGTTCATTCGAACTAGAAAGGCATATGGTCGCGTCTGCAGTATGATGTCAACCTCTTGACAAGGGGCACCACATTGTCTGACTGCGCTTAGCCGGCCAAATGTGCTGTTAGAGCTCTGCTTGTCTCTTGACATCCATCATGACTATTCGCTGATGGCGAAAGCTTTATTGGAATGGGAATCAGACATCCTGGGTAAGGCCTGAAGATGCATTGCTTATTGCATCTTTGTTCAGGTACACTAGAGTCAACTGCGGCAAGAGTTGTCCAACATTGGTGACGATCATCCAGAGATGAAATCACGAGCTGGGGACCCCTTTGCATGGAATATGTAACCATATAATTTGCTGGATCAAAGTCTGGAATAGTCTCATCTCATCCCATCTCATCTTATCTTATCTTATCGTTGGACTAGTGCTAGCGTGCGCCAACACCAGTCTTTATCGGTCGATCCTTCATATTGTCCACCCGTACCATCCATTTTCCAAAATCTGTCACACTGTCGACGATTCTATATTAAGTATTGTGGCCTCGTATATCAGTCGAAAATCCTTTTGTTTGTCCCCACCATTCAATACATACGAGCCATGGCTGCCAAGCCGTCCTCCTCTCGCCTCCATTCCGTGGGATCAAAGCAGCAGCCCCGGAGAAAACGGACAGCAGGCAAACGTGTCTCGTATCGGGAAGCAGACTCTGACAGCGACGAGGCCAATCAAGCATCTTGCCAAGATGACCATGAGCCTGTATCATCGCTACCCTCAAGGCTTTCGAAACCTCCACGACGTAGATCTGCCCGAATACCAAGCGCAAAGACGCTGAAAAAGCGCAAGGCACCTTGCCTTCCCAGACGATCATTAGGCGGTGTGAAGAGGGCCAAGACCCGCCATATCAAGGATGATGCATTACAGAATAAGCAGGACAATACAGCGATCCAGATGACTGGAAAGGCAATGCCATGGAATACTCTTCCGTACCAGATACTGGTCTCCATCTTCGAGTATGCCTCTTGGCCTTTGGTTGCCGATGCTATTACGCCACTGCCCTCTATCTCTTGGCTACTTGGTACGGCGCTATGCTGCAAAGCATTCGCCGAGCCAGCACTAGCGGCGCTATATTACTCGCCACCTCTCGCACGTAAGGGATCCTCTTCCATCACATGCCGCCTTGCTGTTATTCCCCGAGCCACGATGAGACTTCATGAGATATAGCCAGTGTATACTGACTCTGGGACTCAGCCCCAACTCGAGCCAAAGCCCTCATCAACCACCTAAATACTCAGGCTGCATTCTCAACCATCAACTATGCAGCGAAGGTAAAATACCTAGACGTTGAGGCTTCTAGCATATTGCAACACAAGTACGCGGGACAGGATCCGGTAGATCTGGGAACACTGGTTGCCCTCACACCTCAGCTGCGTGGCATATGCATCCATCGTCTGGCCGATAACCCCAAGTATCGAAATGGTGCTCACAACAGAACAAAGGTGGCGGGAAGACCAGCATATCAGGCGTCGTTGTTTTCCGTTCTGCAGGAGAAGGGGATGATATTACAAGACTGGACTTGGAACCAAATACTGGCTAAGCAAAGCCATCGTCTCGCGAACATCAAAAACATCCATGCAATGCCTTCGTTCAAGACACTTCGGAAGCTGTCGTTGGCGAATTATGAGGATGGACCGCTCGAGAAAGGCCGCTGTCGCGAAGAGATCCTTGCGGATGCACTTCGGCTGTTACCGACCTTGACCAGTCTGGCATTCAGGACGTCCACCATTGTCAATGCTCGCTTGATGCCCGCTTTACCAGATCATCTGCAAGCCCTTGAGATATTCGACTGTTCGACCCTGGAGTCACCAATGTTGAGCAGCTTCTTGATCGCCAAAGGCAGAACTCTCCAGCACCTCACCCTGGACCACAATAACGCCCTCAATCTCTCCTTCCTAGTAGACTTAGCACTGCATTGTCCCAAGCTCCAATCTTTGAAAATGGATCTTCGATATTTCAATACATTCTTCACAGTTCGAGATGTGGAGCCGAAGTACGAGCTGCTATTCAATGATGGCGAGGCTCCTTCCTGGCCCGCAAGCTTACAGAATCTTGAACTGTTTCATCTGCGGAAATGGAGCCTCACCACGGCTGAGCTGTTCTTTTCTTCCCTCACAAACGCATCACATTCTTTGGTGCAACTGCGTCAGCTCAGGATCAAAGCTAGCCTGGACGAAAGCGGCTGGCGAGATAGGATCGGCTTTCGCGACAAGTGGACCGGGCGTTTGCAACACGCGTTCCTCAGAAAGTCGAACCTACCAAACCCGCATCTCAAGACCTTTGCAGCCTTCAAGGCATACAAGAGGCAGCAAAGTAAAGGGCAGAATAGCAGTCCCCTTGTTGATCGCACCAAAGGCTCAGAGGGAGCTGGCACGGCCGGCAATGCCCGTATGAGCCGTGTTGAGGTTCCTCAAAACATCACGAAGACAGACGAGAGCGAGAGCGATAACGATGCCCCACTAGCAAGCTTACGTCGGAGCACCAGGGCGAAACCGCTACGAGACGATATATACGCCCTCTCCGAACCCTCTTCGAACGCACCCAAGCCTCAGCGTCGCCGGCGACGACGACAACGAAGATCCTCCAACGATTCATCCAGCGAAGACTCCGCTATCGATGACGACGGCGATGATCGTACTACGCCACGAAATCTTTGTGAAGACGCAGAGTTACCGCACCAAGTCCAGGGCATGTGCGATGTCGTGGACGTGTTGATCGATAATCTGAGACCGACGGAGGAGCAGTTTCGCGAGAATGACTTTTTGGATGAGGAGGTGAGTGGGGATGAGGATTGGAACGGGGATGATGATGATGTGCGTGGGGATGGGTATGCGTGGTGATACGATTGATGGGTGGGGTTTGTTGTGTGATGGTTTATGGATGGTTGGGGGGTTGTTTGGTGGATGGTGATGGGGTTTGTTTTTATAGGGTGGATAGGCGTTTTGTGGCGTTAGGCCTGTGTTTGGAGGTAGGGGGTTACTTGCATGGGATGTGCGTGGGTTGTGCATGGGATGGGAATGGGATGGGAATGGTAGCCATGGAGGCTGCCGCGTTGCTATAATGACTGTAAACTACCTGTGTTGCAAGGAATACCAAGAGCGAGATGAGTATTCTAGATGAGTGGCTAGCCAACAATATTGCACGATGCTATCACTGTCATGTTTGCATTTGACGTCCTGATATTCGCATGGTTTCCAGATGAAATGTTATCCAACAGTGTTGCATGATTTGTATCATTTGTCATGTTGGCATAAACTTACTAGCCAATAGCGTTACGTGATGTTACGCTTTCTAGACAAAGAAAGAATCAATAACACGGACATCGCCTTCGTTTCACAAATCGTGCAGGAGGTCATTATGATAGCTGCTATTGACACAAAACGATACATTGCAAATCTTCCCCTTATTGGAGATTACACCTCCTCGTGCGTCAACCACTCGATATGCCGATCCGAGAACCGAAAAGCAGCCAGAGTAACATTAATCATCGTCTCGGGATCCAAGCGACGGAAGATCTGCTGCCTCAACTCGATGGGCAAATAGCGGCGGCGACTGAAAGGACCTCGCAATCGCATGGTAATGTTGGTGAAAGTCCTGAAGAAGGGTGGTCTAGGCGCAAGATGAGAGAGCATAGATCGGCGAATGTGCGGAGGTAGGAAACCTCGATCCACCCTTGCAGGATCGATCGCATGCTCGACAGAATCGAAAAAGCCACGGCGCGGCCATAGAAGGAGCTCTCTTAGTTTCGGGGTCGGGATCGCATCGGCGACGCCTACGTGGCGCAGGAGATGCCAGCATGCGGCGACGAGAGATGGGAAGTCGTGGAGCTCGAGCCGGCTGAGAATATTGAGCATGACTTCGATGGGGAGTTGGTAGATGGGGAGGGCGTAGAGCTGTTGGAGGTGGAGGCCGGCTTGGAAGCGCTCTTCAATCTTGGTGGCGCCTTTGGGGCGGTAGGGGAGGGTGGAGTGGGGCATCGCGGCTGGGGGTGGCTTTGGAGATGTGGTGCAGAAGGTGCCAGATGTGGTGGGAGAGGTACCAGGAGAAGATGGCTAGAGCGGTTAAGTAGACTCCGGTTGGTAAGAGGGAGCGTGGTAGCACGTTGAGTATGAATGGGTCGAGGACTGTACCGTTTTAGAACCATTAGATGTTGGATTCGAGAAGATTGCACTTACTGATGTCAACGTTTACTGGGGGTACATTCTGCATAAGAGTCTCGTTGGTGGTAAAGTAGTCGGCTGCTGCGATGATTTGGAGGAAGAGCAGTGAAGAGGTGCCAACCGATAGCGAGTTAAAGCCCAAAAGGGGATCCGTGGGGGGTTCAAGCTGACGGAATTCGGAGTAGGTCGCGAGTGATGTAATTAATTCAGGAGCGTTGAACGTTTCTGGTAATGTATACGTATTGAGAGTGAAGGCCGTCGGTTGCTATTGTCATAGTCAGCATGGAGGGAGGTTAGAGGCTTGGAATTATGTCATCATCACTACGCTTGCATTCAGATAAAAGATACAAACTGATGGTGATGAGGTTAAAGGAGTCTTACGGTCGCAGCCCAGCAGATTCGTACTTCGTACCGCTGCTGTGGTTGTAATCTATCTAGCAGGAACCATGCTTCAGTGCCCTTCCAAAACGTAGTCGGATCAGGAAACGATGCAGATAGTTGGCGACGAAGCTGTGTATTTGATGGAGATAAGACCTCTAGCCTCAGTGAATCGATGTTTGGTTGCTGTTGAGGGTTGTGGATGTCAATGGGATCGGGTCCGAGAAAGATGACCTTTTCGACGTTGCCAAGGACTTGAGTGATCCAGGCTAGGCTGTATATGCATGCCAGAAACCACATAGTTGGACTTAGAGACTATCGATATACTCTGAGAATCTGGTCGCTCATCTACAGCTACATCGTGCCTGGAGACGGTCTGTGGGTCTTCACGCGGAGCTCTGATGTTGATATGGGTTTGTAAATCAACATGAGCTAGGCCGTGCACAGCTAGATCTGTTGATCGCTTGGTTCGCGCCTGCGCTTTTCCTTCTTTCCTCTGCAGGGGACAACAACAACACCCACATAAATTTCTGTCAACCACCGACTGCTCTCTCCTCACCGCCACGATCCACCATACTCATCCTTGCCACATCGACAATTACTAGGAGTTTTAGATAGACCCAGCGTCCACCGTCTCCACCATGAGAGAAGTCATCAGCTTGAACGGTGAGTCCTCACAAAAACGCGCTTTTGCATTCAACAGTGCCCCTCGATCGAAACATCAGCACACACACTAACAGCGTCACGTACATAGTTGGCCAAGCTGGCTGCCAGATCGCAAATTCGTGCTGGGAGGTGAGCTACATAACGTTCTACACACCAAACCCACAACTAGCGGGGCTGTCATTCGGATTGCAGCAAGGGCAAGGCTAAGATGTGATACAGCTTTACTGCCTCGAGCACGGCATTCAGGTATGGTTATAAGTCTTCTTACACTCAGTCCAATGTCTGGCTTTAACTGAAACGTACTGACGCGTTTGCATCCTCCAGCCCGATGGATACCTCACCGAAGAGCGTAAAGCCGCAGACCCTGATCAGGGGTTTAGCACCTTCTTTTCCGAGACCGGTGTGTGGTTCTCATCCCCGTATATCAATAATAGAACGCATGCTGAAGGAACATGACATAGGCCAGGGTAAATACGTCCCACGCACAATTTACTGCGATCTCGAGCCCAACGTCGTGGATGAAGTCCGAACCGGCACATACCGAAGCCTCTTCCATCCAGAGCAGATGATCACTGGCAAGGAGGATGCCTCAAACAACTATGCCCGTGGCCACTATACTGTCGGCAAAGAGCTGATAGACCAAGTATTGGATAAGGTCCGTCATGTTGCAGACAACTGCTCCGGTCTGCAGGGATTCTTGGTTTTCCACTCTTTTGGCGGTGGAACTGGATCTGGATTCGGCGCTCTTCTCATGGAGCGTTTGTCCGTGGACTACGGCAAGAAGTGCAAGCTGGAGTTCTGCGTTTACCCTGCTCCTCAGGTCGCCACATCCGTCGTGGAGCCATACAACTCCATCCTGACGACCCATACCACTCTCGAGCACTCCGACTGCAGCTTCATGGTTGATAACGAGGCTATCTACGATATATGTCGCCGCAATCTGGGTATTGAGAGACCCAACTACGAGAATCTAAACCGCTTGATCGCTCAAGGTAGGCCTATGTCATTGCGTATGCCAAGCCTTTGTTGACTCAATGACTCTAGTCGTCTCATCCATCACTGCTTCCCTCCGCTTCGACGGATCTCTCAACGTCGATCTCAATGAATTCCAGACTAATCTTGTTCCATATCCCCGTATCCACTTTCCGCTCGTTGCCTACGCCCCAGTCGTCTCCGCCGCCAAGGCATCACACGAAGCCAATTCCGTCCAGGAGATTTCGATGGCCTGCTTCGAGCCTAACAACCAGATGGTGAAATGCGATCCTCGCAACGGGAAATACATGGCTACATGCCTTCTCTACCGCGGTGACGTTGTCCCCAAGGATGTACATGGCGCCGTTGCCACTCTCAAGACCAAACGCACCATCCAATTCGTAGACTGGTGCCCGACTGGCTTCAAGATCGGTATCTGCTACCAGCCACCAGAGATGGTACCCAATGGTGACCTTGCCAAGGTCAACCGCGCTGTGTAAGTTTCAAATGTGAAGTATGGTCGATCGGGTTGCTAAGATTGTCTAGATGTATGCTGTCCAATACCACGGCCATCGCCGAGGCCTGGTCTGCTCTCTCTCACAAGTTTGATCTTATGTACTCCAAACGTGCATTTGTGCATTGGTACGTTGGCGAGGGTATGGAGGAAGGCGAATTCTCCGAGGCTCGTGAGGACTTGGCTGCTCTGGAGCGCGATTACGAGGAAGTTGCTACGGACTCTGCCGAGGGCGACGAGGGCGCAGAAGCCGAGTATTAGGCGATCGACGCCCGACTCTGAGCAGACACACGCATCGGTCCTTCTGGTCACATCAAATTGTTTTTAGTGGCCGGCGTCTAGAGTGGTGCGTTCTTTTCCTAGCGGGTCTAGATCTTTGTCGCATGCAAATGTCTGACGAAAAGATGTGGATGATTCAACGAAGAGCGATGGGGTATCTGTTACTGGTATAGTAAATTGAGCAATGCAGGATTCGATTCAAACTGATATGTCAACTTCGTGCATCAGATGTGTTCACCCACCCATCTTCGTATCCTGTGTCCTGATATGAAAGAGTGAAGCACGAACATAGCTCCATCATGTCAAAGCCCTCGACAAGTTTCAGCCATCATACTGCGCTTGAGATTAGAAACGATTATCATGCATCTCTAGAAAAGTGCTGCATCGGTCTACGATAGCCCGAGTAGTATCGTTGATATCCTGTCACCACACTTTTGCCGTGTCCACAGAACCCATAAGACGCATCTTCACGTTAGACCTTTACTCGTCTCTAGTTGCGTAAACATGTAATATTTGAAGACGTGGACAGTGTAAGTATCTTGCTGTTGTAGAGATGGATTGTAATCGCTCTTTGCCGCTCATGCGGCTTGGCACGGGCTCGATCTTCTCCGGGGCTCCGGGGCTAGAGTTCTACCCGTCGTTCTTATTTTGGGGGCAACAAGCTTACAATGTCTTTTCAATGGTAGCTACCCTATGGCCATAGATCATGGCAGATATCGAGGAGCAGCAGCGGGAATTGCAGCAGCGTAAGTCACATATCGCTAATCATTGTGCGAATCGTGTCTAATACTAATCATAACCAGAGCACCCAAACCTCCATCTAAGCCCCGAGGAACGGCGGCTCTTCGGACAGCTCTTTTCCGCAGCAGACTCCGACAAAATTGGAGTAGTGACTGGGGAGGTCGCAGTCAAATTCTTCGAGAAGACGAAGTTGGCACCAGACGTTCTTGGAGAGGTGAGATGACAGGTGAAAGAGGAGACAGGAGAATCCGGGCTGACGGGTCAATACTATGCAGATTTGGCAGATCGCAGATAGTGAGAATCGAGGATTGCTCACACCGGCAGGCTTTGGTATAGTTTTGCGATTGATTGGCTATGCTCAAGCTGGGCGACCCGTCTCCGCAGAACTTGCTCTGAAGCGTGGGTCGAACTCAGGACGAGACGTCAATATGCAAAGCTAATGGCGCGTCTTTCTAGCTGGCGGACCTCTTCCAAAATTTAACGGCATCACGCCTCTCCCCGGCCCACCTTCGAATGCTGTCCAGCCGTTACAGGCTCAGAGTAGCGGTGGGCCCATTCGAGTCCCTCCACTCACCCCAGACAAGGTCACACAGTACTCGGCCCTTTTCGAGGAGTCAGGGGCTCAGAATGGTATTCTCTCAGGTCAATACATTCCCTCTATCTTATACTAGCAAATGGAGCTGAACATGAAAAGGGGAACACGCAAGGCAGATCTTTGAACGTGCCCAATTGCCCAATGATGTCCTGGGTCGCATATGGAATTTGGCAGACAGAGATCAGAGAGGACACTTAGGCTTGACCGAATTCATTATCGCGATGCATCTGCTGGCATCGTACAAGAACGGGTCGATGCGCGCTCTGCCACAGATCCTACCTGCCGGTCTGTACGAGGCTGCGTCTAGACGAGTGCCGCCGAGACAGGTGTCTGCATCGCGACCCACGTCTGATGGCGCGCCCGCATCGGGGATTCCGAGGCAACTCACCGAAGCTGGGTTTCAAGGCCAGACATCACCGTCAAGCATTGGGTTTCAGGGACAAGGTCCATCATCAAGATCGCAAACATTGCCGTTTCAGCAAGTTACCCCAACAGGGGACCAATGGGCTGTCAGCCCGCAAGACAAAGCACAGTTTGACTCAATATTTGCAACGGTCGATACACAAAATCGGGGATACATCACCGGAGAGCAAGCAGTAGGCTTCTTCAGCAACTCGAGGTTGCCCGAGGATGCCCTGGCGCAGATATGGGATCTAGCTGATATCAATTCAGAAGGTCAATTGACTCGCGACGAGTTCGCTGTAGCCATGTATCTCATCAGGCAACAGCGTAGCAAACGAGATGGACGCGATGTCCTCCCGCAAAGTCTACCACCAAACCTGATACCCCCTTCGATGCGTCGCCAGCCAATAGCGCCTCAGCAACCTACCGCTCCAACCTTTGACAATGCTGCCAACATTACCGCTCCTAAGTCTGCATCCGAGGATCTCTTCGGTCTCGATGCATTCTCCTCGCCGGCGCCAGCCACTGCAGCGCCTCTCCAAGCCAAGACCACTGGCGACTCGAGTTATGGAGCAACACCACCTCGAACACAGGCTTCACCAGCTCCGCAACCATCTCAAATCCAGCAACAACCCTCTCACTTCAAACCTTTCATTCCTTCATCGTCCTTTGGGCAGACTATGATGACACCCCAAAGCAGTGGAACACCGAGTGCTGCAAGTCCATCAACGCAGAACAGAGCCCTACCACAACAAAAGCAAGTATCCGCGATGGATGATCTCCTTGGCGATAACGACCCCGAGGTCAGCAAAAGACTGACCAATGAGACTTCGGAGCTTGCCAATCTTTCAAATCAAGTCAGCACCTTGGGGGGTCAAATGCAGGAGGTCAAGGTTAAACGGGGCTCTACAGAACAGAACCTTTCGCAAGCGCAGTCTCAAAAGCGCGACTTCGAGGGTCGACTTGGCCAGCTACGTTCTGCCTATGAACAAGAAGTCAGGGAGGTCCAAGCGCTTGAGGAACGTCTCAGAGCTTCGAGGAACGATGCCACTAAGCTCCAGCAAGAAATGGCTATGATCCAAGGGACGCATCAAGATCTTCAGAACCAACACAGGCAGATCGTTGAAGCCTTCAATACCGACCAGAATGATAATGTGAATCTGAAGGAAAGAATCCGCCAGACCAATGCTGAGATCGCAGAGCTAAAGCCGCAAGTGGAAAGGATGCGATCAGATGCTCGGCAGCAGAAAGGATTGGTGGCTATCAACAGAAAGCAGCTCGCTACGAACGAACAAGAACTGGAAAAGATAAAAGCCGAGCTGACTGAGTCTGCCAGAGAGCATGAAGAAGCCAAGAGGGAGCTTGAGCAAAGTCAAAGGGACCTTGGGGCAGCATCCAAAGCTATCACTGAGGCCCGTAGCCCACCTGTAGCATCTAAAGCCATCACTGAAGCTTCTAGCCACGCGACAGCTGTTGCAGGGTCCCAAGCTGTAGTAGCCAGCCCTGCTGCGTCAAATGCCAGTATGAATCCATTCTATCAGCGACCCTCAAATCCTACAGGGACTGAGAGAGGCATCACTTCGCCTTTCACCCCACAGAATATATCCTCGCCCAATCACAATGCCTTCGACAACTTTTTCGGAGGACCTGCTCTTGGTTCATCTGCTAATGCCGTTGGGCCTCCACCAACCACATCCTTTAGTAATGACGGGACAAGCGCCCCACGCGAAGTGCTTCAGCAGCAGATCCCGTCTCAAGCATCGTCAGAAGGGCCGGGGATCCCCACCCCAGCTGGATCTCCGCCACCTTCGACCTTCGATGATTTACCTCCGACTGCTAGCGAACCGCCGCCTCCTCCTCAATCGCGGCAGATCACCTCAAGCTTCCTGCCTATGCGACCGAATATGGTTCACGCTGGCTCGGATACGTCGTCGACAAGGGCAATGGCCCCTGCTAGCCAGATGGGAGACCGACCTGAAGTTGAGTCTTCAACAGAGAGACAGCTTTCTACAAGTGAGACGCAGATCCCAGCGTCGCCAAAACAGCACTTTGCAGACATGGCTGCCAAGGCACCACAGGCGGAAACCCAGCAATTCACACCACCATCTGCGGAACAGACATCTTCTGCATCCAACAAAGGTGTCAGCCACCAGGAAGCTGCTGTCCCTGATGAGTTTGAGTCTTCTGGAATGCCCAGCTCAAAACTTGACGTCCCAGGTGCCTTCCCAGGCGATGAGATCACACCGGAGCCGAGCTTCTATCAATCAACACCATATAGCTCAAAGCTTGACCCTCGTGTTAATTCGATTCCTCGCTCCCAAGCTGCCACTAGTGCTCCAGACGTACCACCAATTCGCAACGACGATCCTTTTGGCATGCCTGGCAATAGTTTCAATAGCCCCGCTACTGCTAATGACGACTTCGATTCAGCTTTCTCCGGTTTCGGTGGAGGCAAGGAGCGGGAGCGTCCCAATGGCGCAATATCAGAAGCACCTAAGGCTCTTGGAGAGTTTCCACCAATACGTGAGCTGGTCGCAGCGGATGAGAGCGACAGTGACGAAGACCATGGATTCGACGACGATTTCACTCGTCACTCTGCCAATCGCACAACGGAGTCTGGGCCAAATCGGGCTCTGCAGGATCCTGCAACAGCGAATGAGGGTCAGCTAGCGCCTGTACGGCCCCCATTCGATACCATGAATTCAAACACTAGCCTGCTGCCTACGCCAGGCGCTCAGATGTCGCCACCAAGTTACGATCAGACCGTCAAATCTCCGTCTCAAGGACCTGGTCAACGGAAGGAATCCAACCAATTTCCTGCAGAGTATAGCGGACTCTTACCTTCGCGGGATAATCCCACTTCCCCAATCACCTCACCTCTACAATCTACTACAACCCTCCCCTCAAATATTGGCTCCGCTGCTGGCATCGATCGAGGCATCAACTTCTTCGGTGGTGATAGCCCAGAGCATGCTGCAGGCCATGCCATACCTGGCTCCGCATTCACTCAAGATCACTCACCAATGTTGCCCGGTGCCTCCACCACAGCGCCGTATGCATACACACAAAACCCCGCACCAGCCCAGCAATCCCAACCATTCGGCCCAGCCGTCCCCGCCAAAGCCCCCGTGCACGACGACTTCGATGACGAATTCGCCGATCTCGAAAACGCCAAAGAAGAATCCGAGCACGGCGACGACTTCACCCCTACCCACCGCAACGACTTTGAAGAATTCAACCCGACCTTCGACTCCCCCTCCGCTTCCCGCCACACAGCCCAATCAAGCAGCACCTTCCCCTCCTCCGAGCCCTTTGCCGACTTCGAATCTTCACTCTCCGGCCCCGGCTCCACGTCCCGCCAACTAGGCGTACCACCATCAACGACGACAACAACAGCAGAACCCCCTTCTCACGACTGGGACGCCATCTTTGCCGGCCTCGACACGTCGGCAAATAACGGCATACAACCCGGTCCTTTACCGAAAGATTTCCCCAAATCCATCGCACAAGGACCGGTACAGGCACAGCCGCGGATATCTCACGACAAGAATCTCGTAAATGCGGGAGAGTCTTCTAGGAGTGTCGCCAAACCGGCATTGAATCGGTCTGTGACGGAGGATGTGGAGCAGGACGATCCGATCCTGAAGCGGTTGACGGGGATGGGATATCCGCGCGGGGAAAGCCTGCAGGCGTTGGAGAAGTTTGATTATAATCTCGATAAGGTGAGTTGATCTTTTCTCGCTCTACTTTTCATATGGATGTGCATATGGAGCGATGAGCGATGGGAAATGAGAAGTATACTAATGTCCGTTGCGGTAGGCGGCTGATTTCTTGACCTCGAAATAATGGTACTTATTCGAACATACTTACGAATTGAAAGTTGTGTGTGTGTGTGGGGTATGTACCTACTGTATCTTAGCGAAGTTTTCATCAATGGATGCGTGTGCCTTGCGTACAGTAGGGATGATGTTCATACAACATATTTGATCTTCGGTTTCCTATGAAGCAAGCAAACAAGCGGGGCGATAGCGATAGCGAGTGAGGGAGTGTCGTTTTCTTCTTCTTTCTTTCTAAGGTAGTTTTTGATAGCGATTATTTATTGTTTGTGGATGAGAAAATCAAAGTAAAGTAGTTCAATTGAGTTGATTTGATAATGGGGTGTTTCAGATTGCTGTAGAATTGGGGAGTGTGGTAGGTATTGTCTACTACAAATTGCTATGCTGACTTATCGAATCGGTACGGATTGGAGCACTTTCCGAGTTTTGCCAAAAGATTTAGCTATTATCGCTCATGATCCATTTTCTGACCTCCGAATCCCCATCCTGTCGTGCCTGTTTATGCACACCCATTCCTACCCCGTCAAGGATCAATTTCGTTGGGACCGCTACACTACACTACACTCCTCTCCTCTTTTCCAAACAAACCACGCCTAATATCTATACTGATCATACTGTCCCTGTGGTGGATGCTGCTGATGCTGACTATAGGCTTGCTGACCCGGATATCCACTTGAGGAGGTCGGACGCGGTGGATACTGGCCCTGTTGTGTTGGTGCGTCCAGCTGATAGGGACCGGGATCCTGCTGGTTGTTGGGGTGGGAGCTCATAGGCGCGGCGGGCGGGTAGGCGTTGTAGCCGCTTTGGCTTTGTTGCTGATGCTGATGCTGGGGGGTGTAGGCTGGGGGGTTCTGGGATTGTGGCGCGTAGCTGGGTTGGGAGGGGGTGCTGTAGCTGGTTTGCGAGGGGTTGCTGTAGCTGGCTTGGGGTTGAGAGGGTGGGTATTGGCCGTAGGCTGGGGGCTGGGGGTATGATAGGGGCTGTTGACCGTATGTTGAGGTTGATGGAGGCGGGTATGATTGGGGTTGGGTTTGGTGACCGTAGGCCGGCGTGGAGGATTGACTGGCTGGTGGGCCGGGGAAAGATGGGTTTTGTGGATTATAGCCGCTTTGCTGGGAACTGTACTGGTTGCTCCCGGGAACATGAGTATCTTGTGGCGGCTTGTTGTAGCCGTGCTGAGGCTGCTGCCCATATGGCGGTGCGCCGGACAGGTTGGAACCGGCCAGGCTGACCTGGGATGAGTTGTGATTTTGAGCATAGCTATCACCTGCTCCGGGATACGCTTGCGAGCTCTGACCATAAGACGCGCCTGAACCTCCGTATTGACTTGACGTTTGCAACGCTGGCGATGTGCTCTGATGCTGTATGCTAGAGGCACCGTAGGGGTGAGCTGCTTGCGGCTGATGTTGTACGCCTGAAGAGGCAGGTTGACTTGAGCCATGCTGGCTAGGCTGGTAGGATGCCGGAGGGGCCTGGCCTGAGTAGCCTCCGCTGCCAGATCCCTGTCCACTGGAGGAGTAACCGTAGCTATTTCCCTGGTTCTGCGAGTGTCGTTCAGTGTTGAATGTGGCAACGGGAGACTCCTGTACTCACAGAGGAGCCATGATGACCTCCTAGAAAGCCCATAAGACCACCCGATTGCCCACCACTTGACGATTGTTGACTGGATTGCTGTTGCTGCGGTTTGTTCGGCTTTCCACCATCCAACAGGCTGCCAACAAGTTGTCCTGCAAGGCCGCCGAATCCTCCTCCAGATCCTCCACCACTGCCGGTTCCACTACCGCTGCCACCATGCCCACCCTGAGAGCCCCCACCAAGTAATGAGCTCGCTAGGCCCCCGAGGCCGGACTGGTTTTGCGGCTTATGCTTCCCGCCCGTGAACGCGTTCATCGCCAAATCCTAGATCACCCAACCCTCGGTTAGCGGCTCTCCTCACCACGTAATTCACTATTGTGTGCAGGCTTACCCCAAGCAAACCGCGATCAGTCTGGACCTCATTCCCGTGCTCATCTCTCACCACTGCACCACGTTCCGCCGACAAGTCTTCATAATTGGGTGGTTTCGAGAAAGGATCTGCATACTGCTGTGGCGTAGGGTCAGGTGTAGGAACCGAGAGCGCTGGTTGTGTAGGAACATCCCATTGTGAGTGACCGGTGGCGCGTTGGACAAAGTAGTACTTCCGTGACTCGCCCTCCCACTGCGCAAGCCTGGAGATTCAACGGATCAGCGGCCCTGGCTTGTATGAGGTGAACGTGAATGGCATGCTTACCAGCCATCTGGTAGAGATGGAGGACCGTCGTTGGGCCCTTCTTGATTTGAGTGTGTTGATTGATATGTCATGATGACACTTAGTAAGGAAAAAGGGAGAGGAAAAGGGCTGAGGGACAATACAATCTTTGTCAAAGGTTCGTTTCGATGATGTGCATGTTTATGTAGAACGGCGTGCAAGAAATCATTTGTGGCTGTGTACACAGGTAGATCATCTCGACATTCCATGCCAAGAGTTCAGCCACATAGGCTTAATTCTTGAAGAACATAGTCTTATATCAACATCTATTAAGGGCGCTTTATTAGTCTGTACTCTACTACCTTGGACCTCATGGACTAGCTGTCTACAGGCTGGAGGCCTCAAACCGTAAACCGTGAACATCGAGGTCTTCCTCTGAGTTGAAATCTTTCACGTCCAACGTATTATTGTTCTCGGGTCTTTGCAAGAAATGTACAAGTCAATACAGGAGAGAACACAGGTATCAAGCCCACATCAGCATACTGTTCGCTACTTCTGTAAAACACTGCAGAGGCTATGCAGCAATACTCGCCAGCTTCGTAAATTCAATAGACGCGCAATTAGTATTTCATATCCTATCTCTCAACTTTGCTTCTACACTGGATTTCTATCATTAAAAATCTCGGTCTGTGGCCTCAAACCCTGAATAAAGGAGACGATGGCATTGCGTCTGGCGCTGGGTTGTGACAGATATGCCAGCTTAGAACTACAACCTAGGCACCTGCGCACACGTTGAACAGTCCTACAGGAGCGCGTACACGTGTGGCGGAAGGCGAGAAACCACGTCACTCTCTTGGCACGACTAGCTAGGATTAGGCTAAACAAATCAACTACCTTCACTCCTCCGTCCAACGTCAACTCTCCATGGAGGCAGCGACAATCACATAAGAGCCTCGTCTCTTCTCTCAACAACCTAATTTCATTCAACCTACACACAGTATCCTATCGAGGTCGAAGAAGTCATGGCTGACTTTGTTCCACCATCGGGGCCACCCCCACCAAGGGTGCCCGAAGGTTGGAAAGCTCAGTGGAACGCTCAGTACTCTGAATGGTACTACCTCCCTTATCTCACATCATGATATCTTCCGCTGACATACAGACAGGTTCTACGTAAATATCCACACCAAACAATCTCAATGGGACAAGCCCACCGCTCCGGCCTACGCCGAAGGCGGCGGTGCTCCAGCTGGCCCGCCACCAGGCTACGGCCCTGGTGCACGCACTTACCCCGCCGGTGCCACAGCAGGCGACTCTGGTAGCTACCCAAATGAGAAACTCAACGCCAATAACCCGTACTCGCATGGTCCGCCAGGCGGAAGCAATCACAATATGGACGAGGATGCTCGATTGGCTGCCAAGCTACAAGCCGAAGAAGATACAAGAGCCAGGGCGGCAGGTGGCGCGAGCACCGACAGAGGAGAAAGCGATTCCTACTACGGAGGTGGTGGTATGGGCATGGGTGCGCACCAAGGCCAAGCTCCGCCTTACGGACAGCAGCCGCAGAGCTATGATCAACAGCAGCTTCCTCCGCGTGATGCGCAGAAGAAAGGCGGCCTCAGTGGCTTACTGGGTAAACTTGGTGGGAAGAATTCGTCTCCGCAGCAGGGGTATGGTGGTGGATATGGCGGACAGCCTCAGTACGGTCAGCAGGGTGGCTATGGGGGATATCCTCAGCAAGGAGGCTATCCGCCTCAGCAGGGGTATGGTGGATACCCCCAACAAGGCGGCTACGGTGGTGGATACCAGCAGGCGCCTGCCAAGAAGGCAGGCATGGGTGCCGCTGGTGGTGCAGCATTGGGGTTGGGTGGAGGTCTCCTTGGGGGTGCTCTTTTGGGTAGCGCTCTTGAAGGTGGGGATGGGGGCGGTGACGGGGGAGGTGATGACTACGGAGGTGGAGACGACGGTGGAGGAGGAGGAGGCGATTAAGGTACGGGAGTGCAGCGATAGGTTCCCTCGGATTGCATCCTACGATGATTAGTCGAGCTATGATATTGACAAGAGAGACATTCAACAGAATGATACGGTGATGCCTAGTATGATGACTGAAAGTGCAATAAGCTACACACTATTCCTATTCGAAGTCCCCCACCGCTGCCTCCATCCAAGCCAAAATCCTTCAACATGCAGCTCTTTTCCGGTTCTGCGATGCGTACAAGAGTACCTGATGCTTATTTCTACCTCCCAGACAATGAACCATCACAATGCCACAACCAATACCCTCTTCTCAAGCTCAACACCGATTCCATCACACCAAATTTCAATACTCGTACCATTACACCCCATTTTATCAAAATCACAACCTCATCACGTCACTCACCCACCAACCCCTTCAAACCTACTCATCTACCCCTCAAAACCCTTCAACCCTGCCAGTCCCCATTGCCCACTCCCCTAATCCTGAATTAAATTAATATGTCGCTTGAATTTTATTATACAGCAAAATCAAATATCCCATATGTTAGTCATCATATTGTACTAAGGCGCGTAATTTCGAAACCTTTTCCTTCTGCGGGAATTAATCCGATCTCATTGAGGCGATAGCTATGAGATCTGGAATGTTTGGTTTGCATTGGGTGAAGATCGAAATGGGAAGAATGCCAAAGGCTGGTATTCTGGTAATGAAACCGAGACTACACATCTTCGTCTCCAACATACTAATCCACATCATCCGTGTCCGTACTACAAGACTTACCGCTTCTAGTAGTCTCTCTCAAGGATATATGCTCCATCCCCTACCCTCCCCCTATCCCTCCAATCCCTGCAATCCCACGGATCTTTCAGAGCTTCACCCCATCCACTTCCAACATCAGAACCCCTCCCATCCCCCCACTCACCCCCCCGCCACCCTCGAAACCTCCACCCTCCACCCCCCCTCAAACCCATTCGTCCCCCCCGTCCCACTCCCCTCACAGCTCCTCAGCACCTCACTCGCATACCCATGCACATCCGCCACAGAAACACTCACCTTTTTCCCGCGATCCCCCTCCGCCGCAGAAGACAACGTGATGGTGCAGGGACCGTGACGGCTGGTGCGGAACTGCATGCCGTTGCGCCAGGTGTGGGTTTCGTAGGGGTTGCCGAGGGCGAACATTTTGGCGAAGAGGGGTTGGCATGTGAGGGGGGTGACGGTGGAGGTGGAGGGGGGGAGGTGGTAGCAGGTTATGCCGAGGAAGGTTAGGGGTGCGGGTGGGGGGGTGGGGAGGGTAAGTGTGTGGGTTGAGGTGATGGTTAGAGCTAGGATGAAAAGGATGGTGTGTGAATGATACATGTGACGCAATATCTTTACAAATTTGGGGATCCTGGGATACGTACGGAGTGGGAGGCTGGCAGAGGAGACTCACTGCTGGAAGCTATGTCCCTCAATATCGCCATTGTGGGCCTTTGACAGGCGGATACTGCGCAAAAAGCGCGATTCTTCGAATGCCGAGATGCGACGAGGAAGTGGGTTCTTGACTTCAAATGCGATCCATCTGAATTGCATCCTTCGCAGACTTGACGATGAGATTTGGATAGAAAGACGCAGGCACATACTCTACTGAAACCCAATATGCTATTCGAGTACAAGCTCATCGCAAATATGACATAGTTGGAGGAACGAATGATAGCAATACTAAATGGCAGGATATATAAGAACCAAGATCGTGTGCCTACTATACCTGGAGCGCACTATGTATTCCTAGATTGAGTGGGCGATCAGCTTGCTGGTCGTACTTATAGCTGAAGGGTATGATCAAGTGAAACATCGAGGAAATTAATGAGTCGTCATGCTGCAATTGTCGAACCGGGGGTGGTTGGTCGAACTCACAATCCAGTAGATCGAGTGGTGTGTCAAGATACCCGAGGCTCAGTTTTGGTTATTCACCGTTTCCAAAGCCACTTTGCCATGAGACTGGTTCTTGCTGTCGTCTTGACTCCCGCGATACTCGATCCGAGAGTGCTCACTCACAAGATGTCAAATCCTAGAGCTTCTCGGAGAAATATTCTCTCACCCCATGCTTAGGCTTTCTGATCATGACAATCGCAGTGAGCTGCTGATTCGGGCGGTGGCTTCCTGTGGCTGCTAGGTATTGGATCGTCCCTGAGATCAGCTCATAGAAACTCGTATAAGAGATGAGACTGGGCTAGTATCGAGCAGAGCCCGACGCAAGCATAGCAAGTTGTTTGTTTCATCCGAGCTCGCTGCCTCGCTCGTCCAGACCACATGATCAGCAAACCTCGACGCAATCACGGCAGCTACCGGGGATGAAGTAGCCTTTCACATAATCGGCGCAACACCCAATGGTCGCCCAATGACACTGAGGATGGCCTGGCCGCGGCCCCGGTCCGTAACATTCACGGATGCCGTCTTTGTACCCATCCTCATAAATGCAGCAGTCAAAAGGCCTGTGCTTTGAACATGGGGGTTGTCGAGGCGGCGGAGCTGGTCTTACCGATGTTACTGTGCTGAACACTACCACCACTGACGGTACCGGCATCGTTGGAGTTTGCGGTTGAGCGGCTGTTGTAGTGTATATGGTGTTGATGATAGGAGCTCCCGTCATCACAGAGACTGTGGTTATCGTGTACACTGTGGCGACTGTGGATACTGGACGAGCGATCCATACGGTGACTGTAGGCCTTGAAGGTGGCAGTGGTGTTGGCGCCGGCACGTTGGTCCACGTCAGAACGGTATGGTAGGTAGTGGACTCGGGAGTCGGCGGCGCATTGGCCCAGGATTTTGACCAAATCATGTCACTAGTTGACGACAGTGGAGCTGGCGGCAGGCTGCCCCAAGTCGTTGGCTCAATGATGTGCTGACTTGTCGGAGTTGGCTGCACGCTCGACATGCATCCCTCGAATGAACAAGAACCTTTCGGAAAGGGCGGTAGTGTGGACACATCGGCCCACGATGACTGCAACAAATTTGCTGTTGAATTGGTTGCAATCGTTGTGGGAGTGAAAAGAGGCGCTGGAGCTGACGGTGCAACCCCTGCAGTCGCAATCGGTATGCTCGTGGCCCACCTCGATGACGTACAACCCTCACACAGGCAATAAGCAGTTCTCATTGGCGACAGTCCAGACAGAAAGGCCCAATTTGGCCGAGATGCGTTGACAGTCGCATTTGCTGATGATCGAGATGCGCCGACAGTCGTGTCTGGTGAGTACGCCGTGGCATTCTGCCTGCCTGTAAACCAGCTCGATGATGTACACCCCCCACATGAGCAAGACTCGGTCATCGTTGGCCGTAATGTGGACGGAAAGGACCAGGAAGAATGGTATGAGACTATACTCGAATTTGGTGAGTGGATGGTGGAAGCGAGCAGAGCTGCCGAAGATGGTAAAACAGTACCAGCAGTTGTACTTGTATTGTCCGTATTCAAGCGTATTGTAACAAGGCCTTCCCAACCCGACAATGGCAGCTCGGGAATCCGCCTTGATGATTCCGGTTGCAATGGAGCTTTCTTGAATACAGTGGAGTTTTCCGTTGCCACCTGAACCTCTGACGACACCGGAGACGGAGAGGAGAGAAATCGCAGGTCAGGAGCTGAGGACGTGCTGATGTTACCGCCTTGCGCTACAGGTGAGACCAAATCACTTATATTTCGATACAGAGGAGTGACAGGCGAATACGAGGTAGAGAAGGTCACGACCTTGGTTGCATTACTTGTGATGAACGACAAGGGCGATGATGAGGCCGACCCTGCAACTATAAAAGGCTGAGTAAGGGTAATATTACCGTTGGGCCTCGCTATTGACGTGTTTTGCCAGTATGCACCTGACGAGGCAACAGCGAGACTCATGGAGATTGAGGACCATGGTTTCGCCGGAAGCGCAAATATCGTTGGCATCAAAATAGCCAGGAAGATGCTCGTTGTGAGAGCCGAAATGGAGAATGATCGAATGTTCGCCATTGTGAACGAGCTCACGTGAGGTTGTGGTGATGGTACGATGATCTGCAATGTGCATAGACATACAGAAAGGAAGAAATGGCAGATATATATAAAAGAAGCAGGGACTCCAATGTCCGATTAGGTTTATAGCTTGAAAGAAAGGATGATGAATTTTCTATGACTCCAATATCGTCGCCCAAATTGGAAAGGGAGCCAACGGTTGAAAACATTAAGCAAATTTTGGAAAAGCATATTATGAATACTGGGCAACGGCTTTGTGCAGAGGGACATAACAGTCTTACTCATGAAATGAACATCAGTATGCTGAATAAGAGACACTGCATTTGACCACTGCATATTCATTGATATGTACTCCCTCATTGTTGCAGAGTCGCCATACAAACGGACAGGGGAGCATCCTTTCTAGTTTATTCGAGACCTTCACATGCATACACATGAATATCGTACCCACCACCTTGAACTCGTTAGTTTGCCACGCTTACCTTTGGGCGAGGACAAGTGGCGAGAAGCCCAGTCAGAGGGATGTGCCATTTCAGAGTGGAGCCTCAACATTGTAATCCACTTCAGCCGGTGATAAGCGAGCGCATCGCTTAAACCTCGGTTCGAAATCTTGGCGTTCCTCGGCGCTATCAAATTATCAAATTGACAATACCATTGGATACAGGCAACTCTCCGGACATTATGGCTACAGTATACAAATCGTTGTCACGCACTAGCACCGACAGGGTCCCGTCTAGCGAAGGTAGGAAGAATAAGCAACGGGTATTGATCCTTAGCTCTCGAGGAGTTACTCACCGGCACCGGCACCTTCTTAACGACATTCACTCCCTACTCCCACACAGTCGCAAAGACGCGAAGCTGGACACAAAGACAAAGCTCTACCAGCTCAACGAACTTGCCGAGCTGTACAATTGCAATAACATTCTGTTCTTTGAGGCGAGGAAGGGCAAAGATCTCTACATATGGATGAGCAAAGCGCCGAATGGACCGACTGTCAAGATGCATCTTCAAAATTGTGAGGAACATGCACAGTATCAATAGATGCAGCTGACCGTCGTGCCTCACAGTACATACAATGTCCGAACTCCATTTCCCAGGCAATTGCCTCAAAGGATCCCGACCTATACTTTCATTTGATTCAAGATTCACGTCCGCACCACACCTACTTGTCATCAAAGAACTTCTCACACACATCTTTGGCGTGCCCCAAGGCGCACGAAAAACCAAGCCATTCGTGGACCACGTCATGGGCTTCACGATTGCAGATGGAAAGATATGGATACGGTGCTTTCAGATCAGCGAGACTGCAGTCCCAAAGAGCGAGAAACCTATAGGGGAGCTCACGAATGGCCATAGTGTTTCAACGAAGCTCAGCAAAAAGCCGGGCAGTACCAATATCAGTCTAGTAGAGATTGGTCCACGCTTTGTGCTTACACCCATCGTTATACTTGAGTCGAGCTTTGGTGGACCGGTCATTTACGAAAACAAGGAATTCGTCAGTCCGAACCAGATACGGTCGGAGCTGAGATTGAGCAAGGCGGGGAGATACAACAGGCGGAGTGAGCAGGGGCTGGAAAGTAGGAATAAAAGGGGCGAGCTAGGACTGAGGACAGGGGTTGGAGAGAAGGAGATCAATGAACTAGACGAAAGCGTTCTGTTCGCTTAGATTCGACTGTGCATTCCAAATCTTAGGGAATCGCAACCAGCGACCTCAAGACCTACACAGCGTCGAATACCAAAAGGGCAACTGCCTGTTACCGTCCAATGCACCCTTACTGCAGCTTCGCAGAGCTAATTGACGACCCGAAGCTACTTGCGCTAGCAACTTTGATCCAACGAATACCTCTCGGAAAGGGACATTGCTAAAGTAAGCGAGTCCCTTGATCGGAGAGCTCCAAATGCACAAATACAAGAATATGCAACTCGATCAGTCTTAGTGCGATGCCCTGATCACATCGAACATGATGTGCCCATGTCGTTGCAGCATGTAAAGCATCAAAATCCCGCGATTGGAAATTCGTCTCGTGCGGCCTGCGAAGCTTGTTTCATGGCCAAGGCCTTAACAGATTACACCCGCTATTTCACATCAACACCCTCTCGATCAACAAATCGTAGCCTATGATACTTGTGTGTGGATCGCTCACCTCTAGTTCCTGCTGAGATCGGTGCCGCATGTGTGCACTAGGTATTTGACGAGTGGGTGATCACTAATACCTCTGCTATCTACACAAAGTGTACCTGAATCTCAATAGTTGGTAATGAATCCCTTATCATCTAAGGGTTGAATTTCGAGAACATAGTTACTCAATTTACAAAGCTTCAAGCTGGTTGATCTGAACTTGACTGGGAAATATCAAACACAGGCTTCTTACATTTCCCTATGACAAAATTGCTATCAAATTGGACGTGATGCCGCGACATGGAGAGTGAATGACCCAGCAGTATACTACAAGCTTTGCCCGCACTAAGCATCTATTACAAGAGTTCACACCTCAACCTATCACACCAGCGTATAGTTGGAACTCGTGCAGTGGGTTCTTGTTCGCTTTTTGATTCAATGGTGGAAGCTGGGCCCAATCAGAGTCACTGAATCATTCTTCCCCTTAGCAGCCGGTCCCACTTTGCATCTCTACTATCTTTCGTTCATGTTCAAATACCCTACGTCTGCCATTCCACATGTAAGTGCATATATGCGTGACCTTGCTCTTCGATCATATGTCAGCAGCAGCCTCGCTATCTTTCAAGGAATCTGCGAGATAGTTGGTAATTATTTATCATGCTGGGTTTTATCATTCCACACTCGTATATCTCTTCATAGCGACGGCCTTGATCAGAGTCATCACCCCAGCTGTCTTCGACTCATAGAGGCGCGTATGGCAGAGATTCGTTTGGCGCTCAAACCTGCGGAACGGCCTAAAAAAAGATTCAGCTGTTGACCTCCTGACATTATTGCTGAAGAAATTTCAGAAGCACACGATCAGACCTTGATGCTACTCCATCCAAAGGCAGAACATCATCGGCCCGCTCTCCTGCTGGACAATCCTTGCATTCAGCCTTGAGCCTTGAGCCTTGAGCCACTCCACACACCAAGCGCTCAATTGTATCACGAGCTCATAAGAGCTGGCGATGTAATGCTCATTATCAGAATATTAGAGGTTTGTTGGAATACTTGCACATACTCCTCAGATGGATCATGCTGAGGTTGATCTATGCTATGTAGTGACGGGAAATCGTGGACAGCTCTCATGATCGTGTCCAGATCAGCAATCAATAATGAACCAACACGCATGCGAAGCCTCTTTCATCAATTCTTCCCCAAAAGCTCTAAAGTACAATTTCAAAGCGTAGAGCTAGACATGCCATGAAACCTTAGATATCATTGACTGGGACATTACGAGATCAAGAGCGAACTAAGGAAATTATCAATACTATCTTCAGCTTATACCATCCAGGATTCTCCATGTCCTTGCGTCATTGCATTCACGGTAGCCGTCAAAGTACCCTATTCCCTCGATGGTTCACCACTTGTATATGTAAATCCCAGCACTCCAGAGCAAACAAATTTCATCAATTCCAAAGAAATCTCCAGCATAAACGTTGCGGGAACGAGCGTGGCATATCCTCAAAAAAATAGATGAACAAGGACATAATCATATCAAAAGCCCAAGCGAAATCTCACAAAACCCCACCCCAAAAGATCCCAATAAAAGCATCAACACGAGAAAATATCTCACGACCCAAACTCTCGATATATCAAGAACAAAACCCAAGATTCCTACGCTTATATATACAGCATGTACATACGCAATACCCAGCAATCGAGTTGCGGGGTGCTAAGAGGGCGACTGTCTATCGTAAGTGTCTAGCATTTTGAGAGGAGGAACGGCACATTACGCCTGCGAGTCTAGTCTAGGTAAGTACTGCGATCGTTTTGAAACACTGGTTATATAATCTATCACTCATCAAACGTCTCTTCTTCACCACACCCACCATCGCTATCACCATCACTCTCCCGATCACTCGCCTCATGATTCTCCCCACCCTCACCATCACACTCCCCACCACCCATCCCCTCTTTACCCCACCCGTCATCACCCCCAGCATCACCATAAGTATTACTCTCCCCATCCCTCTCCCCACCCTCACCCTCACCCTCATCCTCCCCACGATCCCAATCCGCACGCTTATCATACTTCCACGTCGCAGTATCATCCTCCGGCACCTCAGGCGGTTCCTCCTCCTCATCCTCTACAACATCATCCATAGGCGCCTCCCTCAACTTCCCCTCATACAAACGAATCTCCCGTCGAATAGAAAGATGCACATAGTCTGGCATCGTCTCGTAGACTCGGGCGTAGTAATTGGAAACGTCGGTTCTCCAGGTAGAGTTATCTTGTTCTTGTTCGATGGCTTCTGGAGATGGGGTTTTGTGCTCAAGCGCAGTCCAAATGATATTGGTTGCGGTAGCAGTTTTGAGGTTCTGGTAAGCACTTAATGGTATGGTTGCGATATCGCTGCTTTCCAAGTTCCGCATCTCAGCTTCGAACCCAACTCTAAACCTTTGTACTTCGGCACTGATCTTAGGTAGGTCGCACATCTCATACCTATCCTCCGTCCATGAGATCTCAGTATCTTCTGTATATGATAGTGGGTCCCAGAGAGAGCATACGGATGGCGCCGGAACGGTCTTCAGGACAGGATGCATGGATGGGTTGGCAGTTTCGAGAAGGATATCTGTGATGTCTGGCCTTGTGAGGCGGACTTCGATTGGCAAGGGGATTAGAGATGGATTAGGTGGGGGTTTGGGAGGCTCGATACCCCAACGGGCCATGGTGGTTGGCGAGAGGGGATCTGGGGAGGTTGAGTGATCCCAAGCTTTTGGAGTATGGCTCGGGGACTTGGTTGTTGGGGAATGGGGTTTGGGAGGTGGTGAGTCGCCCCAGGTTGTTGACGAGGAGTTAGGGGACTCGGATCTTGGAGATGGAGTGTCGACAGGTGTGGAAGTTCCCCAGTCAGATCCTGATGTCGATTTTTGACGGGTGTTCTCGGAGAAAGAGGCGTCCGTCAAGGCTTGAGCGATGGCAACACGTCTCCTCTCCTCACGTCGTCTGGGCAGAGGGTCATCTGTAGATGGCAGTTCCGCTTCGAGATATTCACCCGCAAGACGCTTGAGTACACTTTCCCTACTATTATCTGTGAGAAACTGCTCAGCAAGAATCTCCACTTCAATAGCTGCGTCAAATCTACCAAGAAGCATCAGGCATTTTATCGCGTTGTGGATATATACCGGTGTAGTCTCCCGGCCACGGGCTGAGCGATGAGCGGCGACATTGCGCAGTGTGCGCGCACGATCCAGACATGTATTCAACAAGGAATCGTCTAGATCCGGAAACACATCCTGCTTCGCCGTGAGTTTCTTCTCCTTGTACATCTCTTCCCACAGAGGCATCTCACCTTGCTCTGGGACGGTCCACCCCTTTTCGGCTAGGATCTCGGGATGATAACGCTCGGTGTACTGGAATATGGCTGCTTCGACGATGTACTGTATGCTGGTGTACAGCTCGGTAGTAGTGCCACATTTTCTAGAGTCCCCAAAGATCTCGGTGAGGGTCTGGAACGTTTGGGGATCATCCTGTGCGGTGGCTCTGCCGGCAACACGGACGAGCCCAAATACTGACATGATCTTTGCGTATACAGCATCATGTCCGAAGACCTCTGGAAGAGTCAATCCGCACCGCATATCGTCGAAGCCGATATTTTGTCGATGTTCAGCCGCATGCCTGATCTGATCAGCCATTTCAATAACTCTTTTGTAAATCCAACCACGTCTCAGAGTGTATTCACCTCTATCGAGAGTCTCGTTGTTCAAAAATAGCTTCTTCCACTGCATGGTATCCATGCTGCCGAACTCCAATCCCGCATCCGCTGCACGTGTGGCAAACTCAGCTTCAAGTATACGATATGCCCAGTTGAGGAAACGGTGTCGGAGCAAGAAAGGAATATCCCACACGGGACCTGACGGGATGTACAATGGCTCGGCGGGCACGGCTACGATGGGCTGGCCATCCCATCCTTTGATGTTCGGACAGGGTGCCATGGGGATCTTCAAGTCCTCGCATATTACTTTCTGTTGTTTGACGCCGAAAGATTCATGGTCAAGTTGGTCCCGGTTGCGTATTCTATAATCCTGCTGCCGTACATCTGTAAGAGGAATGTCGGTCGGTCGTAGGGAGTCGCCAGTGGACCTTAGAGGACGCACTGGTTTCATTGCTATACTGTAAATGATACTGTACATAGTGCTACCAGAATCGATCTGGATGTTCGTTCTGGACTGTGGTAAATTCCGTGCTCTACCGTAATGTTTAGAATTCAGATGACTGATGGATGAAAAGGGAGTTTTTACTCGAAAAGACAGATATATTCGAACCCGTCTTTCTTTGTGATGGGGAAATTGTACGGCCAGCATCATTGTCCTTGCCTCGTTATGTCCGTAGCGTTATTCCCAACTACAATCTGCTGAAGTCTTTGTGCTGGGTGGACGTACACAAAGCAGACTCGGCCTTTCTTGGGAGAAAAGTCTGCGATTTCTTTGAGGCTGCAATAAGATGGTCATAGGGCAGTGGGCTCGAAGCTAGTCGCAAAGCAACGGTTTGAGGGTGTTTGTTTTTATATATAGAGCGAGAGGAACAAGAGTGGATATATATAGGAGAAAAAGATCAACGAGCGATGCAGAAATTATTGAATGAATTTCCCCGGAAGAAGAGCAAGTCGAGATTTTGTAACGGATTGTTGAACAAAGGAGATGTTAGCCTCGGGAACGGTACATATACGCAGCTAGAGAAAGCACGGCGAAAAGGATATCCACAGCATGTACCCGCAGTTGACAAATAGGCAAAGTACTCCATACGGAGTAATGTACCCACATATTCTTAGCAGTACTCGGTGTTGGAAGTTAGGTCTTATGTTCCAGTGCCTTAGGACTCATGTGAATCAGCGTAGTTGTTTGAAATTACCTGACCAGGAAACCAACACAGCAGAAGCATTATATCCCTTGTATCCCGCTACGATGAGAGTGCGTAGATGATGTCAGAATGATGATGCTGTCATTGGCTAGCTGTGAGCCCCAGTGGGCTAGCTTCTTCTCCTGAGGGCATGCGTTTGATGAATCCATCTCCGATGGGTCTACCATGGTACAACAATGTGAACCGCATCACCTGAAAAATACGCTGCACAAGGAACAAGCGGTATACCAGCAAGTATAATGTTCGAGAGATGTGCCACCCTAAGAGCTTCTGTCGTGGTCGCTCGGTAAAACGGACTATGACATTGCCAGAGGAGCTGACCACTGTGAGCCAAGGACATAGACCGTCGTTTTCGAATAGAGCCACACTTGCCAGCCCAGCAAACATTGCGCTGAATACTTCCTGACTGTGGAGATTGTCACCATCGTAGTGATATATGATTGTGAAGAAGTCCAAATACGGATCAGGGATCAGACCAGAGTCAGCTCGTAAGCTAGCAATCGCAGATGGAAGGTTGTAACCACCGAGATCATCGACCGTTGTTGTAGTATTTGAATGGTTGCGGTCGCTTGAAGATAAAGATGTTGGGGTTGGGTGTCTTCTCGATATGAGAATTCTCCCAACGGCCTGTCCTTTGAACCTGATATTGCTTGCCACCTTGTAGAAACCTGGTTCCTGAGTAGCCATGGACGTAACTACGTCATATAACGCTCGGACGGCGAGACCAGTTGTCAGCTCGGTACTTGGTGGGCTATCGTTTGTGTAGATGATAGCACTGTAACCTGGCTGATCCACAACATTGAGATGGTTGTGTACTAAGTCCACAGTAATAGACCACCCTTGTTGACTCAGTCCATACATTAATTTGATTGCAGTAACATATACAGCATTGGGATCTAGCTGCACAAAGACATCCCAATCGAGATCGGTCTTAAACCCATGAGGACAGGGTGGTAGTGGTGAACCAAGCTTCGTGATACTGATATAGCTTAGTGCATTGGGTCTGATTAATTCATGTGTGGAGCGCCTTACTTTATTGGCTTGCTAAGAAGAAGCGCATCTCCGGATCTTTCGGTGATGGGTAAGATTCCATGTACCAACGTCACATAAAAATTGACGGCAGCCAACGGCTTGAGCAGAGATAGCCCCATGTTGAAATAAAGAATGGTAATGCGATGAACAGACGTAAGGAGAGGTGAGCAGTACCTCGACGGAGTCCCGACCTCGACGGAGTCCCGAAGACTGCTGAACAGAGGTTACCGTAGAGATTGAAATCTCAAGTGCAAATGGTTGGCGTTCACGGGGAACAACAAGCGATATCTACAGCCGCTTGCGAGAGCGCAAGTTCTTCTTTTATAGGGAAAAGCGCGCAAATCATAGCAGGGGAGCATAGTTTTCCCAGTAGGCCATACTCGTCCTTTGAGGCGTTCGACCTGATCGGGTCACACCTCCCATCATGTTCCCAAAATTCAGTCCCAATTGTTTCAGAGGAAATTCGGGCCAGGTTGTCATCAGTCACAGCCTGCGAAAAAAGTGAGCGAACGGTCGAAGCTTGGTAAGTGAATGACGGACGACGTTCTAAGTGCAATGAAAAGTTGACAATACAACATGATCGAGGGTCGGTGTCAAAAGTCTCTGCCGACTTTTACCCGGAATTGGGCGAGAAAGTCGGCAGAGACTTTTGACACCGACCCTCGGGCCGTCAAAACTTCCGCTAGAACTATTCTATTTCTAGTTTAGTTTAGCGCGTAATCGATTCTGTCACGTGATGCTCCCCAATCGATAATCGTCCCATTGATCTCTCATGTGCAATGTCCCACTCAACAAAGAAGGAATGACAGCAGTATGAGATCCTGACGGCGACGAGAATCCAGGCATGCCACTTCCTTCACCAAGTACTATCTGCACCGGTGGAATCAGATAGTCAGCCACCAAAACTGCGTTCTTCCACTAACAATAATAATGAGCCCTGCCACAGCATAGACCGCTCTCGCCTTCCGACTTTCACATCTGTCCAAAGCCTTTGGTCGCCGCTGCTATTGCGTTGTGGGTGCACGTCTATCAATAGTCCACGAATAGAGGTGGAGCACGATAAGAGCTGCGAGTTGGTGACATGCATATCAATGTCTAATGATTGGCCCAGTTGCTTAGCAGGCATCTGGCTGCTACAGCTTGCAGAGGTATGATAGGCCAAGCTAGTCCAGACCGGTGGGCTTGCTGCATGAAAGCCGCTCAGAAGGTGGGGCCGAAGTGCATGCATCCTTAAAATTATCAGTTTCGTCATCTCCGTCAGTCACAGCTGTTTCTTCTCATCGATCACATTTTATCAAACATTGAGCCGTGGAAGTGTAAGACACAAGGTATTGCTCACAATGGCCTCCAATACCACTTCCCCCGCCGTCACCAGTGGAGTCAATGTCGATGACTGGGTCTTCAGAAACTTACCAGCAGTAATCCTCTACCCAAACTCATCCTCGTCTTCTTAGCCAGAGCCATCGGCGTAATACTAAGTTTAGCTATCGTTCTAACCATCCTCTTTTTCTTGGTCGTCGGCGTCGTGCATGTCGTCAGTTACTTATGGAGTCTACGATCTAAGGGCAAGAAACCTTCCCAAGGGTGTGCCGACGGTGAGAATGTTCCCCTGCAAGATCGAATGGATGGAGATGAAGAGGCAGCCTCTGTTGACTGGGAAAGGATGTAAGGCGGATGTGGATGGCGAGGTGATCGATGGTGCTGAGCCACTCCCCGAAGAGCAGCTCCCAAGATACGACGGTATGTCTCCTCCCAGCCACTAACAATCCTAAATAATATCGCTCACACACCATCGAAAAATCCAGCCTAGGGAAGCAAAATATCAATCATGATGGATCCAAATATCTCCAAGTTCCAGTCAAACTGCCCGAATCATACCCAAGCTCCGTTCAATAAATGATATCTCAGCGTCCCCAACACTCACGAAACACACTATTCCCTGCTCAAACCGCACGACGAAAAGACCAGTGTCATCCGAGACGAAACTTATAATCTTACAACCGTATGGAGACTGTGAGTATATCGGATCTCAGCAATCGAAGACAGAAACGTGAATTCATTCTCTCACCAACCGAATTTCGACAATATAGCTCACAATCCAGATAGTGAAGAACCACATCCTCTATCTAGCAAGACGAGACGACGTAGGCCGTCAGACCCTATAGCCATATCATCCCATGGAACAACCTCTCACACTCTCGCAGCGCTTTGAACCCTTCAATCAGTAGACATATTAGCATCAAGACCCGGTGAGCATCTCATAATACAGATATCGACTTCATGATAATTCCTTACGGAGCTCTTAATAATCAATGAAAAGGAGCGACTGATGAACTGCAAATCCAGCAATCAGTAAAAAACTTATGAGCAGTGTGTCGGCTGAACGTCCTATTGCTGTAGGGTCATACCAAGATCTAAGATACGAACCGTGCCTTCCAATAGCAATGCCTATCTCCTCTGATATACAATCGGAGATGCTTTTGGCTGCACGGTAAGTGCAGTACGTACTGCCCGAAATAGCACGATACCATTGCGGCTCGGAGAAGATGATACATTGATATCATAAGTCCACTTTCTCAGTTCAAATACTCATATCTTGACCAGAAATGCTAAAATAGCCACAAAATGTAAGCCCCTCCCACACCACTCATTGTATCACAACCTAAAATCCTCCCTCCATAAAGTCCGGCCTCCTTACCATCCCACTAAACCCCCGTAGAACTCGCCCTACGCTTCTCATAATGACTGCCCGTCCTCCCTCCCATCTGCGCTCGATAAGCCATCAACTCCGCCGTATCCTTCTCGAACTCCGCATCCGCAAGCGCCGCCTCCCTCTTCCCAGCCCTGCGACCCTTGATGCAGCAGAGGGTCCAGAGACCCAGGGTGATGGCGATGAAGGCACCGATGGAGGCGTAGATGCCGATCTGGGCTGCTTGAGAGAGTTCATTCCAGCGCTGCTTCATGGATTTCGGTGGGGGTTCGGAAAGGATCTTTGCTATTGTGGAATTGCCGCTGTTCGTTGTGAGCTAAAGTTATCAACAATGTGGAGGCTGCAGGGATTCACCTTGCGATCTTGATACTCTCCCAATCGCCAGTCTTGTCACCGTATGTGTATGTTGATCCAGTCGAGTAATCCGTGGCCCTGACACTTTGCACATACATCGTATATGGGCCTTTGTCGTACTTGATCTCTCCTCCGGCCCAAGCAACAGTATAATTGCTGTTCTTTGAATCACCTGCCGCCCAGATACCGATCCGAACGTTCATTGGTGTTTGCGGGTAGCTCTTGCCCCCGTCTGCATCGGCGTATGCCAACGTTCTCACTTTATTGCCATCGATGTACCACTCCAGCGACTCCTTTGTCCAGCGAGTGGTGTAGTTGTGGAAGCCGTCCTGAGGAGCGGCAGCCATAGGATACCAGTCCGCACGCTTGTAGGCATCGGTCGTGTTGCCTTTGCCGTAATAATTGTTTTCCACGTGGGTGGTATTGCTGCCAACAAATTCGAGGTCGATCTCGTCAAGATCGTCGGACTCGAGGACCACGGCTGTTTCATGATCAATATTGTTTTGTTAATCCTTTGGATGCGGGAGGAGCCGTACTGCTCACGACGCCGTGGCCAGGCGCGGCTTTCAGCCAAACCTCGACTTCCCCAAAGAAAATGTAGAACTTGGACTGTATGGTTGGCGCGTCACCCTTTTGCGCAATGGTGAATTCCGCACCTTCTGGTCCGTACACGATATCACCCGCTGTGATATTCCATAGGTTTGATTGAGCGGAGGATTTGGTGAAATCAAAGGTCGCGTTGCTCATACCTAGCGCCGTATTGGAAGGGCAGTCGGTCTGGTTGAGAGGGTTGCAGTTGGTCCAGGTCTGCGCAGCAGCTGGAGCAATGACGGCTGATAGCAGGGAAAAATAGAGAATGAGTGACATGGTTGCTAGCCAGCTAGCAAATGAGCGAATGGTGCCGTATGGCTGTGGTGTTGAATGAGTGTACTGTGCAGATGTGCGTGCACGACGCTGTGAAGGAGGGACGGTAATACAGCAGAAAGACGAACAGCAGTGTCATGGGTGAAGATTGGGACGAATTGGCGCCCCCATGGCCCCCCCCTTGAAAGTGCCGCCATCAAAAGGGGTTACGTCTAATTGGTTAGTAGTCCTGGAATGGTCGCAGATATTGAAGCCCACAATGCGATTGGCAGTCGATCGTGACGCCAGGAGATATGCTATTCTAACCGAAATGAGATGATCTGGTACCTGCCAAGCTTTGCATCTATATAATACTGATGAGGAGGAAATTACTTGGCGTCCCCGTTATAGTTATATAATAAGGCCTTAGCTAGTAGTATTATCTATTATATTTATTTAGATTATTTATAGTAATATATATACGTAGATTTAGAGTCTAATTAATATTAATTATTATTATTTCTAGGTATATAAGTTTACTTTTAGAATAGTATATCTAGTATTAATTAACTAATCCCCTTTTCTAGTAATTATAATATAATTAGTAAGTTATAATCTTTTAAGTATTTAAAGTAAGTCTTCTTCCCTCTAAGAAGATTATATTATTATAGAAGTTTCTACCTATTTAATATATTAATAATAGTTATATTTTATATCCCTTTTATTTATATACTTTATATTAATATATTAATATTATTCTTATAAGTTAAAAGAACTATTTATATACTTAAGTTAAATTATTTATATTAGTAATATAAAGAAAAATTATTATTATTTACACTATTTTATTATATAGAAAAACTATTCTTAAACCTTAAAACGGGGTAATCTACTATTTATTTAAAATTAAGAAAGACTTAGGGATACCTTAAATACCTATAAATTAGAGAGTTATTACTACTATTAAATTATAAGAAGTTATTATCTAGATATTAAATTAACTATTATATAAATTATTCCTATTATTAGTTAATTACTATCTACTTTTCTTAGTACTTAGTAGCGTAGATATATATAATAGAACCCCTCTTTTTAATTTAATTTACCCCTATTAGAGAAGTATTTAGAGATAATACTCTATTAATAGTAACTATTAAGGGATTATATAATTAAATATATCCTTATATTATTTTATATACTTATTATAAGTTTAGAAAAATAGTTTTAATATTAATAGTAAAGTCTATTAATTAATTTTTAAAGTACTTAGAAAGCGCTTTCTCTAGCTAGAGAAATAAAAAGTTATAACTCTTAAAGAGTTACTAGAATTTTAAATAGCTAGCCTAGTATTATTATTATTAGGGTTAGAGGTAGTACTACTTATATTAGTTAATATAATAATACTATTAAGAATAAAGATACTATTTAATAGTATAAGTAGTATAATTAAGTAGCTTTATATATTAGAAGAGGAGCTCCCTAGAGACTTTAATATCTTTATATAACTTAAGAGGTTTAATATAAGGCTTTAAGGGAAGGCTATTAACTAGTTAACTTATATATTAAAGGTAGCTAAGATCTTTAATAAAGAAGGAATTAATTATAAAAATAAAGAAGATAAGGAGATAGTTATTACCTTACTTAAGGAAGAATTCCCTAGAGAGGCTTAAAATATTAGGTTTAATATTAATATAATAGACTAAATTAAGGCGCTTTATTAAACTTATAATAAGAGCCTAAAAGCTTATTTTAAGTATATAAAATAACTCTTAAAGATAATAGGAAGTAGAGACTAAGTAGAAGAGATAGCCTCTAATATATTAAGCGTACTAGAAAAGTATTAGCTTATTAATATAATTTATAAATAGATATCTAGCCTTATAAACTAGGATTTATAACTTAAAATATTAGAATATAAGTTAGAAATAAATAGATTATTATATAAAGTATTTAAGAAAGCTTAAGTATATATAAAAATCCTATTTATACTTAAAGATTTTATAAAAAAGAATTATTAGTAATATAAGCTAGAGAAATTTAGAGTATTCTATATAATAGTAGTAGTAAATAATAATAATATAATTTAAGTATTTATATTTATAATAACTAGGCCTTAATATTAAGATTAAAATAAAATTTTATAAGATATAATATTTTACCCTTAAAATAATAACTACTTAAGTTAATTAATAATAAACTTAAATATATACTTTAAATAAGATAAAGGTAATTATAATATAACTAGAGTTCCTCTTAAAGTATATAATAACTTATAATTAATAATAGCCCCTTTAAAGTAAATAGTAGCGCCGCTAATAGTAGGTACTAGAAATAGCCTTAGGCTAAATTCTTAGTTTAATCCCTAGTTATTATTAGGGTAGTAACCCTTATAAAATTATAAGATTAGGAATAGATATAAATTATAAGATTTATATAAAAACTCTAGATAATAGGATAGAAATTAAAGGCTACTTATAAGGTTAAGAAATAATTTTCTATAAGGTAGTAGACTAATATAAATAAAGGATATCTACCTAGAGTTTATTCCTAATAAATTATATAATTAAAAGATATTAATAAACTTATAAGTAAATAATTTAAAGTTATAAGAACCTTAAAAGTATAATAGTAAAAAGTTATACTTAAAATATAATAAACTTAGATATACTAGTCTAGAGTATATAAATCCCCCTCTATTAAGGGAGGAATAGTACTAGATTAAAAGGGAACTAGAAGACTATTAAGTAAAGTAAAAGGCTTATAAGGAAATAAAGGAGGTATAAGTTAATCTATTCTATCTCCCTACCTAGTATCTTATATAATAAAATATATAATAAAGTTATAATATTAATAATAGGTCTTATTAAGAAGTTATAAGGTAGATACTATTATTATAAAATAATAATATTTTATACCTTATCTTATTAGGAAAAGTACTAGAAGTTCTAGACCTAAGGATTAAAAAACTAGAAGAAGAGGGGAATTCTTAAATACCTTATTATAACTTAATATTTAAAGATATTAAGCTAATAAGTTACTTAATAAATTTAAATACCCTAATATTTAAGTAGTTTAATAATAATATTCTTAGAGTATATAATACCTAATTAAGTATAAAGAGAAGGAAGAATAATAAGCTTAAAGAGAAAGGGTTACTACTACTAGTAATTAAGGGGAAGACTTAGAGAAAGAGAACTCCTATTAAAAAGATAGGAGTTAAGAAAGAATTATTAATAGTTTATAAGTTAATTAAAAAACCTTAATTAAATATTAATTAGATATTAATAAATATAATAATATTATTATTAATAATTTATATATTATAAATCTTACTATTCTATAAAAAAGAGTTATAAAGACTTAGTTAGACCCCTAAGAAAAAGGGGAAGAAGAAAATATTTAAAGACCTAGATATTAATATTAGGGTAATAAAAATATTTATAATATAATATATTAATAAAAAGAGTAGGTTTATACTCCTAGGGAATAAAAGCGTAGGTTTATACTACGCGCTATTAAAGACTTTATAATAATAGTTTTATAAGATTATATATAAGAAGATAATAGTATAAGTTATAAATATAATTATTTAGAAGATAAGTAGAAAAAAAATATTTATTCTTATATAATATATTAAAGTAGATTAAGGATCTAATATAATTATTATAAACCTATTATTAATATTAACTATAAATTTACCTATCTATTCTATCTTAAAGTTTAAAAGTAAAAGGGTTATTATACTAGTAGTAAATAGTAAAGATAATAAACTTAGATATTAAATACTTTTCTAGCTTAATATAACTAGAATTAAGAGGGAGTAATAAGTATTTATCTCCCTTATAAATAATCCTAGTATTACTATCTTACTTAAGCTCCCTTAGCTCTAGTTAGTAGATACTAAGATAGGTATTATAAAGGGTAAGTTAGATCTAAGTAATATAAAGAAATATAAGATAATAAAAAGGATCTATCTTATTAAAATTAAGACTATCTTAATAGTAATAGAAATTACTCTAGAAAAGTATTAGCCTTTAAAGCTAGTAGTAGAAGATATTATTAAAGGTAATAAGATTATTAATTTATATACTTCTAATAATAACTTAAAGAGTCTCTTAAAGGAGTCTAGTAATAAGAGTAGTAATAAAGATTTTAAATTAGAATCTAATAATAGAGTTTAAAAGTTAGGAAATTAGAGCGTCTTTAGAATAATATTAAAACCTTAAGGAATAAGGAAGGAAGTAGATCTACTTACGCCTCCCCTTAGATATTAAAGCCTTAGGAGGAATACTTTAATAAGTATATAAATAAAGATAGAGTAAATAATAGCTTTTAAATCTATTATATAAATATTAAAATATAAATAGTATTTTAAGAAATATTAAAATATAGATATATCTCCTAGGATATAGAATATATATATTTATTTTATTAGGATAAGGATAAATATATAAAGAGGTATAAAGTTACCCTTATAACTTATAATAATATAATTCTATATAATAATAAGGGGAATTTAAGGTTCCTTATAAGTTAATAGGTAATCTATTAACCTATTAATTATATAAAAAGTTTTAAATTACTCTTTAAATAGGTAAGAGATAAAGGAATTATACTTAGGGAAGTAATCCCTAATAATAATATTAAGTTATAACTATTATAACTAATCTAGATATATAGGGATATTAATATTAAGGAGGTTAAGGAGATCCTAGTAACTAATTTAATAGTATATAAGATTATACCTTATAATAGATTAAAGTTATATAAGGCTCTTTAAAAATATTTTATAAATAATAAAGAATAGTAGCTATAAAAGATAGTAGAGTAAGGTATAAAAGTAGGTTATTATAAGAGGTATATAATAGTAAATAGAAGGGTATCCTAATAAAATACTAAAGCTATCCTAGTTAATAAGGAGGGAAAGGCTAAACTACGCCTAATATTTAATTATTATTTTATATATAAGGATCCGGCGGGATCTTATATAAAACTAGTAGTAAAAGTTTATAATTTACTAGGACTACTTATATATATTATATTCTTTTAAGTAGATATTAAGTATAAATACTAGGTAATATTTATATACCTAGAAGATAGATATTTTCTAGTATTTAATATCCTAGGGATTAGCTAGTTATAATTAATAAGGATACCTTAAGGGATAAAAACTTTATTATTTATATTTATAAAATTAATAAATATTACCTTTAAGCCTATCTTATTATCTAGTTTAGAATTATTACTATTATAAAGTAATAGGTTATATAAGTAACTAGAGGTACTATTTTATATTAATAATATCTTTAGTACTTATAACTTATAAGAGGGGGAGTTTAAGTTTCTCTAAGATTACTTCTTCTTAAGAATATTATAATCTTAATTAAAGCTCTTATTTTCTAAGCTTCTATTAGGAATAACTAAGGTTAAGGCTTTAGGTAAGATATATAAGATTAGTAGATATATATAAATTAAGCTAGTAATTATTAAAAAGATAAAGAACTAGTTAAGACCTTAAGAAGTTAGTAGAGTTCGCGGATTTCTAGGGATATATTAATCTACTAGGAAATAGACTAAGGGATATACTAAGATAGTAAGGCCTCTTTTAAGGCTAATAAGTAGTATTAAATAAATATAAAAGGAGTTAAAAGAGCTCTTATTTTAACTAATAAGGAAATTATATACTATTACTAGAGTATTATTCTTATAAGATCTAATATTTAAGATTTATATATTTAATAATATATTAGGTTTTAATAGAGGTTATTATATAAGGTAATTATAAAATAGTAAATAAAGGCTAATAATATATAATTTATCCCCCGGGGTAGTAGGGAAGCACGTGAAGACCCTGACGACGATCTAGAATAAAGGACTGCGTAAAGTACTAGGGGCGTATAAGGCCACCCTAATTCCGGTCCTCGAGGTAGAGGCGGGAATCCCGTCGGTAAGAGACTTCCTTGACAAGGCCCTACTACGGAGTAAGATCCTCTAAGGGATATATAAGACGGTCCTGAAAGGGAACGCGAAGATTAAGTCTCGGTTATAACTAAGAAGGGGTAGGAGGCTACGCCCCCCGCTACCCCCGTTAGCTAAGAAGGAGTCTTAGGCGAAGCGGTCGCTAAACGGGGTACTTAATAGCCCGACGCTATAGAAAAGGATACTAACCTAGTAGGAAGGCCGGTAGTAGGGCCGGTAGCGCT
>JAABUM010000237.1_pt1 | contig 108118 bp, 95 predicted proteins | sample 5559161 | NCBI WGS metagenome assembly JAABUM01 (sample SAMN10711868, study PRJNA513369) | rock metagenome | isolation source: Antarctica rocks | place: Antarctica: Victoria Land, Siegfried Peak nord
CACTTGTCCGGACATGCCGCGCCTGATCGTCTCTGCTGCCATCACCTCCACGAACCGGGAGTGCTCGTCATCGGTCTCGTCGCAGTGGATGTCGACCGCGAGGCCGTGCTCCTCGGCCAGAGCCAGCACGAAGCGGACCGACTCGACTCCGTCCTCGCGGGTGAGCTCGTAGTGCGGGATGCCGCCGACGACGTCGGCGCCCAGCTCGACGGCCTTGCGCATCAGCTCGCGGCCGCCGTCGTAGGCGAGGATGCCCTGCTGCGGGAAGGCGACGAGCTGCAGATCGATGAGCCCGCGGACCTCCTCCCGCAGCTCGAGCAGCGCCCGCAGGGCCCGCAGCTCGGGGTCGCAGACGTCGACGTGGCTGCGGACGTGCTGCACCCCGTTGGCCAGCTGCCACTTGAGCACCTGCCGCACGCGGCCCTGCACGTCGGCGGCGGTGAGGTCCTTGGCGCGCTCGGCCCACACGGCGATGCCCTCGAACAACGAGCCGGAGACGTTCGGCCGGGGCTGACCCTCGGTGAGGACGGCGTCGAGGTGGATGTGCGGCTCGACCAGCGGCGGGGTGACCACGCGGCCACCGAGATCAATGGTCTCGGCGGCGGGTGCGGCAACGGGGGCGGTACCGGGCGCGTGCACGTGCATCAGGCCGCCGTCGATGGACAGGTCGACGCGGTCGGGGGAGCCCAGGAGGCGGGCGTCACGCAGCAGCAGGTCGGTCACTCAGTCGACGCTATCGGCCACCCGACCGCACCGTCCGCACCGCTCGCGCCGCGCAGGGCAGGCAGGAAGCCGTGCGCCACGGCCTGGCGCTCGGCATCGCGCCACGCCCGTTGGCCCTCGGCTCCGGCGGGGAAGCAGGCGCGGCTCGACCGGGACGAGCGGACGGCCAACCCACCCGCCCGCGCCACGGTGACCGCGGCCACCCCCGCGGGAACGAGCAGCAGGGCGCCGCCTGTCGTCAGGGCGAGAGCGACACCGGCCGCCGCACAGGCCAGCACGACGACCAGCGCGAGCGCGCCGGCACGCAGCGAGCGCCAGAACGCCGGGTCGGAGCGGAACGGCTCACTGACCTGCGAGGCACCGATCACCAACTGGTTGTCGGCATGGCAGCGCCCCCAGCGCTGCGCCGGACGGGTGGTGACGGTGCTCCAACCGGGTAGGCCCGGCACATGACGACGATGCGGACGTGGCAGGCGTGAGCGCGACCGAGGCCGGCGAGACGTTCCGCCGGGGCGTGGAGGCACACGACCTCGAGCTGTCCCTGTCGGTGGTCAGCCCGTCCGTCGTCTTCCACAGCCCGGTCGTCCACCGCCCGTACGAGGGCAAGGAGGCGCTGCGCGGGATCCTGTCGGCGGTCAACACCGTGTTCGAGGACTTCCGCTACACCGCTGAGTACGCCTCGGTGGAGGGCCACGTCCTCGCCTTCTCCTGCCGGGTCGGGGACCGCGCACTCGACGGCGTCGACATCCTCCGGTTCGGGCCAGACGGGCTCGTTGACGACTTCACCGTCATGGTGCGCCCCTACTCCGCTGCCGCGGCGCTGCGGGAACGGATGGCGGCGCTGCTCGCGGGCTGAGCGGTTCGGGCGCGACGCCAGCCGCGCTGGAGTTACTCGGGCGAGTTGACGGCCCGGGCCTCGGCCACCCGGTGCGGAACGCGAAGCAGCCGGACGAAGGTCACGAACGCCACGCCGCCGACCACGTTGCCGAGGGCCGACCATCCCATCGCCGACAGCCAGTCCAGGTAGCCGAACGGCGCGCCGGCGTGCAGGGCGCAGAACATGAGCAGCGAGTCGAGCACGGAGTGGAACAGCTGCCCGGCAGCCAGCAGCGAGCCGAACAGGACCGCCGGCACGAGCTTGACGCCCAAGCTGTCGTCGGCCTGCTGCATCCGCGTCATCAGCGTGATGACGAGCCCTGCCAGCACCGCCAGGGCGAACGAGTGCAGGTTGACGCCGAGCTTGGCGTACGGCGTGGCGACCTCGACGGCCGTCGCCTTCAGGTCGGGGCGGGCCCTGATCAGCAACCACGTGACCAGCCAGCCCCCGATGAGGTTCAGCACGAGGGTGACACCCCACAACCGCAGCAACGACAGCACGGTGCCCTTGCGGGCAACGACCGCGGTGACGGGCACCATGAAGTTCTCGGTGAACAGCTCGCCGCGGCCGAGCAGCAGGGCGACGAAGCCGATGGAGAACGCGATGCCGGCGAGCAGCGTGTCGTGCGTCTTTGCATCGACGACGAGGTAGGCGAGCACGCCGGTACCGACGTCGATCCCCCCCAGCAGGCCGGTGCCGAGCAGGGTCAGCAGACGCCGCTGCAACCGGTCTTCACCGTCACCGACGATGCGATCGAAGGTGTCCTGGGACTCGTCGTCGCTTTCGACCTGCCGCATCGACGACGTTGCTGCAGCCACGCTCTCACCTGTTCCGTTCGGCGCCCGGTCCGCGTGAATGCCCGTCCGTAGCGAGGCTGCGGCTCACTGGCGTCGGTGCCCGATCGAGCGCGATCGACACCCCGGCCTGGGACCCGCCCAGGCCGGGGTATCGATCACTGCGGAAAGGTGGCGCTATCCGGCTTGCGGAGCCATCTCGGAGTCGGGGAGCACGACGGTCGGCTGCCCGGTGTCGGTGTCGGTGCCGATCTCGGTTCCCGTCCCCATCGCGGTCCCAGTCCCGGTGCCGGTCGGCTTAACTGCCCGCCCCTGAGCAGCCTTAATTCCGGCCTGCTCCGGCAACAGGTCGACGAGCAGCTTCAGCTCGTCGGCGAGGTAGCCGGCGAGCCGGTCGAGGTCGGGCACCAGCTTGCGGCAGGCGATGAGGCCGAAGTGCAGCTTGCCGCCGTAGCCGAGCACGGTGATGTTGAGGCCCTGACCGTCGGCGATAGCGGATAGCGGGAACAGCGACTCGAGCTTGGCTCCGGCGTAGTAGTACGGCCCGCTGCCACCGGGAACGTTCGAGATGATCAGGTTGAACGGGTTGGCCCGCTCGACCAGGCGCAGCCGGGCCGACAGGCGCATCGCCTGGCCGGCCACCGCCGGCATCGCCACCTGGGTCACGTCGGCGAGCAGGCTCGCCGGCAGCGCCCCGTGCTGGTGCTTGGCGACCGCCATCGACTCGTGCACGTCGACGAGGCGCTCGCGCGGGTCGTCGATGTTGGTCGGGATGGGCGCGAGCATCATCGACACCTGGTTGCCGAGCGTGCCTTCCTGCTCCTTGGTGCGGACCGACACGGGCACGGCGGCGACGAGCGGGTCGGCGGGCAGCGCGTTGTGGTCGGTGAGCCACCTGCGCAGAGCCCCGGTCGACAGCGCCATCACGACGTCGTTGACGGTGACCCCGTAGGCGTTCTTCACTCGCTTGATGTCCTCCAGCGACACCTCCTGCATCGCCCATCGGCGGTGCGGGCTGACCGGCGCGTTGAACGGTGTGTGCGGGGCCCGCAGCCCGGCGTGGGTGAGGACGGAGCGGGAGTCCGGGCGCAGCAGCGAGTCGATGATGGGCAGCCGCGGCCGGACGTCGTTGCCGACCAGCGCGGGTACCGAGCGGGCGACTTCGGCCGCCAGCCGCAGTCCCCGTAACGGCTGGGTGGCGAGCGAGCGGGCGCTTCTGGCGAGCAGCGCGACGTTGGACGGCGGCTGTTCGGGCGCGGGCGGGGCTGCCGCCTCGGTCGGCCGACCCTCGGGCGACACGTCGAGCACCGCCGCGAGCAGGTCGTTGCCCGAGATCCCGTCAATGGCGGCGTGATGCACCTTGGTGTAGACGGCAGCGCGGCCATCTTCGAGCCCAGTGATCAGGTATGCCTCCCACAGCGGCCGCGCCCGGTCGAGGGGCCGCGCGTGCAGCCGTGCGGCCTGCTCGGTCAGCTGCGCCCGCGTGCCGGGAGCCGGCAGCGCGATCTCGCGGACGTGGTACTCGATGTCGAAGCACGGGTCCTCGATCCAGTACGGCTGGTCCAGGCCGAACGGAACAGTGACGAGGCGTCGCCGAAAGGGCGGGAGCAGAGGCAGCCGTGACTCGATGAGCGAGGTGAGACGGGCGAGATCGAAGGGCTTGCTGACTGTCGAGATGTCGAGGATCGACACGCTTCCTACGTGGCCGTAGACGGACGGCGTCTCGAGCGCGAGGAAGGCCGCGTCGAGACCGGTGAGCTGCTGCATGGGACGACTCCTGGGTCCGGGGACTGTCGGTGGGCGCGCTCCTACCCCTCTGCCACGCGGGGTATGACCCGCATCACCCTAACTGCGGCAACGCCAAGCGTGCAGGGCAGTCAGTTCTTCGGCGTCGGCCGCCCGGCGGAGTGCCGGCCCCGCTGCACCGGGGCTCGGCCTGCAGGCTGCGGGGGCCGGGGGAGCAGTGCCACGCGGCGGGTCAGGGGACGGACCACCGGCTCGCCGGTCGTCACGGTCGTCGGCTCGCCCTCGTGGTCGAGCTCGATCGAGACGGGCTCGGACGCGTCAGCGTTGCCGTCGCGCAGCGTGTACGTGACGTGCTTGCGCTCCACGTCGACCGTCAGCCGATGACCGTGCCAGCGCACCGCGAAGCGCAGCCGGCCGATCTTGGCCGGAAGGGCGGGGGCAAACGAAAGCCGGCCGTCGTGGTCGCGCATCCCACCGAGTCCGGCAACCACGGCGAGCCACGAACCCGCGAGCGAGGCGATGTGCAGGCCGTCGCGGGTGTTGTGCTCGAGGTCGCGCAGGTCCATCAGCGCCGCCTCTCCGAGGTAGTCGTGCGCGAGTTCGAGATGGCCCACCTCGGCCGCCAGAACCGCCTGAGTGCATGCCGACAGGGACGAGTCGCGAACGGTGCGGCGCTCGTAGTAGTCGAAGTTGTGCGCCTTCTGCTCGGGCGTGAACGCGTCGCCGCGCCAGTGCATCGCCAGCACCAGGTCGGCCTGCTTCAGCACCTGCTTGCGGTAGAGCTGGAAGTACGGGAAATGCAGCAGCAGCGGGTACTGCGACGACTGCACCGCGGTGAAGTCCCACTCGGCGTGCGAGGTGAACCGCTCGGCCTGCGGATGGACGTTGTGCTCGGCGTCGAACGGGATGTAGACGGCGTCGGCGAGGCTGCGCCAGTAATCGATCTGTTCCTCGTCGATGCCCAGCTCGCCCGCATGGTGTGGGTGCCGTTCACTGGCATCGGCGGCGCCGCGCAGGTTCCGCTGCGCCATCAGGTTGGTGTAGACGTTGTCATCGGCGACAGCGCTGTACTCGTCGGGGCCGGTCACTCCCGGCAGGTGGAACTGGAAGTGGTCGTCGACGTGCCCCAGTGAGGCCCACAATTGGGCGGTATCGACGAGCAGCGGCAGCGCGACCTCGGCGTCGAAGGCGACGTCCTGCGTCGCGTTGACGTAGCGGATGGCGCCATCCGCGATGTCGGCGTTGATGTGAAAGGCGGCGGTGCCGGCCGGCCAGTAGCCCGAGCACTCCTGGCCCCGAATGGTCCGCCACGGGAACGCCGCCCCGCGAAGGTTGAGCGTGCTCGCCCGAGCGCGGGCGATATCGATCGTTGACAGCCGCCAGCGCAGGGCGTCGGCCGCTGCCGTTGGCACCGTGTACGTGAGCACGGGCAGGACGAAGCATTCGGTGTCCCAGAAGGTGTGCCCGTCATACCCCGGGCCGGTCAGGCCCTTGGCCGCGATCGCGCGCTGCTCGGCTCGGGCACCGGCCTGCAGCACGTGGAACAGCCCGAAGCGCACGGCCTGCTGGACCTCGTCGTCACCTTCGATGTGGACGTCGGCACCGTCCCAGAAGGTGTCGAGGTACTCGCGCTGCTCGTGCAGCAGAAGGTCCCAGCCGGCGTGCCGGGCGCCGAGCAGCGCGCCAAGCACCTGGTCGCGCAGTGCCTGCACGGTCCGCTGGCTCGACCAGCCGTAGGCGAGGTACTTGATGATGCGAAGCGTCTGGCCGGGTTTCAGCAGCGCGGTCACGGCGGTGACGCTGACGTCGGGCTGGGAGAAGTGCTGGACCTCGGTGCTAGGCGGGCCCTCGACGTCGTGCGTCATCGCCGCAGCGGTCAGCAGGTCGCTGACCCGGGTGCGGTGCACGAGCAAGGACATCGTCTCGTTGACCATGTGCAGCTCGCTGACCAGCGGGTCGTTCAGGGCGGCCGCGACCCGCGGGTCCTGCTCGCCGCCGGGCGCCGGCTCGTTGGCGACCAGTTCCGACTGGACGATGACCCGGGTCGGCTCCTCGACGTCGAGCTCGTACTCGATCGCCGCGATCGAGCGCTGCGAGAACGAGACGAGCCGCGTCGTCTTCAGATGAATGACCCGCCCAGCCGGCGACTGCCATACGCAGGTGCGGCGAAGCACCCCCTCGCGCATGTCGAGGACGCGCTCGTGGTCGCGCAGCACCCCGTAGCGGACGTCGAACGGCTCGTCGTCGACCAGCAGGCGCATCACCTTGCCGTCGGTCACGTTGACCACGGTCTGGCCCTCGTCGGGGAAGCCGTAGCCGGCTTCGGCGTACGGCAGGGGCCGGTTCTCGAACAGCGAGTTCAGGTAGGTCCCGGAGACGCCGTGCGGGTCCCCCTCGTCGAGATTGGCACGCAGGCCGATGTGCCCGTTCGACAAAGTGAACAGCGACTCGGTGCGGTCGAGCCGGTCGAGGTCCAGACGGGGCTCGCGCACCACCCACGGCTCGACCGGCAGGTCGAGCGGGTTGCCGGTCACGCGCCGGACCCGGTGGGGGTGGTCGTGCCGGCACCAGGGCGCTCGCCGAGCAGCTCGGCGAGGTCGCGCACGACGACGGTGGCCCCGTGCCGCGCGAGATCGTCGGCATGCTCGCCGTCCTGCACCCGGTCGACGCCGATCACCGCCCCGAACCCGCCGGCCTTGCCGGCCTGAACCCCGGCGGTGGCGTCCTCGAAGACGGCGGCTTGCTGCGGCCCGACACCCAGCTCCTTGGCGCCGGCCAGGAAGGTGTCGGGAGCGGGCTTGCCCTTGAGCCCCTGCGCGGCAGCCGTCGAGCCGTCGACCCGGGCCTCGAGCAGGTCGTTGAGCCCCGCCGCCTGCACGACATCACGGCAGTTCGCGGAGGACGAGACGACAGCCCGCCGGAGGCCGGCGTCGCGCGCCGCCTGCAGGTAGCGGACGGAGCCCTCATACGGCTGGACGCCGTCATCCTTGATGCGCCGCAACAGGTCGACGTTCTTCTTGTTGCCCAGGCCGTTGATGGTGGGCGCGTCGGGCGGGTCGTCAGGGCTGCCCTCGGGAAGCGTGATGTCGCGTGAGGCCAGGAAGTCGCGGACGCCGTCGGCGCGGGGCTTGCCGTCGACGTAGTGGGTGTAGTCGGTGTCGGTGAAGGGCTGGAAATCGCCCCCGTCGCGCAGCTTCAGGAAGGCGTCGAATGCCGTCTTCCAGGCCGCCTTGTGGACGACGGCGGTGCTCGTCAAAACACCGTCGAGGTCGAACAGGCACGCTGTGATGCCGGGGGGCAGGCCCAGGCGCACCGCGGGGTCGGATGAGTCGGACTGGTCCGCGGGCACGCGCTCTCCGATCGTCGTGGCCCGCCGTGCAGCGGCGCCACCATCGCATCGTGACAGATGAGGCCCTGACGTGGGTCGACGCGACGGTCTCTGGGGGTAACGAACCACGTGTGAGCGATGCGTCGCATGGCGGTGCTACCGGCGCTTCCGGTGTGCCCGGTGCTGCCACCCCTCCGAAGAGCGCGCGAACCGCCGCAGAGGCGAGGTACCTGCAGCTCGTCCGCGACGACCTGCCGACCCTCGCCCGCGCGGGCCGTTGGGTCGTCCGCGACGATCACTGCTTCGGCCGCATCCTGCTGGACCACGCCGTCGGCGGCTGCTGGTACGACGCGCTCGACCGGCGCAAGGTGGGCTTCCGCCAGCTCGACGACCAGCAACTGGGATCGGCCATCACGCTCGCCGAGCGCATCCGGACGGAGGGAGATCCGCTGCTGCGCCGGCTCAACGAGCAGAGCCTCGGCTGGCGCGGAAGGGGTCAAGCAGACCGAGCAGTTGGCTGCGGTCCGGCCCAGGCATCGGCCCGCCGGCGCCAGCCTGTGCGCCAAGCGCGTTGATGCGGTCGAGCACACCTGGCCGGGCGAGCACCTCCGGCAGTCGAGTGAGGCACGCGCGCACCTCGACGGCCGCGCGGAACAGCTCCTGGTCGCGCATGGCGCCGGCATCGAGCCGGCGCATCGTCGTGTCTGGCTGGTCGGCCTCGGGCTCGGTCTCGTCGGGCTCGGTCTCGTCGGGCTCGAGGCCGCGCCGGAGCGCGTCCATCTCGGCGAGCCGGGCCCGGTCCTCGGTGATCTGTTCGCGGTAGAGCGGCGTCAGAGCCCGCTCGGTCGCCTCGTCGAAGGCGATGACAAGCGCGGCCGGGTCGTCGAGATGCTGGCGGGCGTTGTCGCGCAGCAACAGGGCGTGCAGCAGCCCCATGGTCAGGCCCCGACCTGCCGACGGGTTGGTGCACGCCCAGGCATCGCCCACGGCGACGAACCCGGTGGCGATGGGCCGGCCCTCGACGACGAAGCGCTGATGGCGGTCGAGAACGCCGGCCATCGCCAGCACGTTGGACAGCGGCGTCCCGTCGAGCCAGTGCGCGTGCGCCGGGCAGGCTCGCAGCAGGCGCGTGAAGCAGTCGGCCTCGCGCAGCGCACGCATGCGGTGGTCGGCACTGGAGGCGACGATGGTCACGGACCAGGTGGTGTTGTCGCCCGGCACCGTCAACACCGAGAAGGTCCCCATCGCGGTGAAGGGCGCTGCCCTTGGGGACGGCAGGCGCGGCCCCGTGAAGTAGCGGCTGTAGTAGAGGAACCCGCTGTCGGCCGACTCGGTCAGGGGCGCAACCGCCCCGATGTCTCCCAGCCACGCTTCGGCCGGAGTCCGGCGCCCCATGGCATCGAGCACGAGGTCGGCGGGGAACTCCTGGCCGCCATGCGTCCGCACTCCCCGGACGTGCGGGACGCCCGGCAGCACCTCGTCCCCGGTCAGCAGCCCGGCGGTGCGCTCGCCCCGCAGGACCGTCACGCCCTCCTCCTCGTCCGCGGCAGCGGCAACGACGGCCTCGACGACAGCGCGGCGGCCGGTGATGACGTCGAACCGGGTGTCATCGGCGCGCGGCAGCCAGTCGGGGATGCTCGGCGGATGAGGCTCGAGCAGGTTGCCTCGGCCGCACCCGCTAGTGAGCAGCTTGGCCGTGAGGTCGGGCAGCTGCTCGTCCAACGTCGCCAGGAACGGCGGGAGCATGTTGTGCGGCTGCCGGAACTGCGCCACCCCTCGGCGCTGCCACGTCTCCCACGCCTGCTCGGCGTTCGTGGGCGGGGCGGCGGGGTCGGCCTCGAGGACCGTCACCTCGTGCCCGTCGCGGGCGAGCAGCAGGGCGGTCGACAGCCCGACGATGCCGCCGCCGCAGACCACGATCGACCCCATGCCACCCCCTGTCCCCCTGTCGGCAGGGTGACACGACCGTCGATCCATGGCCACTGGGTTAGCAGCCGCGCTGGCACCTCCGTGCCGGGTTGGGGGATGGTGGGGCATGACCGCCATCAGCCGCTTCCCGGTACCGGAGATCACGGAGCTGCCCGAGGACCTGCGTGAGCGCATCCTCGCGGTGCAGGAGCGCACCGGCTTCGTGCCGAACGTCTTTCTGGCGATGGCGCACCGCCCCGCTGAGCTGCGCGCCTTCATCGCTTATCACGACGCTTTGATGGACTCCGACGTCGGGCTGAGCAAGGCCGAGCGCGAGATGATCGTGGTCGCCACCAGCGCCGCACGCTCGTGCACGTACTGCGTGGTGGCGCACGGCGCGATCTTGCGGGTGCGCGCGAAGGACCCGCAGATCTCTGACTACCTCTCGACCAACTACCGGCACGCGCCGCTGACCGACCGCCAGCGCGGGATGCTCGACTACGCCGTGAAGGTCTCGCTGACTCCCGAGGAGGTCCTCGGCGCTGACCTGGAGCAGCTGCGCAGCCTCGGGTTCGACGACGAGGCGATCTGGGACATCAGCGCCATCACGGCGTTCTTCGCGATGTCGAACCGGATGGCGCACGTCATGGCGCTACGGCCCAACGAGCAGTTCCACCTGATGGGCCGGCTGCCCAAGAGCTGAGGCGGACCGGGCCCTGACAGCCCGACAGGGCCGGGTGCCGACCGTCCCGGTTGATAAGTTCGTCCGCTCTGTCGGCGTGTCGCGGACCGAACCGTCAACCTGCGGGCAACGGACGGTCGGGCCGATCGCTCGAGCTACGCCGCACCTTGCGCGTCAGCAGGATCCGACGACCGGCGCCCCGGTCGAGGTGTTGACCCACTCGTCGGAGACGTAGCCGTAGATCGGCGAGTCGATGCGGTCCCACAGCGTCGTCGTCCCGAAGGGGCCGGACACGGCCTCGCCGCGCTGGGTGCAGGTGATCTGCACGTACTGGTCCTGCACGAGCGTTCCCACGATGCCCGAGGCCGTGCTCGGGTTCACCCGGACGTTGATGACGCTGCCCTGGGAGTTGACCGGGTAGAAGTTTCCGCCGTTCCCGACACTGTCGGTTCCCGGGACCGGAGCCGGTGAGATGATGACGGTGCGCGGAGCCTGCTGGATGACGACGGGTGGCGGCGCCGCCGGCACCGTCACGGTGGCAGGCGGCGGTTGCTGCACATACACCGTCTTCTGCGGCTGGGGCGTGGTGACCGCAGCGGCGGGTGCGCTGGACTGGGCGGCTGGCCGTGCGACGGACTGCGACCCGCAGCCGGTAACCGTGACGGCGGCGGCCGCACTCAGAGCTATGCCGATCAAGCGAGCCTTCATTGTCCACAACCTTGAGCGAGTACCGAATGGGCTGCCGGCCTCTGCTCGCTTCGCCTTTCAGAGTGCTGTCGAGGCAGCACTGTTCGCGCGCCGCGGGCCCGGCAAGAGTCCTAACGACACGAACGCCCGCGAGATACTGGTCTGTCCGGGTGACGACCCGTCCGCTGATCAGGTGAACGGCACGTCGCGCCGCACTGTCCCGAGCTAGTGCTGATGCCCGGGTGCGTGCCCGTGCGAGTGCGAGTGCGAGTGCCCGTGCCCGTGCCCGTGCGGAGGCGTCGCAGGCGCAGGCGCGGGTGTGTCACCCACCCGCAGCGGGGCGTTCTCGTACCGCCCCTCGTGGGCCATGATCGGCCGGCGGTCTCCCGCCAGCTCGGGGTGCCGCTCCTCCAGCCGCTGCCGCTGCTCGGCGGTGCGCCGCAGCTCGGTCACGTACTCCCGGTTGCCGTTGTGGGTGCCGCGCCAGGTCTGCGGCATCCGCTCCGGCGGGGGTGGGAGGCGTGCCTGCCCCGCCAGACCGAAGCTGGAGGGCACCTTGCTGGTGGCGGCGCCGCAGGCCGGGCACACCGGCAGTGGTGCGGTGAATGACTGCACCACCTCCGTGCGGTGCCCGGCCTGACAGCGCAGGTCGTAGATCGCCACCGGCTACCAGAGCTCGAGCGAGCGCTCGAAGATGCCCGCGACGTCGGGCTCACCGACCGGCCGGGGGGAGGTGGCGAGCAGCCGCTGCTGCTTCATCGTCCCGCCGACCAGCTCGTCGATGTCATCCTTTTCGTAGCCGACGCCGTTGATGCCGTTAGGGATGCCGATGTCGCGCATCACCTCCATCAACGCCGCAGGCAGGCGCTCTGCCCCCTGGTAGGAGCTGTCGAGGTCGGGCGCGAACAGGTCGGCGACCTTGATGTGCCGCTCGGGGTTGGCCTCGAAGGTGAAGCGGAAGGCCTCCGGCGCGGTCAGGCTGACTGACATCCCGTGGGGCACCATCGGCTCGTCCTCCGGGTAGCCCTCCGGGTGGAAGTCCTTGACCTGACCGGCAATCGGGTAGGCGTTGGCGTGCGGGATGTGCACGCCGGCGTTGCCGAAGCCAAGGCCGGCGAAGGTCGCTGCCATCGCCATGTCCATCCGGGCTTCGAGGTTGTCGCCCTGCTTGACGGCGGTCCGGAACGAGCGCGCCATCAGCCTCAGCGCCTTCTCCGACCACATGTCAGCAACGGGGTTGGCGCCGCAGTAGGGCACCCGCTGCTCGGGCTTCTTGTGCTCGAAGGAGGTGTAGGGCTTGGCGGTGTAGCTCTCGAGGGCGTGGCACAGGATGTCCATCCCGCTGGCCGCCGTCACCCCGGAGGGCTGGCTCATCGTCAGCAGCGGGTCGACCACCGCCATCATCGGGCGGAGCCGGGCGTGGCTGATGCCCGTCTTGACGCGCAGGGACAGCACGTCGAGCACGCAGATCGTGGTGCTCTCCGAGCCCGTGCCCGTGGTGGTCGGCACGGCGATGAGGGGGTTGAGCGGCTTGCTCGGGTTCTTGCCGCCGCCGACCGGCGCGTTGATGTAATCCATCAGCTCGCCGGGGTTGGTGAGCATCAGGTTGATGGCCTTGGCGGTGTCGATGCTGGACCCGCCACCGACCGCGACGAACGCGTCCCAGGGGCCGGACTCGCGCGCCGCGTCGACGGCCGCCTGCAGGCTGACGTCGGTCGGCTCCACGTGGACGCCGTCCCAGACCTGCGCCTCGATGTCGAACTGCGCCATCTGGTCGGCCACCCGCTGCGGATGGCCGGTCGCGGCGATGCGCGGGTCGGTGACGACCAGAACCCGCTTGGCGCCGTACAGGCTGAGGTCGTAGCCGACCTCGTCAGCTGCTCCGGCACCGAACTTCAGCTGCGGTGCGCCGTAGGTGAAGATGCTCTCCGGGGTGTCGGGCTGCCCGGCACCGATCTTGTCGTTGTCTGCCATGAGTCTCTCCTAGCTGTAGTAGGCGTCGGGCGCGAGCTTCATCGAGCGCAACTGCGCGGAGTCGTGTCCGAACACCACCGTGGCGTCGGACTTCTCGGCGATGCCGCGGACCTTTTCCACCGACGAGTAGAAGGCATTGAGATCGTTGACGATGGCGGCCGGCACCGCCGGCGGGCCGTACGAGTCGCCCATGTAGACGGCATCGGAGGTGAAGATCATCGATCCGCTCTCGGGCAGGTCGACCTTCATCGCCATCTGCCCCGGGGTGTGCCCCGGCGCCTCGATCAGGGTGACGCCGGGCAGCAGCTCGGTGTCGCCCGAGACGGTCTCGAAGTCCAGGCCCTCGTAGTCGGTCTTGAGGTGCGCCCCGGTGAACAGGCCGTCGAAGCCGAAGGCGAACTCCTTCTCCTTGTCGTTGCAGATCAGCTTCGCGCCGCCCTTGGCGAAGTCCTTGATGTTGCCGGCGTGGTCGAAGTGCAGGTGCGAGGCGACGACGTAGTCGAGGTCACCGGGGCCGACTCCGAGCTGCTGCAGCCGGGTGTCGAGAAACTGCTGCTCGTCGACCTGGTCATAGGGGAAGAAGTCCTGCAGGCCGGTCGGCTCCCAGCGGGTCTCCCAGTCGCGCGGGCAACTGGTGTCCCACAGCAGGCGCCCCTCCGGGGTCTCCACGAGGACGGCGTATGTGGTGCAGGCGTACCACTCCACCGGGCGTTGCTTCTCTTGCCGGGTCCGGATGCTGCGTCCGGGCTTGAGCAGCAACCACGTCAGGTCGCAGCTCATCGCGCCACAGTCGAGTACGTGCACTTTCGTGGGTGCCATCCCTAGCCCTTCGTCCGTGAAGCTCGTCCCAGAGGCCTGTCGTGCTGACCCTGTTCCCCACTTGTGGCCCGCATCACCCCGTCTTTCTGTCGTGGCGGGCGCCGGTCGGGCGGGTCAGGCGGTCAGCCGTTCCGAGCGTGGTGGCAGCGGGCGCCCGGTGCTCGTTCAGCGGGGCAGGGCGCGAAGCGTTGCTACGGTCGGACGATGGCCGCGGTTGCTGTTCCGTCGCGGTCGGGGCAGCAGCCGGACGACCATCCGGGCCGGCCCGGCGGCGAGCACCATCCACCGCCCCGCGCTGGGCAGCTGTGGCACGCGGCCCTCGTCCTGCTCCCGGCGCTCGCCGTCGGGGCCGCGGGTTTTCACCGACGGTGGATGAGCGACGACGGGCTGATCTACACCCGTACGGTGCGCGAGATCCTCGCCGGCAACGGTCCGGTCTTCTCGCCCGGTGAGCGGGCGGAGGCGTCGACCTCGACGCTGTGGCAGTGGATTCTGGCGCTGGCGGCGTCGGTCACGCAGGCGGACACAGCCCGGCTTGCTGTCTACGGCGGGCTCGCCTGCACCGTTCTCGGGTTCCTGTTGGCGACTGACGGGACGCGGCTGCTCAACCGCGGCGTCGAGCACCACGCCCAGGGGGCACCGCGCCGGCTGCTCCTGCCCGGCGCCATCGTCGTGCTGCTGGCGCTGCCTCCGGTGTGGGACTACGCGACGTCCGGGCTCGAGACGGGGTTGGTCACCCTGTGGTTGGGAGGCAGCTGGTGGCTGCTCGTGCGGCTCAGCCGGCCCGCTGGCACTCGGCCATTCGGGCTGCTCGTCGCCGCGTTCGTCCTCGGTCTCGGACCGCTGGTGCGCCCGGACCTCGCCGTCGTCACCCTGCTGTTCCTGCTTGCGGCCGCACGGGTCGGGCGCCCCGGCTGGCGCCGCGGGCTCAGTTGCCTCGGCGTTGCCGCTGCGCTGCCCGTCGTGTACGAAGTCTTCCGGATGGGGTACTACGGCGTGCTGCAGCCCCTGCCGGCACTGACCAAGGAGGCCGGCGCGTCCGACTGGGCCCGTGGGCTGCGCTATCTGGTCAACTTCGTGGGTCCGTTCTGGCTGTACCTCTCCTTGCCGCTGGCGGCGCTGCTGCTGGGCGTGGTCGCGGCGAAGCTGCGCAGAGCGGACGACGGCGAGCGGCCGTCGAGCGGTGTGCGGGCGCTGGTGGCCGCGCCTGTCGTGTCCGGCCTGGTCCTCGCCCTGTACGTCTTCAGGGTCGGTGGCGACTGGATGCAAGCGCGGATGCTGCTGCCGGCGCTGTTCCTGCTGCTGCTGCCGGTGCTGGTCGTCCCAGCGTCGCGGCTGACCGGTGGCGTGCTCGCCCTGCTGCTCGGGTGGTCGGCGGTCTCGCTGTCCCCGCTGCAGTCGCCGTGGCACGGAGGCGAAGGGGCGCCGCTTCAGGCGCTGATCCACAGCACGGCAGCGGACAACAGGCGCTTCACTGTCGAGACGACCGGAACGCCGAACCCGGTCACCAGCCACGCCTTCGACGCAGCGTTCCCTGACCTGCTCAGCGGGGCCCGGCAGGCCGAGACCACCCGCCGGCCGACGCTGCTCGTGTTCGCCGACGGTCCGGGGGCATCTCGCCTGGTCGCCGTCCCGCTGGCGCCCGCCACCGGTGGACGGCTCGCCGTGGTCGGGCGCTGGCTGGGCATCACCGGAGCGGTGGTGCCCCTCGACCAGCGCGCAGTCGACCAGCTGAGCCTGGCGTACCCCCTTGGGGCGCACCTGGCGCACCAGCGTGGACCCGCACCGGGTCACGAGAAACTGCTCGGGCAGGCGTGGATCATGGCGGACTACGCGGCTCCGGGCACGCGGGCGCCAGGCGCGCCAGGTCAGGCGGCTACTCCCGCTGCGATCACGGCTGCTGCTCGCGCGCTGCACTGCGGGGCGCTGGCGGAGCTGCAGGATTCAGTGCGCGCTCCGCTGACCTGGAGCCGGTTCTGGTCCAACCTGACCGGTGCCGTCGGCCGTACCTCCCTGCGCGTACCGCGTGACCCGGTGGCGGCCGAGCGGCGGTTCTGCGGCTCCGCGCGCTGAGCCCGAGTAGGCGGTCCTTGTCGCCTCATTGGCACCCGCTCGTGCTTGACTTCGCCCACCCGCTGCATCGCTGCGTAGGTGTACGCCCACCATCCGGTGAGCGCTTCGGAAAGGAACATCTGATGGCAGGTCCCAGTCGCAGGAGCGTGCTGCTCGGTGGTGCCGGCGGCCTGGCAGCCGCGGCGGTGGCGGGGTGCAGTGGTGGCTCGAGCGCCGCCGTGCCTGTCGCGGCGACGTCGTCGGGCGGGCCGTCCAGTGCTGAGCGGACCGCAGATGTCGTCATCGTCGGAGCGGGTCTTGCCGGGTTGACGGCCGCCCGCGAGCTCGTCCGGCGCGGCAAGTCCGTCGTCGTGCTCGAGGCGCGCGACCGCGTCGGGGGCAGGCTGCTGAACCACGACCTCGGCGACGGCGTCGTCACCGAGGTTGGCGGCCAGTACATCGGCCCGACGCAGGACCGGATCGCGGCGCTGGCCGAAGCGGTCGGGGTCGGCACGTTCCCGACCTACAACGACGGCAGCAACGTGCTGCTGCTCAAGGGCAAGCGCTCGACCTACCCGGCTACCGGCCTGCCGAACGATCCCACGGTGGCCAGCGACCTGCTCAAGGTGGTGGGCGAGCTGGACGGGATGGCGAAGACGGTGCCGGTGGAGCGCCCGTGGACGGCTCGGCGGGCGGCGGAGTGGGACAGCCAGACGCTGGAGACCTACCTGCAGAGCGTGCTGCGCAACCCCGGCGCGCGCACTCTGGTCGACGCGGCGATCAAGTCGATCTGGGGCGCCGAGGCACGCGACCTGTCACTGCTGTACGTGCTGTTCTACGTGGCCGCGGCCGGCAACGACGCCAACCCGGGCTCGTTCCTGCGGCTCGTCACCACAGCCGGCGGGGCGCAGGAGAAGCGCTTTGTCGGCGGCTCGCAGCGGGTGGCCATTCAGGTTGCTGCCGCGCTCGGCGACCGGGTGGTGCTGTCCGCGCCCGTCCGCCGCATCGAGCAGGCCGGCTCCAGCGTCATCGTCACGCACGATCACGGCCGGGTGCGTGCAGGGAGGGTTGTCGTGGCCGTTCCTCCGTCGCTGACCACCCGCATCGACTGGGCACCGGCCCTGCCGAGCCGGCGGGCGCAGCTGGCGCAGCGAGCGCCGCAGGGGTCGCTGATCAAGGCCGAGGTCGTGTACGACAGGCCCTTCTGGCGCGATGCCAAGCTGTCGGGCCAGGCCGTGGCCGACACGGGCCTCGCCCGCAGCACTTTCGACAACACCCCGCCCTCGGGCGGCCCGGCCATCCTGTTCGGTTTCGTCGGCGGCACCGAAGCCCGCAGCTGGGCCGACCAGTCCGACTCGAAGCGTCGGATGCAGGTGCTGAGCGAGTTCGCTGCCCTGTTCGGGCCGAAGGCGCAGCAGGCGAAGGACTACATCGAGAAGGACTGGTCGAGCGAGGAGTGGACGCGTGGCTGCCCGACCGCGTTCCTGCCGCCCGGCGTGCTGCTCGAGTACGGCAGCGCGCTGCGCGAGCCGTTCGGGCGGGTGCACTGGGCAGGCACCGAGACCGCGACCTACTGGTACGGCTACATGGATGGCGCGGTGCGCTCGGGGGAGCGGGTGGCGGCTGAGGTCGCGGCTGCGACGCAGTGATCGTCGCGGCAGCGACGTAGTGATCGTCGCGGCTGCGGCGGCCTAGCAGCCAGTGTCACCCCAGTCAGGGGCGCAGCGCCGCTGGCGTGCGCGTCGAACGGTGCTGGCGCCAGATCCGCCGGGAGTTCGGCAGCGGCCCCGTCACGTGCGTGTCGCTGATGTCCCAGACCATTGCGCAGGCCTCGTCCGGCTTGTAGCGGGGCCACCCTGGGTCACCCGTGGCGGCGAACGACGCCCAGGCCCGCCGCATCCGCGTCGACAGCTCCTGTTCCTGCGGGCCGGTCTCGCCGAGCCAGGTGCGGGCGAAGGGGGTGTCGAGGTTGCCGAAGACGAAGGGGATCTCCAGCGCGTGGCAGGCGCCCAGCGCACCCCTGGCGACCGGGGTGGGCCAGGCGAACTCGTACGCGTACGTGGCGCCCTTGCCCGCCGCCGCGCAGTGCCCGTCGGCAGCGTCGAGGGTCGGCATCCGGAAGAGCCAGTCCGAGCAGATGAGCGAGTAGAGGTCGGGCGAGCTCAGTTGCGGGAACGCCTCCCGGTAGTCCTGCGCGGCTGATCCACCGGACAGGAGCACGGCGGCGGCACGCAGCACGTCATGCTCGTCCTGCCTCCCGCGCTGCCCGAGGTCCTCGAGCATCATCTGGTACTCGTCGCGGTTGTAGCCGGCGAGCAGGTCGACGTCGCTCGCGGCCCCCTGCCCCAGCGCGTCGAGCGGCGGTGCGGGTAGCACGTCCCCGTCGACCACCGGGAAGTACGGCGTCGTCGCGTAGTGCAGCACCCCCCACGTGCCCGGCTCCTCCGTGAGCTGGGCGATGACGGCTGCCGAGGTGTTGGCCAGCTGCTGCGGAGCGAGCGATGCGAGCTCGGCGGTGCGTGGAGGGACGCCCGCTGCGGCGGCGACCCGGGCAGTCACTCGGGTGGCCAGCTCCGGCGGGTAGAACAGGCCGGGGATGCTCTGCGCGATGCAGCGGCGGAACAGTCCCCGAGCGCGGGGCATGGTGGCCAGCGCCAGGGCCGATCCGCCACCTGCGGATGAGCCGAAGACCGTGACGTTGCCCGCGTCGCCCCCGAGCCCGGCGATGTTGTCCTGGACCCACTGAAGCGCCGCTACCTGGTCGAGCAGGCCGCGATTGGCCGGAACCCCGGGAAGGTGCCCGAAGCCCTCGAACCCCACCCGGTAGTTGAGCGTGACGACGACGACGCCCTCCTGGGTCAGCAGGGTGCCGTCGAAACCGGGGTCGTCGGCCGAGCCGTGCTCGTAGGCCCCGCCGTAGATCCACACCATCACGGGCAGGTCGCGGGCCGACGGGTCAGGGGTCCAGACGTTGACGCTCAGGCAGTCAGGCGCACGGCCCGCCGGCCGAGCGGGACGGTCCTCGCTCCAGATGGGCTGCGGCGGACGGGCGCCGAACGAGGTCGCGTCGCGGGTGCCCGACCACGACGCTGGACGCACCGGGGCTTGGAAGCGGAGCGCCCCGAAGGGGGGCGCCGCATAGGGGATACCGAGAAAGACCGCACCGCCACCAGGAGCGCGCTGGCCGCGCACCGCGCCTGCCTCCGTCTGGACGATCACCTCCACGCGGGTAGGCGTGCCACCGCCGCGGACTCCTGACACCTCGCCGGACGCTGCGCCCGGACACGCGTCGCCGCAGTAGCCGGCGCGGTCGTCATCCGGGCGTCACCGACCCGCTGCCTCCAGCGCTACCTCCCGGAGCCGGGCGCGCTGCAGCTTCCCGGTGGACGTGCGGGGCAGCTCCGCCACGAAGTGGAAGGTGCGGGGCGTCTTCTGGCCGCCGAGTCGCTGCCGCACGTGCTGCCGCAGCGTGATCTCCAGCCCGTCGTCGGCCGCGTTGCCGTTGAGGCCGCTGTCGAGCACGACGAATGCCTCGGGCTTGGTGAGGTTGTCCCGGTCCGGCACGCCCACCACGGCGCACTCCGCCACGCGCTCGTCCTGAGCGAGCACGGACTCGATCTCGACCGGGCTCACCCACATGCCTCCGACTTTCAGCAGGTCGTCCTCGCGCCCGTGGAAGTAGAAGTGGCCGGATTCGTCCTGCACGAAGCGGTCGCCCGTGCGCAGCCACTCGCCGATCATCGTCTGCTGGCTGAGCAGGGATTGCCGCCAGTAGAAGGGGCTGAGCGAGCCGCCGCGGACGAGCAGCATGCCGGACTCCCCGGGCGGCACCACGCGTCCGGCGTCGTCGACGACCTTGGCCTCGTAGCCGTCGACGACGGTGCCGGCGGAGTCCGGGCGGATGTCGTCGGCCCGGCTGGAGATGAAGATGTGGCACGACTCGCTGCTGCCGATGCCGTCGAGGATGTCGAGCCCGGTCGCGTCCTTCCACCGATGGAGCAGCGTGCCGGCGAGCGGCTCACCTGCCGACACGCAGAGCCGGATGTCGGTGAAGTCGGCAGGTCCCGACGACGAGGAGCCGGCGGCGAGCGTGTTGGCGTACCCGGTCGGCACGCCGAACAGCACGCTCGGGCGGAAGCGGCGGACGACCTCGGCGACCATCCGCGGCTGCGACGGGGCGTCGAGCAGCACCGTCGAGGCTCCGGCGGCGAACGGCAGGTAGAGGCCCCCGCCGAGTCCATAGGCGAAGTACAGCTTGGAGACCGAGAAGGTGAGGTCGGCCTCGGTCAGGTCGAGCACCGGGCCCGCGTAGGCGTCGGCGCAGAAGCGCATGTGGTGCTGCAGGTGCACCACCGCCTTGGGCAGACCGGTCGTTCCCGAGCTGTACAGCCAGAAGGCCATGTCCTCGCGCGTGGTGTCGTACGGCGACAGCTCGGCATCCGCGGCGTCCGTCATCTCGCCGAAGTCGAGCTCACCGGGCTCCGGCTCGCTGTCACCCAGCACCACCAGGTGGCGAGGGGCCCGCTCTTTGAGCTCGCGCCGGGCGGCGCGCACCGCGACGGCCGTCGACGCATCGACGACGACCACCTTGGCGCGGGTGTCGGCGAGCACGTAGGCGTAGGCGTCGGCCGCGAGGGTGGAGTTGACCGGCACGGGAACCGCGCCGATCTTGATGGCACCGAAGAAGGTGGCGGCGAACTCGGGCGAGTCCGCCAGCGCCAGCACCACCCGGTTCTCGGGCTCCACCCCCAGCTCGGTCAGGGCATTGCCCACCCGGTTGGCGAGCCCGGCAACCTGGGCGTAGGTCCAGTCGCCGCCGGGAGTACGGATGGCAACGTTGTCCGAACGGCCCTGCTCGAGGTTGCCATCCAGCAGGTCGGCGGCCGCGTTGTAGCGCTCGGCCTGGCCCAGCCACCGCCCGACCTCCGCGCAGGCGTTGATGGGATGGCTGGGCAGGAAGTCGAGCAGGATGCGGGCGGCGCCGGCCGGCTGCATGATGTGCAGCAGGTGGGTGGCGTCCTCCAGCACGGCGGTCTGGGTCTGCGGCATCCACTCCTGGATCTGCTCGCAGCACTCGACGTAGAGCTTGGAGCTGCGCGCGCCGAGCACGAACAGCGTCGGGACCGTGATGGGGCGGGCCTGCTCGGCGCCGAACTGCCACGTCTCGTGCGCGGGCGCCTCGACCCCGAAGTACGTGTCGGTGTCACGAAGGGCCTGGTCGAGCGCGCCCGGCACGTTGCGCGCCACGACCGCGCGCTCCTCGGGGCTGCCGAGGAACAGGTCCTGGGCCACCTCCCAGTCGCCCATGCGGTAGCGCTCGCCCGCTGCGCGCACGAGGTCGACCACGCCCTGCGCGCGGGGCACCGACAGCAGCGCCGCCTCCAGCAGCACCAGGGAGTGGACCAGCTGGGGAGCGTCCGCCGCGAGCTGCAGCGCGATGGGACCGCCGTAGGAGTGGCCGACGACGTGCGCCCGGGTGATGTCGAGGTGCTCGAGCAGGGCGCGGGCGTCGGCTGCCTGGTCGACGATGGAGACCGGCCCCCGCACCGGCGTGCTGCCGAGAAAGCCGCGCCGGTGGTAGCGGATGAAGCTGTAGCGCTCGGTCAGCTCCTGCCGGGCGACCAGCGGCAGGAACGACCGGGCGATGTGGCTGCCGTGGATGAGAAGAACGGGCTCACCCGAGCCCCGCACCTCATACTCGAGCTCGACACCGTTGACCCGCGCCGTCTGCACCTGCGTAGCCCTCTAGACCGCGTCGTCCGTGAGATGCGCGACGGCCATCTCGCGAGCCTTGAACCGCTGCACCTTGCCGGTCGTCGTGCGTGGCAGCTCCTCGATGATGATGATCTCGCGGGGCCGCTTGAACGCCGCGAGCCCCCCCCGGCAGAACTCGATCAGCTCCTGCGGGCTGGCGGTGCTGCCCGGGCGCAGGACGACGCACGCGACCGGCTTGTCGAGCCCGGCTGCGTCCGGGACGCCGACGACGGCCACCTGCTCGACGTCGTCGTGCTGCAGCAACCGGTCCTCGACCTCGGCCGGGGAGACCCAGATCCCGCCGGCCTTGAGCACGTCGTCGGAACGGCCCATCGCGGTGTAGTAGCCGTCGGCGCTGCGGACGTACGTGTCACCGGTGCGCAGCCACGGCCCGCGGAACACCCGGCGGGTGATGTCGGTACGGCACCAGTAACCGGAGGCGTTCGAGTCTCCGCGCACGTAGAGGTCGCCGGGCTCACCATCGGGCACCTGGTTGCCGTCGGCGTCCTCGAGCCGCAGCTCGTAGCCTGCTACCGGCTCGCCGGTCGTCCCCGGCTTGACCCGGCCCGGGCGGTTGGACAGGAAGATGTGCAGCGCCTCGGTGGAGCCGATGCCGTCGAGCAGCTGGACGCCGAAGCGGTCCATGAACCGGCGGCACAGCTCGGCGGGCATCGCCTCGCCCGCACTCAGGCACAGGCGCACGCTGGCGAAGGTGTCGGCTGGGATGTCGGAGGCGAGCAGCCCGGCGTACACGACGGGCACGCCGAAGAACAGCGTCGGGCGGTGCTCGAGCAGGATCTGGGCGGAGCTGGCCGGGCCCGCCCGCCCCTGGTCGAGGATGGTGCTCGCCCCGACCGACATCGGGAACGTGAGGCTGTTGCCCAGGCCATAGGCGAAGAAGAACTTGGCGGCGGAGAAGCAGACGTCGTCGGGCCGGATGTCGAGCACGTCCGTGGCGTAGGTCTCTGCGGTGCTGCGCAGCGAGCCGTGGCGGTGGATCGCGCCCTTCGGCGTGCCCGTCGTGCCCGAGGTGTAGAGCCAGAAGCCGGGGCTGTCAGCCACCGTGGGGTAGGGCTGCGCCGCCGCCTGCCGGGCGCTGTCGTCGGCGTCGGCGAGGAACTGCTCCCAGCGGCGGACCCGCGCCGGCACGGGCGATGGCAGGTCACCGCCGATGACGACGACGTCGTGCAGGTACGGCGACGACGCAGGAGGGACGGCTGCGGCGGCATACTCCGCGCTGACCGCGAGCAGGCGGCAACGGCTGTCGGCGGCAAGGACCGCCAGGTCCTTGCCCGTGAGCATCGTGTTGACGGGCACCGGCACGGCCCCGATGTGCAGCCCTGCGAGGAACATCGCGACGAGTTCCGGCGTGTCGGCCATGACCAGCAGGAGCCGCTCCTCGGCCCGCACGCCGGCTGCCACCAGTGCGGCGGCGGCCGAGAGGACGAGCTCCTGCAACTCGCCGTAGGAGACCGATCGCGACGACTCGTCCGGGCCCAGCGCGAGTAGCGCCCGACGGTTCGGAGCGGTGACGGCTCGGCTGCCGACGAGCCAGGTGGCGGCGTTGAACGGCTCGGGACCGCCGACGGGGCTGACCGGCACCTGTGGGCCTGTGGACCGCTCGACGGCGATGGTGTCGCTCACTCGTCCTCCTGACCAGAACGGAACTCCCGCGGACGTCGCGCTGCGGCCGAATGTGAGCGCACCAGCCCCGAGGGCACTGAGTGTGAGCCACAACACGCCCCGGCCGGCACACTGTTTCCTACGCTCACGGGCTGCGATTCGTCAAGGTGGGCGGGCCGTTGGTCCCGTGCCCGGTGACGATGGCACGTTGATCAGAATGGCCGCATGAGCCGCCATGACAGCGGGGCCGATGGCACGGGCCGCACCAGCACCAGGGGGACGTCGGCGCGTTGCCTTCCCAGGCTGACGGTGAGCGTCGCGGCCGTCTGCCCAGCAACCGTGGCGAGGGTTCGGCCAGGCTGCAGCACGCCGGTCGGCCTGACCCCCGGCGCGGCGAGGAACTCGACCGCCCGGCCGGTCACCACCGGGCTGGCCGGACCCCACGGCGCGCGGACGCTGCCGGCGCTCGTCCCACGCTCGAGCAGCCGCACCGGTCGCAGCGACTGCTGCGCCGCGACGAGCAGCCGGCGGGCGGAGTCGAACGCTGCGCCCAGCGCCGTGAGGGAGGACTCCCCGACGCGCTGACCGAATACCGCTCCCACGAGCGTCACCGTCCGCGTGCCGACCCTTTGCCGCGAGGCGAAGACGATGTTGCCGCCTGCCGGCCGGGTGGAGCCGGTCTTGACCCCGAAGACCCCGTTCGCGCCGAGCAGCGCGTTGTAGTTGGGCACGGCACCGAGCAGGGGCAGCGTGACCTGGCGCTGGCCGACGATCTCGACGAACACGGGGTCGAGCAGCGCGCGCTCCGTGAGGCGCACCTGGTCGGTTGCGGTGCTGACCGTCCCCGCGTTGTAGCCGCTGGTGTCGGCGTAACGGGTGCCGGTCAGTCCCAGCCGGCGAGCCGTGTCGTTCATCCGTTGCACGAACGCCGCGCTGCCGCCCATCGTCCAGTCGGCGAACACGTCGGCGATGTTGTTCGCAGACGGCACGAGCAGGGCGTCGAGGGCCTGCCGCTCGGTCAGCACCTCCCCCTCGGATACCGGCAGCAGGGACTCGTTGCCTGCGCTGCGGCGCAGGGCGTAGTCAGCCGCCTGCCGAGCCGTGATCCGAAGGGCTGGACCGCTCTGGCCGGCCTTGAGCGGGTGGTCGAGCAGCGTCAGGTACGCCGTCATGATCTTGGCGACGCTGCCGACCGGAACGGGCCGCTGAGGCCCCGCCGACGAGGCCCCGACCCCCTGCACGGACAACGCAGCCTGCCCCTGGTCCGGCCAGGGCAGCTTGACGCCGGCGACCGGTGAGGCCGCCAGGCGGGGCGGGGCGATCTGAAGCTGCGGCTGCGGCACCTGTCGGTGCAGCTGCACGCCCACGAACGCCCCGGCTGCCACGACAAGGAGCAGCACGACGACCAGCAGGCGGCGGATCCACCGCTTCGTCACCCGCGGTTCACTGCACGGTCACGGCAGCATCACCGCAGGATGCCGGTGTGGCCGAGCGAGTAGCGGCCGGGCTGCGGCCACACCGCGAGGCCGTGCGGCTCATGTCCGACCCGGATGCGGGCGACGAGCCGGCCGCTCGTCGTGTCGATGGCGTACACCTCGCTGGTGCGCCGCCCGGAGAGCCACAGCGTCTGACCATCGGCCGAGACACCGCCCATGTCGGGCGTGCTCGGCGCCGGGATCGGCCAGGTCGCGACGACCGAGCGGGTGGCGAAGTCGAGGACGCTGACCGAGCCGTTGTCGGCCGGCCCGCCGCGGTTGGAGATGTAGAGCTTGCTGGCGTCACGGCTGGGATAGAGCCCGTGCGCCTCGGGGCCGGTGGGAACGAAGCCGATTTCCTTCAGGGCGTCACCGTCGATGAGATGCACCCCGCCGCGTTGCATGTCGCTGACGTACCAGACCTTGCCAGCCGGGTCGACCTTGATGTCCTGCGGCATGCCGCCGATCGCCAGGTAGCCGAGGACCCGGTGGCTCGCGGTGTCGACCTTGACCAGGTGGCCGTCGAACTCGCAGGTGGCGATGAAGTAGGCGCCGTCGGCGGAGAAGTCGACGTGGTTGACCCCCGAGCAGGTGACGTGCGTCGTGTCCTTGAGGCGGAAGGTGTGCGGGTCACGGAAGGTCAGCTTGTGCTCAGCCTCCTCGATGACGATGGCGTACCGCCCGTCAGGAGTGAAGTACATGTTGTAGGGGTCGCTGACGCCGATGTTCGGGCCGCCGCGTCGCCCCGTCGTCGGGTCGATGGGCGTCAGGCTGTTGCCGCCCTCGTCATTGGCCGCATACAGCGTTCGCAGGTCCCATGCCGGGACGACGTGCTGGGTGCCGGGGCCACTGGTGAAGGTGTCGATGACCCGCTTGCTCGCCGGGTCGATCACCGTGATCGTCCCGTCGCCGTGGTTGGGCACGTAGACGCGCGACGGGACCCCTCGGGTCGCGGCGACGAGCATGTTCGGGCCGTCGGCGGCGTAGATGCCCGCTGCGCTGCCCGTCGCGCCGGGCGGGGTCGGCTGCCCGCTACCCGGGGGGGACTGCTGCGCCTGGGCGGGGCTCGAGGTGGCCGGGCTCGTGCTCTGGCTCATGCTCGGCTTGGCAGCGCCGGACTTCGTCGCGCCCGAGCCACAGGCGGCGGTGGCCGCGAGCCCCAAGCCGAGCAGGCCGAGCACGGCACGGCGGTGGCGGACCATCACGTCCCGCAATCTAAGTCAGCGGCGGCCGTGTCTGCTGCAGGTCACCGTCATTCAACTCGCTGGGTCGAGGACGATCGTGCGGTCGGTTCTGGCCGGCGTCTCCCCACCGACGAGGTACCCGCGCGCTCCCAGGACGGCGACGGCGGCATCCGACGTCGGGTACGGCAGCCTTCCGGCGTTGCTGAAGGTGTGTGCCGCCGGGTCGTAGCGCAGCACGTCGTCGAACACCCGGGCGCCGCTCGTCCCGGCTGCAGCACCGCCCGCCACGAAGACCGTCCCGTCGAGGCTGACCCCCATCGCCTGGGTGCGGGCAGCAGGCAGGCGGGCCACGACGCGGACGCTGCCCGATGCCAAGTCGATCTCCTGCACGGCCGTGGTGGCAACCCCCCCGCTCTCGCCGCCGAACAGCAGGACGCGCTCGCCTGAGCCCGACCCGGTGACCGCGACTGCCGGGTAGCGCACCGGCACGGGCAGCGGGGACAGGGTGCGGATGCGGTCTGACGCGGTGAGGAGCAGTACCTGCGGCAGCGTCCGTGAGCCGTCATAGCCGCCGGCAACGACGACTCCCGCCGAAGTGCTTGCCGCTACCGCATCGCTGGTGGGGACGGGCAGGGCGCCGGCCGTGCGGGCGGTGCGCTGCGCCGGCACGTACTGCTGAACCGTGGCGACCTCGGTCGCCGCACCCCCGCCGAAGGTCGTCGGAATGCCGCCGAGCAGGGCTCCGGCGGCGTCGTGCACCGCCTCGGGCAGCCGTCCCGCTACGGTGACGCGCTGGCCGGCCACGTCGATGTCGAGCACGGCGTTGGTGCTGCGCTCGCCGTCATGCAGGCCGGTCGCCAGGAGCAGGTGGGTGCCGGCGGGGTAGGCGACGGCACGCGAGAGCGTCGCTGGCAGACGGAACGGCGCGACCGAGGCGTTCACCGTCGCTGGCCGATGGGATGCGCTCGGGGCCACCGTGGGTGGAGTCGTCGCTGCCGGCGAGGAGGGCCTCGCTTCAGCGGTCGAGGGGCCCGTGCCGGTGACGGCCGCGCTGCTGGCCCCGTTGCCGGATGAGTGGCTGCCAGATGAGTGGCTGCCGGATGAGCCGCCGCCGGAGCATCCGCCCACGACCAGCGTCGCCGCGACGAGCGCGAGGGTCATCCGGTGGGCATGAGGCACAACCCCATCCAACCGGCTGATGAGTCCCGCGGGGGGCACATTCCGGCCGCAGTTCGTCGGCCGTCCTGGCGCCGAGGAGCGGCGTGCGGCTGCGTCTACCGAGGGTTCGAGCCGGACCGGACGCCGTTGACCGTGAGCGCCGTCGAGCCAAACCCGCGCCGACCCGACTCGCCCGGCCCTCGAACGCCGGGCCGTCCAGCGAACCGGTCGACGAGCTCGTCGAACCGTTGCTCCGCGTCCCGAGTAGCAGCCCCCACGCGCTCAGCCGCCGGATGGTTGACCGGTGGGCACCCGGCGGCCGAGGCAGGCGACGAGCCGATCGATCGCGGGCGCCCGCTCATCGACGGGTTGCGGCGGTGCGAACGGCCCCTGGCCGGCGGGTGCAGGCGGCAGGTTCCCCAGCTGGCGTCGGGTGAACGCGAGTTCCTGCTCGACCAGCGCGTCGGGGAAGCGGACGGGCTGTCCCGTTGCCTGGGCCAGGTCCCAGCCGTGCACCAGAGCCTCGACGACCCGCAGGTGCAGAGCGGCGACGCCCGGCAGCGTGCCCGCAGGCACTGTGACCACCCGTTCCATCACCCCTGGCTCGGCGAATGCTGCGACCAGATCGGCACTGGAGGTGCGGTAGGCCTCGGCGGCGTCGCTGCCGAGGTGGTCGATGCCCTGCAACCGTGACCGGTCGCCTGGAGTCGGCGACGGCCCACCGCGCAGGACGCCGGCGAACAGTCGGTTGCCGCCGACGAGATGGTTGACCAGGTCATGCACGGTCCAGTTCTCGCACGGGGTGGGGTTGTGCCACTGGTCGTCTCGGACTCCCGCGACCAGGTGTTCGGTCGCCGCGAGGGCGACGGAGAGCGGCTCAAGGGGCGTGCCGGTCATCATGACGGTCCTCCTGTTGTCGGCTTGTTAGCAGGCTTCGCTGATGCAAGCGACCGTAACCGGGCGGGTCGCCGCCTGGACGACCAACGGCGCACGGCGCCCGCGGCGCTTCGACAGGTGCTCGAAACCTGGCTGTCATACCGCTCGCGCAACATGGGACGGCATGGGGCGCCCCACGCACGAGGTCGGAGTGGACGAGCCACCTCTCGCGGGCTTCACCGTGGCGGTCACCGCTGCGCGTCGCCGGGAGGAACTCGTCGCGCTCCTGCAGCGGCGCGGTGCCCGCACGGTCGAGGCACCTGCCATCCGCATCATCTCCACCGGCGACGACGAGCAGCTGCACGCCGCCACCGAATTCCTCGTCCGCCAGCCGCCCGACGTCGTCGTCGCGACCACCGGGATCGGCTTTCGCGGCTGGATGGAGGGGGCCGACGGGTGGGGCCTTGGCGAGCAGCTGCGTGAGCGCTTCGCGGGGGCAGAGCTGCTGACGCGCGGACCGAAGGCCAAGGGCGCAGTCCGCGCAGCGGGGCTCGCGGAGGCGTGGTCGCCGGAGAGCGAGTCGACCGACGAGGTGCTGCGGCACCTGCTGGCCGAAGGGGTGGCGGGTCGCCGTATCGCCGTTCAGCTGCACGGCGAACCGTTGCCGGACTTCTGCTCGGCGCTGCGCGAGGCCGGCGCTGAGGTTGTCGAAATCCCGGTGTACCGATGGGTGCTGCCCGAGGACGTGCGCCCGCTGCGGCGGCTCGTCGCGCAGATCGCGGCCGGACGCGTCGACTGCGTGACCTTCACCAGCGCCCCCGCAGTGGCGTCCCTGCTGCGCATCGCTGAGGCGGAGGGGCGTTGCGACTCGATGCTGACCGCACTGCGCGGCCCGGTGCTCGCGGCATGCGTCGGGCCGGTCACCGCAGGGCCGCTGCAACGCGCAGGAGTGTCGACCGTGCAGCCCGGCCGCGCCCGGCTCGGTGCGCTCGTCCGGACCGTCGTCGAGGAACTGCCCGCCCGCCGGGCGCGTTCGGTGACCGCGGGAAAGCACGTCCTCGAGATGCGGGGCCATCGCGCCCTGGTCGACGGCCGCCCCGTGGAGCTGACCGGGCGGCAGGCGGGCGTGCTGTGGGCGCTCGTCGACGGCGGCGGCCGCGTCCTGTCCCGGCACGAGCTGCTGCGCGCCGCATGGCCGGAGGAGAGCCGCGACGAGCACGCCGTCGAGATGACGGTGACCCGGTTGCGCAGCGCGCTCGGGCCGGCAGGATCTGTCGTCGAGACCGTCGTCAAGCGTGGGTACCGGCTCGCGGCCGGCAGCGAGGTTGCTGTCACCTCCTGACGCCCTCGCGGGTCACGTTCCTGCAAGCCGCGTGATGTGCAAGGTGCTCGGTGCGGACGAGTTGGTGGTACGGCCAGCCGGCCACGGTGCCGATGGTGTCTACTGGCTGGTACCCGCCTTCAGCACCCGTCGTGCGCCCTCGCCGGCCGCACCCGTCCAATAGGGGTCGTGATCGGCACCGAGCACGCCGAGCACGCCGAGCACGCCGAGCACGCCGAGCGCAGTTCGGGGACGTGTTCGGGCGGGCTATCCGATCTCGCGGCCGCCCTCGCTGACGCCGCGGAGGCCAGGCAGGCGGCGCAGGAAGCCGAGGCGCGCCTGCAGCTGCTGACCGATGCCACGACCGTCATCTCCGGGGCGCTCGACCCCGTTGAAGCCGTGCACCGGCTGACCCGGCTGGCGGTACCCGCGTTCGCGGACTGGTGCCTCGTCGCTCTTGTCGACGGTGAGGATGACGCGATCGTGGTCCACCACCGCGATTCCGCCAAGGTCGGTGCCGTCGGAGCGCTGCGCCAGCACATCCTCGACACCCGGCGGGCGACGCCCGCTGTCCGGCAGGTGCTCGCCGACGGACGTTCGACCGTGGTCGAGGTGGTGACCGACGCGCTGCTGGAGGCTCACGTCGAGGATTCCGTCCGCCGAGACGCGTACCGGAAGCTCGGCATGCGCTCGGTGGTGATCGCTCCGCTGTGGGCCCGCGGGCGGGTGATCGGCAACGTCTCGTTCGTCATTGGCGACCCCGGCCGGCGGCCGTACTCACCGGCTGATTCAGCAACGGCCACCGAGCTCGCCCAGCGGACCGCCCTCACCCTGGACAACGCGCGGCTGATCAACCGCGAGCGCGCCGCCGCGGAGACCCTGCAGCGCAGCCTGCTGCCCGCGCTGCCGGACATCGCCGGACTGTCCATCGCGGCCCGCTACCTCCCGGCGAACAACCGCGCGCAAGTGGGTGGGGACTGGTACGACGTGCTTCCCCTGCCCGACGGCAGCATCGGCATCGCGGTCGGGGATGTCATGGGTCACGACCTCGAGGCGGCAGCCGCCATGGGCCAGCTGCGCTCGGTGCTGCGCGGCTATGCGTGGGACGGCGACCAGCCGGCTCCGGTGCTGTCCCGGTTGGACCGCCTCGTCAACGGCCTGGAGATGGCACAGCTGGCCACCGCCGTGTACGGGCGCCTGCGCCTGAGCGAGCCCGGACGCGGGCAGGCGCAGCTCGAGTACGCGAACGCCGGACACCTGCCGCCCGTGCTGCGGCTGTCCGACGGGGCGACATCCCTGCTCGACGGCGCTCACGCACCCATGATCGGGCTTCCGGTGCTGTTCGACCGCAGCCAGGAGACTGTCGCTGTGGCGCCCGGGTCGACCCTCGTGCTGTACACCGACGGCCTGGTGGAAAGCCGCGAGCTTTCGACGGACGACGGCATCGCCGCCCTGCGTGCTGCACTTGAGCAGGCACCAGCCGCTGCCACCCCCGACGAGTTGTGCGACCTGGTGCTGGCGGCCATGAGCACCGGGGAGCAGACGGACGACCTCGCCCTGCTGATCCTGCGGCTCGACGGCTAGCAGCGGACCGCTCAGCGAGCCGGCGCACGTGCCAAGCTCTCGGCATGGAGCTGGCCGAGGGGCTGTACGAGTCCGTCGTGACGGCCGGCCTGCGCCGGCGCCTCAGCGAGGGCGAGCTCGACGCTGTCACCGATGGCGTGGCGGAGATCGAGGTGCCGGGGGTCCTGGCGGAGCACGTCGCCCGGGCGGTGGCGGACGCTCTGGGAACGCTCACCCCAACCCAGCGCATCGAGGTCGTCAACCGCATCCTCGGTCTGCTTCCGGCTGGCGACCCCGTCGAGCCGGGCCCCCAGCAGCTGCTCGCCGTGCGCCGGCCGGTGGCACCAGGGGTGTGGCGGATCGAGGGACGACCCTCGATCTCCTTGGCGCAGCCTGCTCTGCTGACCAACGCCCGGGGCGAGCCGAGCCTTGCCGCCGAGCTGGCCGCGGAGATCGACAGCAGCAACTCGGTCGACCTGCTCTGCGCGTTCGTCAAGTGGCACGGGCTGAGGCTTCTCGAGCAGCCGCTGGCTCGGCGCCGGGACAGAGACTGCCAGTTGCGCGTCCTGACGACGACCTACGTCGGCGCAACCGAACGCATGGCGCTCGACCGGCTGGTTCGCGAGTACGGCGCGGACGTCCGCATCAACTACGAGACGCGCAGCACCCGCCTGCACGCAAAGGCGTGGCTGTTCTCGCGCGACACCGGCTTCGACACCGCGTACGTCGGCAGTTCGAACCTGTCCCGGGCCGCGCTGCTCGACGGCCTGGAGTGGAACGTCCGCCTCGCCGGGGCTCACACTCCCGCGATCGTCGGCAAGTTCCGGGCCAGCTTCGACAGCTACTGGGCCGACAGCACGTTTGAACCGTACGACCCGGACCGGGACGCCGACCGGCTGGACGACGCGTTGCACCGCGCGGGCGACAGCGGTGCCAGCGGCGGCGCGGTCACAGTGGTGTCCGGCCTCGAGGTGCGTCCGTTTCCCCATCAAGCAGAGATGCTGGAGCGGCTCGATGTCGAGCGCCGCGTGCACGACCGGCACCGCAACCTGATCGTTGCCGCCACCGGCACCGGCAAGACCGTCGTGGCGGCGTTGGACTACCGGCGCCTCACCGAGGACGGCGATCGGACGCTGCTGTTCATCGCGCACCGCAAGGAGATCCTCGAGCAGTCCCTGCGTACCTACCGGGACGTGCTGGCTGACGGCAGTTTCGGCGAGCTGTACGTCGGAGGCGCGCGCCCGGAGCGGTGGCGGCACGTGTTCGCCAGCGTGCAGTCCCTGGCGGCGTACGGCATCGACCGCATCCCGCCGGACCACTTCGACGTCGTCGTGCTGGACGAGTCCCACCACATGGAAGCGGCGAGCTACCGGCGGGTCATGCGCCACCTGGCGCCCCGTGAGCTGCTGGCCCTGACCGCGACCCCGGAGCGTGCGGACGGCGTCGACATCGCCCGCGAGTTCTTCGACGGGCGGGTGGCGGCCGAGCTGCGGCTCTGGGATGCGCTCAGCGCTGACCTACTGTGCCCGTTTCACTACTTCGGACTCAATGACGAGACGGACCTGTCCCGCCTTCGGTGGCACCGCGGGGACTACGACGTCGTATCGCTCGAAGGCGTCTACACCGCGGACGACGCCCGGGTGCGCATCGTGCTGCGCGAGCTCAGGGACAAGGTCCTCGACGTCTCGACGATGCGGGCGCTCGGCTTCTGCGTCAGCAAGGGACACGCGCGCTTCATGGCGAGCCGCTTCACCCGAGCCGGCATTCCAGCCGTGGCCGTGACTGATGAGGACGGTCCCTTTGCACGTCAGCAGGCGTTGCTCGACCTGCGCGAGCGACGGGTCAACGTGCTGTTCGCGGTCGACCTGTTCAACGAGGGCCTCGACGTGCCTGACGTCGACACGCTGCTGCTGCTGCGCCCGACTGCATCGGCCACCCTGTTCCTGCAGCAGCTCGGCCGCGGTCTTCGTCGCACCCGGGGCAAGCCGGTGCTGACCGTGCTGGACTTCATCGGCGAGCAACGGGCCGAGTTCCGGTTCGAGGCGCGATACGCGGCCGTGACGGGGATGGGCCGCCGGGCCCTGCTCGACGCCGCCGGTAAGGGTTTTCCGTACCTGCCCTCGGGATGCTCGATCGTGCTCGACCGCGTGACCCAGCAGCGCGTCCTCGACCACGTACGGGCCCAGCTCGGCCTCACCCGCCAGCAGCGGGCCGCCGACGTTGCGCGCTACGACACGACAGACCTGGCGAGATACCTGTCCGAGAGCGCGAGCGAGCCGCAGGATGTCTACCGATCCGGCGGGTCGTGGACCAACCTGCTCCGTACGGCCGGCCTGCCCGTGCCGCCTGCCGGCCGAGAGGAGGAGTCGCTGCTGCGGCGGGTGCATGCGTTCCTGCATGTCGACGACGCGGAGCGGGCCGCGGTCTACCGGCTGCTCACGTCAGCGGACGCGCCGGCCTACGACGAGCTGGACGCGCGCCAGCAGCGGCTCGCGCGCATGCTGTTCTTCACCCTGTGGCCTGACCGCGGCGGCTTCACCGACTACGAGCATGGGCTGCGCTCACTGCGTCGCCACCCGGCGGTCTGTGAGGAGCTGCGGCAGGTGGTGGCGTACGGGCTCGACCACGCGCAACATGTACCGCGCCCCCTGGAGCTCGGGCTGCAGGACGTCACGCTCGTCACCCACGCCCACTACCGCCGCGAGGAGGTTCTCGCCGCGCTCGGGGTGGCTACTGCGGGACGTTCGGCCAGAGGCAACGTCACCGGTGTCGCCTGGGCGCCAGCGTCGAAGGCAGATGCCCTGTTCATCAACCTGACCAAGAACGAGCGTGAGTTCTCACCCAGCACCAGGTACCGCGACTACGCCCTGTCGCCGGACCTGTTTCACTGGGAGTCGCAGAACGCGACCGCGAGCGCGTCGCCAACGGGGCAGCGCTACATCAACCACCGCGAGCTCGGCAGCCACGTCCTGCTGTTCGTGCGCGATGCCCCACGCGACGACATCGGCGCGGCGCCCTTCACCTGCCTCGGACCCGCCGAGTACAACGGGCACACCGGCGACCGGCCCATGGCCATCACGTGGAAGCTGTCCTACCCGCTGCCGCCCCAGCTCCTGCTGGCAGCCCGGGCGGTCGCCATCTGATCAAGGGCGTAAGATGAGCGTATTGGGCCGGCCTGAGGTCGGCGTTACGCGAGCCGAGCCCCGGCGCGTGCGGCGAGGGCACCCCGCCCCACTCACGAAGCCGCACCTGGCTTGCCAACAGCTCGCGGCGCCACACGTGGAAGGTCGCAGAACGCAGAGTTTGCCATGACACTCGAAGATCCCACGCCTCCTTTCCGCGATGCGGGCGACGCCTTCGACGAGCTCGGCCGGCTGATGCTCAACGAGCAGTCGATGGAGTCGGTGCTGCAGAAGGTCGCCGACCTGGCCAAAGTCGTCGTCCCGGGTGCTTCCGAGGTGTCGGTCAGCTTGGTCACGAATGAGCGAGCCAGTACCGCAGCGTTCACCGGTCAGTTGGCGATGGACCTGGACGAGCGGCAGTACGAGAACGGGGACGGACCTTGTCTGCAGGCTGCGGTGACCGGCGAGACGACGCCCGTCGACGACGTGGCGTCGGAGACCCGCTGGAGTGAGTACACCAAGTCTGCAGTCGAGCGCGGACTGGGCAGCTCGCTGTCGACCCCGATCCCCTTGCAGCAGCAAGCCTCGGCGGCTCTGAACATCTACAGCCTCAAAGCGCACGCCTTCGACGAGCACAGCCGCCAGCTGGCAGCCACCTTCGCGTCCTACGCGGCGGTGGCGCTCGCCAACATGCATTTGTACGACAGCACCCGGCGCCTCGCCACCAACCTCGAGACCGCGATGGCGTCGCGCGCCGTCATCGACCAGGCGAAGGGCATTCTGATGACGCAGCGACGGTGCGATGCTGAGCAGGCCTTCGGACTGCTCGTCGCGGCCTCGCAGCGCACCAATCGCAAGTTGCGCGAGGTCGCGCAGGACCTCGTCGACTCGGCCAGCCGGCCCCCAGAAGCCGAGTCGGCAGCAAGTTCCTGAGGCCAAAGTGGCTGAAAATGAGACACGTACGGCCATCCCCCGGTCGGGTTCGACGGCGTACGTTAATGGAGTCGTTGAACCATCAGCGCCGGGGTTGGCCCGTGCGCGTGTGCGGCGTCGGCCCTGGCCGAACCGCGGGAGATGTCCGTGCTGCTTGCCCCAGCCTCGCCAGTCGCTGAGCGTGCGCCTGCCCACCAAGGTGACGTGGCGCCGGCGTCCGGGCTCGAAGGCAGTGCGAAAGTCGAGATTGACCTGCACTCCGGGTCGGTCCTGGTGTCGCTGACCGGCGAGCTCGACCTGGCGTCCGCAGCCGTCATCGGGCCGATGCTCGACGTCCTGGTCAAGCAGCCGCAGCAGCTCGTGATCGACGTCAGCGCTGTGACGTTCGTCGACTGCGCGGGCCTGAGCCCGCTACTTCGCGCCGAACGTGCCGCGGGCAGTGGCCGCGGCGGGGTGCGCCTTCGCGGCCAAGGTCTCGCCCTGAGCCGGCTGACCGGCCTGATGGACCACGCCGGCCTGCCCCGGCCCAGATTGCTCGCGACGACGCATCCACTTGCCGCTGGTGCGAGCTGCGCGGGGAGCGACTGAAGGCTGCCTACCCCGCTGGACGTGCCTTGCGTCCTCGTCTCACCCCGCTGCCGCGGCCGCCAGCAGCCCAGCCACCGGCTCGGCGCCGTCGCGGAGCAGTCCTGCAGTCACCCGCACATGGTCCGACGGCAGCCTGGTGAGAATGAAAGGTGAGCCAGCCGCGACGCCGACGCCCTGCGTCGCCATCGCGAGCAGGACGGTCTGCTCGTCGGCCACCGGAACCCAGGCGTTGATCCCGTCGGCCGCGCTCGCGTGCACTCCGTGGTCGGCCAGGGCCGCCACGAGCCGGGCGCGCCGCCCGGTGTAGGTCTCCCGGGCGCGCGCGACGACAGCCTGCGTCGCAGGATCACGCAGCAGCTCGAGCAGCACCTGCTGCAGCAGCCGGCTCGACCAGCCGGGGCCGAGCAGCCGGCGGTCGACGAGCGAGCTGATCAGCGGGGCTGGACCCGCCATCGCGGCGAGCCGCAGGTCGGGGCCGTAGCTCTTGGAGAACCCCTGGATGTGCACGGTCGAGTCCGGCAGCCACGTTCCGAGGCTGACCGCTGGCCCCTGCGCGATGTCGCCGGAGTGGTCGTCCTCGACGACGAGCGCGTCGGTCCCGCCCAGCAGCCGGGCGAGCTCGCGGGCGCGAACCGGTGACAGGCTGGCACCCGTCGGGTTCTGGGCCCGCGGCTGCAGGAAGACGGCAACCGGGCGCTGGGCGAGCCCGGCGGTCAGCGACTGCGGCGTCACGCCCTCCGCATCGAGCTCCAACGAGATGATCTCGGCGCCGATGAGTTCCAGCAGGTCCAGCAGGGGCGGGTAGGACGGGTTCTCGACCAGCACCCGGCTGCCCAGGTGCACCCGCTCGCGCACCACGCGGTCCAGGGCGTCCATGGCTCCGTCGACGACCGTGATCGACGCCGGCTCGTACGGCCAGCGGCGCCGCAGCTCGTCCTCCAGCCCCGCGATCACCGGCGCGTCGTAGTAGTCGCGGGTGTTGTCGGCCGGCACGACGCGGGCGATGGCGGCCGCCACGTCCGGAAGCAGGGCGAGGTCCGGCGTGCCGGTCGACAGGTCGAGCGCCGGCCGTCCCGGGCTGCCCATGGTCCGCCGCACCCGCCACACCGAGCGCGGCGACTGCAGATCGGCGACGAAGGTGCCGCGACGGCCCTGCGGGCTGATCAAGCCGGCTCGGGTCAGCAGCGCCCAGGCCTGGCTGACGGTGGTGGGACTGGTGCCCAGCGCGACGGCGAGCTCCCGTACGGTCGGCAGCCGCGCCCCCGGCGCCAGCTCGCCGCCGCGGATGAGCCGGGCAACCCCCCCGGCCACGCCGCGCGGGCTGCGCGCGTCGATCGAGGCGATGAAGAGGTTCAGCAACGGCGGACCCGGGGCTCGTGGCGGCGTAACACGACGTAACAATTAAGACCTAGACAGCGTCTGTACTAGAACATAGCGTTCGCCTTGCTACAGCCCGCGCCCCGCTGGGCGCCGCTCCATCGGGAAGGTCGAATGGCTGCCAACATCCTGCGTGCCGCACTGGTTCAGACGCTGTGGACCGGTGACAAGGAGACGATGATCAAGGCGCACGAGGAGTACGCCCGTGACGCCGCAGCAGCAGGCGCCCGCGTCATCTGCTTCCAAGAGCTGTTCTACGGGCCGTACTTCTGCCAGGTGCAGGACAAACAGTTCTTCAGCTACGCCGAGTCCATCCCCGGGCCGACGACCGAGCGGTTCCAGGCGCTCGCCGCCGAGCTCGGCATCGTCATGGTGCTGCCGATGTACGAGGAGGAGCAGCCCGGCCTCCTCTACAACACGGCTGCCGTTGTCGACGCCGACGGCCGCTACCTCGGCAAGTACCGCAAGACGATGATCCCGCAGGTCGCCGGCTTCTGGGAGAAGTTCTACTTCCGTCCGGGCAACCTCGGCTACCCGGTCTTCGACACGGCCGTCGGCAAGGTGGGCGTCTACATCTGCTACGACAGGCACTTCCCGGAGGGCTGGCGGGCGCTCGGCCTCAACGGCGCCCAGCTCGTCTTCAACCCGTCCGCGACCAGCCGCGGGCTGTCGAACTACATCTGGCGCGTCGAGCAGCCCGCCGCGGCGGTGGCCAACCAGTACTTCATCGGCACCATCAACCGGGTCGGTATCGAAGAGCTCGGCGACGACGACTTCTACGGCAGCTCGTACTTCGTCGATCCCGAGGGCGTGCCGGTCGGCGAGCTCGCCGACGACCACCAGTCCGAGCTGGTCGTGCGCGACCTCGACATGGACCTGCTGGCCGAGGTGCGGGCGCGGTGGGCCTTCTACCGTGACCGGCGCCCCGACATGTACGGCGACCTGACCCGCCCCTGATGTCGGTCCTGATCAGCGGCGGCACCGTCGTCAGCGCGAGCGGCCCCTACCCGGCCGACGTGCTGGTCGACGGCGAGACGATCGCCGCCGTCTACACGCCCGGCACCGCGGCCCTCGCCGGGGTGTCCGCGCAGCGCACCATCGACGCCACCGGCAAGTACGTCGTGCCGGGCGGCGTCGATGTGCACACCCACATGCAGATGCCCTTCGGCGGCACCGAGGCCTCCGACACCTTCGCCACGGGCACCACAGCGGCAGCGTGGGGCGGCACCACGACCATCGTCGACTTCGCGCTGCAGCGCACCGGCGAGGTCGTGCAGGACGGGCTCGCCGCGTGGCACGCCAAGGCCGACGGCAACTGCGCCGTCGACTACGGCTTCCACATGATCCTCGGCGGGGTCGACGACGACGCCCTCAAGGCGGTCGACGCGCTGGTCGCCGACGAGGGCGTCACCAGCTTCAAGCTGTTCATGGGCTACCCCGGCGTCTTCTACAGCGACGACGGCCAGATCCTGCGGGCGATGCAGAAGGCCCGCGACAACGGCGCGACGATCATGATGCACGCCGAGAACGGCATCGCCATCGACGTCCTCATCGCCCAGGCGCTCGCCCGGGGCGACGTCGGGCCGATCAACCACGGCCTGACCCGCCCGCAGGTGCTCGAGGCCGAGGCGACCAGCCGCGCCATCGCCCTGGCAGAAGTCGCTCAGGACTGCCCGCTCTACATCGTTCACCTGTCGGCCAGCCGCGCGCTCGACGCCGTGGCCTCAGCCCGCGCGGCTGGCCGCAACGTGTTCGCCGAGACCTGCCCGCAGTACCTGTACCTGACCTTGGAGGAGCAGCTCGGCGCTCCCGGCTTCGAGGGCGCGAAGTGGGTGTGCTCGACGCCGCTGCGCAGCGGGGCGGAGGGGCACGCGCACGACCTGTGGTCGGGGCTTCGTCGAGGCGACCTGTCAGTGGTCTCGACCGACCACTGCCCCTTCTGCTTCAAGGACCAGAAGGAGCTCGGCCGGGGCGACTTCTCCAAGATCCCAAACGGCATAGGCGGGGTCGAGCACCGGATGGACCTGATCTACCAGGGGGTCGTCAGCGGGCAGCTCTCGCTCGCCCGCTGGGTCGAGACCTGCGCGACCACGCCGGCCCGGATGTTCGGCATGTACCCGAAGAAGGGGATCATCGCCCCGGGTTCGGACGCCGACATCGTCGTCTACGACCCGGCGGGGCGCACCGAGATCGGCGTCGCCACGCACCACATGAACATGGACTACTCCGCCTACGAGGGCATGACGATCGACGGCCACGTCGACACCGTGCTGTCGCGCGGGTCGGTCGTCGTCGACGCCGGCCAGTTCTCCGGGCGGCTCGGCCACGGGCGGTACGTGCCCCGCGGTCTGTCGCAGTACCTGCAGTGACGCACCCGCTGCTGCCTGTTCTCGTGCCTGCCCTGCCTTCCGGGCGCCGGCGCCTGCCATGAGGGGATCATCGTTGGAACGCATCGGCCACTGGGTCAACGGGCAGCACACGGCCGGCACCTCGGGACACACCGCACCGGTCTGGAACCCCGCGACCGGCGAGGCGCAGGCCGAGGTCGAGCTGGCGAGCGCGGCCGAGGTCGACGCGGCTGTCGCGGCCGCAGTGGCGGCGTTCCCGGAGTGGAGCGGCCGCTCCCTGGCGGCTCGCACCCAGGTGATGTTCCGCTTCCGCGAGCTGCTCGAGGGCAACCGCAAGACGCTCGCCGAGGTCGTCTCCCTCGAGCACGGCAAGACGGCCGCCGACGCCGACGGCGAGATCGCTCGCGCCCTGGACAACGTCGACTTCGCCTGCGGACTCAGCCAGCTGCTGAAGGGCGACTACTCCGAAGGTGTCTCAGGCGGCGGCGCCGGTGCGATCGACGTCTACTCCTCGCGCCACCCGCTCGGCGTCGTCGCCGGCATCACGCCGTTCAACTTCCCGGCCATGGTGCCGCTGTGGATGATCCCGACGGCGATCGCGTGCGGCAACACCTTCGTGCTCAAGCCCTCCGAGCGTGACCCGTCGGCATCGCTGTTCATCGCTGACCTGCTGCGCCAGGCGGGCGTGCCGGACGGCGTGGTCAACGTCGTGCAGGGCGACCGCGAGGCTGTCGAGCGCCTGCTCGAGCACCCGGACGTGCAGGCCATCAGCTTCGTCGGCTCCACCGACATTGCCCGGCACATCTACCAGACCGGAACCTCCCACGGGAAGCGGGTGCAGGCGCTCGGCGGGGCGAAGAACCACATGGTGGTGCTGCCTGACGCCGACCTGGCGCTCGCGGCCGACGCTGCCGTCTCCGCGGGCTACGGCTCGTCGGGCGAGCGCTGCATGGCGATCTCCGTCGTCGTGGCCGTGGGCGCCGTCGCCGACCCGCTCGTCGACGCCATCGCCGAGCGGCTCCCGAGCATCGAGGTCGGCACCGGCACGGGCGGTGCCAGCGAGATGGGGCCGCTCATCACCGCGCAGCACCGGGACCGGGTGGCGGGTTATGTCGCCGGCGCCCCCGCTGACGGTGCGCAGGTGCGGGTCGATGGGCGGGAGGCGCCGGCCACGAAGCGCCCCGGCTTCTTCCTCGGCGCGTCCCTGCTCGACCACGTCCAGCCCGGGAGTCCGGCGCACGTCGAGGAGATCTTCGGCCCCGTGCTGTCCGTGGTACGCGTCGACACCTACGAGCAGGCGATGCAGGTGGTGGAGGCGACGCCGTACGGCAACGGTGCCGCCATCTTCACCCGCGACGGCGGCGTCGCTCGGCGCTTCACCCAGGAGGTGCAGGCGGGCATGGTCGGCATCAACGTGCCGATCCCCGTCCCTGTGGCGCAGCACAGTTTCGGCGGGTGGAAGGGCTCGCTGTTCGGCGACCTGCACATGTACGGCCCCGAGGGGATGATGTTCTACACGCGCGGCAAGGTCGTCACGTCCCGGTGGCCGGAGGCGGCGACGAGCAGCGTCGACCTCGGCTTCCCGCAGAGCAACGGCTGACGGCCGCGTGGACATCGGTGTGGTCCTGCAGACCAACCCGCCCGCCTCGCGCGTGGTCGAGCTGGCCCGGCAGGCGGAGACGCTCGGCTTCAGCCACGCCTGGACCTTCGACTCCCACCTGCTGTGGCAGGAGCCGTTCGTCATCTACAGCCAGATCCTGGCCGCGACACGCAAGATCAAGGTCGGTCCGATGGTGACGAACCCGGCGACCCGCGACTGGACCGTCACCGCATCCCTGTTCGCCACGTTGAACGAGATGTTCGGCAACCGAACCGTGTGCGGCATCGGCCGGGGGGACTCGGCGGTGCGAGCGGTCAACGGCAAGCCCACGACCCTTGCCACCCTGCGAGAGTGCGTGCACACGGTACGAGAGCTCGCCAACGGGCGTGAGGCCGACTACAACGGGGGCCGCGTGCGGCTGCCGTGGGCGTCAGGCAGCGAGCTCGAGGTCTGGATCGCGGCGTACGGACCCAAGGCGCTGGCCCTGACCGGCGAGGTGGCCGACGGCTTCATTCTGCAGCTGGCCGACCCCGACATCACCGCCTGGACGATCAAGACTGTGCGAGAGGCCGCCGAGCGCGTCGGCCGCGACCCGGACAGCATCACGATCTGTGTCGCCGCTCCCGCGTACGTCGGCGACGACCTGGCGCACATGCGCGAGCAGTGCCGCTGGTTCGGCGGGATGGTCGGCAACCACGTCGCCGACATCGTCTCGCGGTACGGCAACGAGCCCGGTGGCACCTCGGCGGTGCCGGCCGCGCTCACCGACTACATCGCCGGGCGCACCGGGTATGACTACAACCAGCACGGGCGTGCGGGCAACACGCACACCGACTTCGTGCCGGACGAGATCATCGACCGCTTCTGCCTGCTCGGTCCGCCTGCGGAGCACATCGCCCGGTTGCAGGAGCTGGAGTCACTCGGCGTCGACCACTTCGCGGTCTACCTGCAGCACGACGCCAAGGCCGGCACGCTCGAGGCCTACGGCGAGACCGTCATCCCCGCGCTGCGTCCGCTGCAGAAGGCGAAGCTGTCATGACGGCCGTGAGCCCGGTGGTCAACGGCCAGCAGCAGGCGCGCAGCGAGGCCTACCGCGCCGATCGCGCCCACGTCTTCCACTCCTGGTCGGCGCAGGCGAGCCTGAACCCGGTCGTCGTCGCCGGCGGTGCCGGCAGCTGGTTCTGGGACGAGGACGGCCGGCGCTACCTCGACTTCTCCAGCCAGCTGGTCAACCTCAACCTCGGCCACCAGCACCCGGTCATCGTGGCGGCGATCGCCGAGCAGGCTGCCACGCTGTGCACGATTGCGCCCACCTTCGCCGAGGCCAAGCGCAGTCGCGCTGCCGAGCTGATCGCGAGCCATTCGCCCGCCGGACTCGACCGCGTCTTCTTCACCAACGGCGGGGCCGACGCCAACGAGCACGCCGTGCGCATGGCCCGGCTCACGACGGGTCGCCCGAAGGTGCTCTCGATGTACCGCTCGTACCACGGCGGCACGGCGACCGCCATGGCCCTGACCGGCGACCCGCGGCGCTGGGCCAACGACAACGGCGCCGGGGGAGTCGTGCACTTCTTCGGCCCGTATGCCTACCGCAGCGCCTTTCACGCCGACAGCGAGGCGCAGGAGGGCGAGCGGGCGCTGCAGCACCTCACTGACGTGCTGACCCTGGAGGGGCCGCAGACGATCGCTGCGATCATTCTGGAGCCCGTCGTCGGGACCAACGGCATCCTCGTGCCGCCACCGGGCTATCTCGCGGGCGTGCGAGAGCTGTGTGACAGGTATGGGGTCGTGCTGATCGCCGATGAGGTGATGTCGGGCTTTGGGCGCTGCGGCGAGTGGTTTGCCATCGACCACTGGAAGGTGGTCCCGGACCTCATCACCTTCGCCAAGGGCGTCAACTCCGGGTACGTGCCCCTCGGCGGTGTGATCATGAGCGATGCCATCGCCGATGCGTTCGCGACGCGGCCTTACCCCGGCGGCCTGACCTACTCCGGGCACGTGCTCGGCTGCGCGGCAGCGGTGGCGAGCATGCAGGCCTTCGAGGACGAGGGCGTCCTGCCCTACGTCCGGCGGGTCGGCAAGGAGGTCGTCCGCCCCGGGCTGGAGGCGATCGCGGCAGCGCATCCCAGCGTCGGCGAGGTGCGCGGGCTGGGCATGTTCTGGGCGATCGAGCTGGTCCGCAACCCGCAGACGCGCGAGCCGCTGGTGGCGTTCAACGCCACCGGGGCGGATGCTGCGCCCATGAACGAGCTGGCTGCGGCGGCGAAGTCGCAGGGGTTGTTCCCGTTCACCCACTTCAACCGGATGCACGTGGTCCCACCGCTCAATACGTCTGAGGACGACCTGCGGCACGGGCTCGCGATCATCGACGACGTGCTCGCGCTGGCCGACCGCCACGTGCCGGAGCAGGCGCGGTGACGCCGGTCCTGGAGCTGAGCTCGGTCAGCCGCTCGTTCCCCGGCTCGCGGGCACTGACCGATGTCTCGCTCAGCATCGACGCGGGTGAGATCCGCGCGCTGCTGGGGGAGAACGGCGCGGGCAAGTCGACCCTGATCCGGATCGTGACCGGTGCCATCGCGGCTGACTCGGGCAGCGTGCGCATCGCGGGCAAGGAGCTGCGCCGGCCCACTCCCCGGGCGGCGCAGCGGCTCGGGGTGCGTGCGATCTACCAGGAGCGGCAGATCGCCGCCGACCTGACCGTGGCCGAGAACGTCTACCTGGAGGCGCCGCCTCGCAACCGATGGGGCGCGGCGACCCGGCACGCGGCGATCGGCAAGGCCGAGGCGCTGCTGAAAGCACTCGGGATCGACCTGGACCCGGCGGCCGACGCGGGCGTGCTGACCGCGGCGCAACAGCAGCTCGTCGAGCTCGCGCGCGCGGTGTCCGCACGCGCAGCTCTGGTGATCATGGATGAGCCCACGGCATCGTTGCACCCGTACGAGGTGGCCACCTTGTTCCGGGTGGTGCGCCGGCTGCAGGCCGAGGGCACGGCGGTGCTCTACGTCTCGCACCACCTCGACGAGGTCTTCGAGATCGCCGACCGGGCCACGGTCCTGCGCAACGGTGCTCACATCGCCGATGTCGACATCCGGGCAGGTGGCCACGGGGAGCAACCGGCTACCGGTACCCGCTCGCGCCCGGCGACGACCCGCGAGGAGCTCGTCACGTTGATGTTCGGTCACGAGGTCAACCGCACCCGCCTCGCGCGGAGCACCGCCGGGCGTGGCCCGGCACTGCGTGCGACCGATGTGCTGCTCGGCCGGGCCCGGACGCCCGTCAACGTCACGGTGCAGTACGGCGAGGTGCTCGCCTTGTCGGGCGGCAGCGGATCAGGAGCCTCCGAGCTCGCAGCCCTGCTCGCCGGCGTGGCCCCGCCGCGCTCGGGCGAGGTGCGCTTCGTGGATGCAGCAAGCCTGGATGCAGCAAGCCTGGATGCGACGAGCTCGCCTGCTTCGAGCCACGTCGCCCGACGACACGGCAACGAGGGCATCAACCTGCACGACCGCGCCCGGGCGGCGAGCTCGGGCGTGGCGTACCTGCCGAGCAACCGCAAGCGCGACGGCCTGCTGCTCGAGCGGTCCATCGTCGAGAACCTGATGCTCGTCCCACGCCGGGGTGCGGCGCACGTCTTCTACTGGCCGGCCGCCGTCCGTCGCGCGGCGCAGCAGGCGGTGGCGGACGGCAACGTGAAGGCGGGCGACGTCAGCCAGCGGGTGATGACCCTGTCGGGCGGCAACCAGCAGAAGGTGATCCTGGCTCGCTGGATGCTCGGCGGCAGCCGGATCATGGTGCTGGACGAGCCGACCGCCGGCATCGACGTGTCGGCGAAGTTCGAGATCTACCGGCGGCTGCTCGACCTCGCGGCCGACGGGCTCGCCGTCGTCATCGTCTCCAGCGACTACGAGGAGATCGCCTGTGTGGCCGACCGGGTCCTGCTCATGCGGGACGGCATCGTGACGGCCGAGCTCGACGGCGAGCACTCGTCGGCGGAAGAGCTGTATCAGCGGGAGATGGCGGGGGCAGCGTGACCCAGACAGTTGATGTCGACACCCCGGGCGCTGCGCCGCCCGAGCGCGGCGGTGCCTCGCGGCACGCCGGCCAGCGGCAGTCCTGGCTGTCGAGCCTGCATCTGGCATCGTTCCTGCGTACAGCCGCTCCGCTGCTCGCGATCATCATCGGGCTGTCGCTCTACACCAACGGTCGCAACTCGGCGTTCCTCACCTCGGGCAACATCCAGGACATCCTTGGTACGAGCGCGGTGCTCGGCATCCTGGCCATCGGCCAGACGTTCCTGCTCGTCGGCGGCCAGCTCGACCTGTCGGTGGGCAGCATCGTGTCCTTCATCGGCGTGCTCGGTGCCAAGGAGTACGCGAACGGCTGGTCCACCCCGGCGGTGATCGCCGTCAGCCTGCTCATCGGTGCGCTCGTCGGGCTGATCTGGGGGCTGGTCGTCACCTCGCTGCGCGTGCCGCCGTTCATCCTGACCCTCGGTGGCCTCGGCATCTTCTCGTCGCTGGCGCTGGTGATCGCCGACAACCGGCCGATTCCCATGACCAGCGCCCTGACGACGCTGGGGTTCGGTGACTTCCTGGGGGTGCGCGCCTCGGCCAGCGTGATGTTCGCCGTCGCGATCGTCGCCATCGTGGTGCTGCACTTCACCCGCTTCGGGCGCAGCGCCTTCGCGCTCGGCTCCTCCCCGCAGGCGGCTTACCTCGCCGGGGTGCCGACCAAGCGGCTGACGATCATGCTTTTCGTACTCAACAGCATGCTCGCCTCGCTGGCCGGCATCGTGTTGATGGCCCGGCTCGCGGCCGGTGACCCCCGTGGCGGAGCCGGCCTGGAGCTCAGCGCGATCGCTGCCATCGTGCTCGGCGGGGCTGCGCTGGCTGGCGGTCGCGGCAGCATCGTCGGCAGCCTGCTCGGCGTCATCGTCTTCGGCGTCGTCAACGCCTCGCTGACGTTCCTGAACATCGCCGGCGCCTGGCAGAACCTCGTGTCAGGCGGCATTCTCGTGGCCGCCGTCACCCTGACCGCCGCTGCTGACGTCTATTCGGCCCAACGCAGCGGGGGCCAACGAACGAGTCGGTTGCAGCAGATCAGCAGCCGCCTGCTCAGCCGTCCGCCCAGGCCCACGTAACAGTTTCGCCCATCTCCTCGCCGACCCGCACGACCAGCCCCACCCGTTCTGGCCTCTCCAACGTTGCAGATGCCGCCACCCAGCACGTCCGACGTCACCTCACTTCAGGGAGCCGCATCATGCCCGGTCCGTTTTCGCCCGACGGCAGCGTCGTCACCACGCTGTCGACCCCGATGGAACGCCGCGCGTTCCTGCGTGGGCTCGGCGCCATGGGTGGCGCGGCGGCGATCGGCGGCGTGCTGAGCGCCTGCGGCTCGTCGTCGAAGTCGTCCTCGTCCTCCAGCTCGTCGCCGGCTGCCGGGGCGGGCGGCTCGTCCGCTGCCGCCGGCGCCGACGTCGGGAAGGGCAAGACCATCGCCGTCGTGCTCAACGGCAACAACGCCTACAGCACCTACCTGGCCGCGGGCGTGCTGCACGCGATCGAGGGCACCGCGTACGAGTTCAAGGGCGTGCAGAACAACTTCGACTCCTCCGTCGAGCTGAGCAACATCCAGTCTCTGCTCAGCCAGGGGGTCGCCGGCATCGTCGTGCTGCCCGTCAGCTCGTCTACCGTCGCAAAGGCGGCGCAGCTCGCCTACAACCGCAAGGTGCCGTTCGGCAACGCCCTCTACCCGGGCAAGAGCGACGCCGACAAGTACTTCACCGGCGTGGCCGCGCTCGACTCGGTCCAGGGCGGCCGGCTCATCGGGGACTACCTGAAGAAGAAGGCCAAGCCGGGCAAGGTCATCGTCGTGCAGGGCATCGTCGGTCAGGGCTTCTCCGAGCGCATCGACCAGGGCTTCGACGAGAGCATCAAGGGCAGCGGCTTTCAGGTCGCCGTGCGCCAGCAGGCGATGTACGACCGGCAGAAGTCGATCGACATCGTCCAGGCCGGCCTTGCCGCCCACCCCGACGTGACCGCGATCGTGACTCATGCCGCCTCGATGAGCGATGGCGTCGCATCCTTCCTCAAGCAGAAGAAGCTCACGAACATCACGCACGTCTCCAGCGACGGCGACGACGAGATGTTCACCTACTTCGGCACCCCGTACCTGGCTGCCGACCGCTACTACTCCTCGGCCCAGACTGGTGTCATCGCCACTCAGGCGGTGCGGGCCAAGCTCGAGGGCAAGTCGTTCCCCTTCGCGACGCCCATCGACCAGGTCATGATCGAGGCGGGCAGCTACAAGGCCGAGCTGAGCAAGAACCCCTACGACTACCCGCAGTACAAGTCCCGCGTGGCCAAGCTCTGAGCTGCTGCTGAGATCTGACGCCCAGGTCACCACACCTGCTGTCCGAGAGGAACAACCATGAGTGTTGACACCGAAGGGCAGGCCGACACGGCTGCCGCTGCATCGACCGGGCGCTACGTGCCCATCATCGACATCGGACCCTTCCTCCTGGGCGATGCGCAGGGCAGGGCTGATGTAGCGGCCGCGATGCGCGACGCCGGCGAGAACATCGGCTTCCTGCAGATCGTCGGCCACGGCGTCGCCCCAGAGCTGGTCGAGCGCTGCTACTCGCTCAGCAAGGACTTCTTCGACCTCCCGCTGCACGAGAAGCTCAAGGTCAAGCAGCCGTCGCCGGACCAGGTGCGCGGCTACAGCGCGGTCGGCGCCGAGGGGCTGTCGTTCAGCCTCGACGAGGTGTCGCCGGGTGACTTGAAGGAGTCCTACAGCATCGGGCCGGCGGCGGTGCCGGACGACCCGTACTACATGTCCGCCGCCGGACCGCACTTCGCACCCAACGTGTGGCCGGAGACGCCGGCCGAGCTGCGGGCGACCTACGAGCAGTACTTCGAGGTGATGGCGAAGCTCAGCGCCGATCTGATGCGGATCTTCGCTGTTGCGCTCGACCTGCCGGAGGACTTCTTCTCCGGCAAGATCGACAAGCACATCAGCATGTTCCGCACGCTGAGCTACCCCGACCAGCCGGAGGAGCCCAAGGCCGGCCAGCTTCGGGCGGGTGCCCACTCCGACTACGGCAGCCTGACGATCCTGCGCCAGGACAACGCCCCGGGTGGCCTGCAGGTGCGCGACCGGTCGGGAAGCTGGCAGGACATCCCGCCGACCGACGGGGCGTTGGTGGTCAACATCGGCGACCTCATGCAGCAGTGGACGAATGACAAGTGGCTGTCGACGATGCACCGCGTCGTCAACCCGCCGCGGACCGCGGCCAAGGGCAGCCGGCGCGTCTCGCTGGTCTTCTTCCACCAGCCGAACTACGACGCGCTGGTGGAGTGCCTCGACAGTTGCCAGGACGCGGAGCACCCGGCGAAGTACGAGCCGGTGACCTCGGGGGACCATCTCTACAGCAAGTTCGTCAAGCAGTCGACGTTCGGGGCCGGGGTGTGAGCCGCGCGTGAGCGCACGCCTGTCGTTCACCAGCGTGCTGGCGGCCGACGTCGTCGCCCTGTCGGCCTTCTACGCCGAGCTGTTCGGGCTCGATGGAGTTCCGTCGCTGGACTCGCCGCACTTTCGCGGGCTCCGCAGCGAGCGGGTGGTCATCGGGTTCAGCGGGCCGAGCGCGTACGAGCTGCTTAACCTGCCGCATCCGGACCCGGACGACGCCGGGGTGCACAGCTTCCTCACCTTCGACGTCGACGGGCCGGAAGCGGTGGATGCGGCCACCGAGCGTGCGGTAGGGCTCGGTGCCACGCTTCAATGGGGACCGGGCCAGACCTACTACGGCGCTCACCAGTCGACGCTGCTGGACCCGGAAGGCAACGCGTTTCGGATCAACTTCCTCACCATCGAGGAGGTTGCCCCGCTAACCAGGTGACCTGAGCTCGGCCACCTCACCCCGGCCCCCGCGGTGCCCAGTCAACCCCGTCAACCTCGGGCACGTCCTTCAGGCGGAACCGGTCGAATGTGCCGGACGTGCCGCGCGTGCCGACCACCGGTTGTGCCGGTACTCGACCTCGAGCGGCATGCCAAAGGTGGCGCTGAGGTTGACCGACGTCATGACGTCGGTGAGCGGCCCGGCGGTGACGATGCGGCCGCCCGACAGCAGCAGCGCATGAGTGATGCCGAGCGGCAGCTCCTCGACGTGGTGCGTCACGTGAATCGTCGTCGGCGCCTGCGGGTCCTGCGCCAGGTCCGAGAGCATATCGACGAGGTCCTCGCGGCTGCCGAGGTCCATCCCGGCCGCGGGCTCGTCGAGCAGCAGCAGCTCGGGATCGTTCATGAGCGCCCGGCAGATCTGCACCCGCTTGCGCTCGCCTTCGGACAGGGTGCCGTAGCGCGCGGCAGCGAGTTCGCCGACCCCGAAGCGGTCCAGCAGACCCCGCGCGCGGTCGAACTCGGCTGGCTGGTAGGACTCCCGCCAGCGGCCGAGTATGGCGCGCGCCGCCGTGACGACCACGTCAAGGGCTCGCTCGCGCTCGGGTATCCGCTGCGCGAGTGCGGCCGAGGACAAGCCGATGCGGCGCCGCAAGGTGAAGACGTCGACAGCACCCAGCCGCTCGCCCAGCACCTCGGCGGCTCCCGACGTCGGATGCATCGTGGCCGACGCGATCTGCAGCAGGGTGGTCTTGCCGGCGCCGTTCGGCCCCAGCAGCGCCCAGCGGTCTGCCCGGTTGACGGTCCAGTTGATCTCGCTCAGCAGCATCCGCTCGCCGCGCCGGATGGCGAGGTCGGTCAGCCGCAGCACCGGCCGGGAGGCAGGCTCGTGGGTCGTCTGATCGTCGGCGGGCACCGCCTCGACACTAGCGGCGGGACCCGTTACTGACCGTGGCCGGGCATCTCCCACGCCAACACCGGTTCAGCCGAGAGCACTGCCGCTGGCTCGATGGGCCAGACTGGGCAGCATGAAGTTTCTCGAGGTAGACGGTCTTGGTCAGGTCAGCCGGGTGGGACTGGGGACGTGGCAGTTCGGGTCCCGCGAGTGGGGCTACGGCGACGGCTACGCATCCGGTGCTGCCCGTGACATCGTCCGGCGGGCTCGTGAGCTCGGCGTAACACTGTTCGACACCGCTGAGGTCTACGGGTTCGGCAAGAGCGAGCGCATCCTCGGCGAGGCCCTCGGCCCCGAGCGCGACCGGGTGGTCGTGGCCAGCAAGCTGTTCCCGGTGGCGCCCTTCCCGGCGGTGGCTCGCTACCGCGAGCAGGCCAGCGCTCGGCGGCTCCAGCTGCGCCGCATCCCGCTCTACCAGGTGCACCAGCCCAACCCCGTCGTCCCCGACTCGGTGATCATGCCGGGCCTACGCAGCCTGGTGCAGGACGGTCGCATCGGTGCAGTGGGCGTGTCGAACTACTCGCTGCAGCGGTGGCGCAAGGCCGACGAGGCGCTCGGCAGCCCCGTCGTGAGCAACCAGGTCCAGTTCTCCCTCGCGCAGCCGGGCGCCCTGGAGGACATGGTGCCCTTCGCCCAGCAGCACGACCGGATGGTGATGGCCTACAGCCCGCTCGCGCAGGGCCTGCTCGGCGGCAAGTACGGCGTTGACAACCGCCCCGGCGGCGTGCGGGCGATGAACCCGCTGTTCGGCACCGAGAACCTGCGCCGGATAGCGCCCCTGCTCGACACGCTGCGCTCGGTCGCCGCGGCGCACGACGCCAAACCGGCGCAGGTGGCCCTCGCGTGGCTGCTCAGCCTGCCGCGTGTCGTCGTCATCCCCGGTGCCTCGAGTGTCGAGCAGCTCGAGTTCAACGTGGCTGCGGCGGAACTCGAGCTCGACGCGGGCTCGCTGGCCGCGCTCACCGAAGCGGCACGGGCGTTCTCGCCCGTCTCGGCGGCTCAGACGTTGGTCGGCGGCGTGCGGGAGAAGCTGGGCGTCTAGCCCGAGCGTGACGAGCGCGGCTCGACGGAAGGGGACGGTAGGCATGCAGCGCACTCTGTACGAGCGGGACCACGAGGCGTGGCGAGACGTCGTCCGCGAGTTCGTGGAGCGCGAGGTGGTGCCGCATCAGCGGCGCTGGGACGACGAGCACCTCGTCGACCGCGAGACGTGGCGTGCCGCCGGCAAGCAGGGGCTGATCGGCATCGCCGTTCCGGAGCAGTACGGCGGGGGTGGGCTCGAGGACTACCGCTTCCGGACCGTGGTGATGGAGGAGCTGGCCAAGGTCGGAGCCGCCTCCCTGTCCCTGGCCTTCGGGCTGCAGGACGACATCGCGCTGCCGTACTTCACGGGCCTCGCCACGGCAGAGCAGAAGCAGCGGTGGCTGCCGGGCCTGGCGTCGGGCGAGCTGATCGCCGCGATCGCGATGACCGAGCCGGGCGCGGGCAGCGACCTGCAGGGCGTGCGCACCACTGCGGTCCGCGACGGCGACGCGTGGGTCGTCAACGGCGCCAAGACGTTCATCACCAACGGGATCCACGCCGACCTCGTCATCGTGGTGGCGCGCACCGACCCCGGCGCGGGGTCGCGCGGCTTCTCCCTGCTCGTGGTCGAGCGCGCGATGGCGGGCTTCACCCGCGGCCGCAAGCTCGAGAAGATCGGCCTGCAGGCGCAGGACACCGCCGAGCTGGCCTTCGACGACGTCCGGGTGCCGGTCGAGAACGTGCTCGGCCAGCTGGGCGGCGGGTTCGTCCACCTGATGGAGCGGCTCCCGGGTGAGCGCATCTCGATCGCGGAGCAGGCCCACACCGCCTCGCGCGCCGCACTGGGCTGGACCCTGGAGCACACCCGCACCCGGACCGTCTTCGGGCAGCCGATCGCGTCGTTCCAGAACACCGCCTTCGAGTTCGCCGACATGGTGAGCGAGATCGACGTGCTGGAGGCCTACCTCGACGCCGCGGTGCTGGCGCTGAACGCCGGCACCCTGACCGCTGTGGATGCGGCGAAGGCGAAGCTGCGCGCGACCGAGCTGCAGAAGCGAGTGATGGACCGCTGCCTGCAGCTGTTCGGTGGGTACGGCTACATGCTCGAGTACCCGATCGCCCGGGCGTTTGTCGATGCCCGCGTGCAGACGATCTACGGCGGCACCTCGGAGATCATGAAGACGATCATCGCGCGCGACCTCACCGGGCTGCGCTGACCCCTGCTGCTACTCCGGTCGGGCGAGCGCACGAATCTCGTCGGACCCAGGGGTTAGATTCCCGCCATGGCGAACGTGGCGGCAGGACCGCTGGCAGGCTTGCGCGTCATCGAGATGGCGGGCCTGGGGCCCGGGCCGTTCTGCGCGATGGTGCTGGCCGACCTCGGTGCCGACGTCGTGCGGGTCGACCGCCCCGGGCGGGTGAACGAGGCCGAGGTCGCGGCCAACGTGCTCAACCGGGGCCGTCGCTCGGTCTGCATCGACCTCAAGCACCCCGACGGTCCAGGCGCTGTCTTGGATCTGGCCGCCTCGGCCGACGTGCTGGTCGAGGGCTTCCGTCCAGGTGTCATGGAGCGCCTCGGGCTGGGGCCGGATGTGTGCGCCGAGCGCAACCCCGGGCTCGTCTACGCCCGGATGACCGGCTGGGGCCAGGACGGCCCGCTCGCCCGCAGCGCCGGGCACGACATCAACTACATCGCGCTCACCGGGGCGTTGTTCGGCAGCGGGCGCGCGGACGGGCCCCCGCAGTTCCCGATGAACCTGCTCGGCGACTTCGGCGGCGGCGGCAACCTGCTGGCCATCGGGATCCTCTCCGCGCTGTTCGAGCGCGGCCGGTCCGGCCTGGGGCAGGTCGTCGACGGCTCCATCGTCGACGGCACCGCCACGCTCACGGCCTTCATCCACGGCCGGATGGCGGGCGGGACGTGGGACGGCACCCGGCGCGGGCAGAACCTGCTCGACACCGGCGCTCCCTTCTACGACGTGTACGAGACGGCCGACGGGCAGTGGATGTCCGTCGGGGCGCTGGAGCCGCAGTTCTTTGCCGAGCTCGTCCGGTTGCTCGACATCGACGGTGTCCCAGCCCAGGCTGATCTGGCGCAGTGGCCGCGGATGCGCAGCATGTTCACGACCCGGTTCCGGGAGCGCACCCGCGACGAGTGGACGCAGCACTTCGCCGGCACCGACGCCTGCGTCGCTCCGGTGTTGAACTTCCTCGAGGCTGCCGAGGACCCGCACCTCGCGGCCCGGCGGACGTTTATCGAGCACGACGGGCGGCTGCAGCCGGCTCCGTCCCCTCGTTTTTCGCGCACGGCCGCTGAGTTGGGTACGCCGCCGGCGCTGCCGGGTCAACACAGCCGGGAGGTGCTCGCAGACTGGAAGGTCGACCCGGAGCCCCTGCTGGGGAGCGGCGCCGTCGTTCAGCGCTGATGGGCGGCGGCTCTGTCGCCGCCCTACAATCCGTTTCGTTGGTACCAACGCGCTGTCAGTAGTCAATGGGAGGACGCTATGCAAGCAGGTCGGGACGCCGTCATCGTCGATGGGGTGCGCACGCCAGTCGGGAAGCGTCGCGGCTCGCTGGCCGACTGGCACGCCGCCGACCTGTCCGCCTTCGTCCTCGGCGCGCTCGTCGAGCGCAACGGTTTCGACCCCGTCGTCGTCGACGACGTGATCTGGGGCTGCGTGCAGCAGGTCGGGCAGCAGAGCACCAACGTCGGCCGCATGGCTGTGCTCGCGGCGGGCTGGCCGGAGTCCGTGCCGGCGACCACCATCGACCGGCAGTGCGGCTCCTCGCAGCAGTCGGTGCACTTCGCCGCCGCCGGCCTGATGTCGGGGCAGTACGACGTCGCGATCGCTGGCGGCGTCGAGATCATGAGCGCTGTGCCCATCGGTGCCAGCAGCACCTTCGCCGAGTTCGGCCGTCCGGGCGGTCCCCTTGTCGACAAGCGGTACGGGGTGCGGTTCAACCAGGGCGTGGGCGCCGAGATGATGGTCGACAAGTGGGGCTTCTCGCGTGCCCAGCTCGACGAGTTCGCTGCCGCGTCCCACGAGAAGCTGGCCGCCGCGACGGACGAGGGGCGCCTCACCTCGCAGATCGCGCCGGTGCCCGTCGACGGCGGGCACCTGAGCGCCGACGAGGGCCTTCGTCGCGGCACCAGTGCCGAGACGCTCGCCAAGCTCAAGCCCGCGTTCAAGGAGGACGGCTCGATCCACGCCGGCAACTCCTCGCAGATCAGCGACGGCGCGGCAGCCGTGCTGATGATGACATCGGACAAGGCGCGCGAGCTCGGGCTGCGCCCTATCGCGCGCGTGCACACCGCGGTCCTCGCCGGCGACGACCCGGTGATGATGCTGAGCGCACCCATCCCCGCGACGCACAAGGCGCTGCGCAAGTCGGGCCTGTCCATCGGCGAGATCGGCGCGTTTGAGGTCAACGAGGCCTTCGCACCGGTGCCGATGGCCTGGCTCGTTGAGACCGGCGCCGACGAGAAGGCGCTGAACGTCAACGGCGGTGCCATCGCGATCGGCCACCCGCTGGGAGCCTCCGGCGCCCGGCTGATGACCGCCCTGGTCCACCAGATGCGCGACGCGGGTACCCGCTACGGCCTGCAGACGATGTGCGAGGGCGGAGGCCTGGCCAACGCCACCGTTCTGGAGCTGCTCGACTGATCTGGTTGCCCGTAGGGCTGACTGCATCGCACGGCGGGCGTCGCAGTGAGCCAGAGTGTGGCGAGCGGCCGGGGCTGATTGACACGACTAGCCGTCCAGCCGGATAGTCCCGAGGTCGTTCCCGCACCGGGCGGCCCGCTCGGTGCTTCCGTACATGGAGGTACGTATGTCCGAGACCGTGTCCACCGCCCCCTACCTGGGTGACCTGCTCAAGGACGCTCCGACGAACTGGGGGAAGTGGGGGGCCGAAGACGAGATCGGGGCGCTGAACTACCTCGGGCCCGAGCAGGCGCTGGCGGCCACTCGGTCGGTGCGCTCGGGCAAGGTCTTCACCCTTCAGCGGCTGATCGGCGACCCCAAGGGCGACCCGGTATGGCCGGGGCGCACCCCTGCGGAGCGGACCCAGATCCTCGACGAGTCGAGCTGGGACGGGGAGCAGGCGCCCGCCTTCCCGGGTGGCTTGCACTACGCCGACGACAAGATCAACGCTTTCTTGCAGGGTTCGACGCAGTACGACGCCCTGGGCCACGTCTGGTACGACGGCAAGCTCTACAACGGTTTCGACGCCCGGACGACAGTGGGCGGCCTGGACAAGGCCAGTGTCGAGCCTGTGGCCCAGCGCGGCGTGGTCGGCCGGGGGGTGCTGCTGGACATGGCCCGCTACCGCGGCAAGGACAACCTCGATGCCGCCGAGACCTTCACCCACGAGGACCTCATGGCCTGCGCCGAGCAGCAGGGAATCACCGTCAACAAGCGCGACGTGCTGCTCATCCGAACGAACTTCCTCAAGCTGTTCTTCGACCTGGGCGATGCGTTCTACGAGGACTTCTGCGAGCCCGGCCTGGTCTACAGCCCTGAGCTGGTGCAGTGGTTCCAGGACATGGAGATCCCCAACCTGGTCACCGACACCATCGCGAACGAGATCACCACCGACCCGTCGACGGGCGTGGCACTGACCCTGCACAACGCGCTCATGCGCAACCTCGGCGTGCTGTTCACCGAGATCTGCGACCTCGAGCTGCTGGCACAGGACTGCGCCGCCGACGGACAGTGGGACTTCATGTACACCGCAGCGCCGCTCAAGGTGGCAAAGGCAAGCGGCTCGCCGGTCAACCCGGTCGCCATCAAATAAGCCGCCATCGGATGGCCGCGAGCGAGGTCGGCCCCTGTCCCGGCCGACCTCGCCCCGCTGTGCGGGGCGCACAGCGCCCGGGCGCAGTCACCGGCACACTTCCCGGGCACAGCACAACACGGGCTTGCGGTTGCCAGGACCGGGTACGGGTGCGCGCATCGTGACCTGAGACACAGTGACATTCAGCGGAGGTGCTGCGAGATGTCCGCTTACGACGAGCGTCCCTGGCTGGCCCTGTACGACGAGCACGTGCCAACCGAGCTCGAGGCGCCATTTCCCGACGGCGTCAGCATGTTCGACGCCGCCGTGCGCGATCATGCCGACAAGCCCCTGGTCCACTACTTCGGGACGACTTTGAGCGTGGCTGACGTCGACCGGCAGTCGGCCGCGCTCGCCGCCGCGATGCTTCAGCAGTGCGGGCTGGAGCGCGGTGACCGCGTCGTCGTCCAGCTGCAGAACGTGCCGACCTTCCTGATCGCCATGCTGGCGATCTGGCGGGCCGGAGCGATCATGGTGCCGGTCAACCCGATGTACAAGCAGCGCGAGCTCGAGGGTCTGATGCGGGACTCCGGGGCGCAGGTGCTGATCGAGCAGGAGTCGCTCTATCCGGTTGTGGGCAAGCCGGCAGCCGAGGCGGCGGGCATCACCGCCGTCATCACGACGAGCGAGCTGGACTTCGTCGCCGACCCGGGCTCGGAGGGGCTGTTCGCGAACGTCGTCCGGAACCGGGCCGAGGGGACGCACGACCTGCTCGAGCTCGCGAACGCGTTCGACGGGCAGCGGCCGCCGCCGGTGGAGCTCGGTCCGGACGACACGGCGTTCCTCGTCTACACCTCCGGGACCACCGGTCCGCCCAAGGGCGCGATGAACACCCACCGCAACGTCGTCTACAACGCCGAGGTCTACCGCCAGTGGGTCGGGCTGACTCCTGACGACGTGGTGCTGGCGGTGGCACCGCTGTTCCACGTCACCGGTCTGGTCGCGCACCTTGCGGTGGCGGTGCTGCTGCCGATGCCGCTGGTGCTGGGCTACCGGTTCGACCCCGCCGTGATGGCCGAGCTCGCCGAGCAGCACCGGGCGACGTGGGCGATGGGCTCGATCACCGCGTTCATCTCGCTGATGCACAACCCTGACGCCTGCAAGCGCGACCTGTCGGCGATGACGAAGGTCGGTAGCGGCGGAGCGCCGATCGCTCCCTCGACCGTGCAGCAGTTCGAGTCCCAGTTCGGCAGCTACATCCACAACATCTACGGCCTGACCGAGACGACCTCGCCCTCGCACGGCACCCCATGGGGTCAGCGCGCACCGGTGGACCCCGTCAGTGGCGCGCTGTCCGTCGGCGTCCCGGTCTGCGGCTACACGGTCCGCATCGTAGGCGAGGACCGCCAGGAACTGCCCGTCGGGGAGATCGGGGAGCTGGTCACCGAGGGCCCGGGTGTCGTCCCGGCCTATTGGAACAAGCCGGAGGAGTCGGCCAAGGCCCTTCCCGAGGGGCGGCTGCACACCGGCGACGTCGGTTTCATGGACAGCGCCGGCTGGTTCTACATCGTCGACCGGCAGAAGGACATGATCGTCGCCTCGGGCTTCAAGGTGTGGCCTCGCGAGGTGGAGGACGTGCTCTACCAGCACCCGGCCGTGCGCGAGACCGGAGTCGTCGGAGTGGCGGACGAGTACCGCGGCGAGACGGTCAAGGCCTTCGTCAGCCTCAAGGCCGGGGCCGGCGTCACGCCCGAGGAGCTCATCGCCTTCTGCCGCGAGCGGATGGCGGCGTACAAGTACCCGCGCCAGGTCGAGATCGTCGACGAGATCCCCAAGACGGTGACGGGCAAGGTGCTGCGCCGCGAGCTCCGGGACAAAGAGGCGGGGGCGCAGCCCTCCGGCTGACCGCGGGCGGGCTTGTGGCAGAAGGGCCGATCAACGGGAGCTCGAACAGGAGGCGCGGATGGATCGGGTTGCGCTCATCACCGGTGGCGCAAGCGGGATCGGCTTAGCCGTTGCCGGCGCGCTGAGTTCGCAGGGCGCGAGGGTGGTGCTCGCCGACCGTGACGAGGCGACCGGCCGCGTCGCTGCGGAGGACGTAGGCGGCGTGTTCGTCCACGCCGACGTCCGCGACCCGGCCTCGGTGCAGCAGGCGGTGGACGCAGCAGAACGTGAGCCCGGACGGCTCGACCTTGTGGTCCTCAATGCCGGCATCACCACCGGCGAGACCCCGATCGAGCAGTTGCAGCTCGAGCGTTACCGCACCATCGTCGGGGTGAACGTCGACGGCGTGGTATTCGGGATCCAGTCGGCGTTGCCCGCGCTGCGTCGCGGGGGCGGGGGCGCCATCGTCGTGACCGCCTCGTTGTCCGGCCTCACCCCGTACCCGCAGGATCCGGTGTACTCGATGACCAAGCACGCGGTCGTCGGCCTCACCCGGTCTCTCGCCCAGCCGCTGGCAGCAGACGGCATCACCGTCAACTGCATCTGCCCCGGATTCGTCTCCACGCCATTGATCGACGATTACCGCGGCCGCTTCGCCGACCAGGGGCTGCCGCTGCTGGAGCCCGATGACATCGCGGCAGCAGTCCTGGCTGCAGCGAGCAGCAGCGAGTCCGGGCAGGCGTGGGTCTGCCAACCCGGGCGCACCGCCGAGCCCTACCGGTTCCGCGGCGTCCCCGGCCCGGTCGGCGCATAGCAGGGGATTGCGCCGGATAGGGCCGCAGGACCGACCAGCGTCATCGACGTTGCTCAGCAGATGACTGCGTCGCCAATTCGCGGAGCGCTGTCGAAGGCCTTTACGCGTGCGCTGAGGCGGTGTCAGGATGCCGACGTCAGGGGCATGTCGAAACGACGATCCGCAAGGGGACCCACATGCCGTTCGAGGAAGTGGCAAACCTCGACGAGATCGAGGTCGGCGAGACGCTGCTGGTGGAGCTTGCCGAACCGGTCTGCCTGATCCGGCTCGACGAGCAGGATGTCCGGGCCATCCACAACACGTGCAGCCACCAGCAGCAACCGCTCAACGAGGGCACGGTCGAGGACGACGACAGCCTGGTCTGCGCTGCCCACGCCGCGAGGTTCAACCTGACCACGGGCGAGTCGATCGGCATCCCCGAGGTGGCGACGATTCCCGTCTACGCCTGCAAGGTCGAGAACGGGAGCGTGCTGGTCGACCTCGACCAGCAGCTGAACGACGCCGTTCCCAGCTGACTGCTGCCGCTGGCAGCGCCGTCAACACCCCTGCTGTTGCCGCCGCGCCGGCACGGGTCGAGACTGCGATGGCGGACCGACTGGTCCGCCCAGCGCGAGGAGTCCTGCATGCCCCAGGCCACCGTCAACGGCACAACCCTTGCCTACAGCGACGACGGGCCGCGTGACGCTCCCGTCCTGCTGTTCAGCCACTCGCTGTTCTTCGATTCGGCCATGTTCCACCAGCAGGTTGCCGACTTCAGCGACCGCTACCGGGTCATCTGCTACGACCACCGGGGCCAGGGAGCCAGCAGCCGGGCATCGCTCGAGCAGCTGGACATGGACACCCTGGCCGACGACGCAAGCGCGCTGCTGGAGCATCTCGACGCCGGCCCGGCGCACGTGCTCGGCAACTCGATGGGCGGGTTCATCGCGCTCCGACTGGCCGCTCGGCGGCCGGACCTGGTGCTGTCCGCGGTCGTGATGGGCAGCTCAGCCGAGGCCGAGGGGAAGATTGCGGAGTTCGACCCGCTGGTGAGCGCCATGCGTGAGCAGGGCACCGAGCCGGTCATCGACACCCTGATGTGGATCATGTTCGGCGACGACATCCTGGCCGACCCGGAGCGGGCTGACGTCACCGGCCACTGGCGGACCAAGATGCTCGGACTCGACCGGGGCATCGCCGACTGCGCCTACCAGGTCGTCCACCGCAGTCCGGTGCTGGAGGAACTGTCGTCGTGCACCGTCCCCGTTCTGGCCATCATCGGCGAGCAGGACCATGCCTACTCCATCGCCAACAACGAGGCGACCATCACGGCGGTCAAAGACGGCCGGCTCGTCGTCGTTCCCGGGGCCGGCCACTCCATCGCTCTCGAGCAGCCCGGGCCGGTCAACGCCGCGATCAAGCAGCACCTGGCGGCTGCCAGCGGGTGAGGCGCGAGGCTCAGCCCCCTGCCATGGCGCCGATCACCAGGAAAGGCTCCGTGCCTGCCGCAACGGCATCGGGCAGGGGGGCGTCGGGCAAGTCGTGGGACAGGTCCTGCTCGCAGGCGAAGAACCGGACGAACGCCCGCCGCTGGCCGGTACCCGCGTCGCGCATGGTGCCGCGCAGCATCGGGTAGCGCTGCTCCACCGCATCCAGCACGGCCCGCTGGGTGGGCACGCACTGCACCGACAGCTCGCGCTCGCAATGGGCGAGCTGTCGAAGGTGTGCCGGCAGCACGACCCGGATCACGGCAGCGTCTGCGCTTCCACCGACAGCACGGCAGGAAGGTCACGCACGATGGGAGCCCAGTGAGTCGCCGGAGTCGGCTGAGCCGTACACCTGGCCGCCGGTAGTCCCGAAGTACACCCCGCACGCGGGCAACGAGTCGACCGCCATTGCGTCACGCAGCACGTTGACGTAGCAGTTCTCCTGCGGCAACCCCTCGGTCAGCGGCTCCCACTCGTTGCCGCCGGTGCGGCTGCGGTAGACCCGCAGCTTGCCCTCCGGCGGGAAGTGGTGGGAGTCGCTCGTGATGGGGACGACGTAGACGGTCTCCGGCTCGTGCGCGTGCACGGTGATCGGAAAGCCGAAGTCGGTCGGCAGGTTGCCACTGACCTCGTTCCAACTGTCGCCGCCGTCGTCACTGCGCATGACGTCCCAGTGCTTCTGCATGAACAGCGTGCCCGGCCGCGACGGGTGCATCGCGAGGTTGTGCACGCAGTGCCCGACCTCCGCTGCGGGCGAGGGGATGCCATCGGACAGCAGCCCCTTGTTGACCGGCTGCCATGAGTCGCCGCCGTCGTCGGTGCGGAATACCCCGGCTGCGGAGATGGCGACGAACATCCGCTGGGAGTTCTGCGGGTCGAGAATGATCGTGTGCAGGCACATGCCGCCGGCGCCCGGCTGCCAGTGCGAGCCCGAGCCGTGCTCGCGCAGCCCGCGCACCTCCTGCCAGGTGCCGCCGGCGTCGGTCGAGCGGAACAGGGCCGCATCCTCCACGCCGGCGTACACGGTGTCCGGGTCTGTCAGCGATGGCTCCAGGTGCCACACGCGAGCGAACTCCCAGGGATGCGGCGTCCCGTCGTACCACTGGTGGGTGCCCGGCACCCCGGCATAGGTGAAGTCGTTGCCGGCCGGCTGCCAGCTCTTCCCGCCGTCGTCCGAGCGCTGGATCAACTGACCGAACCAGGAGGTGGACTGCGAGGCGTACAGCCGGTTCGGGTCGAGCGGCGAGCCCGCTACGTGGTAGACCTCCCAGCCGGCGAAGTGCGGGCCGGTCACGTCCCACGCCTGCCGTCGCTCGTCCGAGGTCAATACGAAGGCACCCTTGCGTGTGCCAACCAGAACCCGTACTCCGCTCATCGTCCGCCTCCGTTTCGAGTGTCTCCCGAGGATGAGACGTGCCGACGACCGCAAACTCATCGGCGCCGGGGCAGGCTACGACCAGTCGCCAACCCGGTCCAGCCGAAGCCGGGCCGCAGCCCAGCCAGAGGCCCGTCGCACCCGGTGCGGGGTCAGCGCTTCTTGTCCTTCTTCTTCGAGTCCTTCTTGTCCTTGACCTTGTTCTCCTTCTTGTCCTGGTCCTTCTTCTTGTCGGCCTTCGATGCGGCCGGCTTCTTGACCGAGACGGGCTCGGAGACGGAGGTTGCGGACGTGCTGGCCGCCGCCGCTCTTCTGGCTGAGGACGCCGAAGGGGCAGCTGGAAGGCCGGTGTTGACCGCTGCCTTGAACGCCGCGCCAGGCCGGAACCGGGGCACCGAGGACTCGTCGAGCTGGATGCGCGCACCAGTGGCGGGGTTGCGCGCCGTACGAGCTGGTCGATCGACCTTCTCGAACACCCCGAAGCCGAACAGGCTCACCTTCTCGCCCTGCGCGACAGTGGTCTGCACCGTTGCCAAGAGAGCATCGACGGCTGATGTCGCGGTCTTCTTGTCGCCGAGCTTGTCCGTGAGGGCGTCGACGAGCTGAGTTCTGTTCACGTGTGTTCCTTCTGGCCATGACGGTCGTGCTCAGATGGCTTGTGCCAGGCGAGCTATACACCTTGCGAGCACGATCATGCCCTGCTGGCAGGCAATTCCGCTGAGCCGGGCCGCTGATCGAGGCGAATAGACCAGTTGAATCCGCCCGCTGCGTGCGGCAGCGGAGGCGTGCTGGGGCGGGCTATGTGGGTAGACATCCACAGTGACTCCCACGGACGGGTCTGACACCGGTCGCGTGCTCGCGGGGCGGTACGAGCTGCATGACGAGCTGGGTCGCGGTGCGATGGGCACGGTCTGGCTGGCGTCTGACGTCGTGCTGGGCCGCGACGTGGCCATCAAGGAAGTCAGCTACCCGGCGTACACCACCGGCGAGGAGCGGGCGCAACTTCGCGAGCGGACGCTGCGCGAAGCCCGGGCGGCGGCTCGCTTCCAGCATCCCCAAGCCACAGCCGTGCACGATGTGATCGAGGAGGACGGTCGCCCCTGGATCGTCATGGAACTGGTGCCGTCGCGCACGTTGTCGTCTCGCATCCGAGAGGAGGGTCCGCTTTCTCCCCGAGAGGCGGCCCGGGTGGGAGTCGACATTCTCGGGGTGCTGCAGGCAGCCCACCTCGCGGGAATCGTGCACCGCGACGTCAAGCCGGGCAACGTGCTGCTCGACGAGCACGGGCGAGCCTGGCTCACCGACTTCGGCATCGCCACCTCCGTAGGGGACCCAGGGCTGACCCAGGCGGGAATCCTGCTCGGCTCACCTGCCTACATGGCACCGGAGCGCGCCCAGGGCGCGGAACCGGGGCCCGCGTCTGACCTGTGGTCGCTCGGAGCCACGCTGTACAGCGCCGTCGAAGGAAGGCCGCCCTTCGACCGAGGCGAACCGATAGCGACGCTGCTGTCGGCCAGTTCCGATGAGCCGGCTCCCTTTCGCGCGGCGGGCCCCCTGGCGCCTGTGATCCAGGCTCTGCTCGCCAAGGACCCGGCCGGTCGTCCCTCCGACGAGCAGGCCATGGGCCTGCTTCAACGGCTGGTACGAGACGCCGACGCCGAGGGAGCCGGCCTCAACGGTGCGACCGTCGCCGCCCCTGATGCGAGGGGCTCGGCACGGGGGGAGAAGGTGGAGCGGTTGGACCGAGCGGTCCTGCTCTCCCTGGCGAGCACCACGGGGGCGGCTACCCGAGCTGTCGCCCGGGCAGCGGTACACAAGGCCGCCGACAAGCTCGAAGGCGCGCAGGCACAGGCAGCGCGGTCCCTGGCCGATCGGGCAGAACGGCCCCGCTGGTCCTCAGCACGCGAGCCTGCGAGCGCGTCGCCGTCACCCCGCCGGGCAGCAGCGGCTGGCGCGGGCCGGCCACAACAGAACTCAGCCGAACGGGGGAAGCGAGCCGACCGACCGCGCCGCCGGTTCAAGCGACGGTGGATCGGCATCCCGTTGACCGTGCTGCTGATCATGTTCCTGCTGATGGTCGTGATCGCCGGCGTCATCGTCCTGGCCGTCGTTCACTCGGCGTCGGCGTCGGCCTCGGCGGGGAGCCTCGTCGTCCCGCTCGCGTCGGTCCGGCTCGGACTGCGCTGAGCCACGTCATGCGCGGACAGCACCCCGACACTCATCGGCTCTACGCCTGGTTGTCCCGTGACGCTCGCGGCGCCGAGAGCATCGTGTCCCTGCCCTCGCCTGGTCGCGATCCGCTCCCCATGGTGTTCGCCGACCGCGAGCGCGCCCTGCACTTCCGAAATGACGTGCAGGCGAGCTGCCGCGCCCGCGGTCGTGCGGCGAAGCTCGTGGTGTTCGACCGGAGCCACGTCCTGGACGAGGTCTACCCCGTTGAGGGCAACCCTCGCGCGCAACGGGCTTTCTAGTCCTGCGGCCGCGCATTGGTGCCGGCGTGGCGCTCCGCTGAGGCCGCCTCGGTCAGGGCAGGTCGAGCAGCACCTTGCCGAAAGCGCCGGCCTCGACCCGGTCGTGCGCCTGCGCGACCTGATCAAGCGGGTACCGCACGGGCGGTTGCGCCCGCAACGCACCGTCCGCGACCGCCGCGGACACCCCCTCGACGGCCGCGTCGAGCTGGTCGTCGGTGAGTCCGTACACCAGCACGAAGGCGAGCCGCGCGTTGGCAACCATGAGGTCGCGGACCGGCACGTCGGGCACCGGGTCATCGGCGTAGATCGAGACGGTCGAGCGGGGCGCGAGTACCGCGATGTCGAGCGCAAGGTTCGCACCGAGCGCGAGCTCGACGATCCGGTCGACACCAGAGGGCACAGCCGCGCGCACCTGCTCGGCGAGGTCCGGCGCATTGCGGTCCAGAGCGACGTCGGCGCCGTACGCCCGAGCCTGCTCGAGCTTCCCCGCCGAGGCGGTCGTGACCACGCGGGCGCCGACGCGTCGCGCGAGCGACACGGCGGCACTGCCGACCGAACCTGCGCCTCCTGCGACCAGCACGGTGCGCCCGTCGAGCGGCCCGTCGGCGAACAGGCAGTGCCAGGCCGTCATCGCCGGAATGCCGAGCCCGGCGCCCAGCTCGTACGACACGTCGTCCGGGAGCGGTACGGCCTGGCGCGCCGGGACGACCGTCTCCTGTGCCGCGGTCCCCCAAGGGCGTCCGCGGGCTGCGGCGAACCACACCCACACCCGCTGTCCCACCCGGTCCTGGTCGATGCCCGGCCCGACCTCGACGATCTCGCCGGCCCCGTCCTGCCCGGGCACCTGGAAGGGTTCTGGCGTCGAGCGCGTGCGGGACTTCCAGTCGGTCGGGTTGACGCCGGCGACCCGCAGCCGCACGCGCACCTCACCGGGCCCGACGGGCGGCGCGTCGACCTCCTCGACGGACAGCACGGACGACGGGCCGGGGGAGCGGTACAGGGCGGCGAGCACGGGGGAGCTTCTTGGGCGGTGGCTGGGTCGCTGCGGCGCGCGGGACTCAGGCCAACGACGCCTCGAGGGTGATGTCGACGCCGGTAAGTGCCTTCGACACCGGGCAGCCCTGCTTGGCGGCCTGCGCCGCCTTCTGGAAGCCGCTCTCGTCCAGCCCGTCGACCTCTGCGACGACCGTGAGGGTGATGCCGGTGAGCATGAAGCCGCCCCGCTCAGGGTCCGGGCCGAGGCCGACCTCGGCGCTGACCTCGAGGCTGTGCGGCGTGCCGCCCTCCTCCGCGATGTTCGCCGACAGCTGCATGGCGAAGCAGGCAGTGTGCGCCGCCGCAATCAGCTCTTCGGGGCTCGTCGTACCCCCGGCGTCGTCAGCGGCGCGCTTGGGGAACGAGACGTCGAAGGTGCCGGCGTTGCTGCTGGTCAGCTCGACCTGGCCGGAGCCGGTCTGCAGGGAGCCGTTCCAGGCGGTGCGGGCGGTACGTGTAGGCATCAGCTTCTCCTTGATGAGTTGGTCGGGGATGGCGGCGGGTCGGGGTGCGGTAGTGGAACGGGGGCTTGCGTCAACGCAACGCGGAGACCGGGGTCGGCGCCACGCGGGTGATCACGGTCTTGTCGCGGTCGAGCAGGTCGGCGACGACCGGGGCAATCTCGTCCGTCCAGCGGGGGCTGTCGTAGATCGCCGAGTAGAGCGAGACCCGTTGCGCCTCGTCCTCGAACCGGCGGATCCACACGTAGGCCTCGGGGTCCTCCTCGTCGATGAACGAACCCGTGACGTCCATGCCTTTGGACTGCTGAAAGGGGATGACCACGTCCTCCATGTAGCGGACCCAGTCATCGCGGCGACCGGGCCGAGCGTGGTAGCGGCGGATCTCGTAGAACATCTGCTGCTCCTGGGTCGGGCCGGCTGTGTCGCCATGATGCCCTGGATGGCAATCTCCCGGTCAAGACCACCTGGCAGAAGCGGACCCTCCGCGCCCGGCAGCCTCACTCAGGCAGGGAGACGGCCAGTGCGCTGCGGCACAGCAGCAGGGCTCGCCGCAGCTCAGCCACCTCGTCGGCGTTCAGTCCGGCGACCATCTCGGCCTCGAGTGCTGCGACCTTGCTCCGGTACCGGCCCAGTAGCCGGCGGCCGGCCGCGGTGAGCGCAAGGACCAGCCGGCGGCGGTCGGCCGCATCGCGTTGTCGCTCGATCAGCCCCTGCACCCGCAGTGCGGTCACCATGTCGGACATCGACTGCGCTGTGACGAAGGAGTACCGCGCGAGTTCGGCGGACGACAGGTTCGGGTGGCGCTCGAGCACCGTCAGGGCGGTGTACTGCAACGTGGTCAGGCCGGTGGGACGGAACATGTCGTCGAGGCGGGACCGCACGGCCAGCTCGACCTGCTTGATGAGATAGAGCAGCGTCGGCGGCTCTGCGCGCCGGACCTGCTGACCCGCTGCGGCCACCTGCTGCTCGGCATCCCTCGTTCGTGGCTCCGGCTCCGCTGAGCCGCGAACTCTGAGATCAGTCTGCCACCGGGCCGACGCTGCGGCAGTGCCCACGTCAGGGAGCTCCGCGATGGGGTCGACCGACCTCTGCGCCGTGTCGAGCCATTCTCCTACCGCTGGACCGAGGACAGTCTGTCGAGAAGTTGCTGGCCGTCGGGGACCCCGAGGCCGGTGCAGGCGTCCCAACCGGGGGCGGCGGCGTAGGCGCCGTTGCTGCCGCTGGTGATGTCGCGGAAGCCTGGTGGCGTGGTGCCTGCGGGAGCGTCGGCGTAGATGGCCGGCTGCAGCAACCCCAGGTGGTGTCCCAGTCCTTGGCTGAGGCGGCAGACCAACGCTGCCCACAGGGGGGCGACGGCGCTGGTGCCGCCGATGACCATCGCCTGGCCGTCGACCAGGACCTGGTACCCGGTGGCGGGGTCGGCGTCGCCGGCGACGTCGGGAACCCCCCGCCCGGTACCGCCAGTGCCGCCACTGCCGCCACTGCCGGCACTGGCGGCTCGAACGGGGACACCGACGCCGTTCTGCCAGGAGGGCAGCGGAAAAGTGTCGCTGACCCCGCCGCCGGTTGCTCCGCGGCCGGCACCGTCGTTCCAGACGGTCTCAGCGGTCGGGGTGCCGGTGGCGCTGAGCCGAAGGCTGGTGCCGCCGCAGCCCAGGGCGTGTGGGCTGGAGGCCGGGAAGTCGACGTGGACCGCCCCGTCGGTTTGCGCGTCACTGCTGCCGTTGTCGCCCGAGGCGACGCAGACGGTGACGCCCAGGGCTGCGGCGTCGACGAACGCCTGGTCCAGGGCGGTTCGGGCTTGGCCGGTCCAAGCGTCCTCGCTCTCGCCCCAGCTGATGCTGACCGCCGCGGGGGCCGGGGTGGCGTGCACAGCCGTGGCTACGGCGTCGAGGAAGCCGCGGTCGGTGTTGGGCGCGAAGTAGACGACGATCGACGCCTTGGGGGCCAGGGCGCCGGCGACCTCGATGTCGAGCAGCACCTCACCGTCGGCGCCCTGCGGGTCCTTGCCGGCGACGTTGGCCGCTCCGTCGACGCCGACGGCGCTGACCGCCGGGGTAGCGATGCCCAGGCCGGCGAAGTAGGCGTCGAGGTCGGACTGGGCGTAGCCGCCGCCGAGCTCGATGATGGCCAGCGTCTGCCCGGTTCCGTCGGTGCCAGACGGGAAGCCGTAGGCCTGCCCGAGCTGGAGCGGGGTGTAGGAGACGCCCGCGGCTGCGGCACGCTGGCCGGTTCCGGCAATCTGGAAGTGCGCCCTGGCCTGCGGTCGGTCGTCGATGCCGAGCACCGCGACGACGACGCCGTCGAGCTCGGCTGGTACGCTCAGCTCGCCGATGCGGTGCCGGTGCTCCAGCAGCCTCCCGGTCGTCGGGTCGGGGCTGGTGGTGCGGGTCAAGGTGGCGCCGAAGGCGGCCGCGACAGCGGAAGCCGGTCCGAAGACCTGCATCCGGCGCGAGGGCTCGTCAACCGCGCCGATGCAGAGCCCTGCATCGGCCAGCACTGTGCGGACCGCGTCGATGTCGCGGCCGTCCGCGCCGTAACTGGCACCGAGATGGGGGTTGCCGATCGTGTCCGGTCCCTCGACCAGATCGGTTGGCACGGCCGCCCGGCGGCGCAGCACCACCGTCACCTCGATGACCTCCTCCGGATCGACCGGGCGGTCCGCGGTCGCCTTCGCGACCGGTTCGCGAGCGCTGCCAGGAACGGGACGACGTGAGTGAACGGTCATGGCTCCAGCCTCGCCCGCCCTGCCCGCGTCGGCAAGGGACCCCTAACCGGGGCGCGGGCGGCACCCTGTGTAAGGGGCCAAAGCTCACCTCCATAGAGTGCCAGGGACAGTAAAAGTGCAGTGGCACCCCGCTGTTCTTCGCAGACGCCGCTGCGGCGAGCACGACAGGCCGCATGGAGGCGGACATGACGACGCTCGACGAGACGGCTGGCTTGTTCGTCGGCTGCTATCCGCTGGGTCGCCTGCTGGGGCGCGGCGGCATGGCCGACGTGTACGCCTCGGTCGATCCGCGCAGCGGTGACCGGGTCGCGGTGAAGGTCTTCCGCGGGGTCGGCATCGGCGGCGCCGATCGTCGCAGTGCCGAGGTTCGCACGTTGACCGACCTGCGGCACCCCAACCTGGTCGAGCTGCTCGACGCCGGGACCCAGGACGGTTACGAGTACCTGGTGATGGCGCTGGTCGAGGGACCAACCTTGGGGCGGGCGTGCCGCCAGCCGCTGTCGCTGACGCGGACGGCGCAGGTCGGAGCGGCGGTCGCCGACGCCCTGGCCTACGTCCACGCCGGCGATGTCGTGCACCGCGACGTGAAGCCCGACAACGTGCTGCTTGGTCCCGGCCCGCGGGTGCGGTTGGCCGACTTCGGCATCGCCCGCATGGTCTCGGCGACCAGGATCACCCAAAGCGGCCTGCTGGTCGGTACCGCCGCCTACCTGGCCCCCGAACAGGTGACTGGTGACGAGGTTGCAGCACCCGCTGACGTGTACGCCCTCGGGCTGGTCCTGCTCGAGTGCCTGACCGGCCGCCAGGAGTATCCCGGAACCGCGTTTGAGTCCGCGTTCGCCCGCCTGTGTCGCCGTCCGCAACTCCCCCCCGAGCTGCCTGCCGGGTGGGCCGCCCTGCTCGACGCGATGACAGCCAACGATCCGGAAGCGCGCCCGTCCGCCGTCAGCGCAGCCGGCGCCCTCCACCAGCTCTCCGCCGCCCCCGAGACGGGCACCGCCGCCCTCATGCAGGCGATGGGTGCACCGCTGACCGTGCCGTTCGCGCCAGCGGCCGCAGCACCGACAGTGCCAGCAGTAGCAGTAGCAGCTCCCGCCCGGAGCCGACCCGCCGCCCACGACGAGGGCGGCAGCGCCGGCCGGCGGCGTCTTCGACGCCTGCTCCCGCTGGCCGCCGCGTCTCTCGTGGTGCTGACCCCCGCAGGCATAGCCGGCGAACGCGTGTTGCGCTCGGTCGACGCCACCGCACGGCCAGCCCCGAGCACCCGCTCGCCGGCTGCCGCAGGCCCAATGGTGCCTCCCGTCACCCCGTTGGCACCAGCTCAGACAGTCGACGCGCTGCAGGGCGGGCAGGACGCCATCCAATGGCGCCGAGACGGCTCCTCCCCATCACCGGCCTTGGCTGCCGTCGGCAGCGGCGATCCCGCGAGCAGCGCTACCGCGCTGGGTGGGGGTCCCGTCTCACCGCCCAGCGCGACGAGCACGCCCGTGGCCGGCCCCCCTCAAGTGGCCGGTGCCGGTACCGGTACGGGTGGCGGTGCAAGGAGCCCGAGCAGTACTGCCACAAGCTCGGCGAGCCCTCTGCCCAGCCCAGCCGCGGGCTCTGCCCGTACCGGCCCAGGTGGCGGCTCTGCCGTCAGTCCCAGCATCGCCCCCAGTCCCCTGGGTCCCTCGCCCAGCAGCTCCGCTCCTGCTGCGACGCCCAGCCCCACCGTGCCCTCACCGTCTCCGCATCAGACGAGTTCTCATTTTCCAGGCTTGGGTAGGGCGACTGCTGTTCCCAGCCCGAGTGTGTCGGCAAGTGCGGTTACCGCCAGTGGTCCCTCCAAGCGGGCTCAGCAACTTGGCAATTGACACACGCTGCCTCGATGCGCAACGGGATGGTCACGACGGGTACCGCTCGGCGGATCATGGGAGCGCGGACGGCTCCGGACCACTCACGAGCGCCGAGCCGCCGCGGCGAAGCCGCGCAGGTCCCAACCACCGCTGACGGCGTCCCGCATCCCCTGCCAGCCGTCGCCGTGCCGGTCGAGGTGGCGGTGCGTCAGCACCACTCTGGTCTGCTCCGGAACCATTGGCGTGAAGATGACCTCGATCTCGCTCGTCCTCGACGGGTCGGTCTCCACTTGCCAGGCGGTGGTGATGTCCCAGCGGAGGACGAGGCGCCGCGGCGGGTCGTAGGCGACAACGCGGGACCAGCGACACTCGCTGCCGTCGGTGCCCCGGTCGATGATGTGTCCGCCCAAGGTCATCGCATCGTCACCACGCCCATTCAGGACAAGTGCGTCACGGCGGGCGCTCGAGCGCGTGTCTGTAGTGAACGGAGCCCCTCAACCCCATAAGGAGCACCCATGGCGACTCTCGCCATCGACTACAAGACCGGTCTGAACAACGCGTGGAGCAACATCGCGACGTTCATCCCCAAGCTGGTCGTCTTCCTGATCATCTTGGTGGTCGGCTACCTCGTCGCCAAGGCGATCTCCAAGATCTTGACCAAGGTGCTGCAGAAGGTCGGGTTCGACAACCTGGTCGAGCGCGGCGGGGTGAAGAAGGCGTTGGCCAAGTCGGAGTACGACGCCGCCGGCATCCTGTCCAAGGTCGTCTTCTACGCGATCATGTTGTTCGTGCTGTCGACGGCGTTCGGCGTCTTCGGCACCAACCCGATCAGCGGCTACCTGCACTCGGTGATCGCCTACCTGCCGCTGGTGTTCATCGCCATCGTCATCCTGGTCATCGGCTTCGCCATCGCCGCCGCCGCCAAGGCGCTGATCGAGAACAGCCTCGGCGGATTGTCCTACGGCACGCTGCTCGCCAACGCGGCGTCCACGGTCATCATCGCGCTGTTCGCGATTGCCGCGCTGGACCAGCTGCACATCGCGCAGAACGTCGTCGACGCTCTGCTCTACGCCACGCTGGCGGCGGTCGTCGGGGTGGTCATCGTCGCTGTCGGCGGCGGCGGCATCTCCACGATGAGCGCTCGCTGGCAGGCGATGGCCGACAAGTACGACCAGGAGAAGGAGAGCATGCGCCAGCAGGTCCGCTCCGCGCCGAGCATCCGTGAGCAGGCGCAGCAGGCGAAAGCCAAGGCGCAGTCAGCGGCCGGCGGCGACGGTGCGGGTTCAGCTGGCGCGCGCCGTCAGTAACCCGGGTAACGATCCAGCCAATCGGTCAACTGAAAGGAACACGATGTCAGCTACTCTCCCCACCAGGCGCCACCCGTCACGGCGGGGCAAGCTCCTTCTGCCGCTTCCGCTGCTTCTAGCCCTCGCCCTGCTGTTCACCGGCGCGGCGGCCTGCGGTAGCAAGACCTCCACGACCTCCAGCGGCTCGGCAGCTCCACCACCTCGAGCTCGGGTTCATCGCAAACCGGAAGTAGCCCCAGCGGCGGGGCGACACCCGCGTCGTGCGCCAGCGTCGGTACCAAGAAGATCCCCAAGACGCGGGTGTTGGCCGACCTGGGCATCTCGGCGGGGGCGTTCCACCGCTACATCTACAAGCCGATCAAGAGCGGTTCGTTCACCGGCGCGACCAAGACCAAGAAGGTCGTGACCCTGGTCAAGGGCGCTGTCGCCGCCGGCGCCATCGCCCACTTCCTGGGCAACGCGATCGACAACGCCCGCTCGGACGCCACTCTGTGCAAGTACGTGCCGAACATGACCCAGATCAAGGACAAGCTGACCGCCATGGGCAGCCAGCTGCGCGGCGGCAACACCTCCCAGGTCGACTCGACCAACGGCTTGCTCGGCCAGCTGCAGAAGCAGACCGGCTTCACCCCCAACGACAACGCGACCGTCCCAGGCGTCAGCTGAGCAGCAGCACTACCTCAGCCGACTCACCACGCCCGCCGGTAGCCAGGACTGCCCCTCCTGGCTACCGGCGCTGCCGCGTGTGCGGGCAGTCTTCGCGCGCCATACGTCGTTCCGACCGTGTCAGGAGCGGGCTGCGCCTAGGCGGAACCAGACTGTCTTGCCCGACGGCTTCCGCGTGGTGCCCCATGCGTCGGCGAGATTGTCGACGAGCACCAATCCGCGACCACCTAGGGCGTCGGGTGAGGTGCGGGTGACGTGCGCGGGGCGGCTGTCGAGGTCTTCGACCTCGACGAGCAGGCCGTGTTGGTCGTGGCGTGCGATGAGGGTGACTTCGCTGCGGCCGTGCACGACGGCGTTGGTGACCAGTTCGGCAGTCAGCAGCTCGGCGGTCTCGGCGAGTGGGTCGAGGTGCCAGCGTTCGCAGCAGTCGAGGATGAAGCGGCGCCCGGTGCGGGCCGACGTCAGGTCGGGTGGCAGTTCTACCCGGGCCGGACCGTGTAGGCGGCCCCCGGGGGCGAGGTCGGCCCAGGCGGCGGCCGCACCGGCGGCGACGGCTCGTCCCGCGTCGAAGACGTGCAGTCCGCCGCCCATGTGTTCTTTGGCTTGGTACAGCGCGGCGTCGGCGTGGCCGAGCGTGTCCTCGGCCAGTTCGGCTTGACCTGGGTGCCCAAGCGCCAAGCCGACACTGGCCGTGATGTTGACGGACGGGCTGGGCAACGTCAGCTGCTTCGCGCAGGCCGCCTGCACCCGCCAGGCGAGGCCGAGAGCAGTTTCGTCATCGGGCAGCTGTTCGCAGAGCAGTGCGAACTCGTCCCCACCGATACGGGCGACGGTGTCCTGTGGCCGGACGGCTTCCAGCAGTCGGTTCGCTGTAGCGACGAGGAGTCGGTCGCCGGTTGCGTGGCCGTGAGTGTCGTTGACGGACTTGAAGTCGTCGAGGTCGACGAGCATGACCGCGACCCTGCTGTCGGCGTGCGGATCACCGGGTCTGGGGGGGCGGTGGTCCAGTGCCCGGTGCAGCCGGTCGAAGAACAGTGCTCGATTGGCCAGTCCCGTGAGCGGGTCGTGCATCGCCTGGTGGTTGAGCAGTTCGAATTGCTCGGCCTGCTCCCACGCGGTACTGACCACGCCGGCCAGAGCGACAGCGTCGGCTACGTCGTCCGGCCCGTAGCGGGCCGGCGTAGCGCTGTGCAGGGCCAGCACGCCGAGGACGCCGTGCGAGCCGAGGATCGGCACCGCGAGCCCGCTTACCACGCCTCTGGCCAGCAACGATCCTGGCGGGGCGATCCGCGGGTCGGTGCGCAGGTCATCTGACAGGAACGGCTGCCCTGAGGCAGCCACCTCCAAGGAGTAGGACTTCGCCGGAGCGATGGGAAGGACGGTGCCCGGGGGGACGGGGTCGGGGCCGAGCTCGCCAGCGACCTGCATCCCGCCGTCGGGTAGCCGGCGCAGCGCCGTTCCGTAGTCTGCGCCCATCATCGTGACCGCGATGGTGAGCGCTTCGCGCAGCAGGTCCTGCGGCTGTGCAGCACGCAGCGCCCGCTGGGCGAGCTCGGCCACCGCTTCCGCGACAGCTGCTCGCCGTTCCGGGGTGCGCGCTGGTCGGCGGCCCGTCACATCGCCATGTATTACACCAATCGGGCGGTCTTAGCCGGTGGCTCCACTGTGAGCAGCGCAGAACTGGTCACGCGCGGCGGTGCTGCTGACCGGTGGCGAGTAGCTCGAACTTGCTCTGATGGCCTCCGCCTCGGTGGCTGCCGAAGCCTCGATGTCCGCCGCTACCTGGGTCCGAGCTGCTGCATCGGGTGCGGAAACCAGCCGTTCGGCGGCCCGCCAGGCGGATTCACGCCAGGCCACCAGCATCTGCATCAGCCCGGTGTAGCCGACGCCATAGGGGGTCTGCACGGTCTGGATACCGGGGTCGAAGCGGGCGGCCTCCTCGTCGATCAGCGGCTGAACCACGTGGTTGAGCATTACGTTGATCTTGTCGTGGTCAGGCTTGCGGCTGGTTCCGTCAGGGGCGACCAACCCGATCGCCGCGAGCACGAACGGCAGGTCCCGATTGACGTGCGCGTTCATCCCCAACAACAGATCGCCGTTGCCGGTGACCGACCGGTCCTGACCGGCCTGCAGCGAGATGCGCCACGCCGGCGGCACCCGGTCGAGGTGTCCGGCGTTCCAGTCATCAATTGCACCGAAGTACATGGCCGCAAAGGCTGCGTCCTCATGGTTGACGAAGGCAGGGTCGGCGAAGTAGCTCGGGGTAAGCGTGGAGTCCAGGTAAGTCTGGGTGGTCCGCAGGTAGGCCAGAGCGAAGACCCCGGCGTGGTCGCAGCTGGCCGCGAGTGGGTCGAAGCGGGTCTGCATCGTGGCTAATGGTGCGACGCACGCAGGCGACCCGCCCTGCCACGCAGTCGTCGGAGCTGTTGGGCTGGTAGTCGGTGGCTAGGGCCGGCAGCACCGAGCTCCAGCCCACGAACGGAGGGTCGGCAGCCTGCGCGGCGGGGCCCGCCGCAAGAAGTGCGGCTACCGGTACGGCCGCAAGCGTGGAGAAAAGGCGGGGACGGTGCAATCGCAACATGGGGTGCTCCTCTACGGCTATGACACCCGCACCGGCTCAGCATGCCGCGGGCGGCGGGCCGCCGACGCCGCAGGACCGGGCGGGTCGTTCCTGCTGACTCGAGCTCTTCCGTGAGCATCCGGATGTTTCCCAGCTCCTGCACGAGCCAACCCGCGAAATGCGTCCGCTGTCACTTCCTACGCCTGCCGGACTGTCGGGAGATCGGCGGGCAGCGCCGCCGCCGTCACCGGATCTGTCGAATGCCCCCGAACCATGACCGCAGGACCTCTTGGGCGCTCTTGCCTTGCACTGCGTAGTCCGTTGCCGCAGGCGGTACAGACCTCGGGTCTGCGTTGGGGTCTGCGTACCACTGCCAGACTTGGATGCCCGCGAAGTAGGTGCGGCGCGACCAGTAGGCGAACAGAGCGGCCCAGTCGTTGGCCTGCTCCGCCTGGCTGGGCGGTCCCACCGACTGCCAGGTGTAAGGAGCGGCGTGGGCACCGGTGACGCTGCGGTAGCCGACCTCTGTAAACACGATGCGCTTGTTCCAACGGGTCGCTAGGGGATGGACGATCGTTGCGTCCCAACGGGACCAGTCGGCTGCCAACGAGGCCGGTGAGCCGTTGCCCGGGAGGGGGAAGTAGCCCGACAGGCCGATGTAGTCCAGGTAGCTCCAGAACCTGACGGTGCCAGCCTGGTGGTCCCAGTTGGCGTCGTAGGTCAGTCGCCCGTGAAAGACCGTGCGGACGCGGCGAACGAGCGCGATCCAGCCGGCGGTGTTGTCAGCCGACAGGCTGTCGTTGGCGACACCGTCGAGCTCGACGCCGAGGCAGAGATCGGTAGCGCCGGCCGACTGGGCAAGGGTTGCGTACCTGATAAGGGCATCGCCGTAGCTGCCGAACCAGCCGATGCGGTCCGCCGGGCTGATCGCCGCTCGCCAGGTGCCGGGGCTTCCGGCGATGTCGACGTGGAAGTTGACCATGACGTTGAGCCCCAGGGCACGTGCGGCCCGGATGGCCCCGACGAGCGCGGCGCTGGTGGGCGTGTTCGAACCGGTCGTGACAGCCGAGGCCTGTACCGAGCTCTGGTACATCGGCACCACGAGGGTGACGTAGTTCGCGCCCAGCGACCGCAGCTGCCTCAGCGAAGTCAAGGCGGCTGGCGCGGTGAACTCCCCGGACGAGAAGGGGTAGATCGACGCGCCCCGCTGCCACGAGTTGGGCACGACCGGGGCGGCAACCGGCCCGCAGCCACCTGCGACGCTTATGGCTAGCGCCGAGGCCAGTGCGACGAGGACGTGCCGCGTGCGCTGCGCCAGCATTCGACCTCCTAGCAAACGGATCAGCCCGGCGTCACCCGCCGGTGAGGTGGCTCCCTCGGCCAAGCAAGCTATGCCACAACCGTGTTGCCTGAGGGGCCGCGCCGCCCGCAGCAAGCGTGCCCCGGAGCGAGCTCGGCCGCGTCGAGGACCCTAGTCCTTGGTCCTTGGTGCCGGCCACGTTCCCGGTCTCGCCGCTGCTGTACGTCATGGCCGTCCTTCTCCCATCACTCACGTGAGGTGTCTGGTGTACTCCTAGCGCACGATGGCGTCACCGGCCCGGGGACACGTGCCGCCCCGGCCCGTGCTCCGTCAAGCGAGCAGGGCGACGGCCCGGCGACACCCACCACGTCGTAGCCGTCATCGACAGCACCAGCCTGGTCGCCGACCGATTACCGGGACCGCCGGAGAAGCCTGGAGGAGGAGGTCGATCAGTCGGCGCGGGTCGTCGCTGCGGGCAATGCACAGGTTGCCGATGCGGCGGAGCTGCCCCTGACGCTCGCCGCTGAAGGCCGGGGCTACCGCACCGGGGTGAACTCGCACTGCAGGTGCTTGATGCCGTTGATGAAGCTCGAGCGCAGCCGCTGCGGCTCGCCCACCGCGTGCAGGTCGGGCAGCCGGCGGAACAGCTCGCGAAACATCACACCGATCTCCGTCCGGGCGAGGTGGGCTCCGAGGCAGAAATGCGGGCCGGTGCCACCGAAGCCCAGATGCGGGTTCGGGGAGCGCCGCACGTCGAAGGCGTACGGGTCGGTGAAGACGTCCTCGTCGCGGTTGCCGGAGTTGTAGAAGAGCAGGAGCTTGTCGCCGGCCTTCAGCTGTTGCCCGCGCAACTCGGCGTCGCGGGTGACGGTCCGGCGCATCCAGGTGACCGGCGACGCCCATCGCACGATCTCGTCGACCGCGGTGGGCGTGACGCCCTCCACGTCGTCCTGCCAACTCAGCCGCTGGTCAGGGTTCTCAGTGAGCAACTGCAGGCCGTACGCGATCGCGTTGCGGGTGGTCTCGTTGCCGGCCACCGCGAGCAGGATGAAGAAGGACGCGATCTCGGCGTCGGTGAGCCGCTCTCCGTCGACCTCGGCGTTCGCCAGCGCGGAGATCAGGTCGTCGGTGGGGCGCTCGCGGCGAGAGCGGCTCAGGCCCTGCACGAGCTCCGACAGCTCGCCCCCGGCACCGAGCAGCGCGGCGACGATGTCAGCGCCCTCGGGGACGTACTCCGGGTCGCCCGCGCCGAGGATGACGTTGGAGCAGCGAAAGACCCGGTCGTACTCCTCTTCGGGGATCCCCATCAGGTTGCAGATGACCTTCAGTGGCAGCCGAGCCGCCACATCGGGGACGAAGTCGCAGGAGCCGCGCGGGGCGATGTCGTCGACGATGGCGGCCGCCACCACGGCGATGTCGTCCTCGACCCGCTGGACGACACGGGGGCTGAAGGCCCGCGACACGATCTTGCGCAGCCGCAGGTGCCGCGGTGCGTCCAAGTTGATCACGCTGCCGAAGAACTCGAGGAATTCCGGCGGCATGTCGTTGATGCTCGTGGCGCCCTGCGCGGAGGAGAAGATCTGCGGGTGCCGGCTCATGTGCTCGATGTCGGCGTAGCGGGTAACCGCGTAGTAGCCCGGACCGACCGGGATCCAGTCCTGTGGCGGGTCTGGCTCGGCGTAGAACGCGAGCGGCCGGTCGCGCCGCAGCAGGGCGAAGGCGCGGTCGCGCTCGGGCAGCGGCCGGGCCCAGAAATCGAGGTCGGACAGGTCGACATCGTCGACGGACTCGATCGGCTGCGACAGTGCGGTCGTCACGGAGGTCCTCCTGGCGTACGGGTCGCAGCTCGCGTGCTGGTTCGGCTAAGTGTGACGGCTACTGACAGGGGGTCAAGAGCCACCGGCCGGCTGGGGACGGGTCGAGCGGCGTGGTGGAGCCCGGCCTGGGGTACCCGTGGATGGTTCAGGGTGCCCAGGCGTGATTGGACGGCAACCCCGCCGGCAGGCTTACTTGGGTCGCGCCGGGAGTTGGATCGTTTCGGGATAGAGGGCCTTGAGGACGTAGGCGAAGACTGCGCCGACACCGCAGCTGTTAGTTAAGCTAAGCTCCGACGCAGCGTTGCGCGCCAGCGAGGCACTGTTCCGCCTCGCCTTCTCCGTTGCCCCCCAGCCGGCCGCGTTGGTTGACCTGACGGGCACCCGCCCCGGACGGCTGGTTGCCATCAATCGGGCTGCCTGCACAATGCTCGGGCGCAGTGAGATCGAGATGTCCTGGCTTGGCCTGGAGTCGCTGACCGACCCGGCGGACCGGCTCGCGGTCCTGGACCTGCTCGACCAGCTCTCATCCGGGCAGCTCTCCCGCTATGAAGGGCGCTACCGCTACCGGAAGGCCGCGGGCGACCCCGGGTGGCTCAAGCTCAGCGGACACGTCGTCAACGACGCGGACGGCACCGCCGAGCACCTGCTGGCCTACCTGCGCGAGGACACCGACAGCCCGATGGTCCCACCGGCTCTTCGGGCCTAGCCGCCCAGGGCAGACCCAGCGCAGCCCCGAACCTGGTCCCCGCCACCGCGCCCGCTCATGCGACGATCCAACAGCCGACGAGGCGGAGTCGATATTGGCCAAACGTCCGTGTTCGACGCGGCGTAGGCAGGCGCTCGACTGACATAGCCCCTGGGACTAGCCGCAACGCCAGGGCCACTGCTTCGGCCAATACGCCTGCGTTGATCCACCACGTACACCAGCCCGAACGTCGAACCGGTCAGGAGCCCCGTAGCCGGCTGCGACGGGACTGCCCCATGACTTAAGCCTAGGGATGTTGGCTTGACAGGCCCGCTAGCCGCCCGGGGGGTGCTGGTTGAGGTTGACCACGCGGAGGGCGGGGTCGTGAACGCTCTGCTCCGCCGCTGGTGCTGTCTTGGGGGTGGCGGCCGGTATGGCAATGCGGCTGCTGGACAGTAGGACTGTTGACAGGTCGGCGACGGGGACGGCGGGTGACCAGAGGAAGCCCTGGGCTTGCTGGCAGCCGCAGTCGCGGAGGGCGGCGTACTGGTCTGCGGTTTCGACACCCTCGGCGACGGACGTGGCACCGACGGCGTGCGCGAGGCTGACGACGCTGCTGCAGATGGTGGCTGCATCGTCACGTCGCCGGTCCGCCTGTGAGCGGGTCGCTCCAGGATGCGGCGGACGCGACGCTCCTGTCCCGGAATGGCTGCGGTTCAGCTTGCGCACTCTGCGTCCCTGCGGAGGCACTTGTCAACGTCGGCCGACTTGCCGTCTCGACCGGGTAATGCCGGCAACGGCGCACATCTCGCACGGGTAAGTCAGACTCCCCGTGTGGATACCCGACGCGAGGCGGCACGCCAGGTTCGGCGCAGGGAGAGCACGGTCGTGGACGCCATGACGCGCTTTAGCGGCTCGTTCTCCTTCGTTGTCGTGCACGCGATCTGGTTCGCGCTGTGGATCGTCGTCAACCTGATCCCAAGCTTGACGCTCGACCCGTTCCCGTTCGGTCTGCTCACGCTCGCCGTCTCTCTCGAGGCGATCTTTCTGTCGACGTTCGTGCTGATCTCGCAGAACCGGCAGGCCGACGTCGATGACGCCCGCGCGCGGGAGGACTTCGAGATCAACGTGTACGCGGAGGTGTTGAGCCAGCTGACGGCCGAGCAGGTCGGGGTGGACATGACGCGGGTGCATCAACTCGTGCAGAAGCGCCTGGCTAATTCGACTCGGTCGGCGTCGGGCGACGCGGAGGGCACATCCCCAGCGCCGGTATCGCCGCCGATCACTACTTGACCGGGCTGCGGGCGTGCGGCCCAGTCGCCCAGGCGAAACGGGCAGCGGCGAAGCGAGGTGCTGGGCGCCGTAGCTCGACAACCCGATCCTGCCGGAGGCAGGTCTGCGGGGCGTTGCCAACGGCTGAGCGAGGGCCACGAGCTCGGTCAGCGCGGTGCCAGGGGAGCTGATCCGGTTGGCGAGGCCCATCCGCAGCGCCTCCTCGACGAGCCGACACTGCGTCCGGTGAGGATGGGGTCGAGCGCCTGCGACTTCCCGATCATCAACCGTGGTAACCGGAGCGGGTGTCAGCGTCGCCGGGTGGGCCGAGCAGCGACACGTCGTCCTTTGCGGCGACGAAGTCCAACGTCCTAAGGTGGGCCACGACGTCCCGCGGCGCCTAGGGCGTCTACAAAGTGGACGGTGATGGCCGCCGGAATGCCGGCTCGACCGGCAGGTGATCGCTCAACAGGTTCCTGAAAGTCAGCTGCCGCCTTGATATCCGATGGGGGCACGACCGGAAAGCAGTTGGGAGAGGACGGCCGTCAATGCCTGAGGTGGACCGGACAATGACCAACCGCAGCATGACGCAGCCCCACACGTTGTCGACGCGCGCCCCGGAAGAAGGCCAAAAGGATCTGACTTAGACCGTCCCGCCGCTTCCCCAACAGACACTGCGTCCGAGACGCCTTCGCGGCAGGATCGCACGGAGTGCCCCACTTCGTAGTGGGCATCGACGGCAGGGAACTGGCGCGGAAGGCGCTGGCCCTGCGCGACGGAGCGGACATACCACGTCTCCCGCTTCCAGGAGGTGACAGTGCTGCCGAGCTTGCCACGCGCGCCGCGGACGTCGACTTGGAGGCGGCGTTCCTGGCGCACTGGGCGTCCTTCCGGGGTTCCTTGTCAAGGTGACCGTCACCTGCTAGGTAGGCGATGATGTCTCGGGGTCTCTGTGCCACCGCTTGGTTTGCGAGCTCGTGCCGGAGCGGCCATGGCCGCGGGCCCCGCGGCCCACAGCGCGGACGGCATAGGCGTCTTCGGCGAACTCCAGTTCCGCGCGCGGATCAACCTCCGGGCCGGCCTCCCGGTTGAAGGTGCGGAGCACGTTGGCGAAAACGCGGCCGGCTACGCGACGCCTGCGATGTAGCGCCGTCGAAGCGATGACCACAGGACCGGCAAGACGTCCATTCTACGGCTCGTGGCCTTTACCGGCAGCGTTGCCCGCGACTGTGTGGGCGTCCAGACTGGGCACCGGGACGTGCAAAGTGGCGAAGGGGAGAGCGGGTGCGCTTCAGTGCGTCGCGGGGGGTGGTACGGCCAGGCCGAGGGATGTTCACGCCCCGGTGGCGGCTGACTCGAGCGTTGGACGCGTGGGATCGTGAGCTCTTCCGCCGGACTGCGCGGGCTCATTCGCCGGCGCTGGATGTCGTCTTGCCGGCCCTGACCCGTGCTGCAGACCACGCTCTGCTGTGGCTGGCGATCAGCGGCGGACTTCTGGCGACGCCGCGCCGCCAGGCGCATCAAGCGGCCCGCCGCGGGGTGGCCTGCCTCGCCGGCGCCAGTCTGCTGGCGAACCAGGTCGGGAAGCGCGCAGTGCCCCGCACCCGGCCGTCGCAGCACCTGGTTCCGATCCGGCGGCGCGCCGCTCGGCTACCCACCTCCAGCAGCTTGCCCTCCGGCCACGCGGCTTCTGCAGCTGCCTTCGCCGTTGCCGCGGGGTCGGCGGAACCGGCGCTGTTGGTCCCGTTGGTCGGGCTTGCTGCGGCGGTGGCCTACTCGCGCGTCTACACCGGGGTGCACTATCCGAGCGACGTGGTGGCCGGGGCCGCGCTGGGGGTCGCGGTCGCGGCCTTCGCGACCCGGGTCGCTCCGGTCCGCACGCGCGACCCGGTGCGGGTGCTGGTGCCCCATGAGGACCCTCAACCACTGCGGCCGCGCGGGGAGGGCGTGGTCGCCGTCATCAACCCGCACGCGGGAGGGGGTCGCGGTGCCCGGCTGCTGAAGCAGGTGACGCGGGAGTTGCCGCTGGCTCGTACCGTGCCCCTGCCTGCCGGCGGCGAGCTGGTCGACGTGCTGCGGGAGGCCGCCGCTCAGGCGCAGGTGCTGGCAGTCGGTGGCGGGGACGGCTCGGTGAGCGCGGCCGCTCGCGTCGCGGTCGAGACCGGCCTGCCGCTGCTCGTCCTGCCCGGCGGCACGCTCAACCACTTCGCCGCCGACCTCGGGCTGCGCGGCGCCGCCGACGCTATCGGCGCGCTCCGTGCGGGATCGGCCATCCGCGTGGACGTGGGCACGGTTCGCAGCGCCGACGGCGGTCTGTGCCAGGTCTTCGTGAACACGGCCAGTCTCGGTTCCTACCCGAGCTTCGTCGCGGCTCGCCAACGATGGGAGTCCCGGCTCGGCAAGGCTCTCGCCGCTGTGCTGGCGATCCACGTGGTGCTGCGCGACGAACAGCCGCTGGCGGCGGTCGTCAACGACAAGCGCGTTCTGCTGGCGATGATGTTCATCGGCAACGGTCGCTACCAGCCGCACGGGTTCGCCCCCGCCTGGCGGCCCCGCCTCGATGACGGCCTTCTCGACGTCCGGATGGTCGAGACCAGCCGTCCCTTCGCTGCAATCCGCCTTCTGGTCTCACTGGCGACGGGCCGGCTGGGCCATAGCCGGCTGTACGCCGAGGCCGCAGCCGTAGGCCTGCACGTCCAGTTGCCGGACGGTCCAACACCGCTTGCCTGGGACGGCGAGTTCGGTCCCGGCTCGGCTGATCTGCGGTTCGGTATCGAGCCCCGGGCGTTGACCGTGTACCGCCCGGCCCGTCGATGGCTGTAAGCCTTATTCGAAGATGAGAAAGCCCCTCAGGCTCAGTCTGTCCTGGCCGCCGGCTACAACGTCGAACACAACGTCTTGGGAGCCCGCGAGCACCTTGTCGGTGCGGGCTTCGCGCCGTGGCGCTCCGATCGGCCAGGGCCTGTCCCGTAACGGCGGGGCCAAGCCGAGCGACACGTGGTGAGGGCGTGGGTGCGTGCGAGATGCTCAGCAGCGCGGATCCGAGCACTCCCAGCAAGACGACACCGAGCGCGGCAAGAACGCCGGCTCGTACCTAGAAGCGCCGTTCCTGCGGTTGTTCTGCAGCGAAAGTCAACTCCCGCACGGGGCGGGTCCCAGGCACCAGGCGGGGCTCGCTGTCCTGGCAGTCATTGCTAACCTAACTGCCATCCGTCGTTGCGGCGTCACGGGGTCGTCTCGAACGCCGACGAGTGCTACACGATTGACTCGGGAAGGGTCAGCCGAGGTGCGCGGCCCGGGCGGCGGCCCGCGGGAACAGCCGCCCGAAGGCGCCCTCAACTCGGGCACGTTCGTCCTCGTCGAGCGTCGCCTCGAGCCCGGCCAGCGTTGCGTCGATGGTGTCCACCCCGGCGGGCGGGTAATCGCTGCCGAACACGACCTGGTCCACGCCCACTAGGTCCGCGGCCGGCCGGATGCCGCCCGGCCCGCCGGTGATGGCCGTGTCCAGGTACAGCGCGCCCGCCTGCGCCCGCAGCTGCTCGCCGCTCAGGCCGCGCGGGTTCGCCGTCCACGGCTGCACCCCCAGCAGCGCGATGCGCTCCACCAGCGCGTGGAGCACTCCGCCGGCGTGGGCGAGCACCAGGTCCAGGTCCGGCAGGTCCAGCAGGAGCCCGGCGAACAGTGCGTCGACGGCGCTGCGTGCGGTGTCCATCGGGTACTCCAGCAGGGGCCCGGGCCGACCCAGGCCGACTCCCTCGAAGCCCGGAGGCAGCGTCGGGTGGACGAACACCGGCAGGGCGCGGCGCGCCAGCTCGGTGAAGACCGGCAGGAAGCGGGGGTCGCCGAGGTAGGCGCCGTCGTAGTTGGTAGCGATGCCGACGCCGTCGGCGCCCAGCTCGTCGGCGGCGCGCGCCAGCTCTTCGAGGGCGGCGTCGGGCTCGGTCATCGGCAGCGCCGCGAGCAGCCCGAAACGGCTCGGGTCCTGCCGGACCAGTTCGGCGGTCTGGTCGTTCCAGGCCCGCGAGCGGTGGCCGTCGAGCGCCTGGGGCGAGGACAGCAGCTGCAGCGCGATGCCACGCGCGTCCATAAATTCCAGTGCCCCCTGCCTGCTCCAACCCGCGCCGGGTACCGGACCGGCGAACCCCTCGCGCTCGACCAGCTCGCGGACCTGCGCCTGCGCGGCCTCGTCGGTGCCGACCATCACAGCGTGCGCGTGCACATCAAAACGCCTCATGCTCGTCCTCTCCTCGTGCTCGTCGACCGGTCGGTACCGGTAGCGGGTCCTGCGTCCAGCTCGCCCAGCGCGTCTCCTCCCTGCGGACGGTCGGAGCCCGGCTAGACCGGCACGGGCCGGCGGTCCGGCTCGCGCTCGGGCTCGGGCTCTGACTCGGCCGGCCCCTCGACCGACAGGTGCGGCAGCACCCGGTCGAGCCAGCGCGGCAGGTACCAGTTCGCCTTGCCGAGCATCAGCATCAGCGCCGGCACCAGCACGCTGCGCACGACCAGCGCGTCGAGCAGCACCGCCGCCGCGAGGCCTAGCCCGAACACCTTGATCGTCAGGTCCGGGCCGAGCACGAACGCCAGGAACAGCATCACCATGATCGCCGCGGCGGCGGTGATGGTGCGCCCGGTCGCGGCGAGCCCGTACATCACGGCGTCGCGGTTGTTCCTGCGGTGCAGCCACTCCTCGTGGATGCGGCTGAGCAGGAAGACCTCGTAGTCCATCGACAGCCCGAACAGGATGGCGAACAGGATCACCGGCAGGAACGCCAGGATCGGTCCGGTGCGGTCGACCCCGAGCAGGCTGAGCCCGACGCCGTTCTGGAAGACCGCGACGACGACGCCGAAGGCCGCTGCCGCCGACAGCAGGTTCATCACCGCCGCGACTGTGGAGACGACGAGGCTGCGGAACACCGCCGTGAGCAGCAGGAACGACAGCAGCACCACGACCAAGATGAACAGCGGCAGCTTCCCGGCGATGGTCGAGCTGAAGTCGTCGCCGATCGCGGTCGACCCGCCGACCAGCAACTGCTGCCTGGTGCCCTTCTCGACCGGCGGCACGAGGTGGTCACGGACCCGTTTGACCAGGTCGCTGGTCGCGGCGTCCTGCGGGGCGCTCCTGGGGTAGACGGTGGTCAGCCCGACGCCGCCGGCTGCCGGCACGCCCGGCTTGGGGCCCCCGAGGTAGACGGTCGGGGTGACGGCGGCGACGTCGGGGTCGGCGGTCAGGGCCCGGCTCAGGTTGGCGGTCACGGCTTGGTCGGCGCTGGTCTTGAGGTCGGTGACGACGAGCAGTGGGCCGTTGAAGCCGGGGCCAAAGCCCTGCGCGAGCAGGTCGTAGCCCTTGCGGGTCGTCGAGCCGGCCGCGTCGCTGCCCTGGTCGGTCAAGCCCAGGCGCAAGTTCAGGGCAGGTGCGCCGACCGCGAGCATCAGCACGACCGCGCCGAGCGCCAGCACCAGCGGGTGGCGGTCCAGGCTGCGGGTCCAACGGGCCCAGCCGCCACTCGGCCGCCCGTCGGTCGGGGCGAGGGTCGACGGGTCCGCGCGGCGAAGCTTGCGTGAGAGCACCTTGCGGCCGAAGAAGCCCAGCAGCGCCGGCAGCAGCGTGAGGTTCGCCACGACCGTGGTTGCGACCGCGAGCGAGGCGGCGACCGCGACTCCGTACAGGACCGTCAGGCCGAGCGCGAACAGCCCCAGCAGCGCGATGCAGACCGTGATACCGGCGAACAGGACGGCGCGGCCGCTGGTGTCGACCGCCGTGACTGTCGCCTCCTCCGGGGTCTTGCCCTCCAGCAGGCCCTGCCGGTAGCGGGTGACAAGGAACAGCGCGTAGTCCACGCCGACACCCAGCCCGAGCAGCACCGACAGCGTCGGGGCGAACGTGGCGATCGCGAACGCGTGGGCCAGCAGCCCGATCGCGGACAGCGAGACGGCGATCGACAGCACGGCCGTGATGAGCGGCAGAGCCATGCCGAGCAGTGAGCCGAACACCAGGAACAGCACGACCGCGGCGGCCAGCAGCCCGACGACCTCCGCGATGCCCTGCCCGGGCTGGCCCTGCGCAGCCGCGCCGGTCATCTCGATCTCCACGCTGCTGCTGCTGTCACGGTGGACGGCGTCAACGACGTCCTGCGCCTGCTTCTGCGTGACGTCGCCGGGCACCTGCCCGGTCAGAGTCACGGTCGCGAACGCCGTCCGCCCGTCCTTGGACACCTGCTGCGCGCGGTGGGGAGCACGGCCTTTGCCCGTGTCGTACGGCGACGCGACCGATGCAACGGCCGGCAGCGCCTTGGCCGCGCCCAGCGCCCGATCGAAGGCGGCGCGCACCGCCGGGTCGGTGACGCTGCCCGAGCTGACGTGGACGACCGCGGTCAGCTGCGCGCCGGACGCGGCCGGGCTGACCTTCTTGAGCAGGTCCAGCGCGCGGCTGCTCTCGGTGTTGGGCAACGTGAACTGGTCGTTGTAGCCCGACCCGATCGTGGATACGGCGCCGACGAGCACGAGCAGGAGCAGCAGCCAAGCGGCGAGCACCCAGCGTCGTCGGCGGAAGCTGGCACGGGCGAGACGGCGCATCGGTACTCCAGACCAGCAGTGGTTGTTAGCTCAAGCATGGCCGGCCACCCGCTGGGTTGTCCAATCCAAAAACATAGCTAGTCTGGTCACCATGGCAGCGAGTACGGCTCCGGTGACGACGCTGACCCCCAAAGGGCAACGCACCCGAGCGCGGATCGTCGAGGCCGCTGCGCAACTGGTCTACGAGCACGGGGTGACCGGCACGACCCTGGAGGGCGTGAAGGCAGCGGCGGAGGTCAGCGGGTCGCAGCTCTACCACTACTTCGCCGACAAGCAAGCCCTCGTGCAGGCCGTCGTCGACCGGCATGCCGACGTCATCGTCGACACGCAGCAGCGCCTGGACCTCGGGACCGTGCACGGACTGCGGACCTGGCGGAACCTGGTCATCGCTCGGGCAGGCCGCACCGACGGCAGGGGCGGCTGCCCGCTGGGTTCCCTCAGCGGCCAGCTCGCCGAAATCGACCCCCAAGCCCGCAGCCACCTCGCTACCGGGTTCGCCCGCTGGTCAGCCGGACTGCGCGACGGACTGCGCACCCTGCACGCCGCCGGGCACCTCGCACCCGGCGCCGACCCCGACGACCTCGCCGACACCCTGCTCGCGGCCCTGCAAGGCGGACTCCTCCTGGCCCAGGTGCACCGCGACACCCGCCCCCTGCAGACCGCCCTGGACACGCTTCTCGCCCTGGCGTTGGCGCAGTGAGTCAGCGCGGTGCGTCACAAGGCGAGGCCGGTACGCCGCTGCGTAGGAACTCGCGCAGGGGACCGCCCGCGCCACCGACGACATCGCTCAGCGCGTGCAGGCGATCCAGGCCGGGACCGCCGGGGCCGTCCAGGCGATCGGCGAGGTCTCGGCTGTCATCGAGCAGATCAGCCAGCTGCAGGTCACGATCGCCGCCGCGGTCGAGGAGCAGACCGCGACCACCAACGAGATGAGCACAGCATCAGCCAGTCGGCCACCGGCACCAACCAGATCGCCGCCAACATCACAGACATGGGCCTCGAACACGACCACGGAGGGCGCGAGCGAGTCCCGGCAAGCCGTCGAGGAGCTGGCTCGCATGTCAACAGCGCTGCGCGGACTGGTCGCCAGGTTCACCTGCTGACACGCCGACGAACTCACACCTTCGTCGAGTTACACCACATCCAGGGACGTCACCATCCGCCCCACTGACGAACAGCAGCGAGGCGCAAACGGCTCGAACGACGTCGCCCCAGGCACCAGGCGATGCGGGTCTGGCACCAGTCCCGGTAGCCGACCGTGCAGCGGAGCGTCCGGTAGCTGAATGTCCAGCGGCACACCGTCCGGTTGACGATCGTCATCCGCACAGGGGCTTAGCTCAGGGGAGAAGGACTACCTTGCCGCCCGCGTGCTCTCCGGCCAGGAGCCTGGTCGCCTCGACGGCCTGGTTCAGCGGGAAGGTCTTCGCCACGACGACCTCGAGTTTCCCGTCGTCGACCAGCGCGGTCAGGCGCAGGCGCGCGGCATCGCGGATCTCGATGCCCTGGTCGGCGCGCGGGCCGCGCGGGCGCATCCCGATGCCGGCGATCCCATCTTCCAGCCGGTGCCAGGCGGTGATGGTGACCACCAGGCGCGGGTGGGCCACCAGCGCCAGGGAGACGTCGATCGCCTCCTCGGTGCCCACGCAGTCGAAGGCCCCGTCGATTCCGTTCGGGGCCGCCTCGCGCACCCGCTCCAGGAGCCCTCCGCCGTAGGCGACGGGGATGATCCCCCGCGCGCGCAGGCTCTCGTGGTGGCGCTGGCTGGCGGTGCCGACCACGGTGGCGCCGTCGGCGATCGCGATCTGGGCAGCCGTCAGCCCGACTCCGCCGGAGACGCCGTGGATCAGCACCGTTGTCCCGCCGATGATCCCCACGGCGTTCAGCCCGTGCACGGCGGTGGCCCCGGTCAGCATCAGCCCGGCCGCCGCATCAAAGAACATCGACGCCGGCTTCGGAGTGATCGCCGCGGCGTCCACGGTGACGGCGTCGGCGTAGGCACCGGTGATCGGGTAGGCGATCACCTCGTCGCCGACCGAGACCGCCCCGCCCCGGCCGCGCGCGCCCTCGCCGACGGCGGTGACCACGCCGGCGGCCTCGAAGCCGACCGGCATCGGCAGCGCCGACTTATCAGCACCCGCGTAGCCGCTGAACAGCTTGTAGTCCACCGGGTTCATGCCCACGGCGCGGACCTCGACGGTGACCTGCCCGGGACCGGGGGCGGGGACGTCTTGGTGGACGACGGAGAGGACATCAGGTCCTCCGAAGGCGGTGGCCACGACCTGCGTTCTCATGCACGCATCAGCCGCGCCCTCGCCGGATGTGTTCCACCAGCCGAGCCGTCACGCCGGCCGCGGCACGCGTCCGCGTCGGTCATAGGTAGCAGCCCGCCAGGGGCGAGGGCCGACACCAGCGGCCGGCAGACACCACCGACAGCACGCCGGGGACAGGGTCGACGCCGTCTTGGTCCAGCCTGGTAGAACATCGCCACCGCGTCACGTGAAAGCCTTGAACCGCCCGCCGGGCCGCTCTGCGGACGCGGCCCGTGTCGCTGAGCCTCGTCCAGCGGTCAGCCTCGTGCATGTTCGGCTGCGCTGCGTTGCGCGGGAAGGACCTCGCTCTGGGTGGCTCTGGAGTTGCGCCAGAAGTCCCAGGTCGTCCCGGCACGCCCAGTGCTCGACGATGCTGCCGGCAGAGACCCGAAACAGGTGCATAAAGGCCCAAGCGACCGGGCGTCCCGTGACGGGGACCGCGGCAAGCAGCGGCATGGTCGACGCCCGGTGGTGGCCGTGCAACTGGAGGTGGACGACGACCAGGGCCTCCTCCGCAACGACGTGGCGAATCTCGAGGTGGCCAGGGCCGAGGTCGTGCTCCAGGACGGATGCTGTCTGCCTCAGCCCGTCGCGGCCCTGCGGGGCCGCCGCGTGCTGGACGAAGTCCTCCGCCACCAGCTCGAAGGCTGACGGGTCACCCGCCGTGACGCGCGTGAGGAAGTCCAGAACCACGTCCTTCGGGGGCCGCCCCTCGGGCATCGCCGCCAGCTCCGTGTTCACTCCGATTTCTCGCGCGATGCCATGCGGCGCGCAACCTGTGCCGCCGAGCAGTGGGGGGTGACCTCGGTCCCTGATCGGCCGGCCGGGTCAGGGTCCGGCTGCGCCGCTGACCGGCGACCCGTTCGTGCACCACGGGTTGGCCGGTACCCCGTCGCATGGGTTCGGCATCGTGGGCAGTCCGGTGGGCAGCGGGTGCATCACCACGCCGGTCGTGGCCGGATAGTGAGCGTCGGCGGGGCACTTCCCGAAGCCCGTGTCGCACAACGCCTGGTTCAGCAGGTCGCCCGCACCGGTCGCCTTGGACGGCGTCGAGTCGCAGGTGGGCTGGGTGCGCGCGAGGTCGACCGGGGAGCTGCCGCTCGGGGCTGTGTTGGACCGGTAGCAATTGCGCGGCTTACCGGGGGTCAGGACGATCTGCGCGTAGTCGGTGTTCGAGCGATTCCCGAAAAATCCGTTGTGGCTGAAGGTGTTGTGCAGGAGCGCGTTTCCGTATGCCTCGTAGACGCAGCCGAGCCCGGGGATCTGGGTACCGCCCGTGCCGCTGCAGGTCTGCTTCAGGTCGGGCTTGCCGCTGTCCGGGAAGGGAGCGAACAGAATCCCCCACGCCCCGTTGTTGCTGAAGGTGTTGTCCATGATGGTGTTGTTACGCCCGCCGGACACCGTCATGCCGGTGCCGAGGGGGCCGTTCGACGCGTTGCCCGCTCTGGGGGCGTTGGGGTTGTTGTTGTCGTGCACGTTGTTGTGCATGAAGACCCAGCACGAGTGAGTGTGGGTAATAGGGCTTATGCCATGGTTCGGGCACGCTCCGTTCTGCGGGGACGGCGGGTCGCCGTTGATCTGGCTGTTGGTGTCGAAGCCATCCTGATTGTGGTCGAACTCTGAGTTCTGGATGACAATGGCGCCCCCCGAGTTGGTACCTGAGTAGCCGAGCGCGCTGTACTGCATCCAGGCGTGGTTGATGGTCACGTCACACACCTGCATGCAGGCGCCGACGTACATCCCCGAGTCGTTGAAGTTGCTGGCGTACACCTGGTCCCACAGCCCGGGACCCTGCGCGTCGGAGGAGAAGATCCCGTACTGGGCGGAGGTCTCTTCCCGACCGAAGTAGGTCGAGGTGGTGGTGAGGTAGCGGCCGGTGTAGCCGTGCAGACCGATTGTCGCGGTGTCGGCGCCGCCGTTCCACCACACCTGGTTGCCGCTGTCGTCGGCGCCGCCCAGGAAATTGCAAGCGGTGAGGTTCTCGACGCTCACCCCGTCCGCCTTCCACACCAAGATGCCGTTACGGCCCGCTGCCTTGCCGTCCTGGTCCTTGGCGCCGAACTGCTGGGCCTTGGGGTCGGCACTACACGTCGAGGACCCCGGCTTGGTGCCATCGACGACCACGCCGGTGCGGCTCATGCCCCGTAGGTGCAGGTTGGGTGTGGTGATGTACACGCCGCCGAAGCCACCGTGCTCGAAACTCTTCGGCGGGTTGGTGAGATCGGCGCTCTCGTGGTAATCGCCCGGGGCAACGAGGATCCAGTCGCCGGGCGCCGCGGCCTTCAGCGCCGACTGGATGCTCTGGTACTGGCCGGCATGGCCGTGGAATGAGCCGACCAGCAGCACCTTGCCGCCCGACGAGGCCGCTCCCGGCGACGACGACGAGGCCGCCCCCGGCGATGGCGAGGCCGCCTTCGGCGACGACGAGCTGCAGGCGACGAGGCTGCTGGCAGCAAATAACCCAGCGACGAAGGCCACCAGACCGCGGACGCGGCGGCTCGAAAGACTGCAGTTCACTTCGTTTACCCCGCAAGGGTCGTGAGCTGAGGCGCCCGAGCGAGCCTGCCGCCAAGGGGGCGACGACGGGAGCCCCGACGACGCGCGAGCAAGTTACCACCCGGTCCAGCGGCCGGAGCAGGCGAGCGTCGTGGGCCGACAATGCTGAAGACCGCCGGCGCCGGCCGCCCGTTTGGAAGACAGCGACGTGCCCCGAAACCGCTAAAGGGCCTAGGAAGGGTTGTCGAGCAAGCTTCGTGCGCAACTACGGAAGAGCCCGCCTGCGGCCCGGCACGGGAGCACGATCAACGGAACATAGGCCCCGTCGTCGTCGAGCGGGCTGTAGGGCCCACATCTCTTTTAGTGGCTCTTCGCGGTAAAAAGTGATTGATCTTGGTGGGTGTGTCGTAGCGGGCGCGGCCGGCTCGCCGACGACGTGTGGGCCTACCGCCGGCTGCCAGCGGTAGAACAGGATCTGAGTTGCCGCCGCGGCGTGCTGCACCCAATTCATGCTCGGCGTGGTGTCGAAGAATTGCGGGCTCTGCACGACGGCGACGTCGGCCTCGTCGAAGTAGGGGACAGCTCGGTCAAGAAGTCGGCGCGGGGCACGAAGTCGGCGTCGAGGATCGCGATCAGCTCGCCGCGGGAGTTGTCGTAGCCGTACCGCAGGTTGCCCGCCTTTTTCAGATGGCCGCGGTCCGGGCGGGACAGGTAGGCAAACCCGTGCCGGGCTGCCAGGTCGCGCACCTGCCGGCGGGCAGAGTCATCAAGGACGTAGACCTGCAGCCCGCCCTTCCAGGCGAGCAGTGCGACGTGGCGGTAGGTGTTGGCCAGCACCGCCAGCGGCTCCCCGGCGGAGGGCAAGAAGACATCAACACTCGGCCACGGACAGGGCCGCCACCGGTCGACCAACAGCCGGTGCGAGGACAGTGCGTCGCGCCTTCTGCGCATCGTGGTCAGCAGCGATGCGAGGGCCGCCAGAGCGCTGACGGTCAGCGGGATGAGGATGAACGCCGACCACCAGCGAGCCGAGACGAAGTAGACGACGCTGATGGTGGTCAGCGTCGAGCCGAAGAAGGAAAGGGCGGTCACCCACCGCTGCTGTGCGCCCAGGTACAGATCACGCTCCCCATCCCCAGGAGGGTCGGGCCCAGCCGCCGAGCGCCGTCCGCGGGTCTGCCCCGGATGCGCCGCGTCGAACTGGACGTCCTGGCGGCGGCCTTTCACACGGGCGCGGCGCAGCCGTGACGACCGGTCGCCCAGAGTGTTGTGGCGGTACCGACAGGCGGCGGCAGCGAAAGGTCGACCGGTACCGAAACACTGCCCCCGACAAGCATTAACACTACCGCCCAATAATTATCCGTATGTCAACTAGAACGAGCATTATTGCCACGGATGCACGACTTCACCTCCGCTGCATAGGCGAAGCCGCTCACTCCTGTTCAGCTAAGCTGATATGGACATACCTCTTGTCAAGAGGCCGCGCCGGATTCGTTCCGTGTCGCGGTTGGTGATCACGGATGTGGGCGTCCTGGATGTGGGGCCGTGGGGGTCTGCGCTCGGGGGTCAGCGTGTCGTTGCCCGACGCGTTGTCGAGGCTGATATTCGGGGGGTTGGTTACCGCAGGACCGTGTGTTCGGCTTGGAGCGTGACCGCTGGTCTAAAGGACGAGCGTGGCCCGAAGGCTGCTCATAGCCCGGGTGCGGATCGCTCCACGCGCTGTGATCCCGGTGGCTGACCCCCACGGCCAGCTCTGGGCAGGGGTCAGTCGGGCAGCACCGCCAGCGACCAGCACCAGCCGGAGAGTTCGCGGGCGATGGCGACGTTGGCGACGACGCCGCGCTTCTTACGCAGGTTGTAGGTGACCCAGCGCGAGTGCAACCGCTGGTTGCCGGCATGGCCACGCGCGCGGGCCACCGCGTCGGCTTGGTCCCAGCGTCGCTGCAACACGACGCTGGGTCGGTAGGGGGTGCGGTGGTGCCAGGCCGCTTCGATGAGCAGCCGGCGCACGTGGGTGTTGCCGGTCTTGGTGATCGGGCCCTGGGATCGGCTCTGCCCGGAGGAGTGCTCGCTGGGCACCAGACCGAGGTAGGCACCGATGCTGGCGCCGGTGAAGCGCTGCCAGTCCCCGAATCGACCGCCAGCGCGAAACCGGTCAACGTGGAGATGCCCCGCAGGCAGGCCAGGCGCCGGGCGAGCGCCGGTGAACTCGCTGTCACCCGCGATCGCGGTGATCTTCTCTTCCAGTCGGTCACGGCGAGCCTTGGCCAGCAGCACTGTCTCATACGCGTCGTCGAAAGCGGCCTGCGTCGCGGGCGCATCGAAGCGTTGATGACGCAGCCAACGATCATGCAGCTCGCTCCAGGCTTTGCCGTCGTCATAGACGATCCCGTGCCGCAGCAGCAGCTTGGACAGCCGGTGCCGGCAGCGCATCAGATCCTGCCGGGCAGCTTCGCGGGCGCGGACCAGGTCACGGCCCGGCGAGGGCGTAGCGTGCTGACCGTTGAGCCGCCCCGCGGGGACGGCGTTTGGCGGGTCGGTCAGCGGCGCGTGCGACGGGGCCGTCAGGTCCTCTCATGGGCAGTAGGCCCTTGCCAACGCTGGGCGGCCACCGGGCACCGCTGGTCGCAGAACTGGGGTTTTAGTGACCTCCGACGATTCGCCGGTCGGCGCCCTTGAGGCTGGCCAGGCGTTCGGCGAGCTCGACCGGCTGATGCTGGGTGAGCAGTCGGTGGAATCGGTGCTGCAGGAAGTCGCCGAGCTGGCCAAGGTGGCGGTGCCCGGCGCCAGCGAAGTGTCGGTCAGCCTGGTCACCGGCGGACGAGCCGTGACCGCAGCGTTCACCGGCCCGCTCGCAGTCGAGTTGGACGAGCGGCAGTACGAACGGCGCTACGGGCCGTGTCTGGAGGCCGCTTTGACGGGGCAGGCGATCCTCGTCGAGGACGCCGCGACCGAAACCCGCTGGGGCGACTACACCGAGGCCGCCAGCAAGCGGGGGGCGCTCAGTTCGCTGTCGACCCCGATCGGGTTGGCGCAGCAGAGCCCGGCGGCGCTGAACATCTACAGCACCCGGCCACATGCCTTCGACGAGCACAGCCAGCAGCTGGCGGCGACGTTCGCTTCCTACGCGGCGGTGGCGCTGGCGAGAGGGCGCGCGGGCAGCAGCGCCGGTGCTTGGCACCCGCAGATGCCGACGTCAGGTGCACGCTCTGTCGAGCCTGCCCGGCCCGCTTCGGCCTTCGCTCCACGGCTGGGCAGTATCGCTGCGGGTACCGCAGCGCTCGAGGTCGACCTGCTGTCGGGGTCGGCTGTCATGTGGCTGTCCGGCGAGTTCGACGTGGCCACAGCAGGGGTGCTGGGCAATGTGCTGCAGGTGCTGCTAGTCGCCCCGCCCGCGTCGAAGCGGCGGCTGGTGATCGACGTCGGTGCCGTGTCGTTCATCGACTGCGCCGGGCTGGGTCCGCTGCTGCACGCCGCCCACGGCGCACCCGGCCGGCGGGTGGATCTCGTGCTGCAGGGTGACAGCCCGGCGCTGAGCCGGCTAGTCGCAGCGATGGACCGGGCCGGCCTGCCGCTGCCTCCCCTGCTCGCGCCCGACGGGTGACGACCGCAGTCGCAGCGGTGCCGGCGCCAGCCCCACGCGGCACGGTGTCCAGCAGAGCCAGCGGGCTGGCTCTGCTGCTCGCGCGATGCCTGACGGTCCAAACACGTGGGTTGGACGAGTAGAGCTCGGCGCAGAACTTGGGCGGCCGGCCTCCTGTGCTGGGAAAGCGTCTTCGTCAGCTCGGCGCGGCGTGCGGTGCCTGGCTGGGGAATCGGTAGCGGCAGATTGCCCGGTGCAGGAGCCGGCACCTGCGCGTGCGGCTGGCAGCGTGCGTTGGCGCGTAGGCGCTGATCCCGAGACGGGTCGTGCCGGCAGCGGGCTCGAACTCAGCGGTCGCTTGCCGTGCCTTGACTTCGCAGGGCGGCCGCGATCGGCACGCCGTGGTGGTCACGCTCCCACTGCTCGGTGCGTTCGAGTTGCCGGCGCGCCGACTCGATCTGCTTGGGAAGGCTGTCCGCGTCGATGAGGGCTTTGTCGAGGCCGCGTTCGGGGTCCTGCTGGAGGCGGTGCAGGATCCAGCCGGCGAGGTCGTCCCTGGTTAGCAGCACGGGGTGCTTACACCGAGCCGGCGGTAAAGATGGGGGTGGTGGTCCCCGAGCAGCCGGCGCCGGACCCCGGGCCCGTCGTCTGCCGGGCCCGGCGAGGGTCGTGCCGGGTAGCCGACCGGAAAGCTCTGGCCGAGGTCGAGGCAACGCTGGTTGGTTGAGGGCCTGGGCGGTGACGGTGTGAACACGTGTGGGCCGGATTGCGCGCCGGGCGGGTGTTTCTTGCGGGCCGGTGGCCAATTCTGCAGCTGCATGGCTGTCCCCCTTTTGCGGTGCGACGCCCACCTGGTGACCGTCGTGCGGGGCGAGGACCGGACCCGGCACTTTCTTGGCGCACTTGGTCTTCGGGCTTCCCGCCTGCCGGCGTCGACCGGCGGGACACGACTTGGTTGGCCGGCCCTCTAGGGGGCGTGGACCCGGCCGAACGCGTCGCTGCGGACGCGTCTGTCGGCGACGTCGCGAGCGAGTGCGGTGAGCTTGGTGTTGGTGTTGCGGGCGTGCCGGCGAAGGACCTCGAAGGCCTCGTCGACGTTGATCGCCAGTGACTCGGCGAGGATGCCCTTGGCCTGTTCGATGACGACCCGGCTTTTCAGGGCTACCGCGAGCTGTTCGGCGAGCTGGTCACGTTCGCTGATGCTGCGCTGCTGGAGCAGCCCGATCGCGGCGACCTGTGCCATCGCCTGGGCGAGTATCAGCTCGACGTCGGTGAACGCCTCGTCGGTGGCGCGGAACAGGTTCAGCGCTTCGATGACGTTGCCGCGGATCTGCAGCGGGACGGCGCACATCGCCAGGAAACCTTCACGGGCAGCGGTGGGAGCAAACGACGGCCAGGACAGACTGGCCTGCGCGGCGCTGACCTGGACCGGTTCTCCCGTGCTGAACGCCTCCAGGCACGGTCCCTGCTCACTTTGAAGCTCGAACAGCTCCAGCAGCCGCATCCGTTCATCTGAGGAGGCGACGAGCCGCAAGCCGGCGCCGGCGCGGCTGGCGAGCATGACGCCGGCGGCCTCGGCGCCGAGTACCTCCTTCGAGTCGGCGCACAGTCCTTGCAAGAACTCCACGACGTCGAAGTCGTCAACGAGGGTGTCGGCGAGGCGGACGAACACCCCAGCGAGCAGCTGCTCCCGCTCTGCCACAGTGACCTCCTGCGTCCCGGGGCTCAGTCTCCGGCTGCTGTGACGGTACGCCGCGACGGCGCCCGGCAGCTCAGTCACCGACCGGCTCAGTCACCGGGCGGCTCAGTCACCGGTCGGCTCAGTCACCGGTCGGCTCAGTCACCGGTCGGCTCAGTCACGGAAGCTGACCCTGCGGGCGACGACGTCGCCGGCGACGTCGGCGATCGGCCGGCCGGAGGTGAACGCTGCAGCGCGCAGGCTGGCCAACGCGTCGGTGGTGGTGCTGTCGAGCTGGGCGGCGATCATGCCGGTGGCCTGGTGGACGACCAGGCGCCGTTCAGCGGCCGGTTCGACCAGCGCCACGGCGGGTCCGGCCGGGGAGCCGTGCAGCATCAGGACGGCGTCTGTGGCAATGTCGGCGACGGTGAGGGCGTCGGCGAGGTCCTCTCGGTCCAGCATCCCCGGCCAGTGCCGGGACAGGTCCAGGGTGCCGAGCCCGACGTCACCGACAGCAAGCGGCAGGGAGAACTCGGCGAACACTCCGAGGTCGGCCGCGGCGGCGCTGAACGACGGCCAGCGGGCTCCCTGCCGCGCCAGGTCGGTGGCGAAGACCGGGACGCCGGAGGTGTGGGCGTCCAGGCAGGGACCTTCCCCGAGGGTGAACTGCAGCTCGGCGATCGCACCGGCGTCCCGTCCGGCGTCAGCGAGCACGTCGACGGTCGAACCCGGCGACATCAGCATCACCGCGCAGCCCGACAGATCCAGGTTGCTGACCGCGAACCGGCACGCCCCCGCCAGCACCTTGCCGGCGTCGGGGGGCGCACCGACGTCGGTGATCTGCGCCAGAATGCGTGCTCTGCGTCCATCGCCTGACATCGCGGCCTCCCGCCGACCCCCACTGTGGCACGCCGCAGCTCAAGGCCGCACTCTGAGCCGGTGGCTTGCGGCGGTGCTATGAGGCGGTGCGTCGCCTTCGGCGCTGTGGACAGTCGACAGCGGCACGCTTCCCGGTCTCGGGTCGTGGCCCCCGCCGCCTGCCTCCGCGGTGCCTGCGGGGGTAGCGTCACTGATGACGTCCGCGTCCAGCCCAGGCATCTGAGTGACCTCGTGTCTGGCACCCCGCGCCCGCCCGAGAGGGTCCCGCTGGCGGGCGGGGCCCTTTTCTTGCAGCCCGGGAACTGTCCGGCCCCCCGCGGCGATCGTCGGTACCTCCAACCCGGCAACCGGCCAGTGCTGATCACCTGGCCTCGTCGGCGTGGGCTGCCAGGGCGAGGGTGGGGTGGCTGGGTAGCCGGGCCCAGACCCGTTTGCCGCCGGCGACCCGGTCCCAGCCCCATGCCGCGGCCAGAGCTTGCACGATCAGCAGTCCGCGTCCGTGCTCGGCGTCAACAGTGGGCCCGTGGGTGCTGGGAGGTGCGGCGGAGGCGTCAAGGACAGCAACCGTGACCCAGGTGTGGTCGGTCACGACGGTCAGTTCGATGTCACCGGCGCCGTGGACGGCAGCGTTGGTGACCAGTTCGCTGACGAGCAGCTGGGCGCGGTCGACGCTCTCGCGCGGCAGGCCGCTCAGCGCCTCGGCGACAAGCATGCGGGCGGCTGACGCGCTACGGCGATCGGCGCCCAGGTGGTGCACACCGACGAGCCGGCCGCCGGGTGCTGGGCCGTGCTGGCTGCTGGTGCCGACATCGGTGCTGGTGCTGGCATCGGTGTGGACGACGACGGCGCCGCTGTGCCGGCCGGGTAGCGCGGTGGCGTGCAGGCGAAACCATCGCTGTTCGGTGTCGTCGCCGCAGGGGTAGGTTAGCTGCTCGCCGCAGGTGTCACCGGCCAGCACTGCCCGGATCAGGGCGGCGGCGTGGGCAGCGTCGGGTTCGCCTTGGGCGCTCGCCCGGTCGCACACCTCGAGGTAGTTGCTGCCCAGCCCAGCGGTGGCGCTGGCGCCCCTGGCCAGCCCGAACGCTCGCCAGGCCCGGTTGACCGACAGCACGATCCCGTCACAGTCGAGCAGAGCAGCATGTCCAGGAGACGTCACCTGCTACACCACCCTGCGGGGTTGGTGGGTGCGGTGCAGCATCGAGGTCTCAGCGGCCTGTTGTTCAGGCTGGTCCGCGCTGCTGCCTCCAGCCGGCTGCCGCCCGCGCTCGGCGCCTGGGTGCGTCTGCTGGACGGCGTGGGCCAACGTTGGCCCTGGCTCCGTAGGACAAGGACATCGCCCGGCGGATGCGGACGCGGACGGAAGCGGGAACGCTGGGAACATGGGCTTTCCTCACGCCGGCGAAACGGTCATGCGACCGATGACACGGGCGAGGTCTGGACCCGGAAAAGCCCCGGAAGGGGCCGACAGCTACCTACCCACCTGCAAGAGCCCGACGCTGGCCGGCGCCGGGCCACGCACGGCGCAACCTGCTCAATCCACCGCACCCGCAAGCCCGCCTGACAGCAGCCTTCGACCAGGCTGCGGGGCGGCTGCACACAACCGCACAGCGGACCGTCCCGCGGCCGGCCGTGTGCGACTGGTGCCAACCCACCGGGGTGCAGACCGAGATCGAGGCCCGGGACGCCAGCAACACCCGGCTGCGCGGGAAGCAGGCGTGTTTCCCGACACCCGGTCGTCAGGTGCTCGCGCTCGACGGCGAGCAGGGAGATCCCGCCCGGGGTGCGGCTCACTACGGTGAGCAGGTCCGGGCCGTGGTCGTTCCAGCTGCCGAGGTGCGAGGCCCACATCTTCTCGCCGTTGAGGACCCTGCTGTCGCCGTCGCGGACCGCGCGGGTGCGGGTGCCCTCGGCGGGCGGGGCGTCCTCGTAGTTGGCGCTGCCGCCGTGCTCGCTGTAGGCCATCGCCGCAACCGGGCTCCCGGACTCGACCAGGAACGGTGCGACCAGCCGTGCGACCTGCTCGGGCGTATCGGCCTTGTCCACCAGTGCCAGCGCGATCAGCGGACCGGCCATGCTGATCGTGAACGACGGGCTCGCGCAGGCGAACTCCTCCAGGACAGGGCGGCGTCGATGCCGCTCTCGGCGGTGCCACCGATCGGCACCGGGATCAGGGCCTTGAGGACCCTGGCGGCGATGGCCCGCTCGAGGACCGGCCGGGCGAGCAGGGCCCGGGCCAGTGGGTCCGGCTCGGCCCGGACCGCCGCGGCGAGGTCGTAAGGGGGGTTGTGAGCACGAACTGCCGGTCGACGTCCTTGAGCTTCTCCTTCTCGGGCGAGAGGGCGAACACGGTCATGAAAGGTCCGATCGTCGGTGGTCGACAGGGTGGCGCGGCTAGGCCGCGTGAGCGGTGCGGGTCACCGCGCGGGGGGCGGCGGGTCGGGCCAGGACGCGTCCCAGGGAGCCGTGCAGGTAGCCGACCACGGTGTCCAGGTCGCTCTCGAGCAGGAAGTGCCCTCCGTCCAGGAGGTGGACCTCAGCGGCGGGGAGGTCACGGGTGAACGCCTTGGCGTCGGCGGCCGCGAAGATCTCGTCGTTGCGGCCCCACACGGCGAGCAGCGGGACCTGCGAGCGGCGCAGGTAGGCCTGCAGCTGCCCGTAGAGCGCAACGTTGGAGGGGTAGTCGCGAAACAGCCGCAGCTGCACCTCGACGTTGCCGGGCCGCTGCAGCGACTGCAGGTCCGACCTCCAGGCGTCCGGGCTGACCGTCGCCGGGTCGGGCACGCCGTGCAGGTACTGCCACCGGATCCGGTCCTCGGTCAGCGCCTGGCGCAGGGGTGCCTCGGTCTCGGCGCTCTGGTGCTTCGCGTACGCCCACAGCGGCTCCCAGAACGGCGCGACGAAGCCCTCGCTGTAGCCGTTGCCGTTCTGGGTCACGATCGCTGTGATCGACTCCGGGTGGCGCAGCGCGAGCCGCCAGCCGACCGGTGCGCCGTAGTCCTGCACGTAGATCGCGTAGCAGTGCACGTCGAGCTGGGCCAGCAGCCCCTCGACAAGGTCGGTGAGCCGTTCGAAGCTGTACGGGAACTGGGCTGTCGTCGGCGAGTCCGACAGCCCGAACCCGAGGTGGTCCGGGGCGAGCACGTGGTAACGGCCGGCGAGCAGCGGGATGAGGTCGCGGAACATGTGGGAGCTGGCGGGCGCACCGTGCAGCAGCACGACGGTCGGGTCCTCCGGGTGGCCGGCCTCGCGGTAGAACAGGCGATGCCCGTCCACCTCGATGAACTGGTGCCGGGTCATCGCTCCGTCCTCGTGGCCGCCGCGGTGCGAAGGCCGGTGCTCCCGGGCGGGCGCGTGAGGTCGAGGACGACCTTGCCGCGGGCGGCACCGGTCTCGACCACGTGGTGCGCGCTCGTCACGCCGTCCCAGCCGAACTGCTCCGGGTGCACCATGGGGCTCAGGGCACCGGACTCGACCAGGCCGGCCGCCTCGGTGAGGATCTGGCCGTGGTGGGCCCGCCCCTGCCCGGTGAGCAGGGGCAGCAGGGAGAACACCCCGGAGTACGTCGCGCCGCGAAAGCTCAGCGGGGCCAGGCTGTGGCTGCCCCAGCCCAGGACGCTCACCACGTGCCCGGTGTAGGTGCGCACGGCTGCAAACGAGCTGTCCAGCACGGCGCCGCCTACGGTGTCGAAGACGACGTCGAACCCGACCCCGTCGGTGGCTGACGCGACGTACTGCTCGGCGCTGGTGGTGGTGCGGTCGATGGCGGTGGCGCCGTAGCTCCTGATGACCTCCAGCCCGGCGCCGCTGCCGGTGGCGAACACCTCGGCGCCGCGGGCGCGCGCCAGCTGTAGGGCGACGTGTCCCACGCCGCCGGCGCCACCGTGGACCAGCACCCGCTGGCCGGCGTGGACCGCCGCCCGGTCGACGAGGCCTTCCCAGGCGGTGATGACCGACAGCGGCAGCGCCGCCGCCTGCACCATGCTCATCGAGGGTGGCTTGACGGCCAGCAGGTCGGCGTCGACCGCGGCGTACTCGGCCAAGGACCCGGGCACCACGCCGACGCCGCCCGTCATGCCGAAGACCTCGTCGCCGACCGCGAACCGGCGTACGCCCGGACCGAGCTGCACCACGGCGCCGGCCAGGTCCATCCCGAGCATCGCCGGCAGCGCTACGCGGGCATGCGCCGCGCTGCCTGTCCGGATCTTGGTGTCGAGCGGGTTGACACCGCTGGCGCCGATCCTGACCAGGACCTCCCCGGGTCCCGGGTCGGGCCGGCGGACCTGTTCGAGGCGGAGCGGGTCGCCGAAGGTGCGCAGGACGAGGGTGCGCATCAGCACCGCGTCCCCGGCCGCCGAGCCGGCGTCGCTCGCCCATGCAGAGGTCGCCGCCGGGGTCGCTGGCTCCCGACCGTTCCGCGTCCTGCCCGAGGAGCCGGCGACCGTCGCCGCGATGTGGACGCTCACGGGGTGTGCTCGACGGCCTGGAGCGGCGCGTGCTGCGGCGACGTCGTCAACCAGATGCGCGTCGCCCTCGCTCGGCATCGAGCTCGTCGAATACCGCCCGGAGCAGCAGGACGGCGCTCGCTGGTGCAGCGTCAGAAGCTCCGCACGAGAGGGGAGACGACAGTGTCGCGAGCAGCAGAGCGACGGACCGCCGACTCCCGGCGTCCTTCGTGCAGGACACCCGGTGCAGCCGCGCTGCGACGGTCAATCGGTTGGGCGTGGCCCGGGGACGTGGATACCTGCGCTGGAGCGGGCGAGGTCTGCGGCGGCGGCGGCCAGCAGGTGCTGGAGCTTGAGCAGGCGGCGTCCGCGCGGGAGGTGGACCGGGTCGCTACGAACGAGGTGCGCTGCACCGGCCTGCAGAGCCGGCGCAGCTCCACCCCGTCCGGGACGGCAGCGCAGCCCAGCCTGGGGATCAGCGCGACGCCGGCACCGGCGGCGACGAGCGCGAGCTGGACGGAGAAGTCGCTGGTGTGTGCGACCGGCCGTGGCGCGAAGCCAGCTGCCGCGCACGCCCGCTGCCATCCCTCAGCACTGGGCTTCGTGCTCTGGGGCTACGCCGTAGCCCGACTCCCGGTCGCTGCCTCCACCTCCCTGCTCTACCTCGTCCCTGCCGTCGCCCTGCTCATCGCCTTCGTGTGGCTCGGCGAAGTGCCGCTGCCGACCGAGCTGCTCGGCGGCGCGGTCGTCGTGCTCGGCGTCCTCGGCCTCACCCAAGGCGACCGCCTCCTGCAGCAGCGCCGCCGCCGTACGTCTCGACGAGTCCAGCAGGAGGACCGGGACATGGACCGGCGACAGTTGAATGCACCGCCACCGCGCCCACACCGAAGCTTCGGTTGTGCCGGTGACTGACCTAGCGGAGCCCTTCATTTGGCCGCGGGATGAACGGCAACTTTCGGCCCGTCGTGCACACAGGGAACGCTTGTGCACCCCCAACAGACGTCTAGGTTCCCGACGGCGTCCGTGAGGACTTTGGGACGAGTCAAAGCGTGCTGGCACGAGGAGGCGGGCAGCATCCGCTGCGTCCCCGGCGATCAGGTCCTCCGCGAACGCCGAGGTGCGGCGACGGATTAGCCGCTTGGTCCAAAGCGCTCGACCCGGATCCGTTTGGCGGGGATTGCGGCGTCCAGCAGGAGCATGCTGGCGGCGTCGGCAAACGTCGCGGACCCGCACACGAAGCAGGTGGGAGCGGGCTGCCCCGCGTCGAACAGACCGCTCACCTCCGCTGCCGCGAGCCGACCGCGTGGCCGGCCCGACGCCGCCTCCTCGCGGCTCAGCGCGATGAGCGCCCCTTGACCTTCGAGCACTTGGGCGTAGGGCAGGTCGGCAAGCGTGCGGGACGCGACCGCCACGCGGAGCAGGTCGCCGCGGCCGAGGTAGGAGGCGTGGCGGATCATCGCGACGAGCGGGACGACCCCGGAGCCGGCGGCGATGCCCACCGCGGGGGTGTCCGCGGACCAGACGAACCAGCCGCCGATCGGGCCCCGCACCTCCAGCTCGTCCCCCACCTCTGTGACGTCTGCGAGGTAGCCGGACACCTCACCGTCGTCGAGGCGCTCGACGAACAACTCGACCAGCGGATCGGACGGCGGTGAGGCGAGGGAGTACGAGCGCTGGGCGACGTAGCCGTCGGGGGCGGTGAGCCGCACGACGTAGTGCTGGCCGGGCAGGTGCTCGATCCGGTCGGGCACGTCCAGGCGCAGGGCAACGGCGCGCCGAGTCGGGTGGGAGACCTGCTCGACTGTGGCGCGCCGCCAGCCCCCGGTAGGCGCTCGCTCGCTGCCGGCCAGGAGCATTTCCTGGCGAGGCTCGGCTGCCTGCGGGGGCTCGGTCAGCTGGTGGGGTTCAGTCACCCTGGTAGCGCTGCTCGAGCCACGGGTCGCCAAGGTCGTGGTAGCCGTTGCGTTCCCAGAAGCCCTGCTCGTCGTGGTCGAGCAGCGTGATCCTGGTGACCCACTTCGCGCTCTTCCAGAAGTACAAGTGAGGGACGAGCAGCCGCACAGGGCCGCCGTGCTCACGGGACAGCGGCTTGCCCTCGTGCGTCCAGACGATCCAGGTCTTGGCGCCCGTGACGTGCTCCAGCGGCAGGTTGGTGGTGTATCCGGTGGTCGAGGTCACGAGCACGTGTGTGGCCTGCGGCAGCGGACCCGCCGCGTCCAGCAGGACATCGACGCTCACCCCGCCGAAGGCGGTACCAAGTTTCGACCACGTCGTGACGCAGTGGATGTCCCCCCGGTACTCCGACCCGGGCAGGCGCTGCAGCTCATCCCACGTCCAGGTCCGCGGAGAACCCACGAGGCCGTCGACTGACATCGTCCAGGCCTTCGGGTCGAGGGTTGGCGTCACCTCGGCGGTGAGCACCGGGAAGTCCTGCCCGGCGTCGTACTGACCGGGGGGAAGACGAGGGTCGCGCTCGCTGTGGCGGCGACCAAGGAATCCACGGGTCGCTGGGGGCATTGGTCGTCCTGTCCTTGAGATGCGGTTATGGGTGCACCGGCCGGTATGCCGGTGGACCGAGGGTCGGTGCTCCGGTCGCTCAGAGCGTGGCGTTCCATGCTCCCGGCACCTTCGGGTCACGTGGCGACGGCGCTGGGGCGTCAGTGTGCCAGGGCGCTGCGCGGCGGCTGCAAAGGGTTGCAGTGACACCACTATCCGAGGGGAACGAGGGCGAGCCCCAGCGCCCGTGCCAGCCCTGTGTGCAGAACCCAGCAGGCCCCCCTTCAACAGCGCCCTGCGAGCCTCGAACCTGTTGGCGTACGCCACCGAGTTGGAGGTCGACCCGGACCGCTTCCACGACGACTTGCGACGGCACTTGCACGCGGCTGACGCCACTACGGCGCCTTCGACATGCAGGTCCTGACGACGGCGATCCAGACCGCCCGGGCCCAAAGCACCATCAAGCGCCGGACCGGCCAACGGAGCTGACGGACTGCCCCCCGGGATCGCAGCCGGCGGGCCTTGCCCGCGCGGTGGTCACCTCGTCATGTTCTCGAGTTCGACCACACGGCACGGGCCGGCTCCAGGTTTCGGGTCGCCAGCCCGTTCACTGTGACGAGCGGCAACGCGGGTAGCTCGGTGACATGTCCGACTACATCGCTGCAACGCTGTTCAAGGCGCGGGCTGCAGGTGCCCACCCCGCTGAGTTGGCGGCCCTGCGCCGTCGCCTTGAACAGCTGGCAGAGCCGCAGGCCGGTCAGCTTGCCGGGAGCGACCTGAGACCGCTTGACGACCTGCCGAGGTTGGACGACTTGTCGGAGCCGCCGACGGAGCAGGCCCGCCAGGTGGTGGACCGGCTGGTTGTGCTGAAGCTGAACGGCGGTCTGGGAACGACAATGGGTCTGTCCGGGCCGAAGTCGCTGCTGCAGGCCAAGCCGGGCCAGGCCTGGCGTCGTCGCCGCCTGCTGCAGCACCTGGGACCTTCCAGCGGCAGAGCGCCTGACGCGCCCGCCGGGGGACTGCCAGCATGCCGGTCAGGGCGGCTGCTCCCGGTGGCTGCGCAGGTACTTGAGCTGCACCTCGGCTGCGTGCCGCACCGCCTCGCGCTGACGTTGGGTCACGGGGGGCGGCCGCCAGCTCTCGTCTTTCGGCTCGACGGCGGCGCGTAGCTCGACTCGAAGGCGGTCCACCGAGGCCAGCAGCGCCCCGTGCTGCTGCCACGACGCGGCGTCGACCGCGGGGTCGATCACCTGCTGCAGCAGGCCGGCCAGCCGGTCGCGGCTCCGGTCGACCTCGTCCAGCGCAGCGTCGGTGGCGGCTACGGCCTCGTCGGTGGAGACCGTGTGGGCGGTGTAGTCGCCGACGTGGGCCACCGCCCGGGAGGTGGCTTCCAGGACCGCGGCGAGTTCTCGCCGGACTTCGGGGTCGTAGGCGGCGCCGGCCTGCTGCGGCGGAACGAAGTAGGTGCGGTCCAGGAGGGCTCGGCACAGGCTGCGCAGCGACACGTACACCTGCTCCAGGCCGGTCATCCCGGCGCGAAGACGGGGCCGCGCGAGGCGGGCATGACGGCCGCGGGGGTTGAACCGGGCGCTCTGCTCGGCGCGCCCGAGGGTCTCGTCGGCCCGTGACACCTCGCCGCCCAGCGCTCGGGCCCGCCCCAGCCAGCGGTCAGCCGCCTCGCGCGACCACTGCTCCCGCAGCTGGTCGGCCAGGCCGGTGAGGAACCGCGACATCCGTTCGGCGAGCTCGCCGAGGGCGTCCTCGGCCGGCTGGACGTACAGCGGCGGGGCGATCGCCAGGTTGACGGCCACCCCGACCGCCGCGCCGATTAGTGTCTCGTACACCCGGCCCAGTGCGACCTTCTCGCTGCCGCCGACCGCCAGCACGATCATCGCGCTGATCGGCACCTCGAGCAGGTTCGCGCCGAGGCGCAGCATCCTGCCGATGATGAGCGAGCCCGCGACGGCCAGTCCCAGGCTCCACCAGGTCAAGCCGACGACCTCGGCCATCCCCACGGCGACCAACACGCCCGCCAGCACGCTGAGCACCCGACCGAAGCCGGAGGCGACGGTCTCGTACAGCGTCAGCTGCACCACCAGAAGCGCTGTGAGTGGCGCCAGCACCGGCGCGGTGCTCGTGTCCAGGTAGGACGCGACGCCGTAGGACAGCACTGCAGCCAGCGTCGTCTTCGCCGTGCGGATCCCAGGCACCCGACCGCGACGGAACAACGTTCCGGGCCGCCGCAGGCGCCAGCTGGCTGTCCGCACCTCGCCCTCCTTCGCCTCGGGGCGATGCATCAGTATCCGGGTACGGCGGCCTGATCAACGCGCGTGGCGCCCCCGCGGCCGCCGCGGTGCAACGGCCAGCAGCACCAGGCCGCGCAGCAGCAGAACCAGGCCCGCGGCGAGCAGCGCCAGCGGAACGGTCCGGCGAACCAGGTCGATCTTCCCGCTGCGGCCGTCAGCGAACCGGGCGAGGACGGCCACCGAGGCCAGCTTCTACGAGTACGTCATGCGCACTACGGGCTCGCCGGGCGGGGCTTGCCAAGGATACCGAACGCAAACGCCGGCCAGTCGCGAGCTCACCGTCGGCGTCCCAGTTCCTTGGTGATGAGACGCCGACGTTGCGACGGAGTTCGGCGGTCGCTTGGCACCGGGTCAGCTCAATGATGCCGTTGCTGTGCGCAGGTCCTCCAGGGCTGCCAGGGCGTGTGGCGCGAGCCACTCGACGTCATCGCGATCGCTGTCTGACCACTGGGCGTAGGCCTGTTTGAACGCGAGGACCCCGAGTTCGGCCGCAAGGCGCGCGGTCGGGTCGGGGACACCGCGGTCGACCAGTGCGGCGGTCATGGCGGCCGCGAGGCTGACGCTCTTGAGGGCGTCGCGTGCCTGGAGCGGTCCAGACAGTGAAGGGGCGACCGAATCGGTGTGCGACCTGTCGACGCTGTCCAGCTAACACGATATGCCTGGTACTTCTTGAAGTGCGGCGACCGGACAGTACGAAATGGCTCTTCTGACGCCCAGTTCGTCAGACGCTGGCACGTCGGTACCGTCAAACGTTAAGACCAGCTCTGCGTCGTCGTCCAGTCGAAACAGGTGGGGTGCAGTCGCCTCGCATTGACCGTGTGCCTCACAAATACGTCGGTCGACTGTCACCCGCATCGAATCTGTCCTCTCGCGGCTGCCTGGTTCTCTTGTGCTCCTCGGCTCGCGTGACCGGGCTGCGCGCCGCGATGGGCGTCCTTTGCGCGCAGACGTAACGCTCCGGTGCCGCCTCGATCAGGTTGAGGTCACAGCGGGGCGGGACAACCCTAGGCCTCCCCTCCGGTCACAGCGACAGTGACGCTCGAGAAGGCGCGGATGACATTGTTGATGCTGCGCTCTGCTCCCTTCAATTCAAACCTGCCGACACGACCGGCCAGTCCGGCGAGCACCGCATGGGCCTCGATGCGGGCTAGGCCCTGCCCGGGGCAGCCGCGGACCCCGTAGCCGAACCCGACGTGGTCCCCGCTTGGCCTGGCTACGTCGAAGACGTCAGCCTTCTCCCACTTACGTTCGTCGCGGTTCGCCGACGCGTACAGCACGAGGACTCGCTCGCCGGCGCCGACGTCAACGCCATCGACATTCGTTGGCCGCGTGGTATGCCGACAGAAGCCACGGATAGGTGTCTCGACTCGGAGCACCTCATTGAACGCGTTTGGAATGAGGCTAGGATTCTGACGTACCTTGTCCCACTGGTCGGGGTGGCTCGCGAAGAGCCATATGGCACTTCCCACCGCACTGATCGTTGTGTCCAGTGCGGGCCCTAGGTAGTCGAGAAGGAGTGCAGGGCACTGCCGGAGTGGGATTCTGCCCTCGTCCGCGGCGGCGATGACACCCGCTCCCAAGCTCCCCGGCGCGAAGTCGCGTGCGGCCACTCGTTCGGCCGCGTACTCGCCCAATTCCCCCAGCACGGGCAGAGCCTGCTCAGTGCGCTCGTTCATCGGACCAATTGCGTCGAACACAGCGCTGGCCCAGTCCAGCATTCGGTCCCGGCCCGTCTCAGGAAGTCCGATGAAGTCGGGCACCACCGCAAGGGGCAGCACTCTGGCGAGGTCGGCGACGGCGTCGAACTCACCGCGTTCGACGAGTTCGGCGACAAGCCGGTCAGCCCGCCCCTCGATCATGGATCGGTCTTTCGCCAGCGCTCGCGGCGTCAAAGAACTCACCGTGATCTTGCGCAGATGATCGTGCTCTGGTGGGTCACTGGCAAGCGTAGTGCCCTGGAGGGCGGCGTTGAACGGGTCGTTGAGCGACACCCCACCCGTTGACGTGAAGGTGTCGGTGTCCCTCAATACGGCTCGCACCTGCTGATAACGCGCTACGACCCACGCGTCGTGCCGCTCCATCCAAACGATGGGACCGGCGTCGCGGATCTCACGATAACGGTCGTAGGGACTAAGGATTGCATCGTCGGTATAGAGATCGATGCTTGTGACTGGCCGAGAAACAGTGTTCACGAAATGCTTACCCCTCTACGCTAGACCTCAGAGTGATTGTGTAGCTTTCTGAGAAACCTGCACCTAAAGTCGTGCACGCCTTGAGCTAGGAGAATAGCGCTGCTCACATGGTCAGCAGTTGTTTGACGGCCGCTGTGACGTCGTCGGGGAGTTCCATGGACCAGAAGTGGCCGGCGTCGATGTATCGGACGGCGACGTTCTTGGCGTTGGGTATGTATTCGCGGGCGTTCTCGTAGAACTCTCTTGGCTGGGTCTTGCTGTCGTATCCCTGCAGGATCAGCACCGGGCAGGTCCACTTCGCGAGCAGGGTCTCGCGGCGCTCGATC